>ERZ795056.49-NODE-49-length-173143-cov-90.332265_pt1 | contig 173143 bp, 148 predicted proteins | sample MGYA00375140_ERZ795056 | MGnify/ENA primary metagenome ERZ795056 (study PRJEB30185, sample SAMN05720227) | activated sludge metagenome | isolation source: Anaerobic digester | place: USA | collected 2015-03-09 ...
CCATAGAGGATACGGCTGGTAACAACGGAACTGATTCTTTGCATAACGCTATCGGCGCCTCTTAGAGCTCATGCCCGACTAAAGATCGGGCGCTCTATTTCCTAAAGCGTCATTATTTTCTGGCATTCGTGTTCGCTACAAGATCAACGCGTTGACGTGTTCTAGCAGAACCCACCGGATTACTCCTAAACCCGGTTTCTCGGCTCCGGCTTCCATTTCATCCGCTTACTTCTAATCAGCAAGTTCTTCCATCTAATTCTTCCCGATAGCGGCTTGATTTGCGCCTATAATTTTCCATAAGTCCTCGAATATTCTGGCCGCCTCTTCACCGAAAACGCCAATATAAGTCACGGAATGATTTTAAAACAAGTAGCGCTCCTGCTTTTTTCCCACACATCGATGGATTTTTTTTGTGACAAAAGTAATGCTGATTCGTTTAGTCTGCCTGTTATAATCAATATCGATTATTATTCGAGGAGGGTGTGTGATGGCAAAATTCAGGGAATTCGAATACCGAAGACCGGATATTTCAATTGTGAAGGAAACCTTTTCGGCTGCGTTAAAAGAGCTTACGGAAGCAGAAAACGTGGAACGGCAATACGAAGCGATCCGAAACATTAACGCGATGCGAAAAGAGATCGAGTCGATGAGCGCGTTAGGCCGAATCCGCCATACGATCGATACAATCGATCCCTTTTACGAAGCGGAAAATGCCTTTTATGATGAAAACGATCCGATCTTTCTGGAGATGATCACCCAATATTACCAGGCGCTCATCGGTTCAAAGTACCGCTCGGAATTGGAACAAAAGATGGGGAAGCATGTGTTCGATCTGGCTGAGATCACGCTTAAAAGCTTTAAGCCCGAGATCATCGCGGATATGCAGGAAGAAAACGCCTTAAGGACCGAATACACCAAGCTCATCGCCTCCGCGAAAATCCAATTCGAAGGAGAGGAACGGAATCTGTCCCAGATGAGGGCGTTTTTTCAAGCCCACGATCGGTCGCTGCGCAAACGCGCATATGAAGCGCATACGCACTTTTTCGCCGAAAACCAAAAAACGCTCGATACGCTCTTCGACCAATTGGTCAAAGTCCGGACACACATGGCGAACAAGCTTGGGTTTGAAAATTTCGTCCCCCTCGGTTATTTAAAGCTGAATCGTTCGGACTACGACCATACGAGGGTCGCCAATTTTCGAAAACAAGTCGAGAAAGACCTGGTGCCCGTGGTCTCCGGGTTGATAGAACGGCAAAGGAAGCGGCTCGGATTACCCGAAATGAAATACTACGATGAACGGTTGAAGTTCCTGAGTGGCAACGCGAAACCGAAAGGCGACGCGAATTGGATTGTTGAGCAGGCGAAACAAATGTACCGGGAACTATCCCCGGAAACGCACACGTTTTTTACCTTTATGGCCGATCACGACCTATTCGATCTGGTCTCCAAAAAAGGGAAAGCGGCGGGCGGTTATTGTTCCTTTATCGCCGAACATCGCGCGCCGTTTATTTTCTCCAATTTCAATGGCACATCAGGTGATGTCGAAGTATTGACCCATGAAGCGGGACATGCTTTTCAAACCTATTGCAGCGCGCATTTTGAGGTACCGGAATATCTCTACCCGACTTATGAAGCGTGCGAAATCCACTCGATGAGCATGGAATTTTTCACTTACCCTTGGATGAAACTGTTTTTCCTCGAAGAAGAGGCGAAATTCCGGTTTACCCATTTGACGGAAGCTTTGGAGTTTATCCCCTACGGCGTATCAGTAGATGAGTTCCAGCATTTCGTCTACGAAAACCCCGAAGCAACGCCGGAAGAGCGCAATACCGCGTGGCGCCGTATTGAGAACAAATACCTTCCGTTGCGTGACTACGATGACAACGCGTTCCTGAATACCGGCACCTGGTGGTATCGACAAGGACATATCTTTGACGTGCCGTTCTATTACATCGACTATACACTGGCCGGAATATGCGCTTTCCAATTCTGGCTGAAGATGAACAGGGATCGCGGCCGCGCGTGGCAGGATTATCTGCATCTGTGCCAGCTTGGCGGATCGCAGTCCTTCCTGTCGCTCGTCGCCGAAGCCGGGCTCAAAAATCCCTTCGAAGATGGATCGGTCGCTTCCGTCGTTTCTTTCATAAACGAACAGTTGAATGCCATCGATGATTCGAAGTTTTAACCGCTGGAGTAGGAGTTCCAGTAAAGGATTTTAAAAAGGGGATAAGATAGAAACAACACGCAGCCGGGCAAAAGAGGAAGTAGACAGAAATCAATGGGATGGTGATAAAAAACCGTATGAAAGCTGATTCCAAGGCGATCGTCCATGCTATTCAAACTGTCCGGCGGCTGTTTCCCGACGACGCGGATAAGATCGTTATCTACGGTAAGGGAGAGGATTTCCTGTCCATCGATATCCGAAACGAATGGATATTCCTTTTCCCAAAAAATCCGCACGCGTGTCCCCTTTATGAATGTGCTATCGTAATGATCCAGCAAGAAAGCGGGGTAAAAGGACCCTCTCGGGTTTAGATACTTCGGGTTCTAGTTTGCGCAGTTGAGGTTAGTGGGCCTCCACGAATAGGAAAGTTATCGGTGATCGTGCGGGTGAAAACCCCGCCCCACCTTTTCCGCATCGGGCTCTTTTCTGATATACTTAATCTTAGAAGGCTTTAACGAATCAAAGGAGGAAGTTGCCATGAAAAAAAGGGTCCTACCTTTCATTTTTCTCCTTAGTATAGCGCACTATTGTCTCTTGTTCGGTCAAACGCTTCCGCAGAACCGTTTTCAAACCATAGTCACGTATGTTCAAAGCGAAGGGAACGGACGGATTGCGGTGAAATTGAAAGAACCCCCTTCTCCGCGTTACAGCACGGGAACCGGGATCGTATTGTCTGTCGGTGCGAATTTCACGTCCGGGGGCGCGAGCGGTTTTACCTTTGACCTTCCGATCGATCGGGAAGGGATCGTGGCCGCTTCGCTCCTGTGGCCGGGATGCAACTCAAGACTGGACAACGCCGAGAGTGACGGGACTTTCGATTACGGAGGCCCCTCGTGCGTTCAGGCGTTGTCGGATGTGGTTTTATTTTTAGCCGGAAAGAAAACCGATGTGAACGGGAAGACCGTACAACAACTCTTATCGACACCGGTCGATGTAAACGACATCGGATTGTACGCCTTTTCACACCCTGGGATAGCCGTTGTTCAGTTGTTTGCGCACCATCCGGAAAGCGCCAAGTATATTTCGTTTTTCGTGGGAGGTGAAAACCCTACCACTCCCGAAATCATCGCCTCGGAAGTCGGGCATTACGTACAAAAAAAACCAAGCAACATCCCGGTTTACAATCCTTTTTACAATTACCCCGGGGACTACTCTCAAAACGGGTTGATCTTTGATTACACGCATATACGGTACCAGCCGGAAACGGGAACGCCCTATTACGATGTCGATAAAAACCGTACGTTTTCGACCGGAGATATCTCTTTCGCGCCACGCCGGGAAACCTTTTTCAGCAAAATCGTTTACTCCGTGAATCTACTAAATGGTTTGCTGGCGAACGGCTCTTTGCAAAGAACCTCCTGGCCGAAAAATTGGGCGACTCCGGAAGAAGCGGAATCGTGGTGGGAAAGCAGAAGTATGGCGTTTCAGTTCGAACGCATCGCAAACCATCATTATCAGGCGAAAGTGTTGTTAGTCTTCGCGGAGGAGGATCACGTGCAGACCGCGAAGGATAAGCCTCATATTCATCAGATGTACGACGGATTTTTACATATTGCGAAATTGCCATGGGTACGGCTAAACCCCGATCGGTCCTACCTGGAAACCGCGGAGAAGAAGAAAAACAGCCTTTATAACGAACACCCTGCGAACACCGAACCCGCTGATTGGCTTCAGATAGAGGAATGGGCTATCAAACCTCCACTGTTGATAACGATCGGAACCCTCGCGGCCGTTATCGAGATGGTGGATCGTGTGCACTTCGACCAATGGGCTTCGGATCTAAACCGCACTCTAAAATAGGAACGGATAATGACACTCAGAAACCGAAAAAACCGTTTCCCGTTGCGGATCATGATGGCAGCGAACGCCCGGGATAGGGTCAAGCGGATGGAAGACGTGATCGATTTGATGCGTCAGATAGGTCTCCAAGAGCGGCCAAGGAATAACAGAACGCCTTATGCTATAATGTGTCGATCGGAAAAACTAAAAACCCGATATTCGGGTTAACCCGGTATTCCGGGTATAGGGGGGATAGGATGAAAAGGTTCGCGATTATTTGTTTGACGCTTTGCTTGGTAACGGTTGCCTTCGCCAATACGGTGACCCGTTTTTCCAGTCAAGCTTTATCGGATATTCTGGCGAATATGAAAGCGGATATCGCGTTAGGAACACCGATCACCGTCGGGGAAACGATCTATCTGCCCCTCTTTAAAGCCGAAGCAGGATTCTTTGCAGGCGCCGGCGGGAAAAACAAGATTTCTGCTTCAGGGGCCGGCGGCACCATCGAACTGATGCCGTTCGCCATTGCGATGCTGTCTCCCACACAAGTGACGGTCTATCCCATCAGCAACGAAAAAACCTTTGTCGAACAGATCATGGAAGCGTTACCCGAATTGATCCCTTTCGTCAAAGACTTGCTGATGGCCGCTCAGGAACCTTCTCAACTCGAATTAGAGAACCAACCGGAAGCAGAACCCGGTCCGGAAACCCTTTGGCTTAGTGAACCCCCTGTCCAACCGGATACCGCCACCTATCTGGGGATCTATACGCTGATCTTAGCCTTCCAAAACGAGTTTCTTGAGACGGTTCAGGACGCCTACAGCTTCTTATTGATAGGAGATCCGGCCATCGAAGAGGAATACACGCAAAATCTTCACCAAACCGAGAAAGCGCTTATTGCTCTTGAAAACACGATTTGGTCGAACAACGCGCTGAAAACGCAGTACGCGATAGAATTGCTCAATCAGATGAAGATTGGCCTGTTTTCTGTGAGAAACGCCTTCGACACGTTATTCAAGGCTTTCGAAGAAAAGGGTAGAATACCGGTATCCGACTTGACCTCGTTACTGAAACAAATCGAACACATGAACCTAAGTTTTGAGCAGATCGAAGAGGCGATCGAAGAGCAAGTCACCGGTGATCCCGCGTTCCTGGAATCTGTCGCAGAAGCGAATCCCGAGACGGGATCAACCTTTATTTTAACCTACCATTTCGCCGCCCTCGAATCCGATATCTTCCAATTTATTGAAAACGTCTATCGCTTGCAGCTGCCGACGGAAACTTCGACTTTAACTGTAACAACGGAAGGCTTGTTGGAAGAGCAAGAAGAGATCGAATCGCTCACAGCGCAGATGCAAGCCTTTTTTGAGCGCGCTCAAATCGATGAAATCGAAGCGTTGCGGGAAATCTTTGATCCGATGACCACGCTGTTTCAGACGACCAGCGAGCTCGTTGAAAGGGGACACGCGATCTCAGAAACGATAATGAATGCGGAAGTACCCGCAAAAGAAGACACGCTGGCCTTCAAGACGCTGGTCGATATCTATACGCGCCTCATCGACACGATCACGACCCGACTGATGGAGCAACTCGAAGCCCACCGCTGATTTATCGCGTTCCGGTACTGCCAAACCCGGAGACCGACCGTTCGGTATCTTTTGGGGCTTCCCCGATTTCAAAGTCGGCAGTCAGCAGGCAAGGAAGGATCATGATCTGTGCAAAGCGCTCGTGTTTCCCGATGGTGATTGGTATATCGCTCAGGTTTTGAACGACCACGTGAATCCGGCCGCGATAACCGGCATCGATTACGCCGGCGGTGCCATTCAGTCCTTTAAGGCCGAACCCCGAGCGGATTTTACAGATACCGACGTACCCGTTGGGGATCATCACCGATACGCCGGTATCGATCGCCACCGTCTTCCACGGTTCCAATTCCGTGTGTTCGACTGCTCGTAGATCCCATCCGGCATCTTCCGGGTGTTTTTTGTAAGGTTTCAGTTCCTCTTGTATGGCGAAAAAACGCGTTGTTTCCATCTGTACACTCCCTTTATTTTATGCTTTCGAGTCTTTTGGGTATTATACACGTCGAAGCCCTGTACCCGTTATGGGTTCATTTTGCGTGCAATATATTGCACGCTGCAAATTCTTTCGTTATTATTGAATTCTTTCTTAGTTTACGATACACTACGTTTATTTTATTTAAGCTTACTTTATCTCGTTTTTTGGCGCGTTCCCTCCCTTTTTGGTACAATGAAAATAGGGTCCTCTCGCTTTTGAGGGGTTTCTCGCAAGGTTTTACAGAAGTCTTTATGGAAGGTACACGAAACAAAATTATAAAAAAAGGGGAGAGGCATATGAACCAAATATCGGAAGTAACAGAACAGATCGTGGATCGCAAACTGTCTGCCGTCGCCAAGCGCACGAAAGCGAGCATTATCCGCGAGATGCTGAAATCGACCTCGATTCCGGGTTTGATTTCCTTCGGGGGAGGTGTTCCCGATCCCGAAACTTTTCCGAGAGAACATCTCGCCGAAATCGCCAAGGAGATCGTCGAACAGGAGTATAAAACGACCCTGCAATACGGAACGACCGAAGGCGACAAGCAACTGAAACAACAGTACATCCAATACCTCAGAAAGTATGAGGGGATCGAAGGGTTGGAAGAAGACCATATGGTCATCACTTCCGGATCGCAACAAGCGTTGGACCTCATTGGAAGAACCTTTCTCGATACCCAGTCGATTTGCGCCATCTGTGACCCGGTTTATCTCGGAGCGGCCAGCGCCTTCATGATCCATGCGCCCAAGTTCATCAAACTCACGATGCAGGATGACGGACCTGATGTGGATATCCTCGAAAGAAGCCTCCAGAAGATGACCGAGGATGAGAAGGAGCAGTTCAAATTCTTCTATTTAGTCAGCAATTTCGACAATCCAACCGGCATCTGCCTGTCGCTGGAAAAACGGATTCGTATCCTTGAAATCGCAGCGGCACACAAGATTCTCATCGTCGAAGACGATCCTTATGGATTGCTTCGATTCGAAGGAGAGAAGATACCCTCTATCTACAAATTAGCCGTCGAACGCGGGTTACAGGACTATGTGCTCCTGCTGAACACCTTCAGCAAAATTCTTTCTCCCGGCTTGCGTATGGGCATCGTGGTCGGAAATCAGAAAATCGTTCGGAAGCTGGTATTGGGAAAACAAGTCGCGGACCTGTGCACTTCGCCGCTTCTTCAGAGAATGACCGCCCGATATCTTGAACGTCACGATCCCATCGTCCATTTGCAGAACGCGCTGAAGGTTTATGCCAAAAAGCGAGACACGATGATGGCTTCTTTCAAAGAGGACTTCGGGAATATCGAAGGGGTTCACTGGACATACCCGCAAGGCGGTCTGTTCTCCTGGATGTGTTTCCCGGATTGGGTAGATACGATGGAGATGCTTGAGTTCGCGAAAAAGAACCTTCTGATCTACATACCCGGTGAAGCCTTTTCCGTGGGGGACAGCAATAAGAACTGCATGCGCCTTTCCTTCTGCCTGCCATCGGAAGAACAAATCCGGGAAGGCTCCAAACGGCTATTGAAGGCTTTTCAACAGTACGCTTTCATGAAGGGGAGATGATGCATGCCGACGATTCTGGCGATTAATCCGGGATCTACCTCCACAAAGGTCGGCATCTTCCAGCGTACACCGATCGGAACCTCGGAACCGATCGCCAAAAAGACCATTGCGCACGATGCCGAGTCCCTACAAAAGTACCCTCAGCTATTGGATCAAATCCAAATGCGCACCAAAGATATCGAAGAATTCGTCGCAGAGTCCGGTTTTTCTATCGATCACTTCGACGCTTTCGCCGCGCGAGGGGGCATCTTACCGCCGATGAGCGGAGGAACCTATGAAGTCAATGCCGAGATGGTTCATTACCTGAAGGAGCTATCTCCGGTGGATCATGCCTCAAATTTGGCAGCCGTCATCGCTTTCGGTTTCGCGGAAAAGACCGGTAAGAAAGCCTACATCACCGATCCCGTTTCGACTGATGAATTCGAAACCCCGGCGCGAATTTCCGGTATTCCCGAGATCGAGCGGAAAAGCTTTATCCACGCCCTTAACATGAAGGCGGTTTCCCGGATCGTATCAAAAGAGATCGGAAAGCCTTACGAACATTGTAACTTCGTCGTGGCGCACCTGGGCGGCGGGATCTCAGTGGGAGCTTTGAAGCATGGGCGGTTTATCGACGTCAACAACGCGAACGACGAAGGGCCGTTCAGTCCGGAAAGAACCGGTGAACTCCCCGTCGGTGACGTGGTCAAAGAAGCCTATTCCGGCAACTATTCGGCAAAGGACCTGAAAAAAGCCTTCACAAAACAGGGCGGGTTAGTCGCTTATCTTAATACGAACGATCTCCGCACGGCATATGAGATGGCCAAACGGGATTCCCAAGCCGCGGAAGTGATCGAAGCGATGGTCTTCCAGATTTCGAAAGAGATCGGCGGTATGTGCGCTGTTCTGCACGGCAAGATCGACGCCATTATTTTGACCGGGGGGATGGCGCATTTGATCCCCTTCGTGGAGAAAATCAAAGCATATGTCTATAATTTCGGCTTGGTCACCGTCGTCCCCGGCGAAGACGAACTGAAAGCGCTCGCCGAAGGCACTTTTGCCGTCCTTCAAGGATCGGAAACGGCCAGTCAATTTGCATCATCGAGGTGAAGAAGGATGAATACGAAAAGAATCGGAACACTCCAAGAACTCCTGCCGCTGGCGCGCGGTAACAAAAAAGTCGTGGCGATCGCGGCCGCCGAAGACGATACGGTTCTAAAGGCCGCCCAAAAAGCCTATGAACACGGAATCGCCGATTTCATCCTTTTTGGTGATCCCGAAAAGATCCGGTCGATCGCTCAGGATGAAGGAATCGATGTATCCTCCTTCCAAATCGTTTCCGCTTTCCGACCCGAAGAAGCCGGCTATATGGCCGTAAAAAGTGTCTTTGAGCAAACGGCTCATACGGTAATGAAGGGCAACATCAAAACGGCGGATCTGTTGAAAATCATCTTAAAGGACGAGTTCGGGTTGAAGACTGACCGGACGATGAGCTTGGTCGCAGTATTCGAAATTCCGGACTTCGAGCGCCTGCTGGTCATCACCGACCCGGGAATCGTGATTCAGCCGACGCTTGAACAAAAAGTTCATTTATTGCAGAATGCCTGCGCGGTCGCGAAAGTCTTAGGTATCGAAGAACCTAAAGCGGGCATCATCGGAGCGGTAGAGGTCGTGAACCCGAAGATGCCGGCGACAATGGAAGCCGCAGTACTCAGCAAAATGGCTGAAAGAGGCCAAATCGGCAAACTGATCGTGGACGGGCCGTTCGCTTTGGACAACGTGGTTTCCGAAGAGGCGTGCCGCCATAAAGGGATCGTCAGTCCGGTCGGCGGAAAGGCAGACATCATCCTAACTCCCGATCTGAACGCGGGAAATATCCTATACAAAGCGCTCGTCTTCCTGGCGAAGGCCAAGCTCGCCACGACGATTATGGGCGCCAAAGTACCGATTATCCTGACCTCTCGGGCAGACAGCGACGAAACAAAACTCTATTCGATCGCTTTGAACATCCTCCTGAGCGAGGTGTTACGATGAGCCATCTGATTTTGGTGATCAACCCGGGGTCAACTTCGACGAAACTGGCTATTTTTGAAGAGGATCGGTTGCTCGTAGAAAAAACCCTTCGGCATGAGAGCAAAGAGATCGAACAATTCGCCAAGATGGTCGACCAATACGCTTTCCGAAATCGGATGATCCTGGACTTTTTGAAAGAAGCGGGATATCAGATCGAACAATTCTCAGCCATCATCGGGCGTGGCGGGTTGGTTCGCCCTATTGCCGGGGGCACCTATCGCGTGAACGACGGAATGCTGGAAGATCTTCGTTCCGGCCGCTACGGCGAGCATGCCTCCAATTTGGGGGCAATTCTCGCTTCAGAATTGGTACGGGATCTTCCGATCCTAACGTTGATCGCGGATCCTGTGGTCGTCGATGAACGCATTCCGATCGCCCTTTACTCCGGACATCCTTCGATACAGCGAAAAGCCATCTTCCACGCTCTCAATCAAAAAGCGGTTGCGCGGGCGGTATCCGAAAAATTGGGAACAACCTACGAGAAGTGTAACCTGATCGTGGCGCATATGGGGGGCGGTATCTCCATCGGCGCGCACGAAAACGGGAAGGTCATCGATGTGAACAATGCCCTCGACGGGGACGGCCCCTTCTCTCCGGAGCGCAGCGGGACTTTGCCGTTGACGCAGTTAATCGATCTGTGTTTCCGTGGAGATATCCCATTATCGGAGATGAAGAAAAAGATCAAGGGGAAAGGCGGGTTAGTCGCCTATCTTGGTACAACCGACGCGCGGGCCGTTCAGGAAAAAATCCGGAGTGGGGACAAATACGCCGAGGAAGTCTATCACGCGATGGCCTACCAAATCGGCAAGTGGATCGGAAAGATGGCGGCGGTTCTGAAAGGCAAAGTCGACCAAATCGTTCTCACCGGCGGTTTAGCCTATGATCAAACCTTTTTAGTTCCATGGATCGTCGAGATGGTAGAATATATCGCGCCGATCACGATTATCCCGGGTGGCGATGAAGAGAGAGCTCTTGCCGAAAGCGCTTTAAGGGTTCTGCGCCGCCAGGAAGAAGCCAAAATTTATGATCCGAAAGGATAGAGAGGAACCGGTTTGATCGATTTTAAAACCCACCCGATCCTCAAAAACTATAAGAATTTCATTTTTTTCGGTATGTTCGGCAGCGGCAAAACGGAAATTTCTTTAGCCTTCGCCCGAGCGCTGAAAATGCTGTTTGAACAGGTGGCGATCGCGGATATCGATACGGTGAGCCCGTATTTTCGCAGCCGAGATGAAAAAGCGCCTTTAGAAGCGGCGGGCCTTCGGGTAGTGACCCCGCCCTTTCCATTTTTACGCGGCGATCTGCCGATGATCGTTCCCGAAGTGGGCGGCTTTTTGCAAAACGAGACCTATCGCACCGTGGTGGATGTCGGCGGAGACGATGACGGGGCGGTCGTTCTCGGCTCTTTGTCCCGTTTTACGAAAGAACAACCGACCGCGGTGTTTTTTGTGGTGAATACCAAACGCCCATTTTCCGATAAACCCGATACAATCATCCAAAATATGTATCGATTGGGTCAGAAAGGACGCGTCTCCATAACCGCCTTAATCCATAATACCCATTTGCAGTCCGAAACCACAATCGAAATGATCGAGCAAGGCGAAACCATTCTTCGGGAAGTATCAGAAACCACAAAAATTCCGGTCTTCGCGACGGTCGTACAGGAATCATTGGCGCAGGATGCCGGAGATCACGGTTTTTTCTTCCCGAAAATGACAATTCACCGCTATATGAAGACACCCTGGGAATAAAGGCGGTTATTCTTTTTCCCGTCTATGTTATCAATTGCGAATAAATCCCGCTGAAAGGCAAGGAGGAGAAAATGGCAAGAAAAGCCTACATAGAAATTGATCCCGAAAGATGCAAGGGATGCGGGCTATGTGTCAACGTTTGCCCGCAAAAGATCATCAAATTTTCCAAAGAATTCAACGCGAAGGGATATCATCCCGCTCAGCAGATCGACCCCGACGAGAAGTGCATCGGCTGCGGTTTCTGTTATATGAACTGTCCGGATACGTGTATCACTGTCTACCGGATACCGAAAGAGTAGGGGGTGGCTTTATGGCCGACAAAACACTATTAAAAGGAACGGAAGCGATGGCTGAGGCCGCTTTAAGAGCAGGCTGTCAGGTTTATTTCGGTTATCCGATCACACCGCAAAGCGAACTGATCGAATACATGGCGAAACGAATGCCGGAGATTGGCAGAACCTTTTTACAGGCGGAAAGTGAAGTCGCCGCGGTGAATATGATCTACGGAGCCGCGTGCACCGGTACACGGGTCATGACCTCCACCTCTTCTCCTGGGTTCTCCCTAATGATGGAAGGCGTTTCGTATATTGCCGGAGCCGTTTTACCCGCCGTTTTCATTAACGTCGTCCGAGGCGGTCCGGGACTCGGAGATATCCAACCCGCGCAATCGGATTACTTTCAAGGCACGAAAGGCGGCGGTCACGGGGATTACCGGTTGATCGTCCTATCACCCGCTACGATCCAAGAAGCCGTCAATATGATGTTCGACGCCTTCGATCTGGCCGACCGATACCTGAATCCAGTACTCATCATCGCGGATGGGCTTTTGGGGCAAATGATGGAACCGGTCGAGTTGCCTGATTTCCTCATGCCGGATCGGATGCCTAACCATGACAGCTGGGCATTAAGAGGAAAGGGGACACGCAAAAAGCACTCGGTCACCTCTTTTGATCTGGATCCCTTAAAATTAGAAGAGATGAACCTCGCGAACTTCGAAAAGTATCGAAAGATACAACAAAAAGAAGTGCGCTATGAAGAATACTTGATGGATGACGCAGAAGTGGCTTTCGTCGCCTACGGCACGATGGGACGCATTTTGAAAACCACGATCCGAATGGCGCGCGAGGCTGGCATTAAAGCCGGAATGATTCGACCTATCACGCTTTGGCCTTTCCCCGAAAAGCCCATACAAGAGGCCGCCAAGAAGGTGAAGATGGTGATGTCCGTCGAGATGAGCATGGGCCAAATGGTGGAGGATGTGCGGCTGGCCGTTTCCGGGAAGGTTCCGACCCCGTTTTACGGTCGCACCGGCGGAGTCGTCCCCACGCCCACCGAAGTCTTCGAAGCCCTTAAACGAGAATGGGAGGCGATTGTATGAATGGAAAAGTAGCCTTCAAAAGACCCGATTCATTGACCGCGAAAGAGTTTACCTACTGCCCGGGCTGTCTGCACGGCGTGGCCCATCGCTTGGTCGCCGAAGTCTTGGATGAGTTGAAGTTGACGGGTCAAACGATTATGGTTGCCCCGGTTGGTTGCTCGGTATTCGCATACGAATTTTTCGATGTCGACGGCACCGTTGCGCCTCATGGCAGAGCGACCGCGGTCGCCACCGGTATCAAACGTTCGCTCCCCGACCGTGTCGTATTTACCTACCAGGGGGACGGCGACCTTGCCGCTATCGGGACAGCGGAGACGATCCACACCGCCAATCGCGGCGAAAAAATCACGACAATCTTTATTAACAACGCAATCTATGGGATGACCGGCGGACAGATGGCGCCGACCTCTTTGGTCGGTATGAAAACGACCACCTCTCCTTATGGAAGAAATGCCGATTCTGAAGGATACCCGATACACGTATGCGAATTGCTCCAAAACCTGAACGGGGTTGCCTATCTGGAACGGGTCAGCCTCTTGACGCCCAAAGACATCATCGCGGCGAAAAAGGGGATTAAGAAAGCTTTCACCGCTCAAGCCAGAGGACTCGGTTACTCTCTCATCGAAATCGTCTCCACCTGCCCGACAAACTGGGGACTCAGCCCTGTCGAATCCTTAGAGTGGGCCAAACAGAAGATGCTTCCGGAGTTCCCGTTAAAAGTCTTCATCGACAAAGTGGGTGATGTCAAATGAGCCTGTCTGGCAAGAAATATCACTCCACGATCATATCCGGTTTCGGGGGTCAGGGGGTCATGCTCATCGGTCAAACCTTAACCTACGCAGCGATGACCGAAAAACTGCATGTCACTTGGATCCCATCTTACGGGCCTGAAATGCGGGGAGGAACAGCGAACTGCACAGTCGTCATCGACGAAGAACCGATAGGGTCTCCGGTTATCGACCGGCCAACAGATGTAATCGCGATGAATATTCCTTCTCTCCTGAAGTTCGAAAAATGCATACTACCCGGCGGCACGCTCCTGTTGAACACTTCGGTGATCGATCGGGAACCGACCCGAACGGATATCCATGTTTACAGGGTAAATGCAGGAGAAATCGCTGGGAAGATCGGCAACGACAAAGTCGCGAACATGGTCATCTTGGGCGCTTTCTGTGGCATTACGGGCGTTCTTTCCCTGGAAAGCGTTCAGCATGCGATGGAAAAGAAACTCGCCGGTAAAAAGCCAGAACTGCTGGAAATGAACGTTCGCGCCTTGCAAGCCGGGAAAATCGCCATAGAAGGTCAATAGACCGCGATGGTCTTATCCGGATTCGAGCGCGTTTGAACATTCTTTTTGATAGAAAGGCGAACAGTCGGGTTCGCCTTTCTTTTGCCATCGGAAGTGGCATGGAGATTTCCAAAAAGGTGGTTGCTCGATGAGACGTTTGAAATGGTTTTTATTTTTCATTTTCTTACTAATGCTGGTTGGGGTTTATGTCCTGTGGATCGAACCGAGTTCATTGAAAACAACGGTTTTGGATTTCGGACAGGCGGTATCTGATAATTCCATAAAAATCGTTTACTTTGCCGATCTGCACCTCTCTCGTTGGGGCGCTTTCCAAGAAAAACTGTTGAAAACTATCGCCGGCCAACATCCAGACTGCATCTTCTTCGGCGGCGACGCTTTGGCTAAAAAAACCAACGTGTCGGATCTGGAACGATTTTTCTTCGAATTGGCAAAGATCGCGCCGGTTTACGCCATCTTTGGCAACTGGGAGGATGAAGCGCCGATCCACATGATCCAACGGTACCGAAACCTGGGGATTACCCTCATCGACAAAGACACTCAAACGATATTCGTTCGCGGGATGACGATCGGCATCACCGGCATTCAGTCCCATTATTTCATTAGGCAGGTAAAACATATGGAGTTATTGGATGAAACAGATTGGCAGATCTTGCTCATTCACGCCCCGAATCGATTGGAACAATATCCTGAGTTCTACACGCGTTTTGACCTCGTATTGGCCGGTCACACCCACGGGGGGCAGTTCTATATTCCGTACCTCACGCAGGCGGCCTTAAAAATATCCGGAAACGACTCCCTCTGGTTACGGGGGCAGTATCGAGCGCAAGAGACGACCGTCTACGTGACGAACGGCGTCGGGCAATGGTTCCCCGGCAGGCTGTTCTCGACTCCCGAGATCGTCTCATTCTCTCTTCCAAAAGTAACCCGGGATGATTAAAGAGACCTTCGCAAAAGGCATCCTCCTCCCCACCCAGAATCCCGAAAGCTGGTTTGGGGCGAAATACACGATGAACATCTATCGGGGATGCGAACACCAATGCATCTATTGCGATTCCCGAAGCACTTGCTATCAGATCGAAAACTTCGACGATGTGGAAGTCAAAATTAACGTTTTGGATCTTCTCCAAAAAGCGCTAAAAGGCAAACGGTCGAAAGCGGTCGTCGGTACCGGATCGATGAGTGACCCCTATACCCTTTGCGAACAATCGTACGAGCTCACGAGAAAAGCGCTGAGGTTGATCAGCTCCTACGGCTTCGGAATCCACATCAATACTAAAAGCGACATGATCCTGCGCGATCTTGATATCCTTAATACCTTCCTAAACCGGGTGACCGTAGCCTTCACGCTCACGACAGCCGATGACAACCTCGCAAGGTTCGTGGAGCCTTATGCCCCGCTGCCCTCTCAACGATTGGCCGCTATGAAAACGCTTTCGGATGCCGGGATTCCTGTGGGCGTACTGATGATGCCCGTTCTGCCCTATATCGAAGACACTCCGAAAGGTATTGGGCGCTTATTGGAAGCGATCGCCGCGCACGGCGCCGTTTTCTGTATCTGGCACGCCGGCATGACTTGCCGTGAAGGGCAACGCGAGTATTACTACCGCAAACTGGATGAACATTTCCCGGGCGTGAAAGATCGCTATATACGGCAATACGGTAACCAGTATGCGTGCGCTTCACCCCAAAAGGCCGCGCTGGATGAAAAGATACGCGCCTTTTGTGAGCAAACTGGATTGATAACCGATTTCGATACGCTCCTCAAACGCTATCCCGAACATCAACCCGTTCAGGGAACCCTTTTTTCGGAATAATCTGATAGAAACAAGGGCGCCGTCTTGTAAACGGCGCCCTTGTTGCCATTATTCATTTGAGCGTTTATAGGTCGAAGTACATTTGGTATTCGACAGGGTGCGTCACCGATGCGACAAACGCTTGCTCCTCCAACTTTTTCTGAATCCATTTGTTCAGCAAAGCCTCCGGGAAGATTCCCCACCGCTTGAGGTACTCCGAGTCCTTTTTTAAGTTCAAAACCGCTTCTTCCAAGGTCCGCGGCAAAGCGTTGATAATTTTTTCCGAAGAATCTTCTTCGTACGGGCCGAAACCCATCGTGATCGGATCCATCTTCTGAAGGATTCCGTCGATACCGGCTAAGATCATGGCGGAAAATGCGAGATAGGGGTTGCAGGTCGCATCAATGGTTCTGAATTCTATTCGGCGCTTTTCGTTGTCTTTCACATATCCAGGAACGCGTATCGCTGAAGTGCGGTTCCCAAGTGCGAAAACGCCGTTGGTGGGCGCTTCGAACCCTGGCACCAAGCGGCGATAAGAGTTCGTGGTCGGATTTGTTAAACCCAATAGAGACGGGCTGTGCTTCAATATTCCGGCAGTGTAGTGCAACGCTTGATCGCTTAACCCATAGAGTCTCGTACCAGAGAAGGTATTAACACCATTTAGCTTTAGGTACTGATGCACGTGCATTCCGTTTCCTGCCTCATTGTACATCGGTTTCGGCAAAAAGGTCACCACATAGCCGTACTCGTGAGCGATATTCCGGATGAAATACTTTACCAACTGCGTGGCATCGGCCGCATGTAAAGCGTCCATAAACTGCGTTTCTATTTCGAGTTGCGCCGTGCCGACTTCGTGATGATGGTACTTGATATCAACCCCGACACGCTGAAGATGATCGCAGATCTCGTTTCTCAACGTAAAGAAATGGTCGAAGGGGGGCGCTCGATGGTAACCTCGTTTTCGGCCGACGAAATACTCCCCGCTCTTACTTGAATTCCAAAACCCTTCCATGCTGTCGATCTTCAGTTGGATCGTATTCGGGGATACTTCATATATCACTTCGTCTAAAATATGGAATTCATATTCCGGGCCGAAAAGGACCTCATCGGCCAACCGTTCTTCTTTCAGTTTTTTCAAAGTCTTGATCAAGATACCGCGCGGATCTTGCTCGAATCGCTCCCCGGTTTGCGGGTCAAAGACATCGCACGAAACCGACAGCGTTTTACACTCGCCAAACGGATCGATGAAAGCGGTATCCAAGTCGGGAATCATAATGAGATCGCTCTTTTCGACCATCGCATATCCAAAATTTGATGCGTCGAAACCAATACCGTCAATCATGATCTTTTCTTTGAAATTGCATGCCGGAATGGTGACGTGTTTCCATACGCCGTATAGATCGACGATTTTTAAATCAACGAACTGAACCTCTTCTTTCTCGATAAGCTTCAAAATTTCCTGAAAGGTCATAGGGGTTCCTCCTTTGATTAACGCTACGCGTTATTCCTGCTCCATGAACGGATAGGGACAGGCAGTCGGGGGTACGAAGGTTTCTTTTATCGACCGTATCGATGTCCAACGCAATAAATTCCAGGCGCTGCCCGCCTTGTCGTTCGTGCCGGATGCCCGGGCCCCTCCGAAGGGTTGCTGCCCTACCACGGCTCCGGTCGGTTTGTCGTTGATGTAGAAATTGCCCGCTGCGTGCCTGAGCATCCGTTCCGCTGTGCTGAGGGCTATCCTATCCTGGGCAAAAATGGCTCCTGTCAGGGCATAAGGAGAAGTTTGGTCGCATAAGGTCAGGGTTTCTTCATACCGAGCATCCGGGTAGAGATAGATGGTTAGAACGGGCCCGAAGATCTCGGTCACCATCGTTCGGTAATGTGGATCGCTGGCTAATATGACGGTTGGGCGGATAAAGTAACCTTTCCGAGAATCATAAATCCCTCCCGCTACGATCTTCGCATCCGGATGGTTTTTCGCTTCGTCGATAAACCCGGTGATCGTTTTGAAAGCGGAAGCGTCAATCACCGCGTTGATAAAGTTTCTGAAATCTTCCGGCGGCCCCATTGTTAGCCCTTCGGTTTCATCGATCAATTGTTGACCCATCGTTTTCCATAGGCTTTCCGGAAGATAGGCCCGGGAGGCGGCCGAGCACTTCTGGCCCTGGTATTCGAAAGCCCCTCGAATCAAAGCGGTTGTCAAAGCTTTCGGATCGGCCGAGGGGTGGGCGACGACGAAATCTTTCCCGCCTGTTTCTCCCACGATGCGTGGATAAGAACGATAGGCGGCGATGTTTTCTCCGATCGTTTTCCACATGTCCTGGAAAACGCCGGTCGAGCCTGTAAAATGGACTCCCGCAAAGGACGGGTTTTTGATGACGATAGGGCCAACCAACGCGCCGGGACCGGGGACGAAGTTAATGACGCCATCCGGCAAACCCGCTTCCTGTAGAAGCTTCATAATGAAATACGCGGAATAGACCGCTGATGAGGCCGGTTTCCAGAGCACGGTATTTCCCATCAATGCGGGCGCTGTGGGAAGGTTCCCCGCGATCGAGGTGAAATTAAACGGGGTCACCGCGAACACAAATCCTTCCAGCGGCCGATACTCGCTGCGATTCCAAACTCCGGACGGGCTGTATGGTTGCTCCTGGTAGAGCCAGGTCATATAATAGGTGTTAAACCGAAAGAAGTCAATGAGTTCGCAAGCGGAATCGATTTCGGCTTGGAAAGCGTTTTTGCTTTGACACAGCATCGTCGCCGCGTTCATCGTGCTGCGGCAAGGGCCCGCCAACAGGTCTCCGGCTTTTTTAAAGATCGCCGCTCGGTCTTCCCACGATAGTGACTCCCAAAGAGGTTTGGCTTTTAAACTTGCTTCGATAGCCATTTTCAGTTCTTTTTCACCCGCTTTGTGGTAAACGGCGAGTTCTTTCGCGTGGTCGTGCGGTACGACACATGGCGCCAATTGGCCGGTTCGGACTTCTTTACCATTGATGATGAGCGGGATTTCGAGGTGCTCATCTCTCAATGCGCTAAGTTTGGCTTTCAGTTCGGCTCTTTCCGGACTCCCTGGTTTGTAGGTCAATATGGGTTCATTGATCGGTTTTTCGTACAGATGGATTCCGTTCATCTTTTCCCTCCTATGTTGATGATACTCACGATTCTTTTATACCACAGACGGTTCCGCAATGGTCTCATGACGGTCGTACCGGCCGAGATCCAAAACGACATCCCATGTTAGCGGGCTTCCGGTAATGAGATCCGCCAGTAACGTTCCGACCGCGGGCGCGATCATAAAACCATGGCCACTGAAACCGATTCCCATGAAAAACCCTTTAACGATTTCCGACTCACAAACGATCGGTTGACGATCCGGAGACATATTGTACAACCCCGCCCACTGCCGAACGATTCGCATATTTTTTAGGGGCGGCAGTAACCAAGCGGCTTTTCGCGCCATCGTCTCAAGAAACTGCCACGTCGCGTTGACGTTGTATCCGCGCGGTTCATTCTGCGGTCCGTAACCCATGATGAAACTGCCGTGAGGCGTTTGCTGGCAATAGATGTTGTAAGAAAATGACATCACCATCGGATCCATGATCGGATTAACCGGTTCGGTGACTAAAATTTCGTGCCGTTCGGAATAGACGGGAAGATGAAGCCCCGCCATCTCACCGATTTGCGCGGACCATCCGCCTGCCGCGTTGACCACTTTATCGGTTTCTATAAAACCCTGGCTCGTGTGAACCCCTTTAATCCGATTATTTACGACCGTAATCGCCTTGACTTCTGTTTTCATGAGGATCTCGACGCCGAGGCGTTCGGCCGCTTTCGCGTAAGCTTTCGTGGCCAAGAAAGGATTCGCGTGACCGTCGGTGGGGCAGAAAGCCCCTCCCAGCATCTTTTCAGTATTCAGGAAAGGAACGATCTCTTTCGCCTCCCTGCACGAAACCAAACGGGAGGGAATGTCCAATTGATGCTGCACCTCCACGTTTCTTCGAAACTGATCCATCTCTTTTTCGGAATAAGCCAGGAGGAGATACCCTTTCTGTTTCAGTTCGATATCGATATCGGTTCCCAATACCTCTTGAAAGTTCTCGAAGACTTTCATGCTTTCGCGGGCTAACAGGCAATTTTGATAGGTTCCCCACTGTTGACGGATCCCCGCGCCGCACCTTCCGGTCGCGCCGGACGCCAATCCCTCCCGTTCGATCAGGACGATATCTTTCACTCCCCGCTTCGCCAAACTAAAAGCGGTTGAGGTACCGGTAATTCCTCCGCCGACAATAACGACCGAAGCCTTATTCTTCATCGTCGATCCCTTCCAGTACTTCTTGGAATAAGACCCCGCCGAAAGGCGGGCGTGAGCGAGGGGACAGTATTTCTTCCATCGGCTGTCCGGTTTTCATCGCGATTTCTCGCGCAATGACCGGTCCGCAAGTCTTGCCTTGACACGGGCCCATCCCGCAACGCGTGATCCGCTTAATCTCCTCAAGCGATGTCACGCCCTGGTCGATCAATTTTCGAATCGTCTCGATATCGATATCTTCGCAACGGCAAACGATGGTTTTATCGTCATTCATGATTTTTGCACCACCCTGATCTGGCGTACGTCTTGTACGAGATTTCTATGAATTTCCACTGTCACGATCGTCGTTTTATCTTGTTTTGGAGTATTGAGAACGGATTTGACGACCCCCTGACCGACACATTTTCCCGAACGGTCCAATAAATCTACCATTTCTTCGCGCACCGGCTTGGGGAGAAATTCGTACGGGAGCGTTATTTTCGCCCGGTCGCCGTCACGCGTTTCGTCCACGGTAAAGATCGCCAGCCCGGGACAGCGCCCGATACACTGCCCGCAACCGGTACAGAGGTCAAAGTCCACGATCGGAAGATCGTTGATGTCGGAGAAGGGTTTGATCGCGCCAAAAGGACAATTATGGACGCAGGGATCGCAGGGAATCTGCTGATAACACTCGATAACCGCGTAAGCGCGCGATTTTTTACGTTTTTCGTCCGGTAAAACCCCTGCAAGATTGGCCGGACTTGCGATTCCGGTGCGTGATAGCTCATCGATCGCGTTCGTTCGCGGAGACGGTGTCGGTAAAGCCTCTCCGGTTAGCTTTGATAATCCCGATCTGATTTTTTCGCCTACCGGTCCCGAGCGCAAAGCCCTCAAGTGCGTTTTTACCTCTTCTATACGCGCCTCGAGACTCTGACCCGGGCGGATTTGCTTCGCGGCGCTAAGCCCGGCGAGTTCCCCTTCCAACAAGGCCGCCGTCGCCTCTTCGATACTGGAAAGATCCCCCGCGATATAGAGATGAGGAACGTTCGTTCGCATGGATTCATCCCTGATCGGAACCTGTCCTCCCAGTTCGGGGATGTATTTGAATTGGCAACCGCTCTGCCCCAGTAAGTCAATCAAAGGGTTCAAACCAACGGCCAGACAGATCGCGTCACAATCAACTGTGAACTGGCTTCCCGGAATCTCTTTCCACTTCTCATCGAGTCGGACCAGTTCTGCCCCTGCCACGCGGTCTTGCCCAAAAGCTTTCTTGATCGTACAGGAGGGATAGATCGGAATACCCAAACGCCTAATTTTGGAAGCGTGAACGAGATAACCTCCGATCTTCGGCGACGCTTCGATCACGCCTACGACCTCGGCGCCCGCTTGAACCAACTGATAAGAGACGATCAGGCCGATATTCCCAGACCCGATCATGAGGATACGGCGGGCCGGAAGAACACCGTAAATATTCATCAATGTTTGAACGGCCCCGGCGCCATAAACTCCGGGGAGATCGTTGTTTTCGAACGGGAGAAATTTTTCGAAGGCGCCGGTCGCCACAACGATGGCTTTGGGTTTTATCTTAATCATCTTTCCGCTTTTCAGGGCAGTCGAAACGCCATCTTCATAGATACCCAACGCCGTCGTCGAAAGAGAGACTTCGACGTTCTCCAATTGCGCGACAACTGTTTCCAGATCTTTAATGATCGCGATGCCGCGCGTACCAGCGCGTTCCGCAACCGAACCGAAAAAACGATGCGTTTGTTTGGTGAGCTGCCCGCCCAATCGTTCCCGCTCTTCCAGCAGCAACACTTTCAACCCCGCTTTTCCCGCCGCCACGGCGGCGCTGATCCCGGCGGGCCCTCCCCCGATAACGAGCAAATCACACGTGATCATACAAGTCTCCCCTTGGGTTTTGGCTCTCAACAACCATTCCCTCTTCTATCGGCGTAACGCAGCTTCGAACGTTCGGTACGCCGTTCACCCGCATCAGGCAGGAAGAGCAGTGGCCAATCGCGCAAAAAAGCCCTCTCGGTCGGCGATGTACCGGACTCTCACTCAACTTCCAGATACCCAACGCGTGCAAGGCGGAAACAATTGTGTCTCCTTCGTATCCAGTCACTTCTTTCCCGTCAAACGTGAAATGTACCTCCTTGTTATGGCGAAAACTCAATATCGGATGTTCGCTGATACGCATGACACACCTCCGTACATTGTGATAAACACTATGGCCGTTCTATTCTCGAAAAATCGGAATAACAAAAACGATACCGTTTTGTTATTCCGATTTGTATTTTTTTATTCTTTCCATTGTCGCTGCGATTGCCCGTCAATGATTGATTTTTAAGAAATCACGAGAAGGTACAATGACCGATTTCTTCCCCCTCCTGACAATTGTATCAGAATGCTTGTGTCCTTATTTTGCTTTATTAATGAACTTCAGGTTAACGAAGCCGCGTCTTTTGCCAACAAATCCTCGAAAACTCTCATCTGTCGCAGATATTCGCTTTCGTCTATGATGCCGGTCGCCGTATATACGGACGCAAGTTTTTTGGGTAATCGCTCTCGTTCAAAAGAGAAACCCAGATCTTTTTTCAACTGGTACTTCATCACGTGTATTTTTTTTGCAAGCTCTTGCAGCTTCCCTTCGTCCCACTGCGTCATCCCCAAAGCGGCGAGTCCTTCCAAGATCGTCGGCATCGTGAAAACGTTTCGGGCGAAGAGGCAGATCACCAGGGAGTTCAATAAGGTGCGCCAGCGTCCTTCCCGGAACAAGTCTTCGGTCCACGCCTCCTCGGGCTTTTCGACACCGCGTTTCTTTTGGTCCAAAGAATACCCGGCCGAATCGAGGTGAGAATGGCGGATGCCGGTGGAAAAACCTAAGAATCCATGGAGCCCGGTGATATATCCCGGCGCCTCGTTACGGCCGAAGGTGATGGCAAAGGACTCTCCACCGTACTTCTCCGCGAGAAAGGCCGTCCCTTTCTCCAGGTCCCGGTAGAACTCCGAACCGGCATTCCCGCCTCGCTCCGCTCCGATCACCTTATTTAAAACCGCTTCATAGATGTCGGCGTCTCCGAACTTTAGGATCAACCCCCCGGTTTCCCGAGATGTAATGACTCCTTTCATAAAGGCCTCGGTCGCCCAGGCGAGGGTAACCCCCATGCTGATTGCGTCCCATCCCTGTTTTTCGATGATCAAGAGCAACCGCAAAACATCTTCCGGTCTGTTGAGCGAGAGATTGGAGCCAACCGCGTAGATCAATTCGAAGTCATAAGCAATCTTATTCGATTTATACTGATGGTTTTTCTCGTCGAAAGACTCTCTCAGGATCGCCATATGTATGCACCCAACCGGACAATGCGCGCAGGCAATCTTTTGGATCAGCAGCCGATCGGCGAAGTTCTCGCCGCTGATCGATTCTGCGCCTTCGAAAAATCCTTGCGAAAAATTGCGGGTGGGCAAGCCATTGATTTGGTTCAGCGGAAGGATATTCATCGAGGTGCCGAGATCGTGGTATTTGTTCAGGGCCGTCGAATGGACAAATTGATCGTAGAGGTTTTTATAAAACTTAAGATACCGGCCTTTATTATTTCCGATCTGCATCCCCCCGCTTCCAGATACGATCACCGCTTTCAGGTTCTTGTTCCCGAATATCGCGCCCAAACCCAGGCGGCCGAAATGACGGGAGGTGTCGACCGTTACACACGCGATGGGAGACTCTCGTTCTCCCGCGGGGCCTACACGAATAATCGAGCTTTTCCATGCATTGCCTATCCGCTCCTTCAACACCCGTTCCGATGCCAGAGCAGACATGCCTTTGAGCGAGTAAGCGCGATGCAGCGAGACCTCGTGGTTGACGATTCGAATATAACAGGGAAATGCGGATCTTCCCGTGATTTTCAGGATATGGATTCCCGCCTGGTAAAGGGCCATCGCCAGGTTCCCGCCAGCGTGCGATTCACCGAGATTCCCTGTTAAGGGGGAGATAAAGAGCGCGACTGTTTTCGTGCACAACGGATAGACGCCGTTGAAGGGGCCGATCGCGAAAAATATGGATGATGATTCCGCGTAAGGATCCTTATTCTGTGCGATTTCATCCATCAGCAATTTCGTGGCCGCCCCCGTGCCCCCCAAGTACGTATCGAAGAGTTCATCAAGGGGTGTCGTGCGAGCGGCGCCGGTCGTTAAGTCGACAGTCATTAAGATCGGTTTCACGTTTGATCCACCTCCACCATCTCCAGCACGTGATTGGGGCAAAAAGAAACACAAACACCGCAATGATGGCAAGGAAGGGGGCATTGATCGGAAAAGTCCCATTGCAGAGCCGAAGGCGCACAGGCTTCGATACAAAGACCACAATGCGTGCAGAGCGATTCGTTCAATTGGACTCCACCGCCTTTTCGAGGGGTGAGCGCCCCCGTCGGACAGGCCCTGGCACAGTCCGGATCCATACATCCATAGCACGCTCGGATAGAAAAGGCGCCTTCGATACCGTTGTAGGCGCGCACTTTGAGAGCGGCCTTCTCGACACCGATCATGTTCTTCCAAGTTCGGCTGCAAGCCATCATACAACTGCCACATCCGATGCACTGTTCTCGTTGAACGATTCTCAGTAATTTAGCGATGCGAACCACCTCCCCTATCCTTGCTTTTTCAAGGCCTCCAAAACCGAAATCATGCTTTGACGGATCTGTTCGATTAGCTCTTCCTCATTCTTGAATGCTTTCGGATCGACCGGGGGTAGGATACGCGCTTTCACCTTCGCGCGTTTTATAAAGACCGTCCCTTTCGGCATGATGTTTTCGTTGCCAGTAACGATGAGGGGAACGATCGGTGTTTTTGTCATCATCGCAATCCGCAAACTCCCTTTGGCGAACGGGCCGATATGTCCGTCCAAACTGCGGGTGCCTTCCGGAAAGAGCGCGAGGATGTCGCCGTTTCGAAGATGCTCCATCGCTTTTCGCAAAGCGTAAACGGCTTGTCTGGGATCCTCGCGGTCTATGAAAACTGCCATCCGCTTCGCAAGAACTCCGAGGAGCGGGTAGGTGGCAATCTCTTTTTTAACGATAAAGAAGGCTTCCGGGGCGATAAATCCGTAGACCGTCGCGGCGTCGAAAGCGCTTAAGTGGTTGGAAGCGATCAGATAGTTGCGATCTTTGGGCAGATTTTCAAACCCCTCGATTTCGGGTTTCATCCCGAACCATCGATAACAGCGGCGTGAAAGTTCCACGCCTTTAGACCGCGCGTAAGCCGCGGCCGTCGCTTCATCGCGATGTTTCTCCAACCAATGGATACGGCGCGTATAGTAAACGCTGTAGAGAAGGTAGTAAATCATAATGACCGCATAGTACACCACATATCCGATGAACGTAAACGGCAGCAAGAGGTATTTCATTGTCGAGACTCCTTTCCTGGGAACGGATTATTCCACGCTTCGCGAACGTAGCAGCGCGGCGGTTTTTATGATCATCGTCATCGCGAACTCTCGGATCCCCGGGCCCGCGCACACTGTTTGATAATCTACGCTATTCGAGATACCGGCTTTCAGGTCCATTAGGATTTGGGCGATCTTATTCAAAGCCTCTCCCTCGATAGATTCTTGAAAAAAGAGCGGTAGCAGTCCGGCCAAATCCGCCGCTTTTGAGAGAAGCGCGCCCCATCCCTCGAACTCGATCAGCCAGGGTCGGACCTCATTAAGCCACGCGAGCGGCATCGTTCCTTTCAACGTTTGCGCGGTTTCGTTGATCGTTAAAGCGTGACGCTGCAAATCTGATGCGGCGTTCGCGATTTCGCCAGACCGAGCCGCGTTCCAATACGAGGCGATCCATTGATCGCACGCCATTCCCTCCCCTTTCGGGTTAAGCGGGCTGATTAGGTTCATCTGTCCGAAGAGTTTTAGACTATCGACACAATCAGGCGCGAATTCTTCAAGCGCCTCTTCCCAAGCGGATTGGGGATCGTAAGTCGCAGTAGCGTTCAAATAGGCGGCGATGTTTTTCAAAACCGGAATTGAAGCCATCGCCTGATTCATCGGATTGATTAAAAACCCTCGGCTTGCCAACGGCAGTCTCTGATCACGACCGGTATAAGGTCCCATATGAAGTTCAGGCGCCATTGAGCCGTCGTTCACTGGGTAGTTGTCCCAGTAAACAACCTTTCGCCGAAGCGTCCGACTCACCCCTTCGGCGTCTTCGAAGGGAATCTTTTGAGAACAGACCTGCGGCCCCGTCCAAAGCACATCGATATCGGGATGCATCCCCGTTCCGATCTTCTCAAGGTAGTCTGTACGGCTATCCCCGCAGTACTGGGTCGGGCAAAACATGAAAGTAGCCACATTGGCGAGGTTTTTCAAACGCTCATAGACCTGGTTCGTAAAAAACACCTGCGCTTCGGCCAGATCGGAAAAAGCCGCTCGGTCCGACTCCTTTTGCAAAGTCAAGGGAATGTCGTCCAAGAATAAACAAAAGTCCCCTACGCCGATGGCCGAAAAAGAAAGGTATTTACGGACAAGGGCGTCAATCTTCCCGGAATCACCGTAAGTGAGGGTTAGCCCTGGGCTTAAAGCCATCGCTACGCTAACACCTAACTTCTTCCCCTCTTCGACCATGTTTTTAAACTCCCGAATCGACTCCGGGGAGTACGGCGTTTCCCATTGATGTCGGTGTAACAGGTCGTTCTTGGGGGCATAGACATACAGATTCATCCCGAGTCGGGCCATTTCGTGCAGGATGCGTCCGCGTTCTTCCATCGACCAGGGAGAGCCGTAAAACCCTTCCACGACACCTCTTATCTGAAAGCCGCTCATTCGATTCGCTCCTTTTTTATTAGAATACTCGTTTTGTGTGCTATTTTCCTCTTATTATGACGGGGAAACCTTGTCCATTTTCAGGAAGCCTCGTTTAATAAAACAAGGCGTACTTCACTGTACGCCTTGTTTTTAAAACATTCATGCCGCGGCAAAAGATCGTTTAATTTCGCGAAATCGGTCAATCGCCTAACTGTCTTATAGTCCCGTCCACTCAGCCTCAAAGGTGTCGCCATTCGAAGCCGGGCCAATAGTTTCCGTAACGTTGCCGGCCATCTTCTGTTCGAACCGGAGTACGGTTTCATCGAGATCGGCTGTGAATTCATAAGTGATTCCGGTGGTGATGTCCGTAAAGGAGATAACCATTTTGGCGGGTATACCAAATTTTGCGGCGGTGATGGTACCCGTAATCGAATTGCCGTCATAAATGCCACCGTGCGTCATACCGCCCAAACCGCCGAAGTTCTCGGACCAGATATGGATGACCTGTGTTAGCGTGATATTCGTCCCGCCTGTCACGAAGGTCCACCATCCCGATATATTGGGATAGGTTTGCAAAGAAACATAACAGCCAGATGTCGCGAATACGAGCACTAAAACCATCAAAGAAATGATGAGTAATTTTTTCATCCTAAGCACCTCCCCTGAGTGTTTTCTTCAAGCCCGCTTATTGCTTGATAGCTTCAAAGCGATTTCCGTCCTCCACCACTGTTCCAACAATCTTCGGAGAGGTTTTATCGATTTTGCCTGTCAGGACTTTGCTGCCGACGAAGATACTGATATTGCCTTCGCTATCGGCTTCATACCGAAAATCGTGATCAACGCCGTCAATCGAGAACTTACCGGTTGTGAAATTCATAACGACATCGTCCGGATCCGGCGCTCTTCCTTCCCCTAACAAAAAGCCCCAGTCGAAGGTCACTGCCCAAGGGCCTCCAAGCCAGGAAAACGGCCATCCTACTGTCATGCTGCAGCTGCTTACAAAAAAGGAAACAAGTAAAAGCATACTCAAAAGCAGTACGATACGAACTTTTTTCATATTTACACCTCCTGAAAGATTTCTCCCTTTGTATATTCTATTCTTTTTTTGCGAAAAATGCAAGAAAGGCTTAAGATTGAATCTTGTTGTCGGTTTGCTCACTGTCCCTTTGCGAATTCATATCCTTTGCTTAACGCTTTTCTGTTTTTTTCGTGGTACTTCTTATTGATCATCGTGAGAAGAACGGCTTCCGTTTGATCAAAACCGATCCCCAAGGTTTTAGCTAAAACCCCCAACAGAACTGTGTTCTGATAGTTCGCTCCTCCAATATCCGACACCCATTCCGTGACGGGAACCCGTAAGGATCGACCCGTTTTTTCTATCTCCGCGTCCAACCCTTGCGGGTACGCTTTCTTCCCGGAGAAAACCGGCGCCGAAGGAATCGTCGCATCGGCGTAGATCACCGTTCCACCGCTTTTTACGTAGGGAAGGAATCGATAGGTTTCCATTTTTTCGAAGCCCAACAGGATATCCGCGCCGCCGTATCCCATAAAGGGTGAGTTCACTTTCTCCCCGAACCGGATTTGGGTGGAGACAGAACCGCCTCGCTGGGCCATTCCATGGACTTCCGACATCTTGACGTCATATCCGTTTTGGACCAGCAGCTCCGATAACACTTTGGAGACCAGTAGAATTCCCTGGCCGCCAACGCCAACCAACACCACGGTTTTCGTATCAGACATTTCGATCACCGCGCTTCTGGATCGCATGGAAGGGACAGACCTGATAACACAACGAGCAGCCTTTGCAGGTGCTTTCATCGATCCTGGAACCCGCACCGGGGATAAACGATATCGACGGGCACCCCAGAGTGAGGCACTTTTTGCACTTTTTGCACATGTCCTCCTGAACGGTATACTTGGATTGCGGAAGATCGAATTTTGATCGATCTTGCGGCGGAAGTTCCTTCAGCAGCGCGCACGGCCATTGGGCGAGGATCACGATGGGTCCCTCCAATGCGGCGGTTTCCTTCAAAAGCGCTTTGAGCCCTGCCAGATCGTTGGGATTGATCTCAAAGAAGTGTTCGACACCCAATGCTTTAACAATATCCTTGATCTCGATCTCCGTCGCCGGTTTCCCGCTTAACCGCAATCCGGTTCCGTGATTGTTCTGGTGCCCGGTCATCGCCGTTGATCGATTGTCCAAGATACAGACGGTAATCTGAGAGCGATTGAACACGGCGTCCGCGAGCCCGGTGATTCCCGAGTGAAAAAATGTTGAATCGCCAATCACACCGATCACGCGACTCGTTCTGCCAATTTTCTTGAAGGCTCTTTCGAAACCGATTGCGGCGCTGATACCGGCGCCCATGCACAGAACCGTATCCATGGCATTCAAAGGCTCCGCGCTACCAAGAGTGTAACAACCGATATCCCCGGTGATCACGGTATCTTTCAGTTGGCTCAGCTCGTAAAAAACGCCCCGATGGGGACAGCCCGAACATAAAACCGGCGGGCGGGGCAAGGCTTTTTCTTCCGTTATCTCGCAGCCGGATACGTTTTCTCCCAGTAACCGGGAAGCGATCATTTCGCTGTTGAGCTCTCCGCACAAGGATAGGCGTTCTTTTCCAATTGCCGAAATCCCTAAAGCTTTCACGTGGTTTTCTATGAACGGATCGTTTTCTTCGATAACATAGATCCTTTCGACCTTCCGGGAGAAATCGATGATCTTTCGGGATGGAAGCGGATGGGTAAACCCGAGTTTTAAAAAAGAAGCGCGGGACCCGAAGGCCTCTTTGGCATGCTGGTACGCGATGCCGCTCGTAATGACGCCGATCTTCGGATCTCCCATCTCGATAAAATTAAGTCCGGTTTCATTGCTCCATTCTTCGAGAGCTTTAAGTTTTTGTTCCAACTCCCCGTGATGGACACGGCAGCGCGCCGGGGTGGCGACGAATCGCGTGAGATCCCGACGGTAAACGGTAGGCGTTTTCTCGATTCTTTCGCCGAGTTCTACCAGTCCTTTGCTGTGGCAAACGCGCGTCGTCATCCGGAACAGTACGGGGATCTTGTACTGTTCGCTCACTTCGAAAGCTGTTTTCATCATCTCTTTGGCTTCCTGACTGTCGGATGGTTCAAAGAGAGGGACTTTGGCATGCAGAGCATAGTAGCGGTTGTCTTGCTCTGTTTGCGAGGAGTGCAGTCCGGGGTCGTCTGCCGAAATAATGACGCATCCGCCTTCCACGCCCAAATAGGCGCCAGAAAAGAGCGGATCTGCAGCGACGTTGAGCCCGACGTTTTTCATAGTCGCAAGCGACCTCAAACCTGCGAACGCTGAGCCGAAAATAATTTCGAGAGCGACTTTTTCGTTGATTGACCATTCGGAATCGATCTCCCGATACTGCGCCAAAGACTCCAGAATCTCCGTGCTGGGTGTTCCTGGATACCCGCACGCCACCTGAACGCCAGCCTCGTATGCCCCTCTCGCGCATGCTTCATTTCCTGAAAGTAGGACTTTTGGCATCTTCCACCTCATCCGAAACGAATGTTGGGTACAATTGATTATTGATTATAGCATAAAGATACCACAATACCGGAAGCAAGCCGTTCCCACACGAATTCGATTCAGACTATCGCTGACCGCGCAAGTACGCGATGATCATCCGAATCGCCACGGGAGGTTCATGCCAGTCGTTCCGGACACACCGTTTTTCGGCTTCCAGCCAATCCTCCTCTTCAACGCGCCTTTGAGCGTAAAAACGATCAACAATCCGTTTCGCTCCCATGAAGTTTCCGACGGCAACGCGGCGCATAATTCCGCGTATGTCCAACGCAAAAGCGACCATACATCCCGGGCGTTCGCAAAGTTGACAGCGATTCGCCTCCCGAGCGGCAGCTTTTTCGTCTTCCGGCCAATCCGAATACAGTTGATCGCGCGTATAGGGGTGGGGGACGATACGCACGTAATTCTTCATTCGATGATGGTGGACAAAGGGTTCCAGGTTGAGCGTCTTCAAGATCGCGTTCGCAGCCGCGATCCCGGAAGTCGTCACAGTGGGGGTTCCAGTTCCCATCACCGTCGATTCCCCGCAGCAAAAAAGAGTATCCCATTCGGTGCGCGTATGAAGACGATGGAACATATGCTGACCCAAAGACTGTTTGGGGCCGGCGACCGCACCGCCATTCTTCATCGTATACCGTTCGATCGTCCGGGGTGTCGCCACTTCCGAGATACGAATCGCTTTGGAAAAACCGGGGAAACGTCTGTCAAGGACGCCGATGAGGCGCGCCCGTTCTCTCTCTTTCTGCGTCTGATAGGCTTCGTCCGTCAGTCCCTCCCATTTCTCGAAAGTGGGGCCGATCGCAATGACCGTATGTTCGTCTTCAGCGCACAGCGTGCGGTCATCGATACTGAAGAGATAGGCGGTCACCTCACTTTCATCCAGCTTATCCGGATTCCCGACCAGCATCTCCACGGGAGCGGTGTCTTCTGGTATCGATCTTTTGTCGACGGTAGCGTAGAGAACCACGCTCGGATAGGTCGGCTCCTGGGCTTGTGCCCATTGGATCCGTTTCGGTTTAAGAAAGTTCGCGTCAATCAGCTTTCCGTAAAGGTTCCAAATGGTTCCCGAATAAACGAGGTTCTTCGCGAATCGCTTTTCGCCCGATTTCATCAGCACACCGACCGGATGCCCGTCGTCAAATAGGATTTTCACGACTTCTTTTTCGAGAAGCATCTCGCCGCCGTTCGCTTCGATGACCTTCTCCAATTTGCCTGGGAGGAACAGGGTTGACCCGGCCGGATAGTAACTGCCTCCGACATGATTGTCCACAAACATCACCGAAGCCAAAACGGCCGGTGACTCTTTCACTGTGGTATAACAATAGGTGGAGGTCAGTTTGTCGTAGAACTTGAAGATCTCGGGATCTGTGAAATAGTGACGCAATACGGAATCGGCGCTTTTATTCAAATAGCCGATAAATTTCAGATAGGATAGCGGGTGTTTTAAGAGGCTCTTGAGAGCGTTTTTCGGATCGGTTTCATCCGGGGTGGTGTAGGCGGGATTTTCGACCATCACGTGTTGATACATCTTCGTTAAATCACGGTAAAAACGCCCGATATTTTCTTTCTCAGAAGGAAAAACGGTCCCCAGCTCTTCCGCGAACCGATCGATATCGGCCCAAAAATGGATGCGGTGGCCTTTGAAATTAAGACAGTAAAGGTAGTCGTGCTGGAGGATATCGATAGGTTCTTCCAGACAGTTGAAAACGAAACGGTGCGCGTTGAACCCTTTTTCACCGAAACCGAACAACATCGCGGATCCTTGATCGAATACCGCGTCATTCCGTTTGAATATGCCGCAAGAACCGCCGGGATTGTAGCTTTTATCGACCACGGCCACCTTTAATCCTCTTTTCGACAACAAGCTGGCGGCCGTTAATCCGGAAAGTCCTCCGCCGATAACGATGACATCGTAATCCACACCCTTAACCTCCTTTGATACTAACGGCGCCCCGCGCCTTCGATTTCACAGCATGCAAGAATCTTATTAAAACCGCTTTTCATGATTCATTCCCTGTTAGAGATCGATTCCCAAAAAGCGTTTGACGGCCAAACCGATCAAGAAGGAGATGGCCGCTACCGAAAGGCTCACAAGGCTCATTTCCTTAAACTTCTCTTTAAACGAAATGCTTTTTGCTACAGAAATATAGAAATTGAAAGCGGCGATGATAACGATCACCAGGACCAGCATGACAATAAGCGCCGGAAAGTACATCTTTTCCGGGAAAAGCATATAGGGCAACAGCAACGCGATCACAGTGAACAAGTAGGCGACGCCCGTGTAGGCGGAGGCTTTAAGCGCCTGTTTCCCACGCCCCTCGCTTTTGGCCGACAGATATTCGGAGGAAGCCATGGATAGAGTCGCAGATACGCCTGTGATTAACCCTGCCAACAGAATCAAACGGTTGCTCTGCATGGCGAAGGTCCACCCTGCCAAACTGCCTGTGAACTCCACCAAGGCGTCATTCAGCCCCAAAACCATCGAACCGACGTACTGGAGTTTTTCTTCATCGATCACGGCGATCAATTCTTGCTCATGCACGACTTCCTCTTCGAGGATCACTTCCAGACCGGGGACTTTCTCTCTGAGTTGTTCCAAAACAATCGTCCCCGGTATCTGCTTAAAAGCGCTCTGCCGCATTTCCATTAATTGTATGGCGAAGGTATACCCAAACAACCGGGCCAGGAAAACATACCCATAGACGATCATCATCGCGGGTTTGACTGACATTTTCGTATAGCGCTGCCAGATATCGTGGTGTTTCTGTTCTTCAACCGCTATTTTGTTTAATGTCGCCTTATCCTTGCCGTTTTTGATGTTCTTTGCGATGCGAAGGTAGATTTCCTTCTCGGTCACTTCCATCTTTTGTAATTTTAAAATCACCGCCTTCAGATCTGAATCGCTCACGGCTCTTCCCCCTTTTCGGAAAACACCTCACAAGCCGAAGGAGAACGAAGGTTCCCCATCATCTCGTGTAAGAGGTGAAGCAACGCTCCGGCTTTGATAACGTCCAGACCTAAACTGCAAGCCATTTTCTCCGGAATAGTAACCGCCTTTTTTTTCAAAGCCTTCCCTTTTTCGGTTAAACGGATCGTAACCGTTCGCTCATCCCTCCCTCGTTCTCGGGTGAGGAATCCTTCGGAAGCCATCTTTTTGAGCAAGGGCGTTAAAGTCCCCGAATCCAGATAGAGCCGTTCGCCCAGGGATTTCACGGTGACTTCGTCTTCTTCCCAAAGCGCCAACAAGGCAATGTACGCGGTATAGGTCAAACCTAAAGGTTCCAGAAACGGCCGGTATCGGCGGATGATTTCTTTTGAACATACGTAGAACGAAAAACACAATTGATTATTCAAGTTCAAAGGGTCGTCTGAAAAGGCTGGCACTGCCGATTCCTTCAAAGAGACTTCACCTCCTATCCCTCCTATTATAATGCAAAATACGTTTTCGTCAGATTGTTTCTCTGACAACCGTCGTCTCGACGACGGCATCGCTATACCCCGCCGTAAACCGGAAGATTAAACGGTAGTTTCTGCCAACAACTTCTTTATTTCCTCTTCCATCTTCAGCGGTGGAGTAGCGGGCGCATAGCGGCGAATGACCTCTCCTTTGCGATCAATCAGGAATTTGGTGAAGTTCCATTTGATTTTCCCTCCAAAAGCCCCCTTCGCCTCTTCTTTGAGAAATTGGTATAAAGGAGTCGTCTCGGGACCGTTCACATCGACTTTCTCGAACATGTCGAAACTGACGCCGTAGTTGAGTTGACAAAAATTTTGTATTTCCTGATTGGATGCGGGATCCTGGTTGGCAAACTGATTACACGGGAATCCCAGTATGGCCAACCCTTGATCTTTATATTTCTTGTAAAGCGTTTCCAACTCAGCAAACTGCGGGGTAAAACCGCACTTGCTGGCGGTATTCACCACAATTACCACTTTTCCTTTGTACGTTTCCATCTTCACTTCTCTTCCATTCATCTTTCTTGCGGAATAATCATAAAAACTCATCATGCGCCTCCTGATTTTTAATTTTATACTATTTAATTGTATACAATACTATCACGATCGCGCTCCTTTGTCAAGACGCTTGTTCTAAAAATAAACGATACACGGAAGGTGCCGGTTCCGAAGAACAGGTCTTTTTGTGCGATTGATCAAGTGTTTTTGCGCCTTTCAACCTTAAAACCAGGATGCTTTTTTAGCGGAAATAACACCTGAAAAAACGGTCTTAAAGTTAAAGTTGGTGCTCCGGAAATGTTCCTCGTAAGCGATTAACACGCATTCCACCTTCTTTTTTCCTTGAGCGGGTATCCCTATGCAGCCTTTCTTTTTTTCGGGTTATTATTGCCGAGTTTTGCGAGAAAAGGCGATGTGGCTGACGCGATAACCGAATACCGTTCCCTTTGGATGGTTTGCCGTGGAAATTTTGGAGACGAAGGCTGGCTGTGATTGCGTTCGGGGTAGTGTGCTCTGACACCGAAGCCGAAAAAGCCGGTTTCGACGCCCGAAATGGTACAATCGAAGCAGGCAAGGCGTTCGCCGCACTGGTTTGTGGTCTACAGCGGTGGGCGGATGGCCAAATCGCGGAGATCCCCGTTCAGGAGGTTTATGGCGATGTTAGAAACCTTTATGGCGCTTGAAACAGAAGCCATGGAAGCTTGGCGGAAAGGAAACCCTTTCAAATACTGGGAGATGAGTCACGAAAACATGCTCTATATCGATCCCGGCCTGACGAACCCGGTTGTTGGGCAGGTTCCTTATCACAAATTTTTAGGCCAGTTAGCCGGAAGTATCCATTATGAAGTCTCTGAATTCATCAATCCCGCCCTCTGCGACCTCGGCGATATCGCGATTCTCTCCTACCAATATCTTAGCGCCGTTCAAGAGGTCGACCGCACGCTCGACCGAACAACTTTGTGGGATGTTACCCACGTTTACGCGAGGTCGGAAAACTGTTGGCAACTCGTTCATTCTCATCGCTCTTTCACGAAGCAACACCTTCCGGATAAAGTGGAAGTCACGATTCCCATTCGCTTTGAAGAACTGGATTACGATGAAACGCGAGAATGGATCAATCTCGAAACGGCCGCGATGAAGCGTTGGCGGAAAGGCGATCCCACCGGTTTTTTCGCGATCTGCGCGGAGGATGTCCGATATTTTGATCCCTTTGTCAAGCATCGAATCGACGGGTTGGAATGTTTGAAAAAGGAAATTTTAGGCCGGACGTTCCGTACCCGTTTCGACGTGATGGAGTTCATCGACCCCCGCGTCGTCATCTATGGACAAAAAGCGGCCGTTTTATTCTATCGGTTTTTTTCCACGACACTTCACCCCAACGGGTCTGTCCGTCTCCGAATTCCCTGGAACTGTTCGGTCATCTACCGACGCTCGAGAGAGGGATGGAAGGTCGTTCATACGCACCGTTCCTATATAAACGGCCGCCAATGAACCTTCCCGAAGACCATGTTCCTTTAAGCTTCTTTTAAGGATTCTCGTATACAATACCGAATCAATCCTCAACTCCGACCATCAAGGGGGCCTATGAAAAAAACCAGAGTGATTGTCCAAATCCTGTTTCTTGCGTTCGTCGTCTATTTGTCGATCGGCCATTACATGGCTGAAAGAGGCATTGAACTACCCGGCACGGCCAACTTACATGCCGTTTGCCCCTTCGGCGGGATCGTCGCCGCCTATACCTTCGTTACCTCCGGAAGCGCTGTTCAAAAGCTCCACGATTCCAACTACTATATGTTGATCGCTTTGTTTATCTCGCTTTTTTTGACAGGCGCCTTTTTTTGCGGATGGCTGTGTCCAATGGGAACCATACAGGAATGGCTCGGAAAACTCGGGAAAAGGGTGTTCCCAAAGTGGTATAACCGGGTGCCGAAGAAGTTAGACCGCTTGCTCAGGCTCGGGAAGTACGCGGTTTTGGCCTTCGTACTCGTCCAAACCGCGCGGACCGGGATGTTGATGTTCGGAAACTTGGATCCTTACTACAATCTGCTCCATATATGGACGGATGAAGTTGCATTGTCCGGATACCTTTCCGTCGCGCTCACGCTCATCTTTTCGCTCCTGATCGAACGCCCTTTTTGCCGTTATGCATGTCCCCTCGGCGCGGTGAACGGGTTCTTCAACCTCTTTTCTTTTCTGACGATCAAGAGGAACCCGCAATCGTGCATAAATTGCAAACGCTGTGATCAGGTATGTCCCGCCGGTATCGTCGTGTCAGAAAAACAGACCGTTCGCGATCTGGAATGCATCCGCTGTATGCAATGCGTTGAAGCCTGTCCGGTGAACCAATCAGAACCATCCACCTTGAAAGTGAGAGGCCTTTGGGCACGCGCAACCAATCGGAACGCCAAAGGTATTCCGATTAAGGCCTACCTCTCTCTCGCGCTGCTGGCATTCCTCCTTCCGATCCTCCTGTCCTTAATGGCAGGTGTTTTCGCTACGGAAAAAGTGCGGGTCTACGAAACAATAGACGATATCAAAGGATCGACCACGCTGATGGAGATTATAACCCATTACGAGATGCCGAAAGAAACGCTGTACCATGCTTTCGGAATTCCCGAAATCATATCGGCCGATACGAAGATCAAAGAGGTGATCTCGCTCATGGGACTTAACGAAGCCGATGAGATCCTCTCCCCTGAAAGAATCCGTTCTTTTCTTGAGATACGCGATCGAGCGGTTTCCGAATTGAAAGAAATCACGCATGCGGACGTTTCGAGCCTTGAAGATCTCATTAAAAACGCAGGTCTTAAACCGGGGTCCACGATCGAAGAATTCGCCCGAATGAGTCCGGCCGGCGCCTTTGCTTATGTTCTCAGCGGATCATGGCCTCAAGAGACCGATACCGGTTCTATCCAAGAGGCTGCGACTCCTTCCACCGGGCATGAATCCGTATCCGCTGTCGACGTGAAAGGATCGACGACTTGGGGAGAGGTCAAGGCGATGATTAAGGACATTAACGATCTCTATCAAAGTTTTCCGATGTTGCAATCGGAGCCAGACAGCACCACGATTAAAACCCTGAAAGAAACCTACGGGATCGAAGTGTCGGAGATCAAATCTTACGTGCAAAACCATTTGAAATAAGGCGGGCGGCTCGATAGCCGCCCTGCGCGTCAACATCGTTCCATCGGGTGGTTCCCGTTGTATCATTCGTGCCGTCTTAAAAAGCCACGAACCGTTTCCAGGTATTCTTTTTTCTTCTCCAAATGGTGATTGTGAGAGGTTTCATCGAAAATAACGAGCTCTGATCCCGGTAGATGCGCTTGATAAAAGACATTCGTCTCCGGGGTCGATTCATCGTATCTCCCACACGTTAGAAGTGTTGGGATCGCTATCTCCCGTAGTCTTTCCACGCGCTCGAAATCGCGAAGATTGCCCGTTTGCGTAAATTCGCTAGGTCCCCACATCGTCGCGTACGGGCTTCCAATTTTGTTAATTGACCGCAAAAGACAAACAGGCCATGGATCCATCCGGCAGACGTGACGTTGATAGAACGCGAGGAGCGCCTCTTGATAGTCCGCACCGAAGATCTGATTCCGTTCGCTTTCTTCGATACACCTTCGCATCGGTTCCGGCAATTCGCAAACATACCTTTTGAGATCGGTTACGAACCGAGAAGTGCTGGCGACCGCCCCGGAAAAAACGAGGCTGAGCGCGTCTTTCGGTTTCTTTGTCAACACGTACTCGATCGCCAGCATGGATCCCCATGATTGGCCGAGGATATGAAACGGCCCCTTCTGCGTATGCTTCAATAAGGCGTCCAACTCTTCTACAAAACGAGGCAAGACCCAAAGAGCTTCGTCCAGGGGCTTTTCGGAATTCCCACACCCTAACTGGTCATAAAAAATGACCGGGCGTTCATCGGCCAACTCCGCCAATGGTTCGAGATAGTCATGCGGCACGCCTGGACCGCCGTGCAAAACCCATAAGGGCGGGCGGGATTTTTCCGGGTTAACTGTCATTAACCAGACATTTCCCCCGGGAACCGATAGATATCGCTCACGAATATCGCCCTGTATCATCGTTTAATCCCTCCGTACTGAACGAAAAAATTATCGGGTGGCGAGCAAATAGATGCTCATACCCAATCCGACGGTAGCCACTACGGAAGCCGCCGCTGCGACACCCAGCAGAATGTTGACCTTCTGGTTCAGCTTTTGATGTTGCGTATTCAAGTTTTGGTATTCCAAACCCGTGTTTTCCACGACCCGCCTATGATCGGTCAATTGCCGCTCCAACGCTGCCAGTTTCGAGATCACCGAGTCATTTTCCAACTCCAGGTCTATCACGCGTGTTTCGAGCCCCGAAAGTAACTGGGATGTTTGCGCCACTTGGTTCACCAGTTCGGTATTCGTCCCCACCTGGTCGATTTGTTTCGCCAAGTCCTGATAATCGCGGCCCATCCGTTCCATTTTGGCCGCGATCGTCTCGACCAATCCTTTCAAAGTCGAGACCTGAAAGTTTATCGTGGAAAGGTCTTGGGTCGAAGTGACCTCTCCTGGAAAAGCATTACGCTCCAGTAACTGAAAGGCTTTATACATCGCAACGGAAAATTGGTACCGCGTCAAATACGCTTCCCCTTGAAAGGATCCGTCCGGCAGACCTGTGAGGATTCCTTTCTCGATAAGATATTGAACGGATTCATAGGCCCAGTGGGAAGGCGTGACGTCCTTTAACGGAATAACCCCGAAGATCGCGACCGATAAGCAAAGCAAACATACCCCTAACATGGTTTTTTTCATCTTATCCTCCCGTTGATTCCCGAATCTGGTTAAAATTATACACGAAACGGTCGAAAGCCGCAAATCCCTTCGCCTCTCTTTTAAAAACGCCGCAGTGCTCAAGCACTGTTGAAAATCTTCGAGCGACCTCTTCTTGAATGAAAGAGAGGGCTTGTTCGGGCGTATGGCCGACTCCCTTCTCCGAAATCAATCGGTTAACCCACGTCTGATGCTTATACAGCGCATGAGACGGATCCAAGGCCGCGAAGTCAGGTGGGCGATCATCGACTAACCGCTCTTGTATTTGCTGCATTTCACCATTCAATCTCCCCGGTAAGATCGCTAATCCCATCACTTCGATCAATCCGACGTTTTCCTTCTTAATCGCGTGTAGTTCGGGATGGGGGTGAAAGATGCCCAACGGGTATTCCGGACTGCTCCGGTTGTTACGCAGGACGAGATCGATCTCGTACCGGCCGTCTCGAGTCTTTCGGGCTATGGGCGTTATCGTGTTGTGGGGTGCGTCGGTCCGAGCGACCACTTCGACGGACGTGTCAGAATAAGAGCGCCAGTATTCTAAAAGTGCCGTCGACGCGTTTGTTAGAGCTTGTCTGTCTTCAGAACGCAACCGCAAGGCGCTCATCGGCCATCGGATTCTTCCGATCTCCACGCTCGGAAATCGGCGGAGGGTATAGCGTTGTTCGATGAGCGCCTTTTCCATCGGCATCGTTACCCGGCCGCCCTGAAAATGGTCGTGGTTGAGGATCGAGCCACCCACGACAGGCAAGTCCGCATTCGATCCGATGAAATAATGGGGAAATTGATCCAAAAAATCGAAGAGGCGCACAAAGGTTTTCTGATCCAGCTTCATCGGTCGGTGTTCTTCCGAGAGCACGATACAGTGCTCGTTATAATACACGTAAGGGGAATATTGCAAAAACCAGGGCTCTCCGCCCAGCGTGAGGGGAATGACCCGCAAATTCTGTCTGGCGGGGTGTCGAAGATTGCCGTAAAAACCGACGTTTTCCACGCAGAGCAAACAACGGGGATATCCGGTTTGGGGTTTATCCTTTTCCGCGGCTATTTCTACCGGATCCTTTTCCGGCTTGGAGAGGTTGATCGTGATCTCCAACTCCCCATACTCCGTTTTCGACCGCCATTTTTTATTCTTTTGTATTCGGTCCATCCGTATGTAGTTGGTATCGATGCACAACTGATAAAACCAGTCCGTGGCTTCCGAGCTATCAACCGACCGGTAGGCGGAAAAACGGCGCGCTACTTCTTTCGGGCTGGGAGTCAGAAGACCCATGATTCTGGTATCGAAGAGGTCTTTGTCCGTTTGCGTATCCCCCTCGATCAGAGAATGTTCCCGCGCATAGTCCAATAGTATCTCCAAGTATTCCGTCAACGGTTTAGAAGACAACGGACCCGATTCGCTCCAAGGGGTCTCCAATTTCAACAATCCAAGCAGACTATTCCTCGCAAAATGGATCTCTTCCGGCCCGATAAGTTCGCGCTCAAGCGCATATCGAACCAATCCTTCTACCGCCTTCGCAACTTCTTCGGTATTTCGAGGCATAACACCGCTCACCGCCCCGAAACAGCTACAATGATTTCGAATACCCGATCGAGAACGCTCTTTTCCATCGGGACCGCCGTATGATCGATCCCCCGAAAAGCGATACGACTTTGCCCTTTATCGCTTCCGGCCATTTGCTGGCTGTAAAGCGAAACGACGGCATCATTGGCTTCGTGGATCGAAAAATCATGATTGGTATGGAAGGTGACCTTCTGGGTCGTCGTCTTCATCAGGGCATAAAGCAGAGCGTATGTAGGTTTTGAAAGCGTTGACCGCTCGTCGATAACGGAGGTGAAAAGATACGTCCGATCATAGAACCGGTCTTCCCGGTTCAGGAGCCGAAGGTCTTCAGGCGCTCTTAAAATTTCGTTAAAGCGGCGATTATCCACCTTCCCATACAGATAGTCCGCGATGCCCTCCGTGTAGGCGTCGACTGTGTAACTGAGGCTGACTCCCCCGGGAAAAGGATCGAGAAAAGAGACCATTTCGGTGAACAACTTGCCGACCAATTCCGGGTTTTTCGCCACGATCGTCAGGAGGATCTGGAGACTTTGATCCGCATAATCGTTCCTCAAAAGAGCTCTAAGGAGTTCGAGCAGGTTGATACGGAAGATATCATCCGGTTGTTTGGCCTCTCTGATTCGTTTTTTTAGTTCGGTATTGACAGTGAACACGAAATTCTCCAAGATTGAACCGTAATGAGGGGAGTCCAACGTAATAATCGCATGCAGATAATCCCCCAGATAGGGTTTTTGAGGATCCGGGGGAAGGGAGAGCCGAGTATTGGCGGCTTCTCTTGCCACGATGCCCCCCATGCTGTGCCCCATCAGAACGAGCGTCTTATAGTCGCGCAAGAACCCGTAGTCATGAAGAATCCCCGCCAATATCTGCCCGTAGTCCCGAGCCGGTAACACAGAAGTGTCGTAGACAAACTCGTAAAGATCATAGGTCGCGTAAACCGATCCGCCCTCTGCCGACTTCGTCCGGGCCATCCATTGGACGTAAAGAGGATCCCATACCCTCAGCCGCGGCTCCGTCCGCCAAATATAGGGAACGTTGACCATCACCGTTTTTTCACTTGTGAAATTGGGCAGGGCTTGTTTTCCGTGTAATAGTATGATGGCGCGGTTTTTACGGGGCATATAGCTGCGGATATCTTTCGCTGCGGTATAAACCTCTATCGGATATCGATGGATTCGATAGATAGGATCCGCCGGGATCGTGTCGATGTCCCCGGCCAAAAAGTCGGGTATGACACCTCCGAAAAGGTTGCGTACCGCGTTGATTTCGGCGTTGTTATTTTGGACGGCGACGAAAATATTCCGATCATCGGCGGGATGCATCCGCCAGAGATCCGCGTAGGGACGCATTTCATAGTATCGCGGGATCGTCACTTCGATACCCCGCATTTCCAAGCGGTTTTCCACTTCGATGATATCGATTGTCCGATTCAACATCAACCCGAGCAACTTTCCCAAGGTTTGACCCCATTGTTTGATCGCAAACCAGAAAAAATCCAACAATATGAGCGGTTTATCCCGGGTCGTCTCCGAGGGAAATACCGGGAACATTTTTGTGAAAGTATCGGCCTTTCTGGTTCCGACACGCACGGACATCACCGCTTCGGCAAAATGCCCGAGCGGTTTATCCAGCTCCAGCGGTTGAACCAACTCTGCGGAAGCCAAAGAAAATGTGTGCGGTTGAGAAACCGGTCGAACTTCGAGCGCCGGAACGGTCGTAAGCAAAGATTCGTGGAAGAGAGAATAGGCGTTTGTGTGATCGGATATGCCGACCATCATCCGGACGAGCTCCTCCCGAATCCGCTCTTGGGTCTCCGAAAACACCGTCTGAGACTCCTGGCCAGGCATGTATTGCGGATTGTAAAGATCCAGGACTTTTCGACGCGCGGTTTCGTTGCCATATCGATCAATCAAAGTCATGGTTTTTTGGGAAAACAGGTCGAACAGAAACACGCCCGAAAGGACTTTCTCGAGGCTTTCCCCCGTTAAAAACCCGAAAGTACGCGAAACCTGCTGAACCATCTTTTGGAACTCTGCTTGTATCCAGATGGCCAACTCTTTCTGGGCATCCAGCAGGAGCGCCGTTTGCAAATCGGCGAAGACGGTGTTTTGCGCTGTAAAGAAAGGTTGACGATAGGGGCTGCGGATTCCGACGTCTTTCACCGTAACCGATTGCACATACTTCATCCAATCCGCAACTGTCGCGGCGACGGGCGTTTTGGGGTTGAGCGTGAGCCCTTCCAGAAATATCGATAGTCCCGAAAGGAAAGAATCATATTGCAGCGGTGTGAAAACCTGGTTCATCAGCAGATTCCATTCGGATACCGTTTGGTCGATCAAATCGGAAAAGGCGGGTTCAAAGTCTAAGGGTTTGAAGCTGACGGCTTCTTGCAAGAAAAACCCCGGCAAAGATTGGAAGATCTGTTTCTTTCCTTCGTAAAGGTGGGATAGATAATCGGTAAAACTCTCCCGGAGAGCCTGCTTTTTGAAGGGTTCGTAGAGGGAAAGCTGGAGCCGCTCCAACTCACCCGAAAAGATGTCCATATACTCCATCTTAGAAGATAAAAGGTGGTAGACCGAGGTGTTTTGAACCATGGCGTCCGAGTCCAAAAACGCGGTGAGGAGGGCCATATAGTTGGTGACCGTTTTAATGTGGCTGTTGATAGGAGAGATCGGGGACAGCGAAGGGAGAGAATACTCCTTCCATTCTCCGGAAGTGTCGGTAAGAAACAGGTATCGGTTTGAGCCAATACGAAGGCTTTCCGCTGCCTCCTCATCCAGAATAAGGAAAGCCTTTAACGCCGTAAAGGACGGCAGGCGGGTATGTATTTCTTCATCGGATTTTCGGGTCTCGGAGGATAGACGGGAACCTAAAGTTAAGGTGATATCCTGTATGGACACTCCGAAGGTCAGCGTCCATATCCCCAAAAACACACTAAGAAAAAGCGTTTTTATCATAAGGAGTCCCTCCTGTTTACGAAAAAAGCCGTCACGACGTGGAAGCCGTAAAGGTCTTTTTCAACGATGATCACCAAAGGTCCCGACTCGATACGGAATCGCCGATTGGTCTGCATGCGGCATCGCGCCTCGGGGTGATCTATCGCGGCGATGATCTCCTGAGCGGTCAGCTCCCGTTCGTAACCGCGCTGGACGGCGTGATTACGTATATCGATTTCTGCATCGAAGCGTTCGGATCTCATTAGAAAAGTCTTCTAACCTCCAATAGCAGATTGTTTTCATAACGACGGGATAGAAGGGTGTGCAAGGGAGAATCTTTCAAAAGGGTGCGCGCATAATCGATCTCGAAGGTCTTCGATTCGGCCGCCAATCGTCTCATCTCTTCTTTCACTGCCAGAGGCAGTTCTTGACTCGGCAATACAGAACGATTCGAAAAGTGCAATCGTTTCTCTTCTATCAAAAAGTGGCAGATATCGTCTAAAAATGGCACCATCTCAGGAAACAGATGGTCGTCCGCCAGTATAATTCCCCAGGATTCGAAAAGCGACCGATAGGTATCGGAAGGAACTGATAAAAAAAACGTTAAAACCCAGTCTTTTCCGCTTGATTGGAAGAGGATCAACTCAGTCTCGTCCGATAAAGCGCCAAAAAACTGGTCCAAAGCCGTATGATCCGGCGGAAGGGTAAACCATTGCCGGATATTCTCTTTAAAACTAAGGATATTCATCAGTGTCAAGCGTTCGATCTCCTCGAGGAACATCGCGGCGTCGATAGCGGTTAGCGCCTCTTTTTCTGAGAAGCGGGCATATTTCGCGTGATAGGCTTTTTCCGTTTTCGTCTCGACCTGTAAAAACTTATAAGCGTTCTTAACTTCGATGATACGATCGGATGGCTCCTGGAAAAAAACGATGGATTTCGAAAAGTCTTCCCGATAGATCACTCTTTCCATCGCCATTTGCAGCAGGTTTTGAAATGCCGAGCAAAATCGGGTTTCCCCGTTCTTCACGGAAGCCAAAGGGCCGCCGTAGACTTCGGATAGCCATTCGAGTGCCCCGGGGTAGTCTTCGACCGCAACCACCCCATTTCTTAACGCGTCTCTGAGCAAATTCAGAGTCCAAGAAAGATCCATCATTCGATCCACGGAGAATTCAGGAACGGCCTCTTGCGCATCATACCAGGCCAAAACCCAGCTTTTCTCATAGAAGGCCTCCGCTACAGGCAGATACAGGTTGTGTTCTTGGCAGAACCGGCGGATCTCTCTTTTCCAGATCGCCGTACGCAGGTCCATCTCATAGGCTTTGGCCAGGTTCTCGTTTTGACTGATTTCATTGAGCGCTCCCGCGATTCCCTGCACGTAGAGGCACTCTACAGATCCTGTAAACCAGGGAATCCGGGCATAGAGCAACGGCATCGCCGCGGCGAATAGGAAACACGCGCACGCAACCGGTTTAAAACATCTGACCAAACCCGAAATGGAAACCCCCCCACTGTGGCCCGCCTTCGTCCCATAAGGTCGGTGAAAAATCCCACCCGATATCCAGGCGTAAAACACCGAAACCGGGTATCGTGAACCGCATACCGCCCCCCAATGTGATGAGCCAGTTATCCAATGAGATGTCCGAAAAATCGTTAAAGGCAAACGCTTGATCGGTAAAGGCGGCGAAAGCGACGCCCATCTCCCCCTGCTTGGACAAACGCAGCCGGTATTCCAAGTTTAAGACCCCGAAATGGTCGGTCGTAGGCGCGCGGTCATAGGGGATACCCCTCACCAGGAAGTTGTTGGCTCCGCCAAGGGTGTATGAAAGAACCCCATTCGGATCCCAGACCTCTTCGGAAAGAAGGAGCCGTCCCCCGAAGGTATGATGGTAGTCGAAGGGGCTGAAAAATATCGTAAAGTTTTCCTGAAATCTTAACCACGGATCCGTGGCGAAGGGCAGTGAAAAATCACCCCTTATGAAAGCGTTGATGCCTTCCATCGGATCACTCGTATCGTCCCGCGTATCGTAGGTATACATCAAAGAAAGCGTCCAAATATCCCCATTGGGTTTGATATAGGTTGTCGCCGTGGCTTCATCGATCGAAAAGTCTTTTCGTGTGAACTTCCCCCAGGCAAAGGATCCTGTGATTCTTTGGGAATCGGTGATATGGAAGGTCAATTCGGGTGTGATGGTATACTTTTCTTCCTCGTAGGTAACGCTTGTACTCAAATCGGTGACGCGGCGGCTGGTGTATTGATCCTGATACGCCAAATTCACTCCCGCATCGAAAGGAGACCCAAAAATACTGGCGATCTCATATCCGAATTTCAGAGTCGGGTACTTCCCCAAGGTGGCGGAAAAATCGATCGTTTGACCATACCCGAAAGGATTCGCCAAGGCTAAAGACAGCGTCCCGTAGATCTTCTGCGCGAAGGTCGACCCCATATTGCGCGGATCATAAGAGACCCCTGCATTCACGGTGATGCTGTTCGAGGATTCCACGAGATGTATCACCATGACCGTGGACGTGGCTCCAGCAGAGAAACCTAACGGTTCGATGTCCACCGATTCGAAGTATCCCGTCCGGTTGAGGTTGATGTAAGTCTGTTTGAGATCCTTCATTTCGATCGATTCTCCCTTTTTCAGACGGACCTCTTTCCAGACCAAGTATTCCTGTGTTTTAACCAGCCCCTCAACCCGGATATCCGAGACAACGGCTTCGGTGATCGAAAAGACGATGGCTTTGCGCTGCGCGTCATAAGAGGGGGTCACAATCACAAAAGGAAACCCTTCCTCCTCATAGGTTTTCTTAATCGTTTGAGCGTCCCGAAGCACATCCATCAAGATGGTTTTAGGCGAGTAAATGCTCCTTAAGCCAGTGCGGAGCCTCTCGCCGCTCAGTAGGGTATTGCCAGTGAATAAAACCGTTTGAACCTCTTTATCTCTGGGGACAACCGGGTTCAGTTCGATCGTTAAAACAAGGTTGACCACATGCTCTCCATTCTTCAACGGTTCTTCCAAAACCTCAAAGTCGTACTTTGTGTTCTGACCGATCAATCCGGTGCTGAAAAGTTTGGACAACCCCATTTGATAGTCCGGGACCGACGGATAGTACTTCGACTTGATCCGCAGCCAACGCCAAAAGTCTTCGTAATAGTCTTTGAAGGTGCGCACCCCGAGCAGCTCTCTGACTTCGCTGTAGGTAATATCACCCAGCTCGCCTTTAAGAATAACGTCGTACAAGCCGTATTCTTTGATCGTCAGAATCAGGGTTTGATCCGGTAAATACACACCGCCTTCCGTTTTTTGAAGGTTGTCCGTTACTTCGACGGTATGGTAGCCGGAGTTCATGAAGAAAGTCTTAATCGCTGAGATGGTTCTGAAAAGCTTCTTATAGTTCAGAACCTGATTCCCTTCGACCAGGATCGCCTGTTTCAAATCTTTCGTATCGACCAGATCCGGGCCTTCTACCCGAACTTTGACTTCTTTTACGTACGGGTATTCCAGCACCTCGAAGGTGAGGGTCATCGTATCCCCGATATATTTCGTCAGTCGGTATTTGACATCCTGAAATATCCCCAGGTCCCGCAGTCGAAAGATATCGTTGTCAATATCGGCCAAGGTCACCGAGTATCCTTCCTTGCATTTTACAAGTGTGGCCACGATCTCTTCTCTGGTGACATGATAGTTGCCGATGATTTCCAGAAAGCCAATTTGTACGGCTTGACCGATCTGAGGCAAGAACAACAGAAACAGAAAAAATACCATCGTCGATAAGAACGGCTTTTTCAACGCATTTCCCCCTAATTAAAACAATTAAAATATCTTGAACAGGGAAGCCCCCTGAACAATTTCAACCGCTGGCTCGACCCTCTTCCGAATTTTTTATTTCGGGAAGAACAGCCAAGATACGGGCTATGTGGGTTTCGTTTTTCGCGTAAGCTTTATCGTAAAAACGCAAAACCAAGAAGACTCCCGCTAGAACCAATAGAGCGTAGAGAAGCCCTTGGGTTTGAGACATTCCGAACCCTTCGATGAACAAGAGGAGCGACGCGACTAAGGCAACAGTCGGAATCCCGTAAAGAAAAAAGGCTGTTTTCGTGAGCGAAACGATCGGCACTTCAACGAGAACATGCTGGCCGGGTCTGAGGGTTTTTCCACTTGCATTTTTCGCCAGGGTTTCCACAACATTTTTCACGTTGCAAAAAGACAACGAACTGCAGGAATCGCAAGATCCCGGTTTGGATTTTTCGATGGTTATCCAAGGCTCTTTCTCCGTTTCTTTGACGATCCATACTTCTTTTGGACGTTCCATTCAACCTCCGATGCATTAGTAGGCCTTTCCAATACGGCCCCTAAAAAACAGCTTTAACCGCGAGAGAAGGAGAAAAAAACGCCCCGCAAGTCAAACCGAAAACAATATGATATTGGTTGTTGAAGATATACCCACAGCTTACAGCCACGTTTTGAACCGTACCGGATAGAGAAAAGAACCAGGGCCTCATCTCGAATCGGCCTTCCCAAAACAGTTCTTGGTTTCCTATATCATACCGTATGGACAAAGAATCTCGCCACGTCTGGCTCCGAAAGCAACATCCGATAACCGGCGAACCGTCATATCCGGCATATATCTGAAACCGCGATGAAACCATAAACTCTTGGTAGAGCGCCATCCTGATGGAATCCGCAATCGTCCAAACAACCGCAGAGGTACCAAACCACGCTGTAGGCGCAATCACGATCAATTGCCCCAAGTTGTTGCCGTCCATAGAGGCGGAAAACTCAAGGCCGATACGGAAGTAATCTTTTAACCGAACTTTCTGGCCTCCCGAATATTGACGTTGAAACCCTTCAATTTTTTCGGCATAGTTGAATAGCATTTCCGATTGTCCCGATATCTTCTGCTTGGAAAGGTATCCGGACTCCCCGTGATGATAAATCGTTAAAGCCGTTCTCAGGCTGCCGTACTTGGTTTGAAGGCCCTCCAGATAGCCGGAAATTTTCTTTTCGTTCCACGGAAAAAAGGGATTCCATATCCCCAAATCCGAGGCGAAGAAGGGTTTCATCTGATAAACGCCCAATGCATAGGATGATGAAATGCTATGCAAAACGAAATTTGACTCGGTTTTGATCAAAGCAGCGATCAGGGGGTCTTTCACCTGATAAATCCATACCGTCGGCAATAGAAAGCGTGGCGACATAAAGAAGGATAAGCCTTCGAGCGAAGCTCCGACTTCGAGGGTATTCCCGCTTTCATAGTAGCGTTGATTTGGGAATAAGAACGCGCCGCTTAACCCGCATACGCCCAATAGGACGAAGCCCATCGCAAGCAACAGCAGGGATTTCGCTTCGGTTCTCAATGGCATCTATCCCTCATCGGCCAATGGCAGGTAAAGTTTTTCCCGAATGAACAGGTCCACGATTACGGGGTCGAATTGGGTACCTTTACATCTTTCGAGTTCTTCCAACGCATCAGCTAACGGCACCTTTCGTTTGTAGGAACGGTCGTTCGTCATGGCGTCGAAGGCATCGGCCACCGCAATTATTTTCGATTCTAAAGGAATCTGATCCCCTTGAAGCCCCTCCGGATAACCCAACCCATCTACCCGCTCGTGGTGCGACAGGACAATTCGGGCGATGTCCCGCGTGCGTTCAGAGCTGTTTAAAACCTTCGATCCCCATTCGGAATGGTTTTTTACGGCTTCGAACTCTTCTTTCGTCAATTTCGTCGGTTTATTCAGAATCTCTTTCGGTATCAAGAGTTTGCCAATGTCGTGAATCAAACCGGTCCAATAGAGTTGTTTGGCTTTTTCTTTGTCCATCTTCAGCTTCAGGGCGATCGCGAAAGCGTATTTGGCAACATTTTCCGAGTGCCCTTTCGTGAAGGGGTCGTATATCTCAAGGATCTGGATCATCGACAGGATCAATTCCTTCTGGAACTGATCCTGCGCCGCCAAAGCATTTTGAAGCGTCAGGAAGGAAGACCCGATGTTCCCCAGAGACTCGGCGATTCGCTTATCTTCTTCCTGTATTTTACCGGGGTAGGTATTCAAAGCTTCCAATGACAGCGCTCCATAGACCTCCTGCTTTACGGTCAGGGGAATGAAAAGCGATTCTTTCAGATCGTTAACGTACGCGCCTAAACCCGCTTTGATCTGATCGAAAGCCGATCCTTTCACAACTTTATCCCATTCGATATGGATCGGACGGTTTTTCAATGGCTCGAAAAGAGGCGCTTCCACTTGCGGAAGGATCCCTTTGCTCATCTTAGGCCGGCGGGTGTATCTGAGGACATACTGTTTGTTTTCTTTCACGAAAACACTGGCGTACTGTATGTTTTCGACCAGAAACAAGGAAATCGTCAGGAGTTGGTTAAGAAAATCCGTAACGTTGCCCTGCACCGTATCCGAAATATGCGTCGTGAGATGGAGCATGTTTTCTAAAGTTCTCGCCAGATGATCGATCCGTTTATTGGCATCTTGGAGTTCGCGATTCATTCCTTCCAGTTCGATATTAATGCTTTTGAGCTGCTCCTGTGAGCGTTGCAGTTCTCTCTGAATCAGAACGACTTCGGTGACATCCTGCGTCGTGCCAACGACTTTGACTAACTCAGACCCTTTGAATACGCCATTCGCCTCTTCTTTGAGGAACTTCGTACGGCCGTCGGGCAGTCTTATCTGATGGATATACCGATAGCATCCGCCTCTACGAATGGATTCGACGGCGTCTTGAACAAGCGTTTTTTCTTCGGGTATGAATTCTCGGAAAAAAATGTCTTTCGGAGAATCCGGTTGTTCTGGAGACAGCTCATAAAGGGCATAAAGCCCTTCTGTCCAGATCGTGTGCTCGCTCGCCGGTTCGTACTCCCAGTACCCCATGCGTCCAAACTTTTCCCCCTGTTTCAATCGCGTTTCGCTTTCGCGAAGGGCTTCTTGATCCTCCACGATCGTGTCCAGCATCGTATTGACGTCTTGTCCCAGGGTTCCAATCTCATCGTCCCCTTTAATGGGAATGCGAGAATCCAGCGCCTTCGTCTTTATGATCTTTCGAACGGTTCCGCTAACCAAGGCGAGCGGGGAGATGACATATCGATAGCTCATGTATACGAATACAGCTAAGGAGACCGCAACGATCGCCAACGTGAAGAAGATGAGAAACCGCAGCACTTGAAATCCACGGTTGTAGATCACGCGTTCCGTTTCGGTTTTCAGCAGAAACGAATCGTTACCGAAAAGGTCTTTAAAATAATAAAACCCGTCGATCGTATTTCCATCTCTAACCTGTACCGTCTGGTGGTCAAAGAGGCCTTCCGGTTTAAAGCCCATCGCTTCTGAAGCCGCGCCGGTCACAGACTCGATGGTGAAGGGCGTCGGAAAAAGGTCCATGATCGACGCAATTTCCTCCGCTCCGAAATTCCGCGACATCATAAACCATCCTCGCGACGGGCCGTGCCCCGAGCTATCGCGAATGTTACGAATGGCAACCAGGCTCAGCTGTTCTTGTTCAAGAAAGCCGGAGTATTCCTTTTCCAAACTTACGGCGTTCCGAAAAACGGGAAGTTGTTTCTCCGCGCCTCCGTAGGAATAGAGAACGGATCCGTCTTCCGTCCATATCAGAACGCTGTCGATATCAAGGTTTCGCCACGATTCCTCCATTAAATTCGAAGAACGGAAGGTATCGTTTTGATCCCACGCAAACTGATACGTATCATCCCAGCTGGACCAATCGCCCAAGGTTCGGAACAAATAATCGTGTTCTCTCTCCAGGTTTCGTCGAATCGTTGAAAGGTCCTCTTCCGCCTGTTCCGTTTCCAAATGGGAAAAGAAATCGAGCAGGTAGAACCGCGTGAAGATCCCGAAGATCACTGCGGCGCCGATGGTGATTACGATCAGCATTAAAAAAATCCGTTGCCATATCTTCATAAAGTACCCCCGGTTGCGCGCACATTCCGAATTATTAACCAATTATATCGTAGATATCGTAAAATACCAACAAATGAGGTATCGTACCGATTATACGGAAATCGCGTTTTTTTGGTATAATCTGCTCAGAACCGCAATTTGGAGGAAAGCATGCCCGAAGAAAAAAACGAAAAAGAGAAGAAACCTGAAATTCGGAACCCGCAGAGTAAGAAAACAACCGAAAACCCCGCTCAAAAGAAAAAAGACCATCGGAAGTTTCATCACAAAAAGAAACCCAAACCACCCGCCTCTGGGAACGCTTCGAAAGAGAACACCGGACTCCCCGCGCCATCACCCGCTCCGAATGGAGCGCCGGGGTCGCAGAAACCCCCGGAGAAGAAAGAACCGAAGAAACCCGCCGACAGGCGTCCGACGAACAACCACCGCAACGCCTCAAAAGCCGTCGAGTCCAAACCCGTGGAGCAGAAAAAAGTATTCTACGGCATCGAAATCGGCGAGCCGAAAAACACAACCGATTGGCTCGAAGAGGATATTGGTAGATACCATCGCGCTGTAATAGCCGCTTTAAGCAAGTCTCCTGTATCCCCGGAAGGTCTTCTGGATCTTTCGGAAATATGGATTTCGACTTCCCTTCCTTTGGACCTGATCATCGAAGTGATCCAGTCGCACGGATTGGGAGACAATCTTGGAGAGGTGAAGTCAGTCGTTTTTCAGGGCCGGAAGATTTGGCCTTTGGCGAAACCGGTCGAACAGGAGGATTGACTCTTCTTTCACCGTGTGATAGAATACGGCGTTCCACGATTCCCCTTATCTCGGATACGGGACGGCCAAACCCGCTTCTGTGATAACGGAGATTAAACGCACCGATGCGTTGCAACCAGGAGGATTTTCTGATGGCCTTAGAGTACGAGGAAAAACAGAGCATTATTTCGGACTTTCGTATCAACGAGAAAGACACGGGTTCCGTCGAAGTTCAGGTAGCCCTTCTTTCGACAAGGATCCGCCAACTGACCGAACACTTGAAGACCCACCCGAAGGATTACCATTCTCGCCACGGTTTGATGAAGCTGGTCGGTAAACGACGCCGTTTTTTGAACTATCTCAAAAAAAACCGATTCGAAGTTTACCGGCAGATGATAGAGAAACTCGGTATCAGAAGGTAACGAAAGGCGGAGCAATCCGCCTTTTTTATCCCTTTGCCGATTGCCGATCGATTCAATGCCCGAAGCGATAGACACTGGTGGTCATCTTCAACTTCGAAGCCTCCCGAATGTCCCGAATGTAGACATCCAATTTCTTACTTTGAATGGCGCTCCCGATATCTTCGACCACAAAAAGGCCTCGAGAAGGAGTAGAGCGGAGCTGTGGCACATAGACCATCGTTCCGGGAGGCAGGATCGCAGGATCGGCTGCTACGGAGTACCATTCTTTAGCGAAGCTCCCTTCCTTCGTTCTCCGAAAATAGGGAAAGAACGGGAGGTTGCCGTCATCCCACTCGGTATAAAAAGTCACCTGAAAGTCTCCCATATTTTGCAGAAAGAGAAGCATCGGATCCCGGTACTCGAAATTGATCATAATCTCCAGTCGAAACTCGGGGGGACGGCAAATGCCCAAAGCTTGGCCACTCATCACCCAATCGCCTTTCTGGACGACCAACTCCTCAAGGCGATTATAAATGCCCTTCAATCCGTTGCCGTGGTAGACCACGATATAGGTGGCGCCCACATCGATCACCCGACCCGGCAGGCAGGAAACGACGGTTTGGCTCTGCCGCACGTGAAAAGAAAGTCCTCGTGAAATCCCGGAGTCGGTCGACTCCCCGAAAAAGCTGAGAATATCTTCCGGCGCCAACCGGTTCCGACCCGCTAAAGGCACCGTAATTCTTTCCTGCAGAGGAGGAAGAGGAATACGAATCACATTCCCGCTGCGGATCGTACGCGCGTCTTCTATCTTATTCTCGGCCATCAATGTTTTAACGCCATCCGCTCCCAGTCCGAAGGCTTGTGCGATCTGGCTAAGCGTATCCCCCGACTGTATGCTGTATTCGATCTTTCCTCCCAGCACTAACGACAGATCATCCAATGAAAACGGGTCAACTCGTGTCGGGTTGTCCCGGTAGTTCATCCACCGTAACTGCCGATAGTCCTCTTCTAACTTGTTTATCTCCGATTGGAGGCGAGGGTCGGTCGCGAAAAGTTGTTGTGGCATCACGTTTTCTTGACCCGCCACATCTTCCCTAAACCGCTCCATTTCGCTCGCGATTTGCTCCCGAACCATCGCTTCGATTGCTGCCATATCGGGTATGGTTTCGGAGGTTTGCATCAGCACCGAAAGGTCGGGGGGGGTGTTCATATATTCCCAGTAGGTTAGGCTCGATTGAAGGGTGAGCAGCATGAGGTAATTCTTTTCCACTTTCGCCTGTAACGTGTCGGCGCTACGCCTGGTTTGCAGGAGCTGTTCCTCAAGCCTATCGATGCGCGCGCTCATCGTGTCCATTCGTTCGGTATAGCGAAGCAGCATCTCGCGCAGGACTTCCAACTGCGTCCCCTGTTCCAAAGAGCGGTTGAGATACTGGCAGGAGCTGAATAGAACCAAAAGGCATCCGATCCCCAGCAACCACAGGATACGTGGCAGGCGGGTTATTTCAGACTTGATTCTGTTTTTTTTATGACACACGCTGAGCATCTCCCTTTCGACCCCTGGAGGTTTCATCCCGTTTCTCGCCAGACGATAAGTTTTCGGGCTCAGCGGCGGAGAATTTCTTTAGGTCTTCTTCCCGCGGAATTCTTCCCATAAAGCTTTGCCCGCCGCTAGATAAGGCGAGTTGGTGTTCTTGTAGTCCTGGGTGAGCCTTTCCAACCAGCGAAACCCTTCGGAGACGTTGTTTAAGATTATCTGAATCGAAGCCAAGCAAAACAGGATGCCATCGGCTTCTCCGGATATCCGGCCGCGTTCGTAGGTCTCCAGAAAATGGCGATAAGACTTCGAAAACGCGATGGCGGCCTTCTCCCGATTGTGGTCATCAAGATAAAACCAACCCAGTTTCATATACAGTTGCGCCATTTTATAAGGCTCTTCCGCGATCAAGTAAGTTACAACCGCCAAACTGTACAGATCGATGATTTCTTTTAACGCACGTTCTTCCGTCAAATTCAAGCTTATGGACTCTTTCGCTTTCTTCAGAGCCTGTTGCAGCTGGAAGGTCTGCTGAGAATCCAATTTGTTTGGCACTGATTCGAAATCTTTATCGAAAGCGGAATAGTAGCAATGAGGACAAACAATGATCGCGTAATACTGGGGGTCCGGATAGTCATAAGTGGCGCGCAGAAACAGGTCACGTTGCTTCAGCCGTATCGCTTGATCAAAAATCCGCAGAGCTCGAAAATCAGAGCCGCAAAGCCCGCAACGATATTGTTTATGCCAGAAAACTTTCTTTTCCATAGATTCGTCGACGGGGTCGGATCGGGCCAAACACCCCTCCTATTCGTCTTCTCCTTCCAAGAGCGCATTCACGAAGTCTTCCGCTTGGAAAGGGCGAAGATCATCGATTTTTTCGCCAACCCCTATGTATTTGATGGGAAGGCCCAGTTCATCCTTGATCGATAAGGCGATACCTCCCTTGGCCGTTCCATCCAACTTGGTCAAGATAATTCCGGTCACGCCCACCGCCTCCGAAAACTTCTTCGCTTGCATCAATCCATTTTGGCCTGTTGTGGCGTCCAGAACCAGCAACACTTCATGAGGAGCTTCCGGAATGATTTTTTTGATCACGCGATGCAGTTTCTTCAACTCTTCCATCAGATTGTCTTTCGTATGCAGTCTTCCGGCCGTGTCGATCAGAACAATATCCTTTTTTTTCGAGAGGGCGTGGCTGACAGCGTCAAAGGCTACCGCGGCAGAGTCCGCTCCTGGCTCGTGGGCGATTAATGGCACACCGGCCCTGTCTTCGGCCCAAACGCGCAATTGATCGATTGCGGCCGCCCTAAAGGTATCGGCTGCCGCTAAGACAACCTCTTTTTTATCCTCTTTGAACCGTTTCGCGAGCTTTCCTGTCGTTGTCGTCTTACCGCCACCATTTACGCCAACAATGCTGATCACCATCGGCGGCTTTTCCGGAACCGCTAACCCTGTTTCTCCTTCCAAGAGCTCCATCAGCGCGATTTTCAAAGCCTGCGTCGCGTTTTTTTCTGATTTCATCTTATCCTTAAGCCCTCGGATAATTTTTTCGGTCGTGTTCATGCTAATGTCGCTGGTGATCAAGAGCTCTTCGATCTGATCCAAGGTTTCGGCGTCGATCTTCGAGAAGGCCAGCAATGTTTTTATCTTTCCGAAGGTCGCATCCCTTGTCTTTTTAAGCCCCTCTTTCAGTCGGTCGAAAAACCCCATGGCTTACACCGAGCCTTCTTTCTGGTAGAAGAACGGTTCAATCACCTTTAGGTTCAAAGACCGATAATTAAAGATCCTTTCGGTGCTTCCGACGAACAGGATGCCGCCGACACGCAGCGCATCGACGAAGTTCTTGTACAGAAGGGTTTTGGTTTCCGCTTCGAAATAGATGACCACATTTCGGCAGACGATCATATCCAGGTTTTTTTCGAACGGGTCCTGAAGCATATTGTGCTTTCGGAACTGAACGCGGTTCTTAACACTCGGCTGCACTTCATAGGTGTCTTCGTCGATTTTCTTAAAGTACCGTTTGAGAACCTCATCTGAAGTCGATACGAAGGAACGTTCGTCATAGATGCCTGTTTTCGCTTTAGCAAGAACGCCCGTGTCGATATCGGTGGCCAAGATCCCGGCTGAGAACGGCGCTTTCAGTTCTTCCAGCAAGATCCCCATCGAGTAGGGCTCTTCTCCGCTGGAGCAGCCGGCGCTCCAGATTTTCACTTTACCGCCGTTTTGTTTCATCAACCCCGGTAGATGGGTCTTCTTAATCGCTTCCCACTTCTCCGGGTTCCTAAAAAACTCCGTCACGTTGATCGTCATCTTGTCTAAATACTCTTCTTTTTTCTTCTCGTCCGACATGATCATTTTCATAAAATCCTGGTAAGACGCGACGTTGTATTTCCGCAATAACATATCTGTTCGACGTTTGACGCGGTGAGGTTTGTACCCTGAAAGATCCAGGTTCAACCGTTTTTTTACTTCAGCGATAAACCAGACAAATTGCGGATCCGGGTTTTCTTGATCGAACATTTCTTCCTCCTTGGCCTCTGATCGTTTTATCAACTCATTCGGACATTTTTATCGGAATCGTGTATTCCACGCCAACCGAAAAACTGAGTCCCTCGCTTCCTAAAACGGGGGTGGCTAAAGGCAAGATCCTGCCTATCCCGCTCTTAACGGATGCCCTCAACGACCACCGATCATTGACGCGAAGATCGATATCTGAAAAAACGTAATACGCTTGATTAATCTGACCGAATCCGACCTTTGTTTCGACACCCTTTTCCTGCCAACTCCATTGGATCTGCTGCCAGACATCTTTTCCCGAAGGACGTGAAAAACTGCTTTTTTGACCGAACGAGAGCAGCAGGGGACCTAACCCGACGGCGCAATAGTACTCAGGGATTTCGGATAATTGAAATCCCGCTTTGATAGAAAAGGGAGAGTATCGAAAATCCGTTTTCAACCCAAAGGTCAAGCGGGAGAAGGGGTCGATCCCTTCGATTTCCGAGACGCCCTGCACTTTGTAACCGATAAAGGGAACGATATCCAAAAATAGTAGACGAATTTTCGGACCGGCCGAGATCGCGAAAGAATTCGTGGGGGTCGCTTCATAGAATCCCTGAATGTCCGCTCCGAAACCGACAGACGACCAACCGATCTCCGGAGTTTTAAAAGCGAAAGACCAATCCTTCCAATTCGGACTCAGCGTTGAAATATGCCAGTTTTGATTGTCCCACTGCAACTTCAGGTTCTTTTCGTTCGGGTAAGTCGTGGGGTGGTACAGATACTCTCCGAAAGACTCGGCGGCCTCCGCGTAGGCGAAAGTCGCACGTTTGATCTTCACGCGCACGCTTTGGTAGTAATCTTCGGTTCGGTCATTCGCGAGATCGATAAAGAAGTCTTGATCCTGAAAATACGTTCTCAGCCCGACATTGAAGGTACCGTCGAAAATGAGAAAGTGTAAAGTGGGCCTGAATTGGGCGTATAACCCAACGAGGGAGTTGTCGCCCGCGGGATTGAAAAACAGACCCGTTCCGATTTTGATGCTGGCCGCCGCATCTTTAAGAATAACGTCCGGGAAGGGAAGCGTCCAATCAAGGGTTTCAAAATCATCTTCAGGTATTTGCGCGCCGAACAGGCAAGTCAATGGAAACGCGAGAATTAAGGCAAGGAACAGGAGAACCGGTTTCTTAACCATCGATACGTTTCCTCCAAGACAGGTTGGGGAACCTGCCAATGTATAGGAAAATAAGCGCCTTCGTGAAAATCGGAGCCCATTGTTTGTATGCAACCCAAATGCTTACAGATTCTGGTGTATTTTTGGCTGTCTGAAAAGCTGTGTTTGGTGTGATAACACTCGATTCCTTCCAAACCGTAGGCGCGCATCTGAGAGATTTGCTCCTGGTTCAAACCGTTTCGCAATTCTTCCCCCCGCCATTTTTCTTCAGAGTAATACAAGCCCGGATGAGCTAAAACAGCCACCCCGCCTGCCGTTCGTATGGCCTCGATCGCTTCACGCGGGTGACATTCGGATGGCGGTACATACGCCCGTCCCCCCGCGCCGATATACGATCGGGTAAAAGCCTCCGAAATCTCTTTGATATACCCTTTGCTTTTCATCGCCCGGGCAATATTCGGACGACCGACATACGGTCCGGGCGATTGGCTTTGGACATCTTCGTAAGAGATCCCAATCCCTATACGATTCAAAAGAGCGATCATCTCTCGCACCCGTTCGGTTCGATTCGCAAACCGCTCTCTCAAAAAACGAGAAAAAACAGGATGGTCCAGAGAGTATCCGTATCCTAAGATATGGACCTCTCCCCCCTCAAAAAAAGTGGAAATCTCCACACCCGGCAAGAAGGCCAGTCCCACCGCCTTCGCTTCCGTTTGTATTTCGGGAATATGCTCTATCGTGTCGTGATCTGTCACAGAGCAGATCGATACGTTTTCGGTTGAGATCAGTCGAAAAAGCTCTTCTGCGCTGTGCCGGCCGTCCGAAAAATGCGTATGCAGATGCAAATCGATCGAGATTTTTTGATCGGCTGACCGCCTTTCCCTTTTCACAGAGGACATTGGTAAAACTCGAAATCGACCAAATTATTCAATCTCCGCCATAATCGCTTCAAGCTCTTCTTCGGAAATGTCGAAATTCGCGTAGACGTTTTGCACATCATCCAACTCTTCCAGTTTCGAGACCAGCAGGATTACTTTTTCCGCATCTTTTCCGGTGACGGCGACCGTGTTTTTCGGTTCGTAGGTAAACTCGATGTCTTTCGGATGCAGCCCTTTCTCCGTAAGCGTATCGGCCAGTCGCATCAAGTTCTCCGGCAGAGTGAACAAGGTGACCGGATCCGAGGAATCATCTACGTCGTCGGCTCCGAAATCGATCGACTCCAACATAAATTGATCCATGTCGGAGATTTCCGATAATTCAATGAAAAAGCGCCCTTTCTTCTCGAAGCTCCAGCTCACCGCTCCGCTCTCTGCCAGGTTTCCTCCGTATTTGCTAAAAACATGCCGCACTTCCTGAGCCGTTCTGTTTTTGTTGTCAGTGGTCGTGTAAACCAACATGGCAACGCCGGCAGGGCCATACCCTTCGTACATCACTTCGACGTATTCGACACCTTCCAACTCTCCGGTACCCCTTTTAATGGCCTTTTCGATGGTGTCTTTCGGCATGTTCCCTTCACGGGCTTTATCCACCGCCGCCCGTAATCGGGGGTTCGAATCGACGTCGCCGCCCCCTTCCTTTGCAGCAATGGTTAGCTCCCGTATAATTTTTGTAAACAACGTCGATCGTTTCTTGTCTTGCGCACCTTTACGATGTTTAATATTCGCCCACTTATTATGGCCCGACACAATAACCCTCCTTTATTTTACTCAGCTTGATTTCCGCGGTATTTAAGTATCATGTACGTAATATCATCGTGCTGCGGCGCAGAGTCTACGAATTGCTTAAGCGACCGCGTTAACGCCGCGCTGATCGCTTCGGCGCTGTTTTCGCAGTTCGAACGCAGCACCTCTTGCATACGGGTGAAACCGAACTCTTCTTTCTCTTCGTTTCGAGCCTCCGGTATGCCGTCAGTGTATAAGATAAAAACGTCGCCTGGCAACAGCGTGTACTCGCTTTCAACATACGTTTCCCCTTGAAAAATGCCCGTCGGGATCCCGTCATTGGTGATCTCGAAAAATCGATCCTCTGAAGGCCGGTACAACAGCAGCGGATCGTGCCCGGCGTTGACATACTTGATTAAACCGGTCCGCAAATCTAAGGTAACGAATAAGCCGGTGATGAACCGGTCGGCTATCTCGTTCTGAGCGATATGGTCGTTCACCTTTTCCACCAAACGGGGCAGCTCTTCGGTAACGGAAAGAAAGATCCGAACCGTGGATCGGAATGAACTCATTAAGAGAGAGGCGGGTACGCCCTTCCCCGAAACATCCGCGATGACCAAAAACACGTTGTCTCCCGTATGAATAATATCATAATAGTCGCCCGCAACCTCCACGGCAGGTTCGAAATGGCACGCGATGTCTAATCGCCGCAACTGGGGAATCTTCTGGGGCAATAAACTCTCCTGTATCTTTTTCGCGATCTCCAATTGTTCGAAAAACCGTTCCTGCTGGATCTTATCCTGCAAAAATTGAAAGTTCTCCAAGCCGAAGAAAATTTGGTTGCTGATGGACTCCAGCAGTTTGCGATCTCCCGCGGTAAACAGGTTGCTGCTCTGTTTGTTCGCCAGGGTTAAGATTCCCCAAAGCTTCTTGTCCGTTCCTAAAGGCACGATAATCGCCGAACGAATGCGACCGGCGGCAACGGGGTAACGCTTTTGGATCCCCTCTTCTTCTAAAATGATCACCTTGGATCGCTTTTGTTCGGTCAGATCTCGAAAATACTTTTTCAGCGCATCAAGGATAGGGTCGACAAGCTTTTCTTCTTTGCCGATATATTTGAAAACCTCTTCTGTTCCCATCAACAGATAGATGCTGATAAAGCCGGAGGGCACGGAGTTGAGAATAAGATCCATCAACTTGTCCAACACCTCGACCGGGTTCAAGGTTTTGGACAGTAAAGAGGTTACCTCATAGAGCGTCGAAATCTCCTCATAGGTTTTCGAAATCTCTTCGACTTGGGTTTCCAACATAATCGAAGACTCTTCCAATTGGTCTTTATATGAGACGAACTCGCTCTGCAAAGAAGCGAACTGAGACTCTATCACCTGAAAGAGAACCTCTTCGCTGCCGTTTTCAATCGCGGTGTCTAATGGCTCTCCCAAAAGTTCACAGAGTTTGCCGTAAACGGATGCCAACTCTTTTCTATACGGCATCCCCCACCACCTTTTTGACAGAATCGAGGAGCTGTTTCGGGCTGAACGGCTTTGTCAACACATCGATGGCCCCTAAATTGAGGGCATTCTCACGATCGTCTTCACCGCCTTTTGCTGTGAGAATGATGGCGGGCGTTCCTTGGAACGCTTCCATCTTCGCCTTTTCTTTCAGTACGCCAAAACCATCCAGCTTGGGCATCATGAGATCCAATATTAAAATATCGGGACAGAAGTTTTGCATCTTATCCAGCGCATCGACCCCATCCACCGCTTCTGCGATTTCATACCCGGCTTTTTTAAGATTGAAAACGATTATATTCCTGAGTACGGTCGAATCATCGATGACTAATACTTTTTTTGGCATCGTGCGTCCTCCAAATCGGAAAATAGCCATTGTACTGGAAATCGCTTTTCTATGGAAACATACACCTCTTTCAGTATTGGAATATAGAATCTGTCAGGAGATTCTGTCCCATACAAACTTTCCAGAACCGAACGATAGTCAACCCACGCGTCTCTGTTAACCCTATATTCTATCATATAAACAGACTTTTTCCGTGTCACGGTGAAGGGATCGGGCAAAGATAGCGGCTGATCGCGTTCGGAATCTTCGATGACCAGAGAAAACTCCCAGGATTGCGCGAATTTTTCAAGGCGAAAGGTATCGAAGACTTTTGCCCCCCAAAGAAGCCTTAGCCCTTCCGGAGCGCATTCATTGAAACGCCGGAGCAGGTCAGGAACGGAATAGTCAACCTCCCGCCGTTTCAGACGCAAGGTGAAGTAATGGGCGACACTCGCAACGCCAGTAGGTAAAGGCCGTAAACAACTGATATCCGGAATCGGGTGAAACCCTTTCGTGTACCATAAGTCAAAATCCGCCCGCCTCATCGTTCTTTCCAGCGCATGGAGCCACTCCAAATGGGATAAAAAGCGGCTGATCCCGTTCTTGGTCGCGCGGAACAGATAGAGGTCGAAATCGATATGCCGATGTTTTCTCCAGAGAGAAGGATTTTTAAATTCCGGGAGCATAGGTGGCGATCATACTCTCGAAAAGTTTGTAAACGGAATCGAAGCCATCTTCCAACTGGACTTTGACCGGTTCTTTTTCATACCGTTTCTTAAGTTCGATCACTCCGGAAGAGACCGCTTTGCCGATCGTCAGGCGCACCGGGATACCGATGAGGTCGGCATCGTTGAATTTGAACCCTGCGGACGCCGCCCGGTCGTCCAGCAGCACTTCCGCGCCCCGTTCCGAAAAGTGGCGATAAAGACGCTCTCCCGTTTCCTTCTGAAGGGGATCATTGACGTTGACGACGGTGATCATCAAGTGATAGGGCGCGATAGCCAATGGCCAGATGATGCCTTTATCATCGTGCGATTGTTCAACGACACCGGCTATGGTACGAGAAACTCCCCACCCGTAACATCCCATGACAAAGGGATGGCTCTGCCCGTTTTCATCGGTATAAGTAGCGTCTAACTTTTCGGAATACTTGGTTCCGAGTTCGAAGATATGGCCCATCTCGATTCCCTTCGTTTCGAGCAAGGGTTCCGAGCATTGCGGGCAGCGGTCTCCGGCCCGCACCATCCTCAGGTCATGCCATTCTGATACCGTATAGTCTCGGCCAACATTCGCGTCGCAGTAGTGGAAGTCCGTCTCCATCCCCCCGACTACAATATTCCGTAACCCTTGAACGCTCCAATCGCCGTAAATTTTTACGGAATTTTTAATACCTACGGGCCCGATAAAACCGATCGGAACCCCGAACGCCTCGGCAACGTCATCGGGCTGGGCCAGCTCCAAGGTTTGGTCCTGGACAGCCGCCCGAAGTTTGGACAGATTAATCTCATGATCACCCCGGATCATCACCATCACAAAGCCTTCTCTCCCTTTAAACAACAGTGATTTTACGATCCTGGAAGCCGGCAGACCCAGAAAGGCGCTGACCTGTTCGATGGTTTTAACCCCTGGTGTGCTCACTTTTCGCAACACCCGCGGCGCTTCTTCGGGGTAGGGAGCCTCTTTTGCGTATCCGGCCTTTTCATCGGACGCCGAATAACCGCACTTCGGACAATAATACAGGTTGGACTCCCCGTTAGTCGCTAAGATATTAAATTCATGGGAGCAAGAACCTCCGATTGCCCCTGTATCCGCTTCGACGACCATATATTTCAGCCCCATCCGTTCCAGGATACGGGCGTAAGCTTGATACATCGTCTGGTAGGTTTTATGCAGATCCTCCATCGACGTGTGAAAACTGTAAGCGTCTTTCATAATGAACTCTCGCGCCCGAAGCAAACCGAATCGCGGCCGGATTTCGTCTCGATACTTCGTATAGATTTGATACAGATTGATCGGCAATTCCTTATAGGAAGCGAGCTCGTTCTTGACCGTGGTCGTGACCATCTCTTCGTGGGTCGGTCCGAGTGTAAACTGCCGGTCGTGGCGATCGGTAATCTTCATCATCTCCGGCCCGTAGTCTTCCCACCGCCCGGTCGTCTTCCACATATCGGAAGGTTGGATGATCGGCATCAATATCTCTTGACACCCCGCGGCATCCATTTCCGTGCGTACCAGCTCCTCGATTTTTTTCAGGACTCTTTTCCCCAAAGGCAGGTATGTAAACACACCGGCGGCTACCTTTCGGATAAACCCTCCGCGAACCAGCAGCTCGTGGCTAATCACTTCCGCATCGGCCGGCGATTCTTTGATCGTCGGAGCATATAACTTTGAGAATCTCAAACCCTTCACCTCTTTTTGGGAACAACTTTTCCGAATTATATCACAACCGCCGGGGAGAACCTTCGGCGGGGTTCGCTGCGCACAGTCGCACATCTCCCGCGAAAAACCTTCGTCTCACCCCATTGGCGCAGAGGAGTTCGATGCTTTCAACCGGGGTATCCAAGATCTCTCCGTGTAGGGTGAGCCCTTCGGATTCAGAATAGATTTCAACTTGAGAACCGCGTTGCAGCAGCGATCTTTGACGCCATATCTGTAAAACGCCCGTCACGTCCGCGCGCCATGCCACGACCTTTAAAAGGATCCCTCGCAGCAGATCTTCTATCGGAACTTCGGCCAAGAAAAGTTTCTGAAGCGAAACGGCTTTTTCCCGAAGGTCCGCAGGGATCGGATTGTTCACGTTGATGCCGACACCCACGATACATGCTCTGGTTTCGGATAGAACCACGTTTTCCTGCAATATTCCGCCGATTTTCGTGAAATTAGGTCCGCCAGTTGTGTACACCAGATCATTCGGCCATTTAAGGTAAAAGCGGGCGCCGAGGGTTCGCGAAGGCGCGGCGATTTTTGAGAGATGACTTTCGAGGGCCTCTATGGCCGACAAGGCCGCAACTCCCAACAAGCGTTGATAATGGGAAGGCGTTTCGGTGATATTTTTAAACAGGACGGAAAACCAAAGGCCACCCACCGGAGAAGCCCATTCTCTTTGTAACCGGCCGCGTCCTTTTGTCTGGGCGATAGCGCGGACAGTCAGTAGATCTTCTTCCTCCTGCCATCTTTCGCGAAGATAATCGTTTGTGGAGGACAAGGTATCAAAATGGCGGACGGGCGGTATTCGATTCTCGTTCTGCATCATACGACGGGATCGGTATTCAGTTCGATAAACCGTTCATGGCCTTCACCAAAGATCCACATAGTATGGTTAGGAATGAGTGTCCATTCATAGGTTCCGAACGTTTCTGTGGAGACAACGGCGTGATCCTCCGCCTTTCCCACGAAAAGCGTATAGTAGTCTTCTTCCGTCGTGCATGCTCTGACGGCACCTAAAGAAGAACCATTCGAAAAAAGCGCGTTTAGCGAGGTCCAATTTTGGCATTGACCTTCAATCTCCGCCATCAGGGCCATCACGCATGCGGGCATATCGTCGTAGAAGGGAAGCGAATCGGTCAACTTGTGAAAGATAACGGCCGAATCGGATAATCCTTGTTCCAGATACTCTTGACTTCCGGTTAACCGATCAGTGTCCCTGACGGTTCCGTTGTGGCAAAAAACGAGCTGCAAATCATCCGAACGCGCATAGAAGGGTTGGACATTTTCCAGAATTGTCGCGCCTTTACTGGCTTTTCGCGCGTGCATCACCAAACAGGTTCCCGCTTCATTGCCGCGTAAAATCGGGCTCCTTTCCCAAATCGGACGCACCTCGTGACGGAGGTGCAGCGTCCCCTCTTCGTAATAGGCCACCCCGTATCCATCGCCGTGAGGATGGTGTTTCCCCTTCGTCGCTTGCGCTTCCAACTCCTTCATCCAATCGCCGACGCGCTCCGCTTTTTTGGAAATAACGCCTAACATTCTGCACATAAGAAACTCCTTCAAAAAAACGGCGCCGCCAGAAACGGCGACACCGTTTATTTTCGATTCATTACGATCTGAAAGCGAAACATCCGCAGCGAAAAGGCTTGAAAGTCTAAATGATCGCCTTTTCGGTGGTCGGATCAAACAGGTGCATCTTTGTCATATCAATGACGATATCGATCTTCTCGCCTTCTTTCGCCGTCGTTTGAGGATTGACACCCGCGACAATCACGGTTTCCCCTACCTTCAAGTGTAGTATTGTCTGGTTTCCTAAAGGTTCGGTAACATCGACATCGGCGACGACCACGTTACCGACGTCCTTTTCCCCGACCGCGAAGAGTTTATCGTAGAGGTCTTCCGGGCGTATGCCGAATATGACATCTTTTTCTATCCACGCTTCTATCTTGGGGGCGATTTCTTTTGGAATACGCAGTTCGAAACCACCCGCTTTTTCACGTATGTGGAGATAACTGTCTTTCTTGATGATTGTCGCGTTGACGAAATTCATCGGCGGCGTGCCGATAAAGCCGGCGACGAAAACGTTGGCCGGTTCGTTGTAGATCTCGTGCGGCCCCCCGATTTGCTGGATCAGACCCGAACGCATAATCACAATTTTATCCGCCATGGTCATCGCTTCGATTTGGTCATGGGTCACGTAAATAATGGTCGCGTTTAAGTTATGGTGCAGTTTCTTCAATTCGCTTCTCATCTGAACGCGCAACTTGGCGTCCAAGTTTGATAACGGTTCGTCAAACAAGAAGACTTTTGGGTTCCGGACGATCGCTCTTCCCACCGCTACCCGTTGCCGCTGTCCTCCCGAAAGCTGCTTTGGTTTTCTTTCCAGCAGAGGTTCAATGCTCAGGATCCGCGCGGCTTCCTGCACACGGCTTTGTATTTCGGTTTTCGGAAATTTGCGCAACTTCAACCCAAAAGCCATGTTATCGAACACCGTCATGTGCGGATATAGCGCATAGTTTTGGAAAACCATTGCGATATCGCGATCCTTGGGTTCCACGTCATTGACGACCCGCCCGTCGATTTTGACCGTTCCCGAGGTAATCTCCTCCAAACCCGCGACCATCCGGAGAGTGGTCGTTTTCCCGCAGCCGGACGGACCCAGTAAAACGACAAATTCCTCGTTTTCGACGATAAAATTGGCACTGTTGACGGCCTTTTCTTTCCCGTCATAACTCTTCGTCACATTCTCCAAAATGACTTGCGCCATTCTCTTACCTCCCGTGTATGTTCAAGATAAAACTATCCCTCTACGTCTTCCCGGTCTTCTTTCGTATTCAGTATCAGTTCATCCAAAGTGTGCTTTTCCAAAGGAAAGCCGGGCGCAGAAATCCCGATGTCCATCAGAAACAAGTCATAAACTTCCGATAGAAAATCCATAACCTTGACATATCGCCGAAAATCGACGATCATCGCAGCGGGTTTCCCGTTTTTCGTGATCACGATCTCCTGCTCTTTCGCTTTCTGTATGACTTCGGAAAATTCCTTTTTTGCATCGGCAAGCGTATAAAATTCTAAATCCGATAGCTTTCTCACGGTTCACCTGTCAATATGACCATAATTCTGGTCATATTATATCATGTTTTGAAAAAAAGCGAATCCGAGAAACCGGTGCGGTAAGAATTGTCCGTGGGCAGCGCGGTTCGATCATGGCGGAGGGTTCAATAAGCCTTAGGAAGAAGCTTCCTTAAAATAGAACATATCGATGAAGGCGCGGACCAAGGTCGGGTCGAACTGAGCTCCCGAATTCCGTATGATCTCTTCCAGGGCGCGCTCGGTGTCCAACGCCTGACGATAAGCCCGTGTGGAAGTCATCGCATCGTAAGCGTCCGCCAGAGAGATGATTCTGGCTTCCAGCGGGATGTCTTTTCGCGAAAGCCCGTGCGGATATCCGTTCCCGTCCCAACGCTCATGATGCGACAAAACGATCGGAATAATCTCGCGGGGAAGGTTGCTCTCTTCGATTAGTCTCGCGGACTGAACCGGATGTGTCTGGATTGTCAAGAACTCCTCATCGGTCAGTGGAAGGGGTTTGTTCAAGACGAGGTCGGAGATACCTATTTTTCCTATATCATGAAGGATGCCGGCCCAGTATACCAGCTGGCGTGTGCTCTCATCGGCGCCGATATGTTGGGCGAATTTTCGGGCTAAAACCGCTACCCGCTCCGAATGGCCACGGGTATAGATATCTCGGATTTCAATCGCCTTGACCAAGGTTTGGATGATTGTATTCTGAAAGTTTTCCTGCTCCCCGTGGTGATCCCAGATGGTGATAAGCGCCGAAGCAATCTTTCCGAGCGCTACGCCAGTTCTGATCAAGGTATTGGACGCTTTCACCTCTTCGAAAAAGTCCCAGCTGATGTTACCGTAAAATCGGTCTTCGGAGTAAATACCCACCATCAGGGAGGCTTTGATGCCTACCGTCGTTTGGAGTAAGAGTTCCGGAACATGTTTCTCCGAGTCGTAACGATGAATATCCACGATTTGCCCATCCGAAGGGGCCGGTTTGAAAATATCCGCCGGCAATCGCAGTTTGGGCAAGGTTTCGGGGTAGCCGTAGACCGCTTTGAAAATCCATTGATTGTTCTCGATACAGCTAATGCTGCCTTTTTTGGCGTCGGGAATGATTTTCAACCCTAAGGCCAGCAAGCGGCTGAAGAATTGCGCGTGATTGGTTTCTCGGGAGAGTTGCCGACTCAATTCGAGTACATCAAAAAGGTTATTGGAGGTTAGCGCGATCTCGTGAAGCGCTTCTTTCAACTGTGTGTTGCTGCTCAAGAGATCTTCGTTGGCTCCTAGCAATTGTAGATTCATCGATTCGAGGCGCCGATTGCTTTCCGACAGTTGACAATTGTAATCTTCAATCCGGTCTTTCGCTTCGACCAACTCGCGGGTCGACTTTTTGACGATGCGTTTCAATCGGTAGTTCCACAACAAGATCACCAATATCGTGATGAACCCGAAAGCCCCGCCACAAACCAACCATTTCAAGGTTTCTCTTGAAACCGGTTTTTCTCCTTTCCATTTCCAGAGAAGCGCCTCTTTTTCTTCGGTCGAAATCGATTGCAAGCCCGCGAGGAGGAGGCGGCTTAACTCTTTGTTACCGGTTTTAACGCACCAAAAAAGCTCTTGCGGGGGCAAGATCGGTTTGGAGTGGGCAAACCGGTCGCTTTTCCCGTATCGTTTCAGGTAGAAGAGAGCGATGTTCTTGTCACAGATAAAAATATCCTGTCGACCTTCCACCGCTGATTTAATCAAGATCTCCCAATCGTCGTAAATGGTCAAGCCCACCGCATCGGTGACAGCATCCAGATGCTCTATAATCGCTTCCCCTTTGACAACACCCACTTTGAATCCTTCTAAATCTTTCAGGTTGTCGATCGCGCGAAAGTTCTTCGGATAAAAGATGCAAGTCGGTTCCGAATCGACAGGATAGACAAAATCAAAGAGAAAGGAACGTTCTTCGGAATAAAAGATGGAGTTGATCACATCGCCTTCGCCACTTAGAACCGCTTCGAAGGCTTCGTCCAAGGTGGGGTAAAACCGGTATTGGATTGATTGTCCCGTTTTTTGAGCCCATAGTTGCCAAAGTTCAACCGTAATCCCCTGAGGGGTTCCTTGTTCGTCCAGGAATATGTACGGCGGATAATACGGAACATCTACGACCACAATCGATCTTGCGAACAAAAAACCAACCGTACATAAAAAAAACAAAACGGTTAGCAGCAACCGCTTATTGTTCAAAACCCTTCACCTTTACGTTCATTATTTTATTCAAGTCGATAACGATAACGTCAAATCTTTACTGGCTAGATTATATCATATATTTGCTCTATCGAAACAACTTTCGGCGATTTCCAAAAAAAGAGCCGCAAGAGCGGCTCTTTCCATTTCAATCTCTCTGAAGAGGCTAAGGTTGCACGAAATTCAAAACGTCCGTATTCCCTGGGTCTATCTCCAGAATCTTTGCTAACAGGCCTTGGTTCAGGTCTTTCTGTTCCACCAAATTATTGATACGGATCATGTAGGTGTAGGCCACCACGCGATCTCGTAAGTCCGCGTTGGCATCCACGGCGATCTTTTCGAGATAGGGGTAGGCCTGGGTCAGCTCGTTTCTGATCTCAGCGCCGTAATAGGCCATAATGCTCTCATCTAAAGACAGTTCCAAGGCCTGATCGATGTACTTGCCCAAAAATCGGATCGCCATATGCGTATCGGAGGGATTCAGGCTGTAGTAGCGGCTTAGGGCAGCTAAGGTATAGGCATCCTCCAAGGAAAGCAGCTTCAGGTTATCGAGCCGCGCTTGCAGCATCAACGATTTTTGGCTGTCATCCATCAATTCGGGCAATTGATCGCTCCGGGCAAGCATGCTTTGATAGCAGACTTCCAGGAAAACCCTGCCATCCGCGTCGACCGGCGTGTAGGTTTTCAGGAAGTCGAAAACGGGGGCATAATCGCCGGATTGCGCCGCTACAGGATACAGCTTCGAAAAGGTGTTCAGGCTTCCCATCGTTCCGTTAAAGACGAATTCGATCCGATTGTCCACCAGGTAGTTTGGCATCCATTCCGAAACGGCCTGCGTTTGTATGCTCTGCTTCTCGGTCTCATATGATTCAGAGGCTTTGAACTCTTCAAAGGTCGAAAACACCTGTCTGCCGGTCACAATAATCAAATGGTATCCGTAGTCCGTTTGGACGGGTCCGGACAGTTCATTAAGAGGGGCGGTGAAACAGGCTTCTTCAAACGGAGCGACCATCTCGCCGCGGGTAAACCAATTCAAGTTCCCGCCGTCGTCCTTGTTCGACTGGTCGAGAGAGTAGGTGGCGGCCGCCTCCTCAAAGGTGATCTTTCCGCCGAGGATATCGGTCTTGATGGTTTCCGCCTGCTCTAGGGTTTCTACCAGGATGTGTTTTGCAGAAACCTTTTCATTGGCCGATATGATAGATTCTTTGTTGTTTTCATAGTATTCCTGCATCGCCAAGTCATCCACAGGGGAGATGTCATCGATGGCGCGCTGTCGTAGCATATCTTCCCGATAAACCATGAGAACGAACTCGTAAAAATTTTCCATAGAGCCGTATTGCGCTTCTACCTGCGGTTTCGTTTCGGGATCGTTCGAAACGTTCATAACAACTTCATTCACTTGTTGTTCCAGCTTCAGCTGATCAATGGTGAGATTTTTCCTCATCGCATAGTAGTTCAGCAATTCTCGCTGTATTTTCAAATTGGCTATCTCGTATTTCAAGAAAATGCCGTCGAAAATCGGGTCAAAACTCTGATCCTGCGAATAATACTGAAGCATATAAGCGTATTCGTTCTCGAGGTCCTCCGCTGTGATACCGTACCCCGTCTCTTCCCCTTTTTCCTTAATCGAAACCACATATCCCGTCGCCGTGTCTACCGCCGCGAAGAGACCCACCGAAAGCAATACAAGCAATAGAAACCCTAACCCTTTTCTCAAAATAAAAACCTCCTTCGAATTAAGTGCAAAACTTATCCCATTGTTGATCAGTTATTTCTTAATTCCTCTCTCAGAAAGAAATCCCATCAACACGCGGGTTACATAAGACAAAAAAATATCCACAATGACCCATATCACTTGTAAGACGCAAAAAAACAAGAAAATCTGCCAAAGCGCGATACCCCGTATTCTACCAAATACATCCGGGAAAAAGACATCTGCGATCCCGTACAACAGCAAAGTCACACCGTTCAGGTAAAGACCTTTGAGCAGCCAGACCCAAGGACGTGAAGGCAACACCCGACGTAGGGTCACATATCCGCCGAAATACAACGCGTAGAGGACACCTACCATCTTGCCCGGCAAGAGGAAAAGCGAGAAACAGAGAACAGAAAGATAAGCGAGGATGCCGCAACGCCGCCGCGTATATGCGTATAAAAATTCCAAGGCAAAAGCGCTACACATCGCGATAGCCAAACGGCTTCCGGGCAAAGCGGACGCCAACCAGAGCGCTAGAATGGAGAAGGCGCTGATCAGTCCCGAGAGGGCGATTTCTTTTGTGCTCATAGGATCAGGCAGGCGTCGCCGAAAGAGAAGAAACGATATCCGTTTTCGATCGCTTCTTCGTAAGCGGACATGATCAGTTCCCGCGAAGCGAAAGCGCTGACCATCAACAATAGGCTGGATTTCGGCAGATGGAAGTTGGTGATCATCGCGTTCGTGTAGACAAACGGAAAGGGGGGATAGATAAAGAGTCGCGTATCTCCGCCGTAGGATCCGTCCGCCCGCTTCTCGAAGAAAGGGAGGCTTTCCAGAACGCGTACTGAAGTCGTTCCGATTCCAATGATCCGGCGTTTCTCCCGCTTGGCGCATTCGATCTTCCGTACCTCTTCACTTTTCACATAAAAAGATTCGGAATGCATGATATGTCCTTCTATCGAAAACGGACATCCTTCGTCCTCCAGCGGGCGAAAGGTCCCAAGCCCGACATGGAGCGTGACCGTGCAAAACTCGGTTCCTTGTTTTTTCAAGTCCGCAATCAACCCGTCCGTGAAATGCAGTCCCGCCGTCGGGGCCGCAACCGCGCCTTCTTCTTCCGAATAGATCGTCTGATAGCGCTCATGATCGCGCAACGGTTCGCGAATATAGGGTGGAAGCGGAACGCTTCCGGCTCCAAAGATTAGATCCTTTACCGTTTCCGGTTCCCGTTCTCCCGAATCGGTATTCCGTATTGAAAGATTCTTTCTGAACAGGAAGTCCCGACTGCCATCCGGATAGTGTTCGACGCAGACGCCGATTAAACGGCGATTCTGAAAATAAACGACCGTCCCTTTCTTTATCCGTTTTCCAGGCCTGACGAGCGTGTTCCATAGAGCTTCCGATTCGCTTTCGACAGAAAGACGTTTGAGCAGGAAGACTTCCGCTTGGCCTCCAGTCTCCCGACAGCCCAATAATCGCGCGGGAATCACGCGGGTATTGTTGATCACCAGGAGATCGGAAGGGAGAATATAATCGGGCAAATGGTAGAAGCGCCGATGCTCGCTGGTTCGCGTGTTTCGGTTAATGACCATCAAGCGGGAGTGGTCCCTGGGTTCTACCGGATGCTGCGCGATCTTTTCCATTGGTAGGGTGTAGTCAAAATCCGATAGGTTCACTCGCCCTGGCTACCTCCCCAAAGCGTGTAGGTGTAGACGATGGAAGCGATACCGATGATGGCCCCGCCGATACCGACACCAAAGGCATACCACAGCTGTTTCTTCACGTTTTCATTTTCGAGTTTCAATTGATCGTTTTCGATCTTCAGATAGTCCAGATCCTGCTGGACCTTGATGATCGTCGCGTTGCCCGCTTCCAGGTTCGAGACGCGTAGACCCAGGTTATTTTGGGATTCTACAATCGCCGGTATTTCTAAAGCGTTTCGCGCGGTGGCGTTTAATAAGGAGACTTCTTTTTGAAGGCTTTCCATTCGTTGTTTCATCAGGAGTATGTCATTGATTTGCGTGTCCAAATCCGATAAAGCCCGACTCGTTCGCGCATTTTGCGCCTCTTGTTTCGTAAAGCTGGCTTCCACGGTCGGCAACCAGGTATCCAATGTTTCATACTTCTTCAGATAGCCGAGCAGACGACCGGTATTCGCCTCGGTGGCGGTCAGACGGCTTCCCTGCTCTTCCACGCGCGTATAGAGGGTACGCAGTTCCTCTTCGACAGCGGTCAGGAAGTCACTGTATCCGCTCACAAACTTCGTTCGTTGCTCGAGCCCCTGCATCTCCGCCAATACCTCGTCCTTCAACCCCGTCAATCGCCTTTCCAGCGCTTCCAACTCTTTTGGGCTGAAGGAAACCTCCAGCACATCCAATCGGTTTCGCAGCAGAGCCAATTCTGACCTTACGGATGCGTCTCGCGACTCCAGCCCCTCCACTCTCCGAGATATCGTTGAGGCTTCCACCAGCGCCTGCGTGCTCATGATATAGTTGATCAATCGATAAAGAGCATCGGCGAGGTCATAACGGTTTATGGAATTGGTCCCGTTGAAGAATCCGATACTGTCCACTTTCATAATGTTCGTTTCAACCATGGTACGAACCTGTTCGTATATATCAAGGGACACGGAAACATCCCTGGGTACGGCTCCGATCACCACCCCTGTCGTTAAGAGCAAGATCGCCGCCGTCAAAAGAAACCCTTTTATCGACCTCATAACCATCCTCCCCATTAAAAGACAAAATTAATCGTTCGTTCCACATCCCCACTCAGGGTAATGATCTGTTTTTGGCGTATGCCGTCGGGGCCTTCGCATTCGACCGTATAGGTGCCGGATTGGACCGAGAGCGTCTGAGGCGTTAAACCCGAAGGGGTTCCATTTAACCAAAGCGGCAACCCGGACGGGAAGGAATGTATGGAGAGCGTCGTGTTTCCAGGCAACTGCCGAAAGAGCGTATAGGTTTGTCCATCGAAAAAGGACATCTCTTCCGACCATTCACCGTTTAACCAGCGAATCCGCAGTTCGCCAGTACCAGGACGGATCTTAAGCCCGCGAATCGGCGTTTCCGCGATGAGGGTACCCATCCAATACACTTGCGCCTCCGCTGGATCCGTGCTGAGAAAGAGCAACGCCTCCCCTTCCAGGTCAATCGTGTACTCGTAAACCTTACCGGAAGATAGCTTATAGACACGTCGACGATCCGGATACCCGGAACGGCTCAGATCAAAAGTTTGTAAACCGGCTACCGTGTTGATCGGATGGGCTAACGGATACCTCTGCCCACGATGCAGGACGAATCCTTCTCCGGCAGGTACGAAATGGAAAAGGATTGTCGTCTCGACGTTCAAATCAACGCGAACCTCTCGGGGTTGAAGGATCTCGATCACGGATAGCCATTCTTTTTCTCCCGACTTCAAGGAAAGCCGATGAGAACCGTGATCCGCCTGAAAAGTGATCGGGGTGATCCCCTGTTCCTCCCCGTCCAAATACACGAGCGCGGCGGGCGTCGCACGAACCGTAAGCGGATAGGTTTTGAGCGACAGATGCCCCGTGACGGCCATCGGTCCGGGTTTTAAGACGACTTCCTCATTCACCTCTTTATACCCTTCTTTGCGATAGGTGATGAGAACCTTCTCAAGCGGCAACTCATTCAGCGTTACCGGCGCTTCCCCAATGAAAACGCCTTGAACGTAAACCTCGGCTTGATGGGGCGTGCTCTGAATAGTCACGTTCGCGTAGGGTTCCAACCGTTGGAAAACCTGATTCTCTCCCAGAGAGTTCACTCGGATCATCTGAAGCTGGGGTGTGTGCCATTCTTTGGAAAAACTTACCATATGCTCTCCGGGTACCAAAAAGGTTTGAAACGGCGTCACACCTGCCGAGATTCCGTCCACGCTGACCTGAGCACCGGCGGGTTCGGTGATGAAACGCGTATTTCCCTCTTGTTCCAGAATGACTTCCAGCGATTTTGTAAAATACTGTTTCACTTCCGGATAGAAGTATCGGGATTGGTATCCCGGATGCGAGACTTCCACGTAATGTCTTCCTTCCGGAATCTCTTGGACGAAGTGGCCGGTCGCCTCGTAGCGTTCATCCACCCGTATCAACGCATCGACCGGTTGGGTCTTCACTTCCAGGATTCCTGATGGCAAGAGCTTCAAAATCACTTCTGTGGCTTGAGAGATGTCGAGGACCTCGGTATAGCTGTTGTAGCCGGGTTTCTCGGCGCTAAAGGTGTATCGGCCGGCGTTCAGGAAGATCATTTCTGACAGAACCCCGTTCCGGTCCGAAATACCAAAAAGCGTACCGTTGATGTACACAGAAACATTCGCCGGTTGGGTGTAAATTTTGATGGGTACCGCGAATAACGCTGTCAAAAAGCAAAGCCCTACGCCGATGAGGATCCGCTTCTTCAAAGATGCCTCCCTATGACCGCTCGCCCTCGCGATTGATCCGTTCCATCAAGTTTTCAATCCCTTCGTCAGCCCTATCGAAACCGTTATCGGTAAGAGACCACCGGAAAGGTTAACTGGCCGGGGGTTTCCCAAAAAAGCACGTTGCCCTCCCGCTCGTCTGGTTCCGGGTTGACGCTTAAAATCTCCGCGTCTGCCGGAAAAACAAAGGAGAGCGAGGAGTTCTCCTGCAGCTGCAGGCGATTGGCCCCGAAACCGGTCACCCAAAAACCTTCTTCTTGATGCGCCATTCCTTCAACCGTCGAATACTCTTCGACTTCCATCTCATCAGCCAAGAGGACGGCAGTCGATTCGTAGGTGAGGAGGATAACTTTTCGATCCGCCTGCTCCGACAGTTTTACCAGCATCTGCGCGTAATTGTTCTTCTTCTCTTCCATACTGACGCCCTGGAAGTATTCGTAACTTTTTTTCAAGTCATCTTGTTTGCTGTAGGAAAAAACCACCCAGTTGTACATGCCCGTTTCTACCGAACGATCGAAGGTATAAACGGCCTTATACGATCTTTGGATATACTGCGGTCGACTTTGTATGGAAGAAACAATGTTGTAGATAAAAAAACCAACCAGCACGATCACAATGAGCCAAAGCCAGTTTTTATTCATCCCTTTTCACACTCCGATTTTTCAACTTATAAGACTTAAATTCCTTAAAAACGATCCACGATCGCCGGTTTTCACTTAGGTTCTGCATATCTTTTATCAAGGGGTAAAAAACCAGGAAAACCGTGAGAATCGCAAGCGCCAATAACATACCCAGGGAGAAAAAGATCGCATAGACGATACGGCTGAGGGTGGTCTCGCTCACTAACCGGTATCGCCCGATCAGTTCGTCCAAGGAGGGACGAACATCAAAATAAGAAATGATCAAATCATTGGGATCAGGCCCTTCAGGCCCCTCTAAAAAGTGGTCCACCACAGTTCGGATCTTCCGAACCAGGTCTTTGAAAGCGCCACCGGGATCATAAAGCAGCGAGAAACGCAGCATCGGCTGCTCCAGAAAACGCGTCATACTCCCCCGGAACAACCGAATCGGCTCATCGGAATAGGGAAGATCATAGTGCGCTTGGATAACGGTTTGGGAAAGATCATAGGAAAATTGATACAATTTGGATGAGAAAGTTTGTATCTCATGCGCATCCATCAAGAGAATGGAAACGACCGCCAAAAGCAACCCTGTCGCGCATAGGAAGAGAAGGGTGAGAATAAAGAGGTACTTTGAAAAACTCAAGGCGCCTCCTATAAAGCAGTTAGTTTTTCGAGAATATAGTTTTCCACCCATGAACTCTCTACTTCGATCTGGTCTCCGGTCTCCATTTCTTTCACCAGATAAACGCCTTTATCAAGTTCATCCTCCCCGATGATGATGGTATAGAGGGCGCGCTGCTTGTCCGCATATTTCAGCTGGTTCCTGATATTTCTCCCCATCAAGTCGTGTTGAACGGAGATGCCGCGTTTCCTGAGAAAATCCGTTATCTTGAGGGACTCCTTTTTCGCCTCTTCTCCGATAGATAAAACAAAAACCTGACATAACGCGGCCGGTTCTGCGATCGCCTTTTCTTCCCGCATCGTGGCGACCATGCGTTCGATCCCGCATGCGAACCCGACAGAAGGCGTCGCGTTCCCTCCCAGCTGTTCGATGACATGATCATACCGTCCTCCCCCCAAGAGATCGAAGACAGTTTCCTTAAAGGGATACTTGACCTCGAAGACGATGCCGGTATAATAGTCCAGCCCACGTACCAATCGGGTATTCCATATCGCATCGATGTTGTTCTCGATCAGGATTTGACTGACTTGGCCTTTATGGTCGCGGCACTCGGGACAGAGAAACTCCGTCAATTCGGGCGCCTTTTCCTTGATCGGCTGGCAGGCGTCCACTTTGCAGTCGAGAAGACGCAGGACGTTGGTTTCATAGCGGCGGCGACAATCCGGACAGACTGCTCCCAGTTTATCCTTGTAGTAGTCTTTTAGAGCCGCTTTATAGCTTTCGCGATCTTTTTGACATCCTAACATATTAATGTGAAGCGTGTAGCGATGAAGCCGTAATTCCTCCAGCAAAAAAACAGACATCCAGATCATCTCGGCATCCGCCAGCGGAGAGGATGAACCGATCAACTCGGCACCAAACTGGTGAAATTGCCTCTGTCTTCCCGTTTGGGGACGTTCATACCGAAACATCGGGCCGATATAGTAAACTTGCCTGGGGAGACCCTCGGAAACCATATTGTTTTCGATGAAAGAGCGGACAACAGCCGCCGTTCCCTCAGGCCGGAGGCAGAGCAATCGATGCCCTTTGTCCTCGAAGGTGTACATCTCCTTTTGGACGATATCCGTTTCATCGCCGACACTGCGGATGAAAAGTTCCGCCATTTCGAAGATCGGTGTCCGTATCTCCTGAAATCCGAAAACGCCTGCGACTTTCCGCGCGGCCTTTTCAAAATACTGCCAATACTCGATCTCCTCGCCATAAATATCGTTCGTGCCCTTCGGACGACTGATCAATGTGATACCTCCGCGTTCGATGATGAAAAGTGATCCCCGGTATTATACCACGATTACGCAAGGGACAATCGTCTCGATGCGGGTCTGCGAACCCAATTCGTTCTCCGCTTTTAACTGCCGCCATCGTTACAGGTATCCAAAATCCTATCGGCGGCGTAGCGGTCTGGTTTTCGAGCGGATTACCAATTTATGAGGTCTTTCGGCCTTCGATATTCAACCCGAAGGCGTTTTCCGTAACGCGGGCTGTTTGCCAACCCGAGCGCGAAAGAATCTGTTTGATCTCCGCAGAGGTATACGCCGCCTGGAGAGAGGAGATGAGACCAGGCCTCATGGTCTTTGGCTTGACGGTCGCTTTCATCAGAAACCGCGCGAAACCCGTCGCGTTGCGCTTTAAATCGCTGACCAGGAAAACCCCCTCCGGCTTCAGAACTCTGAAGATTTCTTTGAATACGGCCTCGGGTTGTTCCCATTCATGGAGGGACCCGTTAGAGAAGATAAAATCGAAGGTTCGGTCAGGGAAAGGCATTCGCAAAGCCGTTCCGAGAACGTATGCGACACGCTCTTTGACTCCTTCGCGCAGCGCGTTTTGTTCGGCTTTCCGCAACATATTCGGGCTGATTTCCAGCGCCGTTAATTTGGATTTTGGCGAAGCTTTCAACCAATCGATCCCCAAATACCCGGGCCCAGGACCGATTTCGAGCGCCCATCCGCCCTCGATGCCCAAACACTGCAATTTTTCAACAGTCCTCCGGCGTTCTCCCGCCATCGTTCGCATCATTTGGTCGAATTGGTCTACGATACCCCCGTCTTGTATCCCTTCATTCGTTTCCGTCATGCGCATTCTTAGCTTCATTTTCATTCTCCCCTTTAATATAAGTTTTAATATATTATCTTGTATATCAAAGCAAAAAAAAACGAAATTTCAAGAGTCGTATTCCGGATAGGTATCGTGAATTTCATCGAGAGAAGACGCTAAGTCTTCCAGCCAGTCTCGTTCGGCGCAAAGATGGCGTCTCGTATGGTCGATTATGGCAAAGGCCAATGGAGGAATATAGGGGTTGTTTTTCAGATCTCCGGCATGCGCTTCCAGCTCTTGGAGACTCTCACCTGTTTTCAGAATCATCCGTTCGAGATACCTGCGGACCTCTTCTTTCGAAAGGAAGGACATGAAATACACGGCCAGATCCACCGGGTAATAGTTTCTTTGCTCGGATCGCCACTCATCTCGCAGTATCCGGATGAATTCTTGACGCCCCTTTTCGGTAATCGTATAGATGATTCGGGAAGGCCGGTTTCCCACCTTCTCTTTACCCGATTCGGAAATGGACTGCTCTTCAGCTAATTTTGCGATCGCAAAATAGATGGATCCAAAAGCGATATCGGTCCAGTCTCCCATCCCTCGTTCTATTTCTTGCTTTATCTCGTATCCGTGCATCGGACGTCGTTGCAACAACCCAAGAATGACTAGTCGTATATTCATCCTATTCCTCTAAATGATATATAAAATCTTGTATAATTATATCAAATACGGACTCTTCTGTCAAGAGGGGATTTCTTATTTGAATTCGCGAGAGGATTGTATCGACACACTCGATCGAAAACGGTTCATTGAGCCATCAAAACGCTTTCTCGTTCAACCTTTATAAGACGAGATCCTATTCGGTAAGTAGAGACGCGGGATAAAAAATCTTGGAAATCAGGTATAATTGTTGAAAACGATAGCCGGCTGAAACAGACGAAAGGTCTCGGACTTTCTTGGAAAGGGGGTCTTTTATGAAGAGAATCATATTGATGCGGCATGGACTGGCGGAGGACACGCGTGGGGACATAATCGACGCGGATCGCTCTTTAACGGCGGAAGGCGCAGAAAGCGCCGTGGCCGTCGCCGAAAAATTGCGCTCCTTTCAACCGGTCGACGCGATCTTTTCTTCTCCTTACTCCCGCAGCCGCGAAACAGCGGCGATTATGGCAGAAGCTTTGACCGAATCGGTCGTTTTTATCTGGGAGGAGCTGGTCCCGGAGACTCAGGCCTCTCGGGTATTCGATCGAATCCGCGCTCTTAAGAATGAATGGCATACGATCTTGATTGTAGGGCACAATCCTGTGCTCGAAGACCTGGCCGCATTGTTGATTGGCCAAACAGAAAAACGGTTTCATCTTTCAAAATGCGGCGTGTTGACATTCGAATCTTCGGCAGAGAAATGGGATTCCTGGAAAGAAAGCCAACCGTCGCTATCTTGGTCTCTCTCTTCTGAAAACAAGATTTTAAGAGTCGCGAGCCCCTTCTGTATCGCATCCGTTCGTTACGGGATCATTCTGACACAGCGGTTTGAAAAACTCTTGGAACAAGCCGCGGCGGGAGAACGGGAGACGCTTCGCGACCTGCGCATCACCGCGCGCCGGCTCACCGCCTTCTGCCGTTTCTTCCCGAGCGAAGCAGTGAAGGAGGCGAAGCTGAAGAGACAATTCAACCGTCTCCTCCGGGCGACGCGCGCACTGCGGGACGTTCAGATACAGCAGCAGTTGCTGTCCGGGTTATGCGAAGATCCAAACCTCTTCGAAACGTTGGAGAAAGAAGAGATCCGCCTCCTTGCCGAATGGGACAAAACCTACGAGGTATTGAAGGCATTCCCATGGCCAGACGCCTTCCGCGCGCTCTTATCCGCCCTCGACCAACACCTACTGCAACCTTCAGACGGGGAGTTTTCGGATTCGTGCCATCGCCGACTAACGGCGAAGATATACTCGCACGTGCGAAAAGCCTATCGGGAGTTAAAGGAGCAACCGGCCCCGAAACTCGACGCCTGGCATACTCTGCGAATCCGATTGAGAAAGGCGCGGTATGGACTCGAATGGTCCCTTTTCGCGCAAGACCGTCTCGAAACCAAAAAGGCCACCCAAGAACTGGTCACAGCCCTTGGTCATCTTGGCGCGCTGCACGATTGGAGCGTTCTGGCCAAAAGGATGGGCCTCTTAAAAAAGCGAGACAGCGCCACCCTCGGCTCGTGCGCAGCGTTGATTAAAAAACAGATAGAGGAGGAGCGGCTTTGGTGTGAAACAATGGTGCCGCCTCTCCTAAAGCGTTTGAAAAAGGGCGCGCGATTGGGTTAAGCCGTCCGAACGCGCCTTCCTCAACGACTAAAAAATTCTCCATAAGAGAACGGGGTGGTTTAGGGCGCTTTATCGTCTGGTTAAGAAACGAAGGACCGTCCCTTCGAAATCCTTTCCACTTGCAGGGTGGCCCATGCCTTCATAGAGCACCAACTCCGCGCCGGGAATCCCCGAAGCGGTTTCGCGAAAGAGCGCAGGGGAGTAAAACGGATCCGCCATTCCGGCGATGACGAGCGTCGGCGCGGTGATCTCCCCCAATCGGTCTTTGAAGGCGTGTTGGTCTTCGGCTTTTACGGTAGCGACCAGATCATGCGCGTCCGAAGGCTTGTCCCATGCCATCAAAGAGGCAGCCAGCCAAACGATCGGTCGCGAAAGCGTTCTTTTTATACCGCGCTCCGGAAAGACCGTCTCCACCAGCATGCGGTAAGCTTGCCACCATCTTCCCTCTTCTCCCAAACGCGCGATCTCCAGCTGGAGCTTTTTCGCCTTGTCGCTGAGTGTGTGGGCGCTTGAGTGGATGACCAGCCGCCTGACACGCTCCGGATGATCCGCAGCTAAATGCTGCACAATGGAGCCACCCGTGGAGAGCCCGATCACGTCCACCGAACGGTTGAACTCCCGCTTGATGAAATTCGCGTAATCATCGGCCATATCCCTCAGCCCCACACCTTCCGGCAAATTCGGGCGCCGCATCACGCAATAAATCGTATAAGCTTCACGCAAGAACCGATAGATCGAAGTCATCATGCCGGAAGGCGTTTTGTTTTCAAAGGTCAGTCCCGGAACAACGAGAAGGGGCTGGTCCCCTTTCCCTTCTCGAACGAAAGGAAGCTCGTGTAAAATACCTTTTTGCGGATGTTCGCTTGGTTTCACCGATCGCACCTCCAAAAACGAAATCAATACATCGTCTGATAGACCGACTATACTGCCGGTTCCCTTTGCCCTTCTACTTCCGTCCGGAACACTTGTGCCAATACCATGAGAATCAAAGGTTCCCATTCGGAACCGAAAGAAAGCAAGGCTAACCGATAGAGATCGTCCCGGCTCAATCCCTGCGCCCGCTGGGTCAAGATGAATTCCTTCAGAAACCCTTCGTCCATGAAGGAGACCCCCTTTCTTTCAAAAATTCTGCTCCTCCCGTTTCCGGCAGTGGGTCAAAGCGGTTGAATGGTATCCCGGATAGCGTTGTTCACTTAATCATACCATGTGGAAGCCCTATTTTACGAAGGACTCCGTTACGAGCGAATAGAACGTTTTAAAGGCAGGAAGGCACGCGAAATTTTAGGCTGTCAATAAAATGTCATCCAGTTTACGATTTTTATATTGTATAAGTTAGTTTGGATACTACTCAAAATAGTAACATTCGACAGGCCAGAGATTCTGTGGTACAATCGAACATTGTTCCAACCCTGTTTACCCAAAATCTTTCTTCTCCCGAACAAGGTCGAAAATGATTTCGATATCTTAAAGTTCCGGTCGATGCGTGACGATAGGAAAAAGGCAAGGTTCGCCGTTCCAAAAAAATGTGAAAGTTAGGTTTCGAAAGGATTTTTCTCGTGATCATAACAACTACGGTTTTTCATATTCGATTTTCTCAGCGGAACCGGTGATTTCACGAGAGAAAACGTGGTTTTTTTTGAAAAGTTCTTTGAAAAGTTCCAAGAGAGGAAAATCATGCGGAAAAATATCGTTATCGACACCTTGATGAAACGGAGATCGGTACGCAAATTCAGAAAACAGATACCGGACGACGAGACCATTGAGACCATCGTTCGAGTCGGGCAGCAAGCTCCGTTCACATCTCAATTATATAGCGTTATCTTTGGCACGGAAGGCGATTACGGTTTCGGCGCGCCGCTTTGGTTCCTTATCTGCATCGACGCCTACAAACTGGAACGATATATGCGATTGCGGCATTTGGAGATAGAAGTCGACGATCTGTCCCTCCTTCTTTTAGGTATCCAAGATGCCTCCTATCTGGCGGAAAATATGGTCATCGCGGCGGAAAGCCTGGGTTTGGGATCATGCTTTTTAGGGGAGGGCAGTATTAACCCCTATCGGGTCCGACAGTTGACCCGTCTGCTCAACCTCCCTCCCCGCGTCCTCCCCGCCATCGAATTGGTGATGGGTTTTCCTGATGAGGACCGACCGATCCGCCCCAGGTATCCGCTGGCGTTTACACTCTTTGAAAACGGGTATCCGGAATTGACGGATACGGAGGTGATCGAAGCGATGAGCGCGATGGACGGAGCGGGTTCGGAAAAACAAACGCAGTTCGCGGCCGATCCCTCCCATTGGACCGAACATATCGTACGCAAATGGTGCCAATGGTCCCCCTCTCAAGAAGACCTCCTGGAAGCCTTATCCGAACGGGGATTCCATGTTGGAAAGCCTACGGACGAGAGCAAGTTCGATTAATCTCCGAAAGCGAGATTCTTTTCTCGGAGGATTCGACAAGCATAAAAAACCCGGGACGCGCGTCCCGGGTTTTTTTCTATAATTATACCCGTTTAGGCGAGTTTGAACTGCTCCAGCTCCTCTTTCAGGGAAGCGGATAACGCATTCAGCTCTTCGCTGGAGGCGCTGACGTTTTGAGCGCTCTGATTTTGCCGTTCGATCGCTTCAACCATCTTCTTGATGCTGGTTAAAATTTCTTTCACTCCGTTGGTTGCTGTCGTGATAGAACCGCTGATCTCTTGGGAAGCTGCGCTCTGCTCCTCCGAACTCGCGGCGACCAACTCAATCATCTTATCCATTTTCTCGATTTTTTCCTGTATATAAAGGAACTGCCCGGCAGCTTGGTCAGTTTTTTGAACCACGCTTTCCGCCAAGGTAACGGCTTCATTGATCGAATGGCTGGCTTGCCCGGTTTCCTCCTCGATCTGCTTAAGGATGCGTGAGATGTCGACAGCGGCTTTTCGGCTTTCTTCGGCGAGTTTTCGGATCTCTTCGGCCACCACGGCGAACCCCCTTCCGACTTCGCCGGCTCTCGCCGCTTCAATCGCCGCGTTGAGCGCCAATAAATTGGTTTGCTCCGCGATAGAGCCGATGGATTCGACTATGGCGCCGACGTTTTTGGTTTTTTCTGAAAGCGAGCCAATCACGTGCGCTGTTTTTTCGGTTTGATCGTTCGCTTTGTTTGAGGACGCGACGACGCCCTCCAGCGCTTTCTGGCCTTCATAGATGGCTTTGGTGCTTGCGTTCGCCACTTCCGTCAACTCTTGGGAAGAATGGGAAACGTTTTGGGCGCTCGCGGCCACCTGTTCGACCGCGGAGGAGACTTCCAGGAAGAGCGAAGCGGTGGATTCCGTTTCCCGCATCACGACGCCCGCCTGCTCGGAGAGGTGCTCGGCATCTTCACTCGTTTTGACTGCCGTCTGAGTCAGGCTTTCCGAAGAATCATTGAGTTGGACGGATGAATCGGATATCGCCGTCATCGCTTTTTTTAGTATATCCGCCATCTGATTCAATTTACCGCCGATCTGGGAGAATTCGTCTTTTCCTTTGATATTGAAGGTTTGAGTCAGGTCTCCGGCCCCAAACTTTTCGATTCCCGTCGACATCGTTTTTAACGGTTTCGTCGCGACTCTGCCGATAATGAAAGAGACGATGATCCCGACGGCCAGGATGGCCAAACTGATCGCTATCAACGTATTCCCTAACTGATTGGCGGGTTTGAACATGACCTCCGGGAAGATGCCCGTCGCAACCGACCACTCGTTCACCCCCACGGGGGTATAACTCAAATGCCGCTGCGCGCCTTCGTAGTAGTAGTCTGCGGAACCCGTTTCCTGTCGTATCATCTTTTGGAGCATTTCGGATATACCCGCATATTGTTTGTCTTTTTTCGCTTCTTCGATATAATTCACCTGGTTTAGAACTAAATCAGTATTTTGATGCGCGATCATGGTGCCGTTTTTGTCCACCATATAGGCGTATCCTTTGCCCCCCATATCGATGGAGACGATGATGTCGGACAACGTTTTCGCGTCCATGCGTCCGATCAAAACCGCCGAGACAGCGTTCTTGGCATCGTGTATCGGAACGGCGACCATCACGACGAGCGAATTCGTAACCCGGCTTAAAATCATGTCGGATACATTAGAGACCCCCTGAAAGGCTTTTTTCACGTAATCGCGGTCGCCCAAATTGGCGGTCGTTTCATCGGCATAGCGCGCGATCCCGTCCTTCCCGACGACGGCCATCGCCAAATAGCCGATGCGTTTGGTTTCTTCGAGCAATGCCGGCTTTTGAAGGATCCAATCCATCGAGCGGATATCAGGACGGTTCGCCGCGCCCTCCGCTTCCGCAAGGAAACGCTCTTCCTTCAACCGGATAAATCTCGCGGCATTCTCCGCTTCATTCGCCAGAGAGGCATTGGCTTCCGAAAGCAGGGATTGGCGCGAGAAGAGATAGGATAGGATCCCGATCGCGCCGCAAGCGGCGATAAGAAGAATGGACATGAACATAATCAACTTGACCCCAAAAGATCGTATCTTCATGTGTCTTTCCCTCCTCTTAGACCTGAGCTTCTTTCGGTAAAGAATCGCACACTTTGTCATACACCGGTAAGCTTTTTAAAAAGAAAGTTAAACTCATACAACCGATAATGAGCCGAGTTGCTTCAAAATGGTTACTATATATTATACCAAAATATACGATTACGTCAAGTGTTTTCGTGTAATTATTGATACTGTAAAAACTATCCGAAAGACAGAAAACTGTAAAGAAGGTTCTCGTCGGTAAAGGGGACTATCTTTACGGTTTGATCCTCTATCCTTCAAAAAGCCTCGATTATGCTATAATCGTACCCGTTAATGGGAAACATCAACGCGTGCTGCTCCCGTTAACATCCGCGTGAAAGTCCTAGATTCCCTGAATTCTTGTTCAATCCGCAAATCGTCCGAAGGGGGAGCGCTATGTTTACTGCCGTTTGGAAAGATCATTACCAACTGTTGTTGGATCATCTTCTCGAAGCTGTTTACATCGTGGATCGGAGCCGGCGTATCTGCTACTGGAATCAGATGGCGGAAAAGTTATCGGGGTTTTCGAAGGAAGAGGTTGTCGGACACTCGTGTCAGGAAGATATTCTGGTCCACGTGAACGGGCAAGGGCAACATCTGTGCCTGGGGTTGTGCCCGCTCGCCAAGACGATGGAGGATGGCCAGCAACGTTCCAGCCTGATTTTCATGCACCATAAGGACGGCTACCGCCTGCCGGTACACGTCAAAACGGTGCCGCTCTATGGCGAAAATGGGGAAATCGTCGGGGGGATGGAGCTATTTAACGTTTCCGTTCCCATTGATGAATCACTGAAGAGAACCCAAGAATTGGAACGGTTATCTTATTTGGACGAGCTGACCCGCATTCCGAACCGCCGTTACTTCATCACCACCCTCCAGCGCAAGCTGGTGGAGTGGGAACATTTCGGAGCGCGATCCGCGGTTTTTATCGCCGATATCGACGGGTTCAACGATTTTAACAACCGGTACGGGCAGCAAGCCGGAGACCAGGTATTGAAGATGGTGGCGATGACCATGATCAAAAGCATGCGCGGGGATGATTTATGCTGCCGGTGGAGCGGCGAGGAATTCGTCGGCATTGTCCAGACCGGAAAGTCCGAGGCGCTGAAGGAGATTTTGGAACGAATTCGTATGCTTGTGGAAAACTCCTATATCATTGACGGAGAGAATCGTTTGCAGGTCACGCTTTCGTTCGGGGGAACCGTTGTTCGCCGCTCGGACCGTGAAGAGTCTTGGATTAAGCGGGCCGAATCGCTCTTGCAAGAAAGCAAACGCAAAGGTTGCAATCAAATAACCGTCGATTGAGCGGGATAACCCGCCGGGAATCTGCGGTTTTTACTAAAAAAGGGATACGCGGGAGGAATCGACTATGGAAATAATCGTGGCGGAACGGGCTCTATCTTTGTTCTCGGAAGGATTTTCCTGTTCCCAAAGCGTAGCGCTGGCCTTTCTGGAAAAGACCGTTGATCCGGCTATTATCGCCGCGCTTTCCGCTTCTTATGGAGGAGGTATGGGGCGGTCGGGTCAAACTTGCGGCGCGATCAGCGGGGCGGTGATGGTTATCGGATATTACTATGGCCAATGCGCGCCGATCGAATCCGAAAAGAAGGAGCGGGCTTACGGATTGGTTCAAAAGTGGGTAAGCGCTTTCCGAGAGGAGTTTGGCCATACGACCTGCAACGGGTTGCTCGGTTTCGATATCGGCATCGAATCCCAGCGGTTGCTCGCCAAAGAGCAAGGGCTGTTCGCCTCCCGATGCCCCCGCTTCGTTCAAAAAGCGGCAGAGATGACCCAACAATGGCTCGAAGTCTATCCGATCTCCCGATCGTGATAAAGGAGTCGATCCTTTTGTCCCGTTGGTCCCTCATACGTTTTTCCGGTTATGCTTTCTTCTTCTTCGCAATGGCTCTGTTTGCCGCCGTTCTTTCTTCTGTGGCGAACGTTTTATCAGGGGACGCGCTGGCGCGAATCATCGACCAAATCGTCGCCCAGGACAAGAACGGGCTCGTTCGGGTAGGCCTTTGGTCATTGGGAATATTGGTTTTGTCAGTCCTTTCGGTATTCTTTCAAAAATACTTTTCTGGTCATTTTGCCGAACGCGTTACCGCCCGTTTGCGTGAACAAGCCAGTTTAAGCCTTGCTCAAGCGAAAGTTTCCGCAATGAGCGCGCACCATTCCGGCGATTTGATCTCTCGCTTGTCCAACGATATCGGTCTGTACCAAGAATATCTTCAAACGGATCTACCGGCGCTCCTCTCGGGGGTGTTATCGGCTCTTTTGGCCCTCGCCTATATGTTCTACCGCAATTGGTTGCTCTCTCTGCTCCTCTTGGCGACCTTGCCCGTCATCATTATCGTTTCAACCCTTTTAAGCCAGCCCCTTTCAAAGCGCCAGGAAGAAGTCCAACAATCCCTGGCTCGAATCAACGCGCAAGCGAAAGAAAACGTAACCGGGGCGGAAACCATTCGCGCCCTCAGCTTAAAAAATATTCTTCGGGAGCGGTTTAACCCCGTTGAAGCCCGATGGTTCAGGTCTTCTATCCGAGCGGGGCATCAGTCGGTCCTCTTGACCGTTGCCGGTATCACCCTGTCTTTTTTGCCGTTTTTGGTCGTTTTCGGCTTCGGCGGCCTTCAAGTCCTTCGCGGAGAGATTTCCGTCGGGATGCTTTTTGCTTTCATTCAGCTTCTCAACCTGATCGCCTTTCCCCTTCAAGAGCTCCCGGTCTATTTGGGAAAGGTCAAGGCGGGAGCCGTCGGTGGGAAACGGGTTCGTGAACTGCTCGACGTTCAAAAAGAGCCCGAGGCTGGTGTCAGCGCGAACGTTGCCGCCAAACCGCAAATTCTTTTCGAGAACGTTACCTTCTCCTATCCCGGGCAAAAGACGCCGTGCCTGAAAGCCCTCTCTTTTCGTATCGATCCCGGAGAAAAGGTGGCATTTGTCGGTTCCAGCGGTTCCGGCAAATCAACCGTGCTAAAGATGATCGTGGGCGATCATTTCCCCGATGAAGGCCGTTTGTTGGTGGGCGGGCTGCCGACAACCGAGTGGTCTTTGCCGGAGCTTCGTAATAAGATGGGAATTGTGACGCAAGAGACCTTTTTGTTCGATACCTCCATCGAAGAAAATGTTCGGTTAGGAAAAGCGGACGCGGAGAAAGAAGAAGTAGAACGCGTATTGGGTATGACCAAGATGGATACTTTTACCGACCGGCTTCCCGAAAAGTCCCGGACAACCGTTGGAGAGCTCGGTGGAAGAATCTCCGGAGGTCAAAAACAACGGCTTTGTCTCTCTCGTGCGATGATTCGAAAAGCGCCGATCCTGGTTTTCGATGAAGCAACCAGCGCTCTGGATAACGAAACGGAGCGGCAGATCCTTGCCTCCATCCGTTCGGAATATCCCGAGAGCACCTTGATGATGGTTGCCCATCGGATGAACGCGGTGACCTTCGCGGACAAAATTTTCGTTTTGGAAAACGGGGAAATCCTGGAAGAGGGAACTCATCTGACGCTGATGCAAAAAAACGGGCGATATGCCGCGTTGATGCGGATGCAGACGGAGGAGGAGCCCCAATGACCCTGATGCGATTTCTTTTTCGATACATCCGCCCTTACGGATTTGCCTACTTTTTCGGCATCATCGGGATGGGCGCGGTGAATTTAGTTCTCAACGTCTATCTCGCGTCGATTCTGGGGTCGATCACCTCGAGCATGATCCGGTTCGACCAATCGCTTCTCATTCAGTCCATCATGCACATTCTCTGGCTGCTTCTGGGTGGGGGCCTGCTGCTGTGGTTTTCCGCGATAACCCTCGTTCATAGCGAAATAAAGGTGGAGCGGGATTTGCGTTCCGACCTTTTCGGAAAGATACTGACCATTCCGTTGCGGAGATTCGAAAGCCTGACCTCCGGCGAAATCCTTTCCCGTTTCAATAACGATTTGTCGGAAACTTCGCAACTGTTGAAGAATTCTCTGCAATCATTGGCGACCGTCTTGTTTTACGGGGCGGGTTCTTGCGTCGTCGTGTTGATCTTGGATTGGTTCATGGGGTTACTGATCATCGGTCTGGCCCTGCTATTTTTCGTTCTGAATCTTCCGTTCTTAAAACCGTTACAAAACCAAAGCCAGATGGTTCAAGAGTTGAAAGCTTCCTTTTTGAACACGTTCAATCAACTCGTGACGGGGCAAACAGTATTGCGACACTTCAACATCGCCGATTGGATGATGAACCGGATCGTTAAAAGCAGCCGGCTCCTGCGTAGCGCCGGAATCCGTCGAAACACAACGGAGACGCTGCGGTTTTCGTTCGAAAACGTTTCCTATTGGTCCGTCGTGCTCCTCGTGGTCGTCGGGGGTTTTCGCGCGATCGACGATCCGACCTATTTACCGACCTTGGTCGCTTTGATACAAATGCAAAATGGCGTCTCTTTCTTTTTTACCCGAATCTCACTGGTGATCTCGGAGATTCAGCGCCGTTTTTCGGGAGTCGATCGGATTCGAGAGATGATCGAAGCTCCAGATGAACCGAAACGCTTCCTTATGGAAGGGAGTCCCTCTACGCCGGCGCCGGTTTCTGACGCTGACGGAGGTCTTTTGGTAGAAGACCTCTCTTTTTCTTATTCCGAAGGCGCCGGTCCTACGCTGCGCGGAATCGATTTTCGCGTTCCGGAAGGTAAAACGGCAGCCTTTGTCGGTCCTTCCGGAAGCGGAAAAAGCACGCTTTTTAAACTGCTGCTCGGCCTCTATCCTTTCCGGTCGGGAGTCATCCGGTATCGTGGCCAGTCGATCGATTCGTTGCCTCTGGATCAATGGCGGGCGTATTTTTCCTATGTGCCGCAACTGCCCTATCTTTTTTCCGGATCGATTCGCGATAACCTGGTGGCGGTAAACCCGCACATCGGTGAGGAAGAGATCGGCAAAGTCATTGATTCCGCCAATGCCGCGGAATTTATCCAAGAGTTGGATCAAGGGGTGGACTCGGAATTGCTTGAAGGCGGTCTCAACCTTTCCGGCGGCCAACGGCAACGGGTTGTCCTCTCGCGAGCATTTTTAGAAGATGCGCCAATCCTGCTGCTGGACGAAGCGACGAGCGCATTGGACACGGAATCCGAGCGCGCCGTTCAGGAAGCGCTAAGCCGCTTGAGCGAAGGAAGGACGACCCTCGTTATCGCCCATCGTCTTTCGACCGTTCGAAAAGCCGATGTTTTGTTCTTTTTAGAAGCCGGCGCTATCGTTGAATCCGGTTCTCATCAAGAATTGATGAAGATACCGAACGGAAAGTATCGGCAGATGGTGGAAGCCGGTATTCTGAAAAACGACTCGGAGTGACCGCACATCTCCCGAATCATCGCGAACAAGGTGGTTGCTTATGAAAAAAACCGTTCTATTGTTGCTATCCTTGATTCTGTTCGCCGCGCTCATCGCCGCCGAACCTCCTCTAAAGATCGGATTTCTTTATGTGGGTCCCATCGGCGACGAGGGGTGGAGCTACGCCCATGACCTTGGACGGCTGTCTTTAGAGGCGCATTTTGGAACGCGCATCGAAACCGTTTACCGCGAATCCGTCCCGGAAGGAGCGGAAACCGGCCCCTACGTGGAGCAGTTGCTCCAAGAAGGGTGTTCGGTGATCTTTGGCACCAGTTTCGGATTTATGGACGCTTTGTACGACTGCAGTCTCCGCTACCCCAAGGCGCACTTTTTCCACTGTTCGGGGTACAAGACGGGATCGAATATGTCCGCCTATTTCGGACGGATCTACGAACCCAGTTTTCTCGCCGGCTTGGTGGCTGGCAGCATGACCCATTCCGGAAAAATCGGATACGTTTCTCCGGTTGCGATACCGGAAGTGATTCGCATCGCCAACGGCTTCGCTTTGGGCGTGCGCGCGATCAACCCTTCGGCGCGCATCTATCTGATGTGGACCAATAGCTGGTACGATCCCGCACTGGAAGAATACGCCGCTCAGTCACTGATCGAACAAGGATGCGATGTTCTCGCCCAACAAACCGACTCCTCCGCGCCCGTTATCGCAGCGGAAGAACGGGGTGTCTGGACAGTGGGGTATAACTCCGATATGCGCGCCGAAGCACCAACGAAAATGCTGACTTCACCGGTGTGGGATTGGGGATTCTATTACAAAGAAGTGGTCGGAAAGATACTTGAAGGCTCTTATCGTCATGGCAACTACTGGGAAGGGCTGGCTTCGGGCATCGTCCTGCTGACACCTCTCTCGGACAAGGTTCCCGAGGAAACGCGTCAGATCGTGCAAGACTATGAAGCCCGTCTGTTCGCGGGAACCTTCCACCCCTTTCAGGGTCCTCTGCTTGATCAGGCGAACCGGCTGCGGATACCAGCCGAACACGTAATGACCGATGTGGAACTGCTATCGATGGATTGGTTCGTGGATAATGTCATCATGGCCGTTCCGTGAGGAAAAACCACACTCCGTCAATCCGTCCCGATTAGTGGCGAGCGCCTTAACGGCTCAGCAATTCGATCACGGCGGCGGGCGATATGCGCAGCAGGGCTTGAGCCGCAGCACCACGTATGAGGCTATCCTCCGATTCGTCGTTCATAATCCGCTTTAAGCTTTCGATCGCGTAACTGTACCGCACTTTGGCCGATTGCTCGATACCGGTTTTTCGAACGTGGATCTCTTCCTTTTTTTCGTTGATTCGTTCCACAAGGTTCGCGTATTCGTCTTCGAGCTTCAGACGAGAGATCGCTTTCATAACCGCTTTTCGCACTAAATAACTATGATCTTGGAGCAACCGTTCGATGAAATTTTCCAACTCGTAGTCCAATAATCGCGCCAGAGCGTCCACCGTCGCGGCCCTCACTTTCTCGTCTGGATCTTCGAGTTTTTCGCGTAAGATCGTCACTGTCGTCGGTTCGGAAACCTTACCGAACCCTTTTACAGCCGCCAGGCGGATACTCCCCTCTTCGGCTTCCAGCCATTTCGCAAGGAAGCTAATGACCGTGGCGGGGCTTTCAAGATTTATTTCAACGTAAAGGGGGATCAGCGTTGGATAATGAGCGCGCAGCCGCGGATCATCGAAGGCTTGGAGAAGGGCGGACTGTATGGCGTCGTACGGCAGGTACTTGAGGATCGCCAGCAGCGCTTTTTTCTCTTTCTCCGGATAGCGGTCAGAAGAAAGCATCTCCGGAAAAAACTTCAACACGAAGGCCGGCCGAAAGACCAACAGCTTTAACAAAGCGGATTTTCGCGCTTGGGGAAAGACGGTTTCGTTAACGATCTTCTCCAACACTTCCGGATCTTCCGTCTTTTCTATATAGGCCTGGTAGGCTTCTGCTCTGACACTCAAATGCTTGTCTTCCAAAAGCGGTTGGATATCCTTGGAAAGAAGGTCCGAAGCGGCGATCTTCAACACCCGAGCCCGGAGTTTCGGCGACGGGTCCTCGAGTAAGGCCTTAAGTCGTTCCGGATCAGGGTTGATCGCGTAGAAGGCGTTCAAAGCACTCAGCCGCACTCGATCATCCGGGTCCTTCAACAACTGTTCGATCACGGGTTGCTGGTTTTGGGTACCCGTTTCTTTGATGTATTCCGCAAGGGCTCTCCGTATACGAAAATCCGAGTCGTCCGCAAATTTAAGCAGATACTCCGACCACGTGCCCGTCTTTTTCAACCCGTTGATCCCTTGCAAACGGACCGAAGCCTGAGGCGAGTCCAACAGAGCCATGTATTGCTTGCTCAACCGTGTGATTTCCCTCGAATGGTATTCCATCAATAACTCTTTCGCCATTTTAAATGACATATAGAACTCCTTTATTCATCATGTGTGACCGCGCTGATAACCAGACCAAACCCGCCCAAATAGGCTAACATAGAACTACCCCCGTAGCTGATGAACGGGAGCGGTATCCCGGTGGGAGGAAAAACGCCCAGCACGACACCCACGTTGATGATCACCTGAATCAGCACCAGATACGCGTATCCAACGACAATAAGCTTTCCCGCAGGACGGTTGATTCCCTTGATCGCCGCGTGAATCAGACTTCTCGCCATCAAGTAGTAAAGAATCAGCAAAAAGGCCATTCCGACGAATCCCAACTCTTCTCCCAAAATGGCGAAAATGAAGTCTGTGAATTGGACGGGCAAAAGGTATTTATAGTCCCCAAGCGCCAGGCCACCGCCTAAAACCCCTCCAGAAGAGATCGCGTCTATCCCGATTTGAACTTGCGTATCCACGGTACTCCCTTTAAAAAAGTCTAAAAAACCTCGCAAACGATCTAATTGATAAGGTTTTAGCAATTCAAACTGAAAGACCGCCACTAACGCCAATACCGCTAACCCGGCAAGCAAGAAAAAATAATAGTATCGCAACCCGGCGACAAACATCAATAAAAAACCAATGGAAAGGATGATCACAGATGTAGACAAGTCCGGCTCCCGGAATACTAAGAAGCTGATAAAAAGAATCCACCCGACAGGGATGAGAAATTTATCGAAGAAGTCTACCTTCCAATTCTCTTGGAACTGCCGTTTATCAAAATAAGATGCCAGAAACAGGATGATCACAAACTTCGCCAATTCGGAAGGCTGCAGGTCGTAAAAACCCAGATCGATCCAACGATGCGTGCCGCTTTTCGCCGGAAAAAAAAAGACAGCTACCAATAGCAGAATCAAACCGACCAAATACGCTGGCGCCCACTGCAAATGCTTATCTATGGGGATAATTGCGATCACGAACATAAAGACCAGTCCGATCACGATGTTGAGAACCTGACGCGTAAAATAATACGAAAAATCGATGCCGGGCCATCGGTAAACCATGATATAGCTCGCGCTATAAAGGATAATTAACCCGAACACAAGCAGAATTGATAAAAAGTAGAGAACCCCTTTAAAGTTCAAGACCCGATTTCGAGTCTCTACCCCACTCCCCTCTTGTTTTCCCAATTTAATTCCAACGCCTTTCGGGTGATGAAATAAAAATCCTCCACCGTTCTGAGGCAATATAAGTTACTGTCCACTTTTTCGCAATCCGTTGCGCCAAAAGCGGGGACGGCTCTGAAAAATCTTGAAACCATTCCCGAAATCTCTTCTTCGATCTTCTTCGTATTCGGAAGCAACAAAGCCATCTTTATATTTCCGTATACCAGCAGCCGATCGATATGCCAGTGTTCGACACGTTTTACGCTTTGGTCTCCTGTGAATCTGTCCTTGTATCCAATATGCCTGTGAACGCGCTGCCGTAAATGATTCATTGCGGATCCGATATAGACATAATAACCCTTCCTGAAATGCTGCTGGAGTGAACCGTAACGAATCTCGCGCCCTTTGTTCAGCTCGATCAACAGCATATAGCTTCCGGTATTATTCGCCATTCGGTATGCCTCTTTCTTCCGGATTCCTGTTTTCCGAAACCACGGAGTCGGTTTGCGCCCCGCCGTCTTTTTCGATGAGACTGAGGTCAGCCGCTGCCATAAATAGATAGTCGATGCTCTTTAAAAACCGCAATCGCGTCAGCCGGAGATCTTCTCTATCCACCATCACGAACACATCGTCAAAATAGTGGTTGATGGCGTCTTTCAACCCCATCAGGCTGATGAGGGCGTCGCGATAGTTGAGGTGATTGATGTGGGACAAAACCGTATCTTTCGTTTCAGTGTACCGTATGAACAGCGCTTTCTCCGCTTCCACCTCGAAAAGTCGCGAATCGAAGTCGGTAGCTGTCTCATTCCGTGTGATATTGTGTACTCTCTCAAATAGCGTGGAGACTTGTAAAAAGGTCGGTTCGGCACGGAATCCCTGAAGGCTTTCCGCCGCAATGGCCGCTCTCATTGGAGTCGCCCAATGGTGTTTCACCGCCCGAATAACATCGTAAGGAAGACCCTTCCCCTGTAAGTAGAACTCCAGCCGACTTTGCGCGATCTCTTTGAAGGTTGAAAGAAGACCGTCTTCGGAGCGTTCTTTTCCCGTGCCCGCACCGGTCGGTTGAGCGGTCTGGCCTTTCGTGAACTGCCGGATGCCATGGCGGAAGAAATCGTCCAACCGTATATCCCAGTTGAAAGAAACCGCCGTCTCGATGATTTGGTACAGTTTTTTTCTCAATCCATACGGGTCTTTCGATCCGCTGGGTATATTTCCGAGCCACAGATTTCCACATAAAACGTCCATCTTGTCGGCAAGCGATAGAATCGCGCCCGCGACGGACTCCGGAACCGTTGGCCAATACTGCTCTTCCAAAGCCTTCGAAACGATCGGGTCGATCCCTTCCAAACACGAATAAACCCTTCCCATAATCCCCTGCAACTCCGGGAATTCATAGACCATGGCGGTTAATAGATCGCTTTTCGAAAGATGCGCGGCCTGATCCATCAAAACCTTTTCTCCGGACGGCACGTTTAAAGTGACGCATAGGTAAGCGGTTAAACTTCTATTGCGATCGACTTTATCGAAGGTCGAACCCAATCCTTTTTGGAAGAGCACGTTCTTCAACCCTTCCAAACGAGCGCTTAGTGTCGTTTTTTGATCTTCTTCAAAGAAGAACCGCGCATCGGACAGCCGCGCGTTGATAACCTTTTCGTAACCTTTAACCACGTTCGCTTTCGATGCTTCCCCGTTATCCTGAAAAGAGACGAATCCGCTTGTCAATTCCCCGCCCTTAAGGACGGGAAAGGTTCGTTGATGATGTTTCAACGTGGTAATCAACACCTCTTTCGGAAGGATCTTAAAATCCGGGCGAAACTGACCCATCACCGCCTGCGGATACTCTGTCAGCCAGGTGACTTCCTGCAAAAGCGCCTCATCTGCCGGTATCTCCACCGCATGCGCCTCTGAGAGGTCGGCTAACTGTTTGCGGATCAATTCTTCCCGCTCGTTTTGACGGACGAAAACGAACTGCTTTTTCATCGTATCGAAATAATCTTCAGCGTGTCCGATCACCGTTTCCGAACCCAAGAAACGATGGCCGTGCGTTGTCCGACCGGATGTCACGCCGAAACAGGTGAAAGGGACGATATCGGATCCCAGCAAGGCTAAGAATCCGTGAACCGGCCTCACAAAGGCGGTTTCGCCTTCGCCCCAACGCATCGGCCGGCGAAAATCGAGACCAGACAGGAGTGACGGGATCGTCGCGGCTAATACGTCGATCGTCGATATTCCGGGGATTTTTCGCCGTAAAAAAACGTAAGGTACGCCGTTTACCTCCTCGATTTCTATCTCGCGGATCTCCGCCCCGTTACCGGCCAAAAAACCGGTTAACGCTCTCGTCGGTTCTTGTCTGGTTTCATCTGTAAAGGCGACTTTGCAAGCCGGACCTTTTTTCCGTTCTTCTCTGTCAGGCTGTTGCGGGTCCAAACCCGAAACCACAATGCCGAATCTTCGCGCTGCGATGAAGCCTTCCATTCCGGTAGGACGAAATCCGTGTTCTTGAAAGCATTTTCCGAATTTTTCTTCCAGATTGACCAACAGTTCCGGTATTTCAGAAGGCGGAAGTTCCTCAGTTAACACTTCGAGTAAAAACGTCAAACCCATACCGCGAATACCTCCTGCATCTGTTTCGTCTTGAGAGTGACTACCTGCCCGACCCTCTACCCCACTCTTTAGCTTCACGCTGCTCAGTGTTTCCTCCCTGCTCTTCTCGTTCAGCTCACTTGTTCCTTCTGGGGAGTTTTCGGCAGAGGATGTCTTTTCTCGATTTTCAGTTCGCGTTATGATTATACGAAATTCGTCAAGCTTGCCCGCAATTTTTTCTTCTTTCGTTAGAGCGAGAGGTGTAGCGGAAGAATTCCGCATCATAGACATCGGTAAAAAATCCGGATTCTCAGTCATCGGCTTTAATTCGGAAAATTTCATCGAAGAGAATTTGAGGGGACGTTCTTTTATCGTTTTTCGGTTTCGTTTGTCTTTTTTCACCACGAACAGGATCTCGCCTTCCGAAGTGACCTCCCCGCTCGCCTCTTCCTGGCAGACCTGATCCGTTATCCTTTCAAAAAAACGGAGTTTTTCTTGAGGTTCGGAAGCGATCCCCGGGAGGATATCCACGAACGCGTTCGTTCCTGGTTTTTTTCCCGCAAGAGCGGTTGTCCTGCTCTCTTCAGGGATTGAGACGTCGTAGAGATGGAGCTGATAAGGTATTTTTTGCAGAACGAACCAATCGGTCAAAAGCGTTCCTAACTGCGTCAGATCGGTATGCCAGAAGACGTTTTTTTCGAGATGCCGACGCAGTTGGGTAACCACATTCTCCGGATTCTTCTCCCCGTCGATCATCGGTTTCGCTTGCCGGTGCTCCGAAAACAAGGTATAGAAACCCAAACCGATCGCCCCGAAAACGATGAAGGAATCAGAGACGTTGAAAATCGCAAAATCCCAGAAAGCCAGGAAATCGATGACCCATCCGTCCCGCAGGAAGCGGTCCAACAGATTGCCCAGCGCCCCACCAACGATGCTCCCGAAGGCAAAACCCAGCAATTGGGACTTTCGGGCATAGCGAATGCCCAGGATGAACACGAATACGGCGATGGCGAGAACAATCAGGCGAAGGGTGTCCCCGTACCCTTGAAAAAGCCCGAAAGCGATCCCGCTGTTCTTAACATGCGTGATCTTGAATAACCCGTCGATCACCGGGAACTGTTGGCCTATTTGAACGTGATGTTCGATCCACAGTTTCGACGCCTGATCTAAAAACAACCCCAGGACGAGCCAAAAACCCATCGTCATCATTTGGGCGCCCGCACATTCTTTTTTGAAAAGAAGATCAGCTCCGCCTCTATAAACGCATCGAGATCGCCGTCCATCACAGCGTTCACGTTGCCGGTCTCGGCCTCCGTTCGATGGTCTTTGACCATCTTGTACGGTTGAAAGACGTAAGAACGGATTTGATTTCCCCAGGAAATGCGGTTGAGTTCACCCTGGATATTGCTGATCTCCTTTTTTTGTTTCTCTTCTTCCAGTTGATACAGTTTAGCGGCTAGTATTTTCATCGCCGTATCTTTATTCTGATGCTGATTGCGCTCGTTCTGGCACGCGACGACGATGCCGCTGGGCAAGTGCGTGATCCGGACAGCCGATTCGGTTCGGTTCACGTATTGTCCTCCTGCGCCGGAAGCTCGGTAAAGGTCGATTCGCAGATCGTCCGGATCGATATCGACGGTGATGCTGTCGTCTAGTTCCGGAAGGACGCTCACCGAAGCAAAGGAGGTTTGGCGAAGATTGTTGGCGTTAAACGGCGAAAGCCTCACCAAACGATGAATCCCTTGCTCGCGTCGAATATTCCCGTACACATAGGCCCCTTCGATAAAGATGGTGACGTCTTTTATACCCGCCTCTTCCCCGGGCTGCAACTCGATAATCCGTGTCGTGCACCCTTTTCTCTCCGCCCAGCGCAGATACATGCGCATCAACATTTGCGCCCAATCCTGAGATTCCGTTCCACCGGCTCCGGGATGAATAGACAGAAAAGCGTTGTTGGCGTCGAACTCATCGTCCAAAAGCATCGACAGCTCGTACTCCTTGACCCCGCGGCGCACCTTACGAAACAATTCCAAGGCTTGTTCCTCCATTGACTCGTCTTCGGCCGATAGTTCCAGGGCAGCCTCAGCATCTTCGATAACGGTTTTTAACGAAGAAAATTCCGTTATCTGCGCCTTGAGCAACTTAACCTCTTTCAGAACCTGCGCGGCGCGCGCCGTCTCCGTCCAGAAATCGGGATTCGACATTTCTTCTTCTAACTGCCCCGCCTTGGTTTGAGCCGCTTTAAGATCAAACAGGTTCGACAGCTCTCCGAACTTGCGGAGATTCTCTTCGTATTCGCTTTTTATCTCATAGGGAATCATGGGATTACCTCTTCACTCTCATTCTTCGATGAGATGACGCCGTTTTGTCCTCAGACTTTCGCCGTTGTTTTCGGTTGAAGGTGTCGAACTCGTCGTGCCGATAACTGAGATCGTCGATTTCCTTCTGGGATTTCTTCGTCTCCTCTTCGTATTTGGTCGTGACCCGGACTCTCAATAAGAGATTCGCCATATCGTCGTAGATCGCATCGGTCATCTCCTCGAAAAGGATGAAAGATTCCCGCTTAAATTCCAGTACCGGGTCTTTTTGCCCGTATGCCCGGAGACTGATCCCCTCCTTCAACCCTTCGATGCTTTCCAAGTGCTTTCGCCATCGTTCATCGACCACGCGCAACAACAGATATTTTTGCAGTCCGATGAAGTCGGGGCCGATCTCCTCCCGTTTGGTTTGATAAGCTTCCATAAATTTCTTAAGGATAAATTCTGCAACCTCTTCCTTCCGATTGAAAGAGCGGCTTTTTATCTCTTCAAAATCGATGGGAAAAAGTTTAAGGTTTTGAAGCAACCCTTCCAGATCCCAATCGCTCGTGCTGCAATACTGCCCGATCCGTCGGTCAGTAATATCGTGATAGATCTCTTTCAGGTGTTCGGAAAGATCCTCTTCCGAAAGAATCCAATCTCGGTGTTCATAGATTTCTTTACGTTGCGAGTCCATGACGGTATCGAGTTCGAGCAAGTACTTTCGTGTCGAAAAATGAAGGCCCTCCACGCGTTTTTGCGCCTGCTCGATCAACGTGCTCAACAGCGGATGCGCGATCGGCTCCCCTTCCTCGATCTTGACAAAGTCCATAATCTTGCCGATCCGCTCTCCTCCAAAGATGCGAACCAAATCGTCATCCACGGCTAAAAAGAACTTCGAGCTCCCCGCGTCGCCTTGCCGTCCGCAGCGTCCTCTCAACTGATTGTCGATCCGACGCGCTTCGTGGCGCTCGGTTCCCAACACGCACAGACCTCCCAACTCCACGACCCCTTCGCCCAACTTGATGTCGGTACCGCGGCCTGCCATATTCGTCGCGATGGTGATGGCGTTTTTTTCTCCGGCTAACGCAATGATCTCGGCTTCCTTTTCATGGTACTTGGCATTCAATACCTGGTGCGGCAGTCCCAAGCGCGTGAGTTCCCGAGATAAAAATTCGTTCTTTTCGATTGAGGTGGTACCGACCAGAACCGGCTGTCCCTTCTTGTGACGCTCGGTTATCTCTTTGAGGATGGCAATATACTTTTCTTTCTGCGACCGGTAGATCTCGTCATCATGGTCTTCGCGCACAATCGGCATATTGGTCGGAATAACGACGACATCCGTCACATAGATTTGTTCGAACTCTTCCTCTTCCGTCTTGGCTGTACCGGTCATCCCCGCCAACTTTTCGTACATCCGGAAGAAATTTTGAAAGGTGATGGTCGCATAGGTCAACGATTCTTCCTGCACGCGCAGGTGCTCTTTCGCCTCCAACGCTTGGTGAAGTCCGCCGCTGAAGCGTCTGCCCGGCATCAAGCGCCCCGTGAACTCGTCCACGATAATGACTTCCCCTTCTTCATTGACGATATAGTCGACATCCTTCTTATACAGTTCGATCGCGTTCAGCGCGTTTAAGATGTGATACAGCTGATCAATATTCGTGGCGTCGTAGAGGTTGTCAATCTTGAGGAGCTTTTCGGCCTTTTTTACCCCTTCCTCGGTTAGCGTGACTGTCCGACTCTTTTCGTCCTTGGTGAAATCGACATCCTTCTGATACCCAGTCGCCATCCGCGCGAATACGTTGTAGATTTGGGAAGTGCCTTTCGTGGCTCCGGAGATGATCAACGGCGTTCGAGCTTCGTCGATTAAGATGCTGTCCACTTCATCGACGATCGCGTAAAAGTGATTTCGTTGCACCTTAGCCTCGGCTTCGTAGACCATGTTATCCCGAAGGTAGTCGAACCCGAACTCGTTATTCGTTCCATAGACGACGTCCTTTTCCAGCGCCTGCTTTCGATCTATCGGTTCCAGTTTTACGCGAAAAGCATCGAGACCCTCAACCAGGATCTGCCCTCTCGATAGAATCTCTCCGGTAAAATCCTTCGGCCAAGCCCGTAAATCTTTCGATAGGGCCGTTTTGAAACGGTCATCATCTTCCCAAACCACTTCATAGGAAGTGTTTTGATTGTTAATGACACTAACCGTCAACCCTAAGCTTTTGTAGATCGGACCCATCCATGTTGCGTCGCGACGGGCGAGATAATCGTTAACGGTGACCATATGGACCCCTTTGCCGGTTAAGGCGTTAAGAAAGACCGGCATGGTCGCGACGAGGGTTTTTCCTTCCCCAGTCTTCATTTCCGCGATCTTGCTCTCGTGCAAGGCGGCTGCGCCGATAACCTGGACATCGAACGGGCGTTGGCCGATCACGCGTTTGGCCGTCTCTCGAACCAACGCGAAGGCTTCCGGCACATATTCGTCCAAGAAATCGTACCGGTTCTTGCCTTCGGGGATCTCCGTCTCTCGAATACGCGCTTTCAACTCGGCCGCCGATGCGACCAACTCTTCGTTCGTTTTGCCGACTATTTCCGGTTCGAGCAATGCCACCGTTTCGGCGATACGGGTATACCGCTTGATGTACCCTTTGTTTTTATCAAACAACTTTGAAAATAGACTCATACGCTCTCACTTCCTCGGTGGGTGTGTTCAGAAAGCAATTATACCATAGGCGATTTATCGATTCGTTCGACCCCCGCGGTAACAAAAAAGGGCCCTAAAGGCCCTTCTATTGGAGCGGAAAACGGGATTTGAACCCGCGACCCCCTGCTTGGCAAGCAGATGCTCTACCACTGAGCTATTTCCGCGCTTGGTGCGAGAGATGGGACTTGAACCCATAAAGGAGTTTCTTCCCACTGGATTCTAAGTCCAGCGCGTCTGCCAATTCCGCCACTCTCGCAAAAAAAATTGGTGAGCCGCCTGGGATTCGAACCCAGGACCCCATGATTAAAAGTCATGTGCTCTACCAGCTGAGCTAGCAGCCCGACCGCTGTCTTGTCGAAAGCGGAGTGATTCTATCATAAATCTTGCCATATTTCAAGCCCTTGTCTGGGTTCCTCTCTCCCAAATTGTAAAAGCCCTGTAAATTTATCTTATAAACCGATCGGGTGTTTTGAGTTTTTTTTATTCGGTATCCTGATGTATCGCGTTTTTGGAAAAAAGTTAGCTGAAAAATTCGAACTTTCAAGCGATTCCGTCTATATAGAAAATCGGTAAATTCAGAATAAAAAGGGAGGGGGCTATGAAAGAAAGGATCAGGCGACTTTTGGGGTGGTCGGGGGTTCTTCTCTCCACCGGGATAGCGACCCTATGGATGTATTGGGGTATTCTAGAAAACTTCCACGAAGGATGGTATCACCCTTCCTTGATCGATAACCTGGCGATGATGGGGGTTCAATATTTGTCTTTCCCTTTTGCCTTCCTCTTGCTTACGTTGATTGGGATTCGCTGGGGAAGAGTGGGGGGGGTTCTTTTTCTTCTCCTGAGTTTCTTTTTCGCGCTTCTCTTCGGCGGTTTTTCCTTCCAAGTCGTCGGGCTTTTGCTGGTTATCCCCGGGATCGTTTTCGCTTTTCTTTACTGGTTCGGAAGACCGCTCCCTCGAAAAATCGCCTTCTGGGTCGCCCTCGTTCCCCCTCTCGCGACTCTGTTGCTTTTCGGAATCCCGGACTATATCCGCGTCGTTAATCGGTTCAATGATGGCGATTTCGGGGCCCGAACCCTTCAAAACGCCCAAACGACTCTGATTTGGGCGCCTCAAGGACCCGGGTGGCCCGAAAAAGGAACCGACTGGGACCAGGCGACGGAGATCTGCCGCTACCTTTCGGAAGACGGCTTGACGCTTGAATCTTCTCCTGTCGATATATGGCGGCTACCGACGATCGAAGAGGCCGTTTCTTCGCTCACGCGCCGTAACGAAAACGCAGGAGGGGTTTGGGACCCTGTCACGAAAAAGACGACTTATCAAATTCCGCCGGACAAAGAAACTCCTCTCTGGAATCCCCATTCGATGATCATCTATTGGTGGACGGCCGAATCGGAAAGCGCAACCCAGGCCTATATGATCGCTTACAACGGCGGCGTGTGGCCGAGGCGAAAGTACGCGCGCATGGGGTATCTGGGTTTTCGGGCGGTCAAAGACCTCCCGACAGGCCCGTAACCCTTCGCCGGAAACGATCCGTTGGTTCCCCTCTTTGCGTATTTTCGTGGCGCGCAATCGGGCGCTATGGCAGCAATCTTTTCATTGCGCGCGAAAGACATAGCGATAGGTATAGCTGCCGGTGACCGCCCCGGAACAGTCATTTTCGAAAGAGATCACAACCGTCATCGGATGAGACTCCGGCGCGCTTAATTGCAGCGCATCCGGCTGTGGAACCACCCACTCGTATTGTTTTTGCAGTCTGTTCACCCAGGTAAACGAGCCGCTCGTTTTACCAAAGGTGCCTCCCGCATCCACTTCATAGATATCGTACCCTGTCGCCTGAAACCGCGTTTCGGCGTTGAAGATCGGGCTGTACTTTCCGGAACAACCGTCGTCAGCCGTCCCTAACTGAACGGTGACTGTCTGTCCTGGAGTCAGTTGTTTCGGTAGCGGTGTCCAGGTATGGAGAAACTTTGAAATCTCCCCTTTTCTTGACCAAAAGGAACAGAAGGTATCCTTCGCCGTGATTTCTACAGAGGTTCTCGCCTGTCCGGCTCCCATATTGATGCGATAGGCGAAACAACCGTCTTCATAAGCTCCCTGGTTGGTACTCCCTATTTCTGCGTCAAAGTACTCGCGTCCTAACTGGTAGTTGTAAGTTTCTGATTGTAATACCCAAACCCCTTTTCCGGTTTTTAAGTCTATCCAGGCAACTGGAGAAAGCAGATTCGTTTTACCGTCAGACTGCGCGTAAAGGTCCTCGCAAGCGATTCCAATCTTATCGTAACCCTCAAAAGACGCGGAATTAAGCAGGAGTGACGTTTGGGTCGGCTTTATTTCCATCTGTACTGAAACCGGCGCATGATTCCCTTTTTGCGCAAATAACCGATATCCCTTTAAACATCGTTCGGCAGACAGTCCCGCGCCAAATTCCGGTTCCGCCCATCGCAAGGTCAACTGAGCACCGGCGGGGATAATCTGCAAGTCTTTTGGGGGTAACAAAAAGTAACAATACATTGGATTGTCTCCATATCCGAAATACTCTTTCCAGGTCTGTTTGACAGCCTTATGAATGAAAGCGACCGGAATGACAATCTCGTTCGTCCCGAAACTCTTGACCCAATCCCCAGGAACGACCACCCATCCCGTACCGATCTCCACATCGTCCATCGATCGGCGCGCCGTAGCGGCATCCATCTTCGTCGGGTGGAGTGCGATGATATCTTCGTTTTTATCCGGCGCTGATCGGCGAACGACAAGAGGCGATTCGACGGCGGGGGCTTTCGCTTTGATATTTCTTATCGTCATCGAAAGCGGACTGGGTTTTATGGAAACACCGGAAGCATACGCGGCGCCCGCGTTACCCACCGTAACGATCCCGGAGTCAAGAAATTTGGACACCTTCAAAAATGGCCATCCGGTTTTCGTGACATATTCCAGCGGCGGTGTTTTCGGGATGCTCGCTAAGGCGTTTTCTTCCAATTCCAGGTCTTTTGTTAGTAGAGAACGGCAAAAGAGCGAAAATTCTGTGGAAAGAAACCCGGTATCCATGGTGTTTTTTAACATAGAACGGATGGCATCGTGCCCTTGGGTATGTAGTAGGAACTTTCCCCACGCCCAAAGATGGTACCCTCTCTTAACCCGATGCGCATCGAACCCTTCCGACCCGTCCAGAACAAAACCGGTTCTTAAGGTCTGCGCCAACTTTTCCGCCGGATACATATCGTAAAACCGCTCGCTCAAAGGCAGCAAAGAGGGGCCGTAATGATAATAGAGGACATCGGCATCGCTTAAGGCCTCGCTTTCGAACGTGGTCGCCAGGCATTCATCAAGCCAGGGGAAGTTCGGGGTGTATTGGTTGAATTGATAAACACTGTGCCAGTACTCGTGGGCAATGACAACCCTTCGCGACGCTTTCGTGTCCGCCTGGTTGTTCTGTACGTAATCGGAGTCCACATGGAGTTTTGTGCCATCCCAGTAACCGCACGCGTCCGACGTGTGTACCCATATATCCGTCGAAGGCGGACAGGCGTATCCGTTGAAGGCATAATACTCTTTTATCTCCTGCGCTTCCGCCGCGAGTGTGATAATGGTTTTCGGCAGATGCAATAAAGCGACGGTTGACCCTGGAAATAAGGCCGTCATCGCCGCCGCGCGCTGCTGCGGCGTGATATTCGGCTCGTCCATCCAAAGAAGTATTTTTTTCGTTTGACGATCGATGCAAACCATCGTTCGATCTGTGTGAAGATAACTATTGTTTTTCGCATCCCCCGTCCACGATACGTTAAACTGGTTGCCGATCGCCACCGTATGGTCGAGGCCGTAAGCGATTTCGTAAGCTCTGTCCATCAACGGATTCGCGATTTCCGTCGCGCCAAAAAGCACCGCTCCGGCGGCTATGGCTCCCAATACAGGAAGGGTGATCGCAGTCGAGCCGGTTAGTACGATGATCGTCCCGGCGGTCGCGAAACCGCCGACAGAACCACTAAAAATTTTCCGCATATCAGAAGAAGAAATCTCGGAAATAAATCCCTTCTTTGAGAAGTGGACGGTTTTGGTTCGAAGGGTTCGAGTCTTGGGATCATACTCGGATGGCGCTACCCACCAGATTCCATCGGTTATTTCTTCGACCGCGAACACCTGCTTCGGATCCGCGTTCGGCGGTACGGTATATTCCAACGTAACCCAATCCGGAAACAACTCCGGCGCCCCGGGGAGTTCGAAATCGAAGATCCGCATACCCGGTTGGATAGACGCTGCCTCTTTGAGAGTAACATTCGTCGGGCCCTCCAATACGCCGGAAGGGATAGTCACCTGAACCGTGCCTTCGGCGGAAACGATCCCGCCTTGCGCGCCGATCGTCGCTTGGGCTAAGATCGTTCCGGTTTCCGATATCCCCTGAGCATTCAGAAATCGCGAGGCCGCCTTTTGCGTGATCCAGGCGGCATTCTGCCCTTCCGTCAAGATCGAGAACTCCTTCCCGGAGGTCTTCCAAAGGAGAATGCGGCCGTTTTCCTCGACCACGGTTTCGGAATCGTCAGCGGAGAGAAGCGGGTACATTCCGCGGATCTGGGTTTGGTATTGAACGCGCGTCTCGAGGTTAAAGTACTCCAATATCCACTCTCCCGTGCGATTGGACATATAAGCTAAGTAATCGGATTCGGAGGTGAATACGGGGTAGAACTCGTCGATTTGCGCCGTTTGGGTCAATCGCTCGATTGATCGATCCGACCATTTCATCAGGTACAGATCGTTCCGTCCTGAGGAGGTTAATACCGAAAAGGCAATCCATTGCCCATCAGGAGACCAAACGGCAGAGCTGACGGCGAGTCCGGAAGTCAGGCGGGTTTCCTGCCTCGTTTGGATATCCATCGCCCAAAGGGAAGGTGACGCGGAGGCATTCGAATACAAGAGATACTTGCCATCTGGAGAAAAACCTTCTAATACCGCCCCGTCTTTCACCTTTTCGGGTGTGTTCTGGTTTGGGCGGATGAGGTATATCTCCGCCTTCATCGCTGCGGTATGGTGCGTGAACCCGATCATTTCCGTCATTTCGCAGACGCGGGGAAAAGAAATCTGGAACATGTCATCGGTTAGACGAATTTCTTCAAGGTCGGGCGAGGAGAGCAGCGCCAAGTAAGAAGAGCCTTTTTTCACAAGTGAGGTTTTCACCACCAGCACCGGTTGGGTTAAGGCAAGAATGACGGTGCTCATCAGGAGAGTCAACGCTATCGTAACGAATACAATCCTTTGTTTCATACGAATCATCTCGCTTTCGAGGAAGTATTCGATTATAACACTTCACCAGGAGAGGGCACGGGAAACGCTTATCGGGGAGCCTTCTTTTCGATATCCTCCAGGCCGGCTATCACGCGAAAAAAGCGCGCTTATGCGCGCTTTTGGATAAATCGCCCCTTGCTATAACTGAAATTGCTTCACATTATCGGCAAGTGTTTCCCCTAAGCGTTTTAACCCGTCTGCCGTTTTCAAAATATTACTGGCGCTTGTTTTTTGAGCTTGAGCAGAGGCCGTCACGGCCTTTATCTCTTCATTAATTTCTGATACGGCAGCCGTTGAAGAATTCATCGCCATCGACATTTCATCGGTTGCCGCGCTTTGTTGTTCAACGGTCAAAGTGAGGTTTTGCACTTCCGTAACGATGATATCTATCTTTTCCGTTATGGTTTTAAACTGGCGTAAAGCCTCTTCGGCCCCTTCGTTGACTGTGAGGACGATTTCGTTGTTCTTGTTCGTCGCCTGATTGGCATCTTCCGCCCCCAGACTGATCTCCTTTAGAATCTTCGAGATATTGCTGGCGGAAGCTTTGCTTTCTTCGGCCAACTTGCGGATCTCTTCGGCAACCACGGCAAACCCGCGACCAGCTTCCCCGGCTCTCGCCGCTTCTATGGCGGCGTTCAACGCCAACAAATTGGTTTGTTCCGCTATTGCCGTGATGGTGCTGACGATTTGTTCGACGTTCTTCGCGTTCGTAACCAACTTTTCCACTTTTTCGGAGACGTTTTTACTCTGGTCGGAGGTTTCTTGTATCAAATCGACCACGCGTACGATCCCTTCTTCCCCTTGCGTGGCGATCGTTTTCGTTTTCAGTATTTCCTCGGCCAAGTCTCTCGAGCGTTTAGCCAGATCCTGGGCGGAAGCGACGACTTCTTCAATCCCGGAGCTGAGTTCCTCTATTCCGGCCGAAGTAGTTTGAATATTGCTTTCCACCTTCAACCCTTTTTCTGACAACTCTTCGGCATTCTTATCCTGATCTTTGGCTATCGTTAAAAGCGCCGAGGAATCCGCGTTGGCGTGGATGATCGATTCTTTAAGGCTGCCAAAGGAGGTTCGGAGGGATCGAACCATCTCGTTCAACGTGTGACCCATCTGATAGATCTCATCTTTGCCCTCTTCCGGGAAAGAAACACGCAGATCGCCTGTTCCGAAAGTATTGATATGACCGGATAGTTTCCGAATAGTCTTCAAAAGACCGGTCAAGATAAGGGTCGCCATCAGAGCGGAAAGGGCGAGCACCGCCAAACCGACGATGAAAGTAATCACCATTGAACTCCTAAACCGCGTATCCTCCAATTCGGACCGATAGATCGCATAAGCTTCGATAAGCTCGCCAAACTCGTTGATCGCGTTTCGGACGGTATTGAAATCGCCCAAGGTATTTTTTAAGCCCGCGAGCGACTGTTCGCGGGTGTTTTTTCCGGAGTTCATCGATAACAGCAGCGCATCCACCTTATTCTTCCAGACGGGGAAGTCTCGATCAAAGTTTTTCAAACTCGAGAAGATATCCCGTTTTGAGGTAGGATGAAGAACCTTGGCGAAGTGATTCCTTTGGGATTCCACAATCTCCCTCATGGAAGCGATTCGATCGGTTGTCTGCTGAACGTTTTCTTGAAAGTCTTTCACAACTTGATTATAGTCAGCGGTACCCGGGTCCAGATCCATTAACTCTTGAAGGCCCGTCAACGCCTGATAAAAGTCCCGATCCGCATTGAGAACATACGTGATCGCTTGAAAACTTTCGGTATAAAGCGAAGAATTCAGATTCCTGATGATGGTTTGGGTTGAAAAGTAGTTGAACACGGTTAGAAAAACAATGCCTGCTAGCGGAATAATCACCAGAATGAGCATTTTTACGATCAGTTTGGTGTTCTTGAACATAATTACCTCCTCACGGCTGTGTTTTGGCCACCCTCAAGATTCTCTTACACCTTTTCTTATTTCGAAAAGGATACACGCCTTTTGCGGTAAAGAACATAAATAACCCAAATATTATACACGTTTTACGGAGTATTTAGAAAGCGATTCGCTTTTTCCCCCTCAAATCTTCGAATGGCCTCTCTTTTTCTTTGAACACCCTCTCCTCTGGAACCTGTTATCGAATAAAAACGCCTTTTCGAGCGTTTTTATTTTTTAGATATCAGGGTAAAAAGATCGCTATAACTGGAACTTATCCATCTCCCGTTCGAGGCCCCGGGATACTTCTCGCAACTCTTCTGCGGACCGGAAAACTTTTTGGGCTTCCTGCTCCTGATGGCCGATATCCTTGTTCATCTCTCGAACCTGCTCGGCGATCTCGGTCATCGTTCGCGCCGAGGTCGTCATCGCGCTCGCCATTTCTTCGGAAGCCGCTCCTTGCTCTTCCGCAGCCGCCCGTAAATTTTCGATCAGCGCGTTCATCCGATCTGCCGCTTTCGCAATCGTTCCGAACTGCTCTTCGACCAGAGCGCTTTTATTCTTAACATTATCGGAGAGCGAAACCGTCTTTCCCGTTGCTTCGAAGGCTTTTGAGATGCCGGCGGATAATCGTTTCAAGATTTGTGAAATGTTCGCGGCGGATTGTTTGCTGTCTTCCGCCAGTTTTCTGATTTCATCCGCCACGACCGCGAACCCTCTACCGGCGTCTCCGGCGCGGGCGGCTTCGATCGCTGCGTTCAATGCCAGCAGATTGGTCTGCTCCGATACGGCCGTGATGTCTTCTATGATCTGGCTGACTTCGTTGGCGTTCCCCGTCACTTCTGTGACAATCTCAGCCGTCATACGAATCTGGCCAATCGTTTTTTCGATGCTCTCCATGGCCTCTCGGATCGCTTCTTCCCCTTTATGAACGGCTTTCCCGGTTCCGTCCATCGTTTCGGAAAGAGACTGAGCCGTTTTGGATACACCTTGGGCACTGGCCGCTACCTCTTCTACGCCGGAGGTCACTTCTTCCGTTACTGATGAAGCATTCTGAACGTTTTCTTCCACCCGGTTGGATTTTTGCGTGATTTCTTTCGTCGAAGACAGCTCCACCTCGGATATCGTAACCAACTGATCCGCGGACTGGGACATTTTTTCGGTCGCTTCCCGGATCGAATGAATCGATCCGCGCAGGACCGTCGCCATTTCTTCCACGGAACGACTCATCTCGGCGATTTCATCCTCCCCTTTCGTTTCGAACTGAACGGAAAGATTTCCTTGACCGAAAAGCGCCACATTGTCACATACGCTTCTGATTCGATGGGTGATGCTTCGCACCAGAAAGTATCCTGACAGGATGATTCCGGCAAGCGCCAATCCGCTAATCAATAAAAGAAAGCCGAGATATTTCTGGGTAAACCGCCGGATGATCTCCTCGACCTGCTTCATCGGAATTCCGATGAACAGGATCCCGATAACTTGTCCCGTTCCATCCAAAACCGGATCATATCCGGTCAAGTAAGGCTCCCCCAGAATGAGCGCCTGGCCAATGTACCGCTTCTTTGAAAGAATCGGATCATACGCGGCGCTGTTTTTGCCAAGAAAAGTTCCGACGGCGCGCTTTCCGTCCGCAGCTCGTATCGATGTCGTGATCCGGATAAAATCATCTTTATCGCGAGAGAAGATTGTAGAGACAACTCCCAGGTCTTCCGATACACGATCGACCAGTTCGGACCGATCATTCAAAGACAATCCGTTTTCGTCGGATAGGATTCCTGAATTCATCGTTAACCGGCCATAACTCTCGCCGACGTAGTAGCGCATCGTTTGTATCCCTTTTTCAATTCGTTCTTCCAGTAGTTGCTTCGACAAGTTGCTCGCCAATTCCAGCGAAGAAAAATAAGAAAAACCGCCGACCGACAGTATTCCGATCAGGGCTGCAATGATCAATAAAGAAAGAAGTACTCCTTTCAGTTTCCATTTTTTCATTGGTTTCCTCCCTTTTTCCCTTCACAGCTTTTATTATCTTGCTTTATATCCTTTCGATCTTGTCGAGGTTGCAATCTAACAATCCTAAAATAGTGGTGGCTTTACCCTGTTTAAAATTCAATATATTTTTTAATAATATTAACAATTGTTGATTTAATCTTCGTTTTACTGTTGATTAAATTACTTTTATTCAACATTTACTCTTAAAAAATTTCTTGTTATATGTTCTTTCATATGATTTTCGACCGTCCTCAGTCCTCTTTTGAGCCTATTTAATAAAAATCTTGATCCTTTTAGAGTATAGAATATTTATTATGACTATTCAAGTAATTTTATATTACGAATTAAAATATTCTTTTTTCTTTCTCTTCAAGGATTCTTTTATTAATAAACGGTTTAACCACGTGACTGCGCTTTCTTTCTCTTGAAAGATCTGATTCTATAATCCAACTCGGTCTCCATTTTTTCTTGAGATGCTTATAAAGCGCCGCTCACGGAGAGCGGCGTTTTCGCTGATGCTTTGAATCGTAAAATCAGTACTGCGCGTCGTCGAACCCGACGACCGTATTCGCGTGGTTTGTCGGGATTACATCGTAGTTGCGGCTGTGCCAAAGGTCATTTTGACTTAGTCGGTGATAAAAATTGGAGTTGACGGCTATCGTGAACAGATACCCGTCTCGAAGGAGATTTTTAAAGATCTCCACCTGTTCGTCCGTCGCACATTGTACGTAGTAGATGGCGTTCATTTCAGGGTTCACATGGCGCTGCCGGTGAAACGGCGCGTTTCGCCAAGCCGCTTCCGAAGGATAGGACGTGTAATCTTCCAAAGCATAGGGTTTGATATCCCAGGTACATGCCCCGATATCCACTATCAGATGATAAGCGTCGATGTACGCGCTTCCGTCATCGACACCTTTATTGATCTGATGATAAATAAAGTCGGGACTCATCAGTTTATCCCAATAAGCAGGTGAAGGATAACCCACGGAGTCGTCCGCGATCCATTCCGCGCCACTCAGGTCCCAATCATGATTCCAAGCGTTATAGTAAGAAGTCACATAGTATCCGGTGGACCAAGCGACACAGGCGTTTTTGTCTCCCTGATCCCCGATCGGCGGGAAGTATTTCGAAGCGGAAAGATCGATCGCCTCCTCCCTTTGCCGGTTCTCAGGAACGTAGGCGTCGATTACGCGAATCAATCCATGCGCATAGATGTTTTCCCATTGTTCCTCAGAGATCGGACCCGATTCGGCCATCTTCAGATGATCCCGTTGAATCGCTTCGAACTCCTCGCGCGTCGGGATCCGAGAAGATTGAAACAGTCTCGACGCCTGATTGGTTGACCGCAGGGAGGCGTTCCGTTGTCCCGAAACCTCGACCCCTTCTATCCGCGCCGTTAGCGTTTGACCGTTTTGGGTCGGCAGTGGCAAGCCAGGCGCATGATAGGTTCGGATGGGATTTTGATCCGCGTCGTCATAGACCTCGACAGAAAAAGACCGAAGCGTTCCCGTCTCTTCATTGACGTCGCTGTCGAAGAGGCCGATCGTTACGGCTTCCCCCTGAATCGGAACTAAATCCGTAATATCCAATACGATCTTGTTATCCGGAAAGGGCAGGTCTCCGCCGTGCTGAACATAGTTAAAGAAGGTTTTTGTCGCGATCGGCGCCTCCGGGTCCCCCGTTCCAATACTGATTGTGATATCCCGACGTTTCTCGTGCGCGATCTCGATGACTGCGAGAGCCGTTGGGGAGTAGTCCCGCCGTCGATCGACGATCCAAGCGCTGATCTGGCTTTGTTTCATCGCCTCGTAGGTCATCCAGAGAAATCCATCCGGAACATTCTCCCATCCGCCTTTTCCAAAAGAATTCGCTATTTTGAAAGCGCCTTCTTCTTTAATCACCTCGAAAGGGTATTCCCGACTGACCATTCCTTGCCACGCTTCCGTATCGACCGAAATCTCCAACGAATAATTGCCAGTGTCTTCAAATGGGTATTCAAACAGCTCGTCGTAGGCGTACTGTCCGGAAAAAACGAGCTGTCCCTCTCTTTCGAGCGATACATAAAAACAACGAGAATCGCGGTTTTCCGAAAAGATCCGAACCGTATTCTCAAAGGTATCCAAAATCAGATGTCTGAAATCGACCTGTAACCGTTCGCGCGCCGTATAGTAAGGTCGGACGGCGTTGCCAAGATGCAGCGAACCGCCGAGATCCATCGTCAGGAAGTAGGACCAGTCCAATCGAAAGGGTTCGTGGGACCGGATCTGATAGGTCGTTCCATTCTCGCTAAAAGAGGCTTCCCAGCGATAAGCCTCCCACTGACCGTAAGAAAGTTCGAAGAGGCTGCTATGATTTTCGAAGCCCGCCTCTCCTCCAAAAACCGTAAAGTGTTCTTCCGTTGGAAGGGCCGTAAAATGCAGGGATTCGGGAGAGATCTCCGAACGGTTGAAAGCCACTGTCAAATAACTGATTTCGTCTTCCGAATAGTCCACCGTATAGCTCTTTTCAGTCTTCTCCCAATCAACCCTCTGCGTGATCTGGGTGCGCGTGTTCACATCTTGCACGACGATGCCGTCTACCAGTTCGGCATGGACCGCGACAGTCCGATTGAGTGGGAAAGGTCCGTAAAGCGTCGTATGATTCGCATCGACGAAGCGCGCAAAAAAACACCGTCCATCGTCCTCTATCTGTCTTTCTTCTGTCAAGATCTCCACTTTTTCCCAGGTTTCCGGACGAAGGATCCTTCCGGAATGGATCTCTTGCAGTGACAAATGAATGAGTCCTGCCCAAAAGAATTCATTGACTTCTTCCGGAGCGTCCGCCGCCTTCCCCCATAGAACCAATTCGTAAGGTCCCGGTTGTAAAGAAGAGATATCCAACTGATCGTCATCACAGAAAAGCGCATTTCCGTCATTCGTCAGGAACCCTTCTATCTTTGCCGTTCTTCCATCGGGTAAAACAACCCTGATTTTCCCAGAAGGAAGAACGCGGAATCCGCAAGATACCAGGCACAGGCATAGAACACACGCGGCAATAAGGATACCGATCTTTTTCATAACATTCTCCTTTATCGTTTACCGAATATTCTGACACGTGGCTACATTTTACAACAAATCCTCTCGAATAAGAAAGGGGGGCCTTTATGATTTATAACCGCACCGACCTAAATATTTAATTTCCGTGAAACACGCTTATAATGCGGGATGTAAACGTTGCTTACCGTGCGTTCTGAACTCGAAACCCTGAACCCGGATTCCTTATTTTTCTGGCATTATCGTGCTATACTATTTGCGGAACTTGCCAAAGGAGGAAGAGACAATGCTTTTTCAATCTGATCTTGATACCCTGTTTATCCGCCTGGACGATGGAGAACCCTTTTTCGACACACTCTACGCTGCGCTGAGCGAAACCGGCGTCTCCAGCGGCGTTTTTTTATCCGGTATCGGCATGCTGAGATCCTTCGAGATCGGATGGTTCAACATGGAGACGAAGGCCTATGAAAAGAAGTTTTACACCGACCCTTACGAGCTCTTAAGCCTGAGCGGAAATCTATCGCAGAAAGATACTGCCCTGTTTGCCCATTTCCACGTAACGCTTGCCGGAAGGGACCATCGCGTGATCGGCGGACATCTGTTCGGAGGAACGGTCTGCAATACTCTCGAATGCTTTTTCAGATCCTATGGCCATCCGTTGATGCGGTTACCCGGTGCAACTTTCAGCCCCTTGGGGTTTTAACAGAGCAGTCCTGTTTCTTAAGGAAGATCGATACCGGCCTTTTCGGCCTGTTCATGCTGAATTTTTCTCGGTATCCGATAGAGTTTTTCGCCTTTGACGAACCGGGCGCCTGTTTGCCGAAAAGTAAATGCAACGCCGCTGTTCAAGCATTGTTCTCGGATATCCAAAACCCACTCGTAGCGACAGATTCTCGCCTCCGGACCGGATTCGCCCCCCACGGTAACGATCTCGATCGTTTCATCCAGGTACGGCCGCATATCGATCGGCGAAAGCAACGGTTCGTTGGTGATCATCTTGTGTTTGATAGGAAGCTGTTTTAAAACCGGAAGGCGCCTGTCTGCCGTCTCTTGGTTTTCGCAGGTGACGCAGACGGTCACATGATCGTACCCTTCCGCCCAATCGTCGGGGAGGTTTACTGTAAATCGTTCGATCCTCTTCGTGATGAATAGAAACCGGCAATCCCGGCGCTCTCGGATCATTTGCCATGCTTCGATGCGCCAATCATCGCACAGATCCAAGAGAAAATCGGAAGTGAAGCACGTCCAAAAGAGTGTTCCAGAGGGCAAGCAATAGGTCCCGTTCTTTCTTTTTCTCACGGGTAAATCAAAGGTCTTGTTTTTGGTCGGAAAGCCGGAAGCGCGTTCGTACTGCGCATCCATCCGGTAAACGTAACAATGAAGACACCCGGGGCTGACTCTTCGGCATCCGTGCCAAGGATTCCATAAGCGTTCCATAACTTTCTCCGCTTCAGAGAACAGGTTTTTCTGATTTTCGGCAAGGTTTGTCATTGCGCGCGCTATTCATCGATTCCGATTCGAGCTTTGATGCCTTGCCGGTAGTAATGCTTGCGTTCGACCATTTCCGTCACCACATCCGCCAGAGAAATCAAATTAGAAGTCGCATTTCGACCGGTTAAAAGAACATCCTGCCCCTCGTGAGCCTTATCTAAAAGCAGGATGATCTCTTCCTCCGAAACCAACCCAAAATACAGCGCGACAAGAATCTCATCCAAAACGATCAGCGCGTATCGTTCGATTCTTTCCCCGATCTCCTTCAATCCGTTTTTGATCATCTCGCAATAATAAGGCGGCGGGTTCCCCTTTTCGAAAAAGACGACATGCTGCGCGTCGATTTGTCCCGCTTCTTCTCGTCGGTCCTCACGCGCTATGAAAAAGGGTTTACCGATCGTGTAAAGGTCAAGCCCATTGAGGTCTTTCAGCACACGATGTTCGGAAAAGTCGGCCGTTTTCATGAATTGGACGAATAAAACCGTTTTCCCTGCGCCAAGCGCTCGAATGGCCAATCCGATCGCCGCCGTCGTTTTTCCTTTTCCCGTCCCTGTGTAAATATGGATAAAGCCTTTGATCGTTTTTTCCTGCATATCCGTCCTCCTCATGAATCGACTTCGGTGCTCGCAATACCCCCTTCGGGTTCGTGTTCAGAAAAACATCACCTTTTATTTTTTAAAAAGAGTATAATTAGTAACACCTAAATAATTGAAGCCCTGTCTCCTGGTGTTCCAAAAAACTTGGAAGGAGGGAAAGTGATGAAAAAAACTTTGAAACGTTGTCTTATCGTTTCCGCATTTTCGGTCTTATGCGTCATTTTTTCTGCTTTGTCCTGCTCCGTTGCCCCGACACCCACTGGTTACACGTTAACGGTTCACAATAATGTCGGTTCTGGTATCACGATCTGGGTTCGCATTTCTTCGCTACCGGCAGCGTATATCGACCATGGTCCTTATGACAATGGAGCTGCTCCTGTTGCTTTCGAGGTTTTCCCGGGTTATGTCATCGAGGTATGGAATAGTTCTCAAGGAGAATGGCTTAGTTTTTCTTCCGGCGGTAATACCTTTACTATTACGGTAAATACTGTTTTCTATGTTTATGCCGGATGTCCGCCTTACGTTGGCGTTTCTGTTTTCGCAGAGGACGCGCGGTAATCGCCTAATTTCTTTTTTAGTCCTTTGTTAGTCTATATGCGGTATCAAGAAAGGACGCAAACGTGTACGTGCTTATACTGTCCATCATGGAAACACGATTATAAAGACAGTTTCATGTCGCCTGCCTTAATCCAACCAGTCTTCCTCATCCAAACCGTGAAGAGATAGGTTAAAATCATCGGAAAAACCCCCTGAAAAAGAAGAACCTTCATCGCTACCGACCAGAGATCTTCTTTCTCAAGCATGACGGTGAAAGTCGCGAGCGGACCGACGAGTCCGCTGGTTCCCATACCGGCCCCGATGCTGTTGTTCTCCATGTTGAATAACGCGATTCCGATCGGGCCCAATATCGCGCTCGATAGAATCGGAGGAACCCATATCTTCGGATTCTTCACGATATTGGGTATCTGCAACATCGAGGTGCCTAAGCCTTGCGCAATGAATCCGCCGATGCCATTCTCTCGAAAACTGGCGACGGCGAATCCCACCATCTGGCAACAGCATCCGATGGTCGAAGCCCCTGCCGCCAACCCCTGCAAGTTCAAAGAGATCGCAAGCGCCGCGCTGCTAATCGGCGCCGTCAAAATCATCCCCATCGCCACCGAAAGGATCATGCCCATCGGTATCGGTTGCAGTTCGGTCGCCCAGTTGATCATCGCGCCGATCGCTTTCATCATGGAAGAGATAACCGGCGCGACCCAGATTCCGACCATTCCTCCGGAAAAAATGACTACCGCGGGAACCAGAATGATATCCACTTTCGTTTTTCCGCTCACACTTCTCGCGAGAAGGATCCCCGTTACTGCCGCGACATACGCCCCCACTGGTTCTCCTATCGCCACGCTGACGTTTCCGGTCGCGCCAACAGCGAAAGATCCCGCCCCGATCGCGCCGGTAACGAGAGAAGCAAAGATAGCCAACGGCGAGCCTTTTAAGGCATACGCCACCCCTGCGCCGATTGCCGGACCCATCAACAATTGCGCAAATCGGCCAAATCGGGTGATCAGATCGATCTGGGCATAATCTCCGATCTGTTTGATGATTAATCCAATAATTAACGAAGAGAACAACCCTAAAGCCATTCCGTTCAGCGATTGTATAAAAAAACTTCGGAGGTTCTTCGTGCCCTGTTTTATTTTCAATCCATCCAACTCCGGAATAAATATGATACGATTATACACTGTGCATTCTTGCCAGAGGAAAGACAGATTATACGGACTATCTATTCTCTTTATATACATTCTTTTAGAGATAATTATTATGTTCGTCGAAAACCCGACGAAAAACCATCTAAAGTACCATGAATGAAGGGAAAGCGCCTTCGTCGAAAACGATTCGGTAACCGTATAATTGTCGAAAATTCCGTCGAAAGGTTCTACAATGCGCAGGTAAAGACGGCAAAATGGGTGGAACGAAACGAGGCTCATTTAGCGACGGAAAAGTTTTTCGACGGAACAAAAGTTTACGACGGGAAAATGAGAAGTCGAAGCAGACGAATATCCGTCGAAAAGGCCACAAAATATAAAAACCAGCGAAGAGACGGAGGAGATTAACCTTGTTTGAAGAAAAGATGCAAAAGATGATACAAAATATATCGCGGGTGATTATCGGCAAAGAAGCGGTGATCGGCCAAGTGTTGGGCGCGTTTTTTAGTCACGGCCACGTGTTGTTGGAGGATGTCCCGGGTGTCGGAAAAACGATGTTGGCGCGGGCGTTGGCGGTGACTTTGGGGTTAAAAACCCGGAGAATACAGTTCACGCCTGATTTGCTGCCGACGGATATTACCGGTCTCAATATCTACGATAAGTCGAAAAAAGAGTTTGTTTTCAAAAAAGGACCGGTGTTCACTCAGATTCTGTTGGCTGACGAGATCAATCGCGCGACACCGAGAACGCAATCCGCGCTGTTGGAAGCCATGGGGGAAAGGCAGGTAACGATAGACGGGGAAAGCTGGCATTTACCTGAATACTTTTTTTCAATCGCCACTGAGAACCCGATCGAATACGAAGGCACCTTCACATTGCCGGAAGCGCAGTTGGACCGTTTTCTCATCCGCATAAAAATGGGATACCCTGATGCAGATAGCGAACAGAAGCTGCTTTTTGACCGTCGAAACGGAAACCCCCTGGCGGAGATCCAGCCGGTTGTCGACGAAGAAGAGCTAAAACAGCTTTTTGATGAAATTCCGAAAGTTCGTATTAGCGAAGCGGTGATGCGATACATCGTCTCGTTGGTTCAAGGAACGCGCGAACATCCCGCACTGGCGCTCGGCGCGAGCCCGAGGGGCTCTCTCGCTCTTATGCGGCTTTCGATGGTGATGGCGCGTATGGACGGACGCGATTTTGTGCTTCCCGACGATGTGAAAGCATTGGTTAAACCGGCATTGGCGCATCGATTGATACAAAGCACGGAGTCACGTATCAAGCGGGAAAGTGTTGAAGATATCTTGGATGAAATCATGGAGAAAACCGTGGTTGTCGAAGAGGGAGGCGCATAAGAACGACGTCGGAACAGACAGTCTGCGAACTGAGAAAACTCTGGGTACTAACGATCGTCATCCTGGCGTTGAACCCGTTTTTTATGAGTCCGTACGTGTTGATCGCCGATGCGTTGGTGGCGATGATCTGGGCAGAGCTCCTCGAAAAACGATCGGTTATGAAAAAGATGACGGTAAAAAGGAGCGTCTCCTCGACCAGAGTATTCGTGCGCGAGAGAATAACCGTGACTTATCGGATCGTCAACGAATCAGGCAAAACGATCGAAGTGATCTGTATCCCATCCACCGGTTTGCCGAACGCTTCCAAAAGAGAGATAAAGCTCCGGCTCGAACCCCATAAACCGATCGAGGAGGTGTTATCCGGGCAATACTATACTCGCGGGAAAAAGCGGATCGGATCGGCAACCTTCTACTACGAAGGCCCTTTTGGATTCTTCGGGATCTGGAAAAGCTGCGCCTTCGAAGAAGAGATTCTCGTTTTTCCCTATTTTGAAGAGGTAGTCTTTGAGAAGGAAGTTCTACGGTTGCTCCTCCCAGGTCGAAAGACGGCCTATCGGCTGTTGGAAGACGCGACGAAGGTGAGGAACACGCGGGATTATGTCGATGAACCGCTGAACCGTATGAATTGGAAACTGTCCGCCCGATACGGAAAGTTGATGACGAAAGATTTCGAGACAACCGCGCTGGGCCGAGTCCATCTGGTCGTGGACATGAATATGCCCGAAGGGGTCGTTGTGAATGACGCGTGGAAGCATATGAGGGAGCACTATGAGGAGCAAGTGGTCAGCGGCGCTGGGAGTGTATTGAAAGAGCTGAAGAAAACAGGAACGGCTGTCAGGCTCAGCATTATCGGAGAACAGATTTGGGAGGCGGACTATCCGGGAACGGAGTTCGTTCTTTACCTTGAATCCCTCGTCCGCGCAAACGGGGTGGAAAAACCGACAGTCCGGACGGCGGAGGTGTTGACGCGCTACGCCCATCGTGCGTCCTTAGATGAAACAATTGTGTTTATTGCGATGCATTTAACTGAAAATGAAATTCCGCTTCTTCTCAGATTGCGGGCGCGCTGCGCGAAGGTGATCGTTTGGTTGATGCCCTATGGGTACCGACCTTGCGCCTATCATCGGTCGAGAAGCTATGAGATGCCGCACCCGGAGGCGGCGAAAGTCTTAGAATACGCAAAAACCTTGGAAGAGAATCGGATCATCGTAAAGTTCTTCTTGGACAACGACGCCCTGCAAGAGGTGATCGACCGTGTCCCGTAAACAACTGTACAGCTTGCCGGCCTGCTTTTATCTCGGATTTATGGAAGGAATGGACGCTGCCCGATTGATTCCGTTTGCGCTGGTGTTTCTTTGCGCTTTGTTTCCGAAAAAAACTTTTTGGATCATCGTTATCGGCGGCCCTCTATCTCTCTATCTCGCGCACCTCACGGGTGTCCTTTCCCTTTCATTTGCCGTGGCCCTCGGTTTCGTATGCCTTATTCTTTTCCAAATGAAAAAGGGGGAAGAAAGGCCGAAAGTTTTACTTTATTTCTGTTTGGCATGGCTTTTTTTGTTGACGATGCTTGCAGGACCCTACGCGATAGGGGGGTGTTCTTGCTTTCTCCTTTGGCTTTCTTATGTATTAAAAAGACCGTGGATTCTTTTATTGATCGCGCTCGTGTTATTGCCAGTATCCCCTCTGTCCCTCTCTTCTGCGGCAGGGGTAGGAGAGCGGGGGCTTCAAAGCGTATCAGAGACGGTCGATGCGGAGTCATCCCGGCAAGAGGAAGGGGAGCAAAGCCTACGGCCTTCCGCAGGAAAGCCGCAAGAAGTCGTGACGGAATGGGTGATGAACAACGCAATGCCGATCGCGCTGACCCGATTTTTTCAATGGATTTTCGTTGGAGTCGGGATTCTTTTCGTCCTCGCAACCGTGAAATTATGGAGAGAATACGGGAAAGGACTGTTGGCTTTAGCGAAAAAAACCGGGATTGCGATAATCGTTTTAGGCAGCGTTTTAATGCTGGCTTACGCGTTAGCGAGAATCCCTCCGAATACCGAGCCGTTTCGAGCCGAAGGGAGCGGTTTTTTTGAAGAGATGGCGCGAATCGAGCGTTACCTGGGCCCGTCGGAAACGACCGGCGCAATGGAAGCGGAAACAGAAGTCATAGTTCGAACTGTCGAAGTTTCGATGACGCTGGTCAATATCTTGGTGATAACGGCTACCTTATCGCTTTTATCTCTCTTATTGGTCCGATATCTGACCCGAAAACCGATCAAGAAAGAGATAGAAAAAGATAAAAAAACCTCGGTCGTTGAAACAAGAGAGACCGAGGTTCCAGACTCGAACCTCACAGGCAGCGAACTGGTCAAACGCGTTTATCGATGGATACGCGCCAAACGATATCCAGCCTACCGGATGCTGACACCCTACGAGCTACTGGCAGCGCATCCGTCAGAAAACCTGCGGAGGATAACCGATGCCTTTGTCCGCGCGGAGTATGGTTTTTCAGAGGTGAAGTTATCCGATGAGGAGGTTCGGAGCCTATTCAAAGAAGAAATCGACAGGGTTCCCCGGTAATGAAAAACCGGCCTTCGGCCGGTTATGAAGAAATATGAAAAATCGGTTATTTCAGTCTCTTAAAAACTTCTTTCAGCAACGCCCAGGTATGGGCGACGGAAGAGATGCTCATCGATTCTTCCGGAGAATGGACGTTGTAAAGGTTCGGTCCGATCGCGATCATATCCATCTCACCGAGGGTCTCTGTGAACAAACCGCATTCTAATCCTGCATGAATGGCTGTAATAACCGGATCCTTCCCGAAAAGGGTTTTGTAGCTTTCGACGAAGATATCGCGAATACGAGATTTCGGTCGATACTCCCACGGGGGATAGTCAGAAAGCACGTTGATGCGGGCGCCGGACAAGGCACCGAGAGCCATAAACTGATCGACGACCTTCCATTTTCGGGACGTGACGGAGCTGCGAATCGACGCGTGGCAGGTTACCGTCGCCGTTTCGGTTGTCACGACGCCGAGATTGCATGAGGTTTCCGTTAAACCGGAGATCTCCACGCTCCTGTGCAACAAACCGCTCGGAAGGGTGGTCATCACTCGCAGGAAACAGTCCGTATCCGCAGCTGACCAGGCATTTTGACGGTTTGAAACCGCTTCGCCGGTGATCCATAGGCCGGGATCGGAAGCGCGAAATTCGTTCTTCATCTCTTTAGTGGCGGTATCGATAACTTGCCGAACGGTATCGGCGAGTATGGGATCGAATACGATCAAAGCCTTCGCATCTCGCGGGATCGCATTGGTTTTGGATCCTCCCGTAAAATCGGCCAAACGGAAGGGAACCGATTTTTTGAGGGAACAGAGGACCGTTGCGAGGATTCGATTGGCGTTTCCGCGTTCAAGATGGATATCGGAACCGGAATGTCCGCCTTTCAATCCGCCGACGGTTATTGTATAGAAGAGACCGGCCGCTTCTTCACGAGTAAGATCTTGCGCGACATCCACACGGACACCCCCAGAGCACCCGACCAGGAAAACGCCTTCCTCTTCCGCGTCGAGATTAATGAGCGTGTTGCCCGTCAGGTCTTTCCGTAGAACGGCGCGCGCGCCATCCATCCCGCTCTCTTCGTTTGTAGTTAATAGCACTTCCAAAGGAGGATGCGGGATGTCGTTCGATTCGAGGAGGGCCATGGCGTAAGCCACGGCAATCCCGTTATCCGCTCCCAGTGTCGTTCGATCCGCTTTAACACGGTCGCCGTCCACGAGAAGAGAGATCGGGTCTTTTTCGAAGCAGTGGGTCGAATCGGGCGTTTTATCGCAAACCATGTCCAGATGGCCCTGGATGATGATCGGCGCCGAACCTTCGTACCCCGGGGTTCCGTCTTTTCGGATGATGAGGTTGTAGGCGTGATCTTGTTTCACCTCTAAACCTAAAGCGGAAGCCCAGTTTTTGATGTAATTGCTGACAGCTTCTTCGTGACCCGAACAGCGCGGTATTTGGTTGATTTCGTAAAAACTTCGGAAAACCGCTTGGGGTTCTAACTCTTTATATCGCATAAGAAAGGGTGTACCTCCTTCTACAGATTCGTTGTATTGAACGGATGAAGAAGAGGACCGTTCAAGAGGAGCGGTCCTGGTCGTTATTTTTAACCTTTCCCAACAAATAGATCGCGCCGAAGAGAAGGGTCATCACGATGAAAACACCGACCATCCCCTTCCAAGTCACGTCCAGCGCTTGAAAAAAGGTTTCAAAAGCTTCTTTGGAAAAGATTCCGAATGAGCGCATTCCTTCCATTGTCACACCTCTTCTACTTGACCAGGGCTAAGATGAGACCGCCCGCAATTACACTGCCGATCTGCCCGGCAAAGTTCGCGCTGGCCGCATGCATCAAAAGGAAGTTCGAAGGATCTTCCTGTTGTCCCATTTTTTGAACAACGCGCGCGGACATCGGGAAGGCGGAGATCCCCGCCGCGCCAACCATCGGATTGATTTTGCGCTTTAAGAACAGGTTCAGGAATTTGGCGAACAAGACACCGCCGGCCGTATCGAATACGAAGGCGACGAGACCCATACCCAAAACCAGGAGCGTGTCCACCTGAAGGAATTTGTCGGCGGTCATCGTCGAGCCAATCGTAATTCCCAACAATAACGTCACGAGGTTTGCCAATTCCTTCTGCGCCGCGCTCGACAACCGTTCCAAAACACCGCATTCCCGGATAAGATTTCCGAACATCAAAAATCCGATCAGAGCCAGGGAAACCGGGGCAATGAGCCCGGAGATCAGCGTGACGATAATGGGAAAGAGAATTTTTACGACCTTCGGTATTTTTTTCTCGTGGTAGTCCATCCGGATCATCCGTTCCTTTTTGGTTGTCAAGAGCTTAATCACAGGCGGTTGTATGATAGGAACCAAAGACATGTAGGAATAGGCGGCCACGGATATTGGACCCAAAAGATTTTTCGCGAATCGGGAAGCGACGTAGATCGAGGTCGGGCCATCGGCCGTGCCGATAATGCCGATCGAAGCGGCTTCCTTCAGGCTGAAACCGAAGAGCGAGGCGATCGCCATCGTGAAAAAGATACCAAATTGCGCAGCGGCGCCAAAAAGGAGTAGCCGCGGGTTTTGCAGTAGAGGCGTGAAGTCGATCATCGCGCCGATCGCGATAAAGATGAGCAGCGGAAACAGTTCGGTCAATATGCCGGCCTCGTATAGAATGGAAAGCACTCCGTGCTGGGTGACGCCATCGGTAACCTGGTTCAAAACCGAGGTGAACGGTATGTTGACCAAAATCGCGCCGAATCCGATGGGCAATAACAGTGCCGGCTCATAGTCCTTCTTTATCGCGAGGTAGATCAACACCGCGCCGACGATGATCATGATAACTTGTTTGAATGTAATCGCGCTTAAACCAACAAAAAAAACTTCCACTGGGAAGCACCCCTCTCGATTATCTCAGGAATATGAAGTTATTATACCTTATTGAACCCGCAAATGACAGGCCACTTTTCGATTTTGCCCTATCTCCGATAAACGGGGTTTATCTGTTTTGCACCGCTCCATAACGAACTCGCAACGGGTATGAAACGGACATCCGGAAGGCGGGGCGATCGGACTGGGCGGCTCGCCTTGGAGGGTCGTTTCGCCGAGACTTCGCTCTTCCGGATTCCAGTTCGGGATCGCTTTCATCAAAGCCGAGGTGTAAGGGTGCAGCGGATCTTCGAACAACGCCTCGGGTGTCGCGATTTCGACCACATTCCCGAGATACATCACCATGATCCAATCGCTGACGTGGTAGATGACATCCAAGTTGTGAGAAATAAAGAGATAGGCCATTTGATATTCTTTCTGCAAGTCTTTCAACAGGTTGATGATTTGGCTTTGTACCGAGACATCCAACGCGGAAGTGGGTTCATCGCAGATGATCATACGAGGATGCAACGCGATCGCCCGGGCAATGGAAATGCGCTGCCGTTGCCCGCCGCTGAATTCATGCGGGTAGCGCGAAGCGTATTCGGGATAGAGTCCCACCTTCAAAAGAAGCTGGCTGACCGTTTCGTTCAGCGCCGCTTTCGACGAACAAACCCCGTGAACTTGAAGGGGTTCGGCCAAGATGTCTCCGATAGTCATTCGGGGATCCAAGGAGTTGTAAGGATCTTGAAAGATCATCTGGACATCTTTTCGATAGTTTTTCATAATCTGCTTTTCGGTATTTTTCCGGATTTCAGCCGCCTGGGCGATCGCGTTGCTCTCTTTTCCGTGGGGGGTATAAAAGATCTTCCCGGAAGTCGCGTCGTACACCTTGGCGATCACCCGGCCGAGCGTGGTTTTTCCGCACCCCGATTCGCCGACGACGCCGATCGTCTGCCCTTCGCTGATTTCGAAAGACACCTCTTCCAGCGCGCGCACATAACCGGCGGTCAGAAGGAAGATCCCTTTCTTTATCGGAAAGTATTTTTTTACCTTATCGATTTTGAGAATCATGCCGATTCCCCCTTCTCATACAGCCAGCACGCAACACAGTTTTCGGTTTCTAAGGAGATTTCCGGCGGATTATCGTGCTCGCAACGGGGAAGTTTGCGCGGACATCGCGGATGAAATCGGCACCCTTCTGGAAATTCGTAGGCGCGGGGAACGTAACCGCGGATGAAAGGAAGCTCCTTGCCTTTTTTTCCCTTCACGACGCGCGAGGTGAGCAAACCGATCGTATAGGGATGAAGCGGGTGATGGAAAACCTGGGACACGGTTCCCTTTTCCACGATTTTTCCCGCGTACATCACATGCACGCGGTCGGCAATCTCCGCGACGACGCCCAAGTCATGGGTGATGAATAAGACCGAAGTTCCTTCGTTTTTTTGAAGATTCCGAATCAAACCCAGCACCTGAGCCTGGATCGTCACATCAAGCGCGGTAGTGGGTTCATCTGCGATCAATACCTCCGGCTGTAGCATCAAGACCATGGCGATCATCACACGTTGCAGCATCCCGCCGCTCATCTCATGGGGATACTGGTTGAACCGTTTTTCCGCTTCCGGAATACCGACGTTTTTCAACCAGTGCACCGCGCGCTGCTTTTGTTTTTCGATAGAGAGGTTGGTATGGGCTTTCAACACTTCCAGCATTTGATACCCGACGGTATAGAGGGGATCAAATGCGGACATCGGCTCCTGAAAGATCATCCCGATCTTTTCACCCCGTATCAGGCGATAGGCTTCCGGGGGCAGATCGAGAAGACTTTTATCATTAAAGAGAATCTCGCCTTTTAGAACGGTTTTGTTCCGGTGGAGCAACCCCATCACGGTTAAGGCGGTCACGCTTTTTCCGCAGCCGGATTCGCCGACGAGCGCCAGGACTTCATTAGGTCTCAATTCGAAAGAAATGTCGTCCACCGCTTTCACAAGGCCGTCTTCGGTTTTGAAGTAGGATTGAAGATGATTGACCGCGATCATACCTTTTCCACCGTCCTGTAGGGATCCAACGCATCTCGTAATGCGTCTCCAACGAAGTTAAACGACAAAACCGAGACCATAATGAAGATACCGGGCAACATCAGCCAGGGATGCGCCTCGATCTCGCTCAAAGATTGGGCTTGTTTTAACAACAACCCCCAGCTGGTCATCGGCTCCTTGATGCCTAATCCCAAAAAGCTAATGGCGCTTTCGCCGAGGATCATGCCCGGAATGGATAGCGTCGCGACGACGACGAGATAGGTCATCATGTTTGGCAACAGGTGTTTGGTGATGATTTTAAAGTTCGACTGCCCGACAATTCGGGAAGCGATAACGAACTCCTTTTCCCGAAGGCTCAGGGTCATTCCGCGCACAACCCGCGCCACCCCCATCCATCCGATGAAGGCCAGCACGACGACGATACCCAAGTAAACCCAGGTGCTGGGCCATCCGGGCGGTAGGATAAGTGCAAGCGTCAACCACAGCGGAATACGCGGAAAAGAGCGAAGGATTTCGATGAATCGTTGGATCAACGTGTCGATCCAGCCCCCGAAATACCCGGAGAGCGCCCCGATAATCGCGCCGATCACGACACTGATGAAGGTTCCGATCAAACCGGCGGTCAAAGAAACCCGGCCGCCTTGCAGGATGCGGGAAAAGACATCTCGTCCGAAACGATCGGCGCCGAACAGGAACAGGAACCCTTTAGCTTCTTTTCCAAGTCCGAAAAGATGAAAATCCGTTTCCCATAAGCCTAAGAACTTATAGGTTTCTCCTTGGGTAAACCAATAGATCGGATAGATTTTTGTCTGATCTTCCTCATAAGAGACGGCCAAGGTCTCGGGATCCCTTACTTTTTTTACGCCGTATACGAACGGCCCCTTCCACTCGTCTTCGTGTTTCCAGCGGATGCGAGAGGGGGGAACGTGTTCGAAGTTCCGATGCGTTTCGAGGTAATTGTAAGGAGAGATCACGTCGGCGAAAAGAATCGTTAGGTACAGTATCGCGAGGATGACGAGTCCCACCATCCCTAGTTTATGCTTGAAAAAAGCCCGACGGACCCGCGCGCTGGTTTGAGAGTCTTTCATATGTCCGCCCCCTAACTCATCCGGATCCGAGGATCGATGAAGGCCAAAATGAAATCGGCGAGCAGATTTCCGATTTGGGTAATAAAAGCGATGAACATCAAGAAGGTCATAATCAGATAGTCATCGTGGCTGAGAAGCGCTTCATAGAAAAATGGGCCCATCGTCGGCACCCCCAGTACGATCGCCACGATAATGGTTCCGCTGAAAACATTCGGGAGTTCCATTCCGGCGATGCTCACCATCGGATTCAGCGCGTTTTTGATGGCGTGCTTCCGGACAGTTTTTTCCGACAAACCCCGGGCGCGCAAAGCTGAAACGAAGGGGGATCCCAGCGTATCCAAGGTATTTCCGCGCATGACCCGCATCAAGCCCCCAAAGCCACCGATACCCACCACGACGATCGGTAGCCAGATATGTTGAAAAAGATCGATTATTTTCGCAAAAGACCAGGGAGCGCCGACGAACTGTGCGGAAAAAAGGCCGCCAATCGAGGTGGCTCCCATGGAGAGCATCCAAAAAATGAGGATCAAGGCGAGGAAGAACTCCGGGATAGAAAGGCCGAGAAAGGCCAGAAAGGTCAGCAGATAGTCCATAAAGGAGTAGGGATGTCGGGCGGAAAAGATCCCCAATGGAATCCCGATCGCCCATTGAAAAACAATCGTCGTGAGGGCCAACGCAACGGTCCATCCCATTCGTTCCCAGATGAGATCTCCGACGGGTCGGTTATGCGCGAAGGAGTACCCGAAATCTCCTTTGGTGACGATCCCTTTCACCCATAACCAGTAGCGGACGACTCCGGGTTTATCCAAACCCAGTTGGGCGCGCAGCTCGATGATCATATTGCCCGAGATCCGTGGGTTTTCGAGGAGTGTGCTGACATAGTCTCCGGGTTGGAGCTCGATGATAAAAAAACAGATCATGGAGATGACGATCATCATCGGAATCATAATGAGAATGCGGCGAATGATAAAACTAATCATTCATACCTCCCGTTTATAAAAAGGGGGTGTCAAACACCCCCTTCTTGACTTCAGTGACGCGTTTCGGTTATTTTTTAAAGACGGAGTAATTCGTGAATACGAAGGAACCCGCTTCCGTTTGATACATATTGCCGAGTTTGTTGCTACCGGCCCGGACATCCATTTCTCGAACGACGAAGATAACGGGCAGCATTTCCGCGTAGATATCCTGGTAGATATAATAGAGGTGTTGCCGTCTCGCGAGGTCCATTTCGAGGGCGGCTTTTTCCCAGACGTACCAAAGAACGGTTTCCCACGAGGTCATATCTTCCATAAAGGGAGCATCCGGATTATCTTTGTTGAACAAGGACAGATGCCAGTAATAAAGAGAACCACCCGGTTGCCAGATGGCTTTTCTGAGTTGCGGGTCGGGTTGGGTTCCAAAAGCCCAAATACAGAGATCAAAGTCTCCGCCGGTAGCTTTTTGGCTGCGGATGGAAGAGTCCAGAGGCTGGGTGTTGAGTTTGACACCGAGGGTCTTGAGGTCTTCCTGATAGATGAGCGCGATATCCTGCTCGCTTTTGGAGGCGTTATTCATAATGATCGTGAATTCCAGGACTTTTCCGCTCGGGAACTCTCTCCAGCCGTCTTTGTTCTTATCCACTAATCCCAGTTCATCCAGGATCGCTTCCGCTTTCTCCAGGTCATAGGGTCGGCGGAGTTTATCGACGTACTTGGAGTACCACATTGCGTTGGTCGGGTAGACGGAATCACCGTAGGTGGCAAGCGTATTGAAGACCTGATCGATGATACGGTCTCTGTCAAGCGCATATTCCAGGGCGAAACGGAAGGCATCGTTTCTAAACAAAGCTTTCAACTCCGGATCTTTGTTGTCGAAGTTGATAGCGATATGAACCGGACTGGGGGTATTTCCGGTCGGAAGGGCTTTGAACACCTTAATAGGCGCGCCTTCCCGCTCTTTGATCTTGAAGTTCGAGTAGTCTCGGGCGTTCAGTGTCATATAGTCTATTTCGCCGGCCAGGAACTTCGCGACATTAACCTCCGCATCTTTGACGATGAGATAAACCAGTTCGTCCACGTACGGCAGTTGGTTGCCATATTGGTCTTTTTTCCATCCGGCGGGGTTCTTTTTCAAGACGACTTTTTGATCCACCACATATTGGCTAAGAACGAAGGCGCCGGTACCGACGATCTTGTTGACGGGCGTGTCGGTTGTTAAAGCTTTGTTCACCGAATCAGGATCGGAAAGGTTGATCAGAGGCGCGACGACGTGCTTCGGATAAATCAGAACGTGAGAAGTGACAAAGAAGAAAGCGCCATATGGATAAGGCAACTTGGCGACCAGGGTTTTATCATCGACTTTAACCCATCGAATCGTTTCACCTTTTAACGTAAATCGATCGATGCTGTTCCCTCGGGCATACTTATTCATAACAAAATTCTCGAAGGTGAAGATGACGTCATCGGCGGTAAGCGGGACCCCGTCGGACCATTTGACATCTCTCAGATGAAAGGTGACTTCCAAACCGTCATCAGAGACTTCCCAAGATTTGGCGAGTCCCGGTCCCAGTTCATTGGTGACAGGATTGGCTTCGATTAATGGATCGAAAAGATTGTAACAGACGGTATAGGCATTGTTATCAAGAGAGCCATAGAACAGCCAGGACTGAGGTGAACCCGCTAACCGGAGCGTCAAGGTTCCCCCCATGTTGGGTTTTGATTCGGGCGTAAACATCGGATCGACGACCTTAAACTCGGTAGCGAAGGCCACGAACGCGACGAGTAAGCAAACCACAAACAAAATTTTTCGCATACTTCTCCTCCTTTTTTTGCAACATGTAAGTTAGATTATATCACACGGCACGGTATGCCTTCGGAATCATTGCGCGGGTTTTTGCCTTCCTCAACTTTGTAAGAGAAACCCGTCTACCAAAGAATAAGCGTAAACGTTTTACCGTTGCTTTCTCTTTGATTGTTTTTCCAGATACATTCGGGAGTCGGCGGTTTCAATCATTTTTTCGAGATCAACGAATTGATCGGCTTGAGAGACGGCGAACCCGGTGCTGAAATCCAAACGAAAGGGCAAATCGAGGGTGGCATTTAATGCGTCGAAGGATTGCCGTATCCTTTCGGAAAGGCCGAGCGGGGTATCGGTATCCTCGAAGAGGCCCATCGCGACGAACTCATCGCCTCCCCAACGCGCGACCAAATCGGAATCCCGAAGAACCTTACGTAAAACCTGTCCCATCAAAACTAAAGCCCGATCGCCATCATCGTGGCCGTATTCGTCATTAATCGCTTTTAACCCATCCAAATCAGAAAATGCCACGAATAGCTGTTTTCGAGTCCGTTGCGCGGTTTTAATCAGTTGATCTCCCAGAATTTGAAAACCCCGCCGATTGAGCAATCCGGTCAAATCGTCTTTCAAAGAGAGCCGCTTCATTTCCTGCATCAGCCGAAAACGCTCGATCGCGTATCTCATCGAACGGACCAGAAGGGAGGAGGTGATCTCTTTTTTGATGAGATAATCCTGGGCGCCGTGCTGGATGGCTTTGATCGAAGCATTTTCGTTTTCCATGCCCGTCAGGATGATCACGGGGATATCCGGAAAATGATGTTTCAGATTGATGTAGGTATCGATGCCGTAGCTATCCGGGAGCGATAGATCCAAAAAGACGAGATCGATCGGATGTTCCGAAAGATACAGGAAAGCCGTTTGAAGAGTTTGGCAAACCGAAACGTTGACGATAGGGTCTTTCGAAGAAGAGAGCATTTTCGTGATGATTTTTTCATCGATGAGGCTGTCTTCGACCAAGAGTGTTTCGAGCGTGCGATCCATTAGTTCTCCTCGATTATTGAGCGTAGATACGAGCCCAGTAGATTCAACTGCGCGGTTAATGTTACGAACGAAACGTGATAGCGGGGATCATTTGCGATTAGCGCTTCTTCTGTTTCCTTTGCCGATAGAAATACGGAGGTGGCACCCAAAAAGCTTAAGGTCGATTTCAGAGAGTGGGCGGCGCGGATCATCCCCTGGAGATCTCCCGTTTCGCGATATTCCTTGAACGTTTGTATCATTTTCGGGTAAAAATCTAAAAAATCCGATAGTGTTTTATCTCGAAAAGGACGGTCGCCATCCGACCATTCGTTAATCCGCCGGACGATCTCTTCCTTCTCTTCGGGAGTCAATTCCTGAGCCATTGCCAGCCGCCTTGGATTCCTTAGCGGTGCAGCAATCGATCGATACGGCCGTAGAAGATCGTATGATATCCGTTATCGTTTTGGTAAAACTTCTGGATCGCCTCTTCAGGAATGAAAAAAGGCTGTAAGTTGTTAGCGGTCACGACGGCGCAATCTAAGATCAGGTGAGCCTCTCGAATTGGCGCGCAATAATCGTTTAAGGTTTCGTCAAGTTGGAGAAGGCCTTTGGCGAACTTGTCTTCGGATCTTCCGGATACAGTGCCGAAGTATTTCAACGCTTCAGCGTAGGTATCGGACAAAACGTTGACGGTGAAGCGCCGGCTGTCTCGTATCCCCTTCCAGGTGAAACGGTACGGACGCACGGTAGCTAAAAAATACGGTTCGTTCCACAAACACCCGAAGAATCCCCAGGCTACGGTCATCCCGTTCGCTTTGCCGGAAGCGTCGCGCGTTGTAAGAATGACGTTTCCTTTTGAGAGAGAAAGGTAGAGCTCTTCGACCGCTTTCGAAATAGGCAGATGCTGCATGTGCAACCTCCTTTATGAACCTTTAAAAGTATTATACCCTCTTTTCCTTTGCGAAACGGTCTAAGGAAGGATCATGAACCGGTAGATTGTTCGCGACTGGAATCGATCTCCAGGGTTTAATCGGGTAGACGGGAACTCGGGACGGTTTGGTGAATCCGGAAAATGCTGCGTTTCCAAACAGATACCGGTGTAGGGCCCGTAAACGCTCCCGTGTTTTCCCGCAACCCCTTCGAGAAAGTTGCCTGTATAGACGTGAAGATCGGGTTCCGTCGTCCAAACTTCCAGAGCGCGTCCGCTATCGGGTTCGTACAGCCGCGCGCTCAGAACCAATTCGTTCGCTGAAGACCGCATAAACAAAAAACTGTGGTCGTATCCCTTCGCGGGGGCTAACAGTCTATCGGACACATCCAAGCGCGCGCCAACCGGAAGAGGAGTTCGAAAGTCCAAAACAGTTCCTTCCACCGGGCAAAAGCTTCCGGTCGGAATGAGCATTTCATCCGTCTCGGCGAAAAAATCGGAAGAAACGTGAAGAATGTGTGACAAGATATCGCCGTTTCCTTCTCCGCGAAGGTTGAAGTAAGCGTGGTTCGTCAGATTCAATACGGTCGGGCGGTCAGTGAATGCTTCGTAATCCATGATCAGTTCGTTATCGTCGGTCAACGTAAAACGAACGGTTACTACAAGGGTTCCAGGAAATCCCTCCTCGCCGTTCGGACTGGAATAGGTCATGCGTACGGACGGGAAGGACCCCACAGTTTCTACAATTGCATTCCATAGGCGTTTATGGAAACCGTTAAAACCCCCGTGAAGCGTGTTTGGGCCGTCATTTATCGGAAGCGTATAGACCCTCCCGTCGATCTCGAACTGACCTTTGCCAAGTCTGCCCGAATAGCGGCCGATAGTCGATCCGAAGTAACTCCCGCCTTCGACGTACCCTTCCAAGTCCGAATATCCGAGGATGACGTCCGCTACTTGGCCTTTTTTGTCCGGAACCAGGATCGACTGGATCGTTGCGCCGTAATCCAACAAACGCACCAACAGTCCATTTGCATTTTCCAAAGTATAAGCGTGGATGACCGCACCTCCGGTTTCACCAAATACAGATCGAACAACAGGAGCAAATCCGAAGAACAAGACCGATAACGACACCAACAACACCCACGTGATCAGCAACCGTTTCATCGTTCCACTCCCTCTGAGGCATCACCATGCCGCCGTTAGAAAGAGGCGGCATTAAAATCGGTACCGAACGCCCAGCGCAAAAGAAACATCAAAATTAAAATCCGGGTATACCTTAATAGTAGGAACGACTTCCGCAAAGACCTCCAAATTGACATCGCTGCTTACGTGAAAAGGGTAGAGGACACCGATCGGAACGCGGGCGCTGATGGTCGAATAACTTAATCCGAACCAATAGGCGCCGATATACCGAACGCCGGCCCCAAAATAGATTGGAATAGAATTGTCCGAGATGCGTAAGAGCGAACGGTCCACGTAGACGACATCAGCGTGGATGTGGACTCCGGAGATCCAGAAAAACGAATAGGCTGCGCCGAGATCGAGAGACAGGTTATCCCCCATCTCCAAACGCGCCGACAAACCGGTCGGTTGACCGACCATCACCCCGAGAGAAAATTGTGAAAATGCCACACTCACAACAAGAATCAAAAACCCCGTAACGACTATCCTTTTCATAGAACCTCCTCTAGAAAACATCGTTAAGGTAAGCGGAATAGAGATCCGAACGTGAAGATTATATACCAAAATCCGATGATTTGCACAACGTGAGGTAACAAAAAAAGGATGCGGCGCGCGCATCCTTCGGCTATGAACAGAAAGCGTTTTTCTTAGAAATTTCGGAAAACCTGGCCTTCGACAGTAAGCGTATTTCTTCCCAACAAACCGCCGGTGACGTAGGTGATCAAATAATCGATAAAGGTATAACCGTAACCGATCTTGAGATCTTTGACGAAAGAGCCGCTATATTTGACCATCTCGGGCACGATGACCTCATCGAGCCGCTTATTCGGCTCCGTAAAGGGGAACCAAAGCGGAGACAGGACATACCATTGTTCTCTCGTCGCAGAAAAGGACCCCACCGGAATGCCAGTTGCCCCGGGATAGTACCCTAAGTTGCCGTCTTGAGAATAGAAAAAATACGTACAGCTGCTCATAAGCAAAACCACCACGGCTAACGACAACACCAAAATCAGCTTTTTCATGTTTTTTTACCCCCTGTATGATATTTTGGACCGATCACTCACTTCACTAACGGATAAAGGCCCGTAGAATAAGAGAGAGAAAACAACAAATGGAGGTTTTTATTGATGCCAAAGCCAATCTGCAGTCCCCCGATGGCATTTAACGGTATCAAAACCTCGCACCGCAAAGCCAAATCCCATCGAGAAAACCCGATTTCGACTTCCGGAATCAGATAAACGCCCCATCTCTTCGCTTGATAGTCGTTCAGTTCTTCAAAAATCGGGATTTCCATACCCGCAATCAGACAGATTTTTGTAAACTCGTAAAATCCTACGCCGGCACGAAATCGAAAGGGTTTCATGAACGGCGGTCCGTAGGTCGCCTCAAAATCCAAAGAGAGATCCTGGAGTATGGGCTCCCCTTGGAATAACCCCAAAGTATCGGTCTTGATAAGGGTGGTGCTCAGCCCGATATAGTGATCGCTATATCGCGCTGCGAACCCAATCTTTGGCAAAAAACAGAGAAATAAAACCAACACACAACCCAAAACCTTCCTTTTCGCCATGAATCCATACAAAGGGGTTCTCCTCATTGCCATATCAAGATTATACCATAGATTTATCGAATCAAAAAGCCTTAAAAGGCGGGGTTTGCGAAATACAGATTTTTAGCGACCTTCGTCCAAGATGGCGCTGACCGAAACCGTAATCCCTCCCGTGTAAGTAAAAGTCAGGTAGGCGTTCACAAGCCAATCTGTGTTCAAACTCGCGTCCTGGAGAAAGGTCGCCGCTTGCAAATTATAAAGCCTTACGCGATCGGTTGCCAAGAAATCGTCTCGGAAATAGGTTTGTCCGGGGGCAGCCTCGCCGAAGAACACGCCGTTCTTATAAATCCTTACGGTATGCAACATATGCTGATTGTGCACGGTGATCGAAAAATACGTCCCACCGGGACCTTGGTGAATCGTACAGCTGAGTGCCGAGGAAAGGATCGAAAAGGCGATGATTGCTGATAATAAAACCAGCCATAGGATTTTTCGCTTCATGTTCCACACTCCTTCGATGGCGAAACGCCGATATTTCTTCCTTAAAGGGCGAAAAAATCTGCCTAAAGAATCGTTTGATTGCGACTTAGTCCGAAGCCGGTGATGGATACCGAATCTTCTACGGTTGTAGCACGTCGAAATCGAGTGAAGAAAATGGGGGTAGAGGTTAATATTATAACATAAAACGAAAGTGGCGGCTGGATTCGGGGAAAAATGAGGTTGCTCGGGCGGGTTAATCCTCCCGTAGACGAAAAAGCGCGTTCAACTCCGCGAAGTCATAGCGCTGAGCGAGCGCTCTCAGAGCCTTCCCCGTTGGGCGATCAAACGCTTCGACTTCCGTCAGCAGCGCGATAAACCGCAACCTTTCCCCTCGTTCCAACACTTCCCGCATACGACGATACAGATCCGCCGGTAACTTCTCCAAACCAGTCTCTATATGGGTTCGCTCCAGAGAGCCGATAGCTGCCGGAATTGGGTTGCCACGCCGAGTGGTCGTTGACGAATTATTTGCCGCTAATTGAACCGGGATCTGAAACACGAAGACGCTTCCGCGGTTCACAGTGCTTTGGGCGCTGATCGTCCCCCCCATCAGCTCTATCAAACGTTTGGTGAGGGTTAAACCTAACCCGGTCCTTTCCAGCGCGCTTCCTTTGATGGTGGTCGGATAGGATTCGAAAAGGAAGGGCAGATCCGATTCAGGAATCCCGAGTCCCGTATCCTCGATCCGCGCCTCCAAATACACGATGTCGGGCCTGGCCTCCTTCTCGGTTCGGTTTTGTTTTTGGGCTGTTCCGATGGATAAATCGACTTTTCCAGACTGCGTGAATTTAACCGCGTTCCCCAGAAGATGGACGAAAACGCTCCGCAACTTTCCTTCATCTCCCACGATATGGCGCGGAACATCGGGCTGAATTTTCAGTATGAACTGTAACCCCTTCTCTTCGCTCCGAAAGAGGAACATATTCCTTAGATCCTCCAGTAGTTGGTGAAGATCGAACTCCAAAAGCGTGACCTTCAGCTTTTCCGTATCGATTCTGGAAAGTTCGAGTACGTTGTTGACGAGTTTTAACAGGCGCTCTCCGTTCTGAATGATCGTTTGAACGAAGCCTCTCTGTTTATCCGGAAGAGACGCTTCGTGAGATAAAAGCTGTGAGAAGCCCAAAATCGCATTGAGCGGGGTTCGGATCTCGTGGCTCATATGAGAAAGAAAGACGCTTTTTGCGCGGTTTGAAGCTTCGGCAACCTGTCTGGCGATTCGGTCTTTCTCCGCCTGTTTTCGCTCACTGAGATCTGTAATGAGAAGTAAAACAGACGGAAAGGTCTTTTCGATCGAACGCGCCCCTACGATTTCCACTTCGATGACGGATTGGTCGAAGCGTTTTAGGAAGGATTGACGAATGGGTGCTCCAACGTCGAAAGAATTTGGCTCTTGAAGGCTTTGCAGATAGCCTTCTAAAGAAGAATCGGCAAAGAGATCACCTATCGGTTTTCCAATTGTTTGTTCTTTGGACGCCGATTTAAGCAAGGTTAAGCCTGACGGGTTGATAAATGATACGATTTCTTTTCTGCAAACGATGATTCCGACCGGTGTCAGATTCAGCATCTCCCGATACCTCTCTTCACTTTCCCGGAGAGCTTTCTCAGCGTTTTTTCGTTCGATATCGGAAAGAATTTGGGCGATCAGGGAGGAAGCCGAGCTGGCAAAGGCCATTTCATCGATGTGCCACTTCCGGGCGTGGCCTGTGTGCTCCAAACACACGACCCCGATGAGAATCCCATTTTGAACGATGCCGGCGTCCAGCATCGAAGAGATTCCGCGTGCGTTCAGATAGGTATCGGCTAGTTGACCGGTTCTGGGATCCGATCGCACGTCATTGGCGAAGATATACCGTTCTGCTGTAAGGGCTTCGAAATAGCTAGGAAAATCTTGCTTTTGGATAGCCTCGCCTTCGCTGAACCGATTTGAATTCGAGTCGAACATGCAGGAGCATCGCAACGTCGCGCGGTCTTCAGAAAAAAACCAAATTCCGGCCTGGCCCGCCGAAAGCGCCTCCGATAGAATACGGGTTATGCGGCGTAGCGTCTGCGTCAGTTCTTCGCCGTCGAACATTTCCCTCAGGGAAAGGGCGACGATCGCCTCTCGAAGGCGTCTCGAGCGTGCTTCTCGCTCACGTACGGAGGTTTCGATTCGTTTTCGCCAGCGGATATCTTGAAAAAGCGCGAGGAAAAACGGAGATTCACTCGGTATTTTTTTTACGCTCAGTTGGACGGGGATGGGATCTCCTTGACGAGGGTTCATCTCCGTTTCAAAAAGGTCCAAGTCGCGTTTTTCCGCGACAAGCCCCAGAAGCCTGTTCTTCAGGGGTTCCCGGTTTTCCGGAGTAAAGAGCTCTAAAAACGGGAAACCGAATAGCGTTTCGATGGGTATTCCCAGTAGATTAGCCGTTTGAAGGTTAGCTTTCAGAACGTTTCCTTCCATATGTTCGACGATAATTGCCGGACCGGGAATCGCAGCCAACGCGATCTCTCGTTCGTGTTCCATGCGAAAACGCGTTTCGCGCGCCTGAGACAAGACGAGTCGAAAAAATTCTTCGTAACGCTTTAGGAGCCATCCATCCATTCCATCGCCGTTCGCCCGTTCTTTTATCGGCGAAGGGTACTCTTCTTTGTGTTTTCTGTAAAGTGGTTCAGAAAACTTTACTCGTTGCGCCAGCGGCCGATCGCACCGTAAAAAATGTTGGATGGTCCAACTGGAGACAAAAAAAGCGATATCGGTAAATAAATGGTCCGAGACCTGCGTATCGATGGAGAAGTGACGAAGAAATCGAAGAAGCTTTAGATGTTCTTCCTTTTGGTCTTTTATCTCGGAAGCCGCCGCCACGCAGCGCTCCCATTCGCCTTCTTCCTCAGAGAAACGCTCTTGAAGCCGATCGGCGAAAGCCCGCACCGTATTGAAAACTATTTGGAGATCCTTCCCAGAACGATAGTCCTGCAGGGTACGGTTCAACCATTGCGCGATCAGGAGATACGACGCATCAACACTCGGATAGCCCGTTTCGTAGTCGATTGGCCAATCGAGAAGAACGGTCTTCATAAAGGGGTCTGAGTGTTCAGCCACTTTCTGGCCTCCTTCCGCGTTTTTAAACCAAGCAATCCGTATGGAAGGATTCGAGGTTTAGCTTTCCTTAAGAAGTTCGGAAAGCCTTTCATAATCATATTGCCTCGCCAGTTCAAACAAAACCTGAGCGATTGCGGGGTCGATCTTTTCCACCTCGATTAGGGCTTCTTTCAGTTCGGTCATCTCCCCTTCCTCCACATAACGGAACAACCGCCGTCTTAACAATTCTGGGAGGAGGGATAGGTCTTCTTTCTTTATCTTCGGAAAAACGAGGGTTTCCTTTTGCGGCGCTTCTTCCGAGGTTCCGTAGAGATAGGCGATCGGAAGTAATCTGCCAAGTTCCGACAACAGGTCATTCGGACGGAACGGTTTGCGTAAATACCCATCCACACCCGCTAATAACACCGCTTTTTCATCATCGTCGAAAGCACTGGCGGTTACGGCGATGATCACCGTTTCAAGGCCTTTATCCGTCCTCTTTATTTGCCGGGAGGCTTCATAGCCGTCCATGACGGGCATCCGCATATCCATCAGAATGGCATGCGGGGACCATCGGTCAAAGCGTTCGAGCGCTTCTTTTCCGTCGCAAGCCTCCGCGATCTCGAAACCGAGTGGTTCCAAGATCGCCCGCAACAGATCCCGGTTATCCCGCAGATCATCGACGATTAATATACGGACTGGTTTGGAACTCGGATGCAGCGCCGTAATTTCCGCAGTGGACAGCGTGTGTTCTTGAAATACTCCCTCTGCCTTTTTAATCGGGATTTCAAACCGGAAAAGAGAGCCGGTTCCAACGCGGCTCTGCACCGAGATCGTTCCGCCCATCATCTCGATCAAGCGCTTGCTGATCGCTAAACCCAATCCGGTTCCTCCTGAAGTTTGGCTTGCCGCAGACGTTTGAAAAGCCTCAAAGATATGGGTTAGATCTTTTTCGGAAATGCCGCTTCCGGAGTCCTCTACCTCCACCTGCAACCGACCGGTCTCCCTATCGTCGGAGAGGGATACCGTGTCTGTAATCGATCGGATTCTCAAGGCGACACCTCCGATTTGGGTGAATTTGATGGCATTTCCAAGGAGATTGATCATAATCTGACGTACTTTCCCTTCATCGGCGAGGATGTACCTTGGAAGATCGGGCCAACGTTCCACCAAGAATTGAAGCCCTTTTTCCTCCGCTTTGAAACGGAACATTTTCTCCAAATCGAAGAGGCAATCGTTAAGGTCGAAGGGGGCGGGCGTGATCGTCAGCTTGCCGGCCTCGATCTTAGAAAGATCCAAAACGTTGTTGATCAGTTTTAGAAGATGATCGCCACTGCGTAGAATCGTTTGTACATATTCGATCTGCTTGGCCGCTAAGGATGGATCCCGATTAAGGAGCTGAGCAAAGCCGAGGATGGCGTTCAACGGGGTTCGGATCTCATGGCTCATGTTGGATAAGAAGGCGCTTTTCGCCCGGTTGGCGGCATCCGCGGCTTCGCGCGCGATTCGGTCTGCTTCCGCCTGCTTCCGTTCTCGAATGTCCCGAGCGATCACCACACGGTAACGGTCTTCTCCCAGTAGGGTTAAGGACTGGGAAAATTCAATGGAAGCCGGTGTTCCGCTTTTTGTATGAACCTCCAGGTCGAAGACCGTCCCCCCCTCTTCCTTTTCGGCGTTTTGCAGCGTAGCGATGAAAGAAACCGTATCCGAGGCAGAAGAACAGAAAGGGCGAATGAACTGATCCACTTTTTCGCCCAGGACTTCTTCTTCCCGGAAGCCGAAGATTTCGAAAGCCGAAGGATTCCAAAAAGAGACAATATCATGGGAGTCAATCATAAAAATCGCTTCCCGTGAAGTTTGCGTAAAGGATCGCAAGATGGTTTCGCTTTCTTTATAAGCGTTCAAGGCGAGTTTTTGTTCTGTGATGTCCATATTCACCGCGACAAAGTGAATGATCTCTCCTTTTTCGTTGACCACGGGGGAGATGGACGAGTTTTCCCAAAAAATCTCTCCATTCTTTTTTTTGTTACGAAACTCGCCTCGCCATGTGCCGCCTTTCAAAATCGTTTCCCACATTTCCCGATAGTACTCCGGAGAATGGTAGCCTGATCTCAAGATGCGGGGACGACTGCCTTTCACTTCTTCCAGAGTGTAACCGATTTTTTCGGTAAAGGCGGGGTTGACGTACTCGATATTACCGAGGGTATCGGTGATGATGACATAAGCGGGGTTTTGCTCTACAACATGGCTTAAAAGCGTTAATTTTTTTTCGTAGTTCTTTCGCTCCGTTATATCCATCAATGTCAGAGACAAAAACAAAGGTTTTTTATACGCGTCGACGACGGCCTTCACGCTCATCAAAGCCGGAAATGAAGTTCCATCCGTTCGAACAAACTGGACTTCTTCTGAGGAAAACCCGCCATGGTTACGGATTTTTTGTTCCAGAGCGGCGATTCTTTCGGGTTTTTCCTGAGTGTGGAAGGCGAAGAGGCTTTTGCCAAGGAGGGTTTCTTCTTCAGTCCCAAACATCTTTACGAGAGCGGGATTAACGTAGTTCAACTTTCCGTCCATCTGAGCGATTGCCGTTCCATAGTTCGCCTGGTCGGTGATCGTCCGAAACTTGCGCATCTCTTCTTCGAAGGTTTTCCTCTCGCTGATTTCGTTTTCCGTGCCGCGATACCCGATATACCGACCCTCACGGTCGTAAACGGGGACGGCATTGCTGGAAAGCCAAATAAGCTGTCCGTCTTTCCGAATCGAACGGTTTTCGAAATTTGTGAGCTTTTTACGTTCTTTCATGAACGAAATGCCTGTGCTCTTAGCCTCTTCACGCTCATCAGGCGGGAAAAGATCGAAGAAGTGCCTCTTATAAACCAGCTCTTCCGGTCGATATCCCCAAAGCGTTTCGCAAACCGGACTTACATATGTGAAAAGTCCTTCCGTATCTGTTTCCCAAACAACGGTATGGCTGTGTTCGGCGACTTCCCGAAAACGTTTTTCACTGACGGTTAGCGCTTCCTCTATTCTCTTTCGGTCAGAAATGTCCTCTATCATGACGACATAATGCGCGAGCTTTTCTTGGGCATCGAAAACCGGAGCCACAGTAGTAGACTCCCATCGGACACTTCCGTCCCGATTGACGCATGTCGTTTTACTCTTCCATCCCCTCCCGCCAGCCAAATCCTCCCAAGAGCCTGAAAAACCGTCGTTCTGGAAAAGATTCGAAAAAAAGCGTTCCTGAAGGAGGGAAGCTTCAGCGCTTTCATGGATTCCCATCCTTTGACAGGCGGCGGAATTTGCGTATTTGATCTGGCCATTCGAATCGGTGATAAGGAGGCAAAACAGCTTTTCTGCCATTATGAGACCTCTCTTGCAAAGCTAGCTGCTCGGTTATCCTGCGCGTTATCTTTCCTTTAAGTGTTTTCCGAAGTTCCGTCAGTACTCCGGCAGCGTCCGTGAGCCTAAAAAGCTGGAAGCTGAAGAGTTTTCAGACGCTCAAGCGGTATCACCGCGCTGATTGGGAAGGACCGCCTGGTAATCCAACCAATGTCTCGCCGGGTCTCTTTTCTTTAACAGGGAAGGTGTTATCAAAAGCGGCAACCTTCTCAGGATCCACGTTAAAAACCGGATCATGTTGAAAAATCCCAGAAATTCCTTTCATAGAGCCTTCATACAGTTCGAGAACCATAAAGGCGTCAAAACTCTGACCGTCAGCCGTTGTAATGCCGAAATCAGAAGCGCTTCGAAACCCAAAACGGCGGTAATAAGAAGGGTCTCCAAATATGATAATCGCTCGGAACCTCATTTGCTTCGCGATAGAAAGGGTATGGCGAATCAGCGCCGAACCGATACCCTGTCTTTGATACGCGGGCAAGACACTGATCGGACCGAAGGTGATCGTTTCGAACGAACAATGAGGCGTTGTGATGACCTTCGATCGGGTATAGATAATATGGCCGACCAATTGCTTGTCTCTCTCGGCAACGATATCCAGTTCGGGAATGAACGCCTCGGTCCGGCGTATTTCGTGCACCAGGAAATGCTCGGAACATCCGGGATGGTAGACGTTCCAAAAAGCTTCTCGGGTTAAGGTCTCCACTTTCCGATAGTCTTCCGTGAATTCTCTCCTGAGACGAATTTCCATACCGGTCGCTCCTTCCTTTTGCGGTAATTATTGGTAGATTAAACGAAAGGGCGCATAAATCCTTCGCCTGTGCCTATCGGGCTTCAGGATTATATTGTATCACAATTCCGGCGAGATCTCCGAAAAAGGAACGGAAGCGAAGAGGTTGTATGTTATAATCCCCAATTGTTAGATAGTCTTTTCTATCCTTACGAAAGGAAGATTCAGTCCCGATATGCGAAAGACTTTTTTGGTTTGGTTGTTCACGTTTTTAATCATCGCGTTTATTTGCGCCCTGGTCGTTTCATTCTGGGCTTTAACGGCCCAAGCCTCTCAAAACGCCCAAGCTCTGATTCGTCTAAAGATAGCGGACGTCGAAAAGCAACTTCGGATAAACCAAGACAATCTCTACGAAATCCGAAAAGAATTGGACGAGAGCGGAATCGCAAAAGCAAAAGCTCTGGCGAAGATGATTCAGCTCAATCCTTCTCTCATCGGGAACAGCGAAGAAATCGAAAAGATTCGGGAGTTGTTGCTGGTGGACGAAGTTCATATCGTAGACAGAGGAGGCATTCTCATCTTCGGAAGCGTCCCGAGTTATTTCAACTATGACATGGCTTCCGATCCGCAATCGGCCGCTTTCATGGAGGCGATCCGGGACCCAGACTTCGTATTAGCCCAGAACCCTTTACCGAAAGGGATCAACAAAGAGATCTTTCAGTATGTCGGTGTCGCGAGATTGGATGAGCCAGGGATTGTACAGATCGGTTATCGGCCGGAAAAACTGGCCAAAGCCCTCGAAATCGCGGATATTAAAAACTTGGCTCCGGGTTTTCGCATTGGTAGCTCCGGGAGCGTTCTGATACTGGATAATCAAGGAGTGATCGTCAGTTCCACTGAAGAAAACATGTTAGGCCTCGCGCTAACGGACGTCATCGATTCCGGTACGGCCGAAACGGCGAAAGAAAAAATGGCGAAAGAAACGGAAGGCTCTTTTATCGCGGCGGTCAACGAAGAGAAACGATTATTCGGATTCAAAAAAAGCGGAGACTACTATATCGTCGGGCAGTTGCCAAGTCATGAGATGTACCTGTCGCGGGATAGCGGCACCACCGTTTTGGTCATCTTCAATATCCTTTTGTTCGGGGTCATCTTTTTTGTTATCGCGAAGTTGGTGCAGTCGATCGTCATTAACGGCATCTACCGCGTGAACAACTCGCTGGAGAAGATCACCCGCGGGAATTTGAACGAGGTTGTTTCTGTGCGAACCAACAAAGAGTTCGCTTCGCTGTCTGCGGGTATCAACACCACAGTGAACGCGTTGAAAGAAGCGATCAACGAAGCGGCTTCCCGAATCGATACGGAACTCTCCTTCGCCAAAGCCATCCAACACTCGTCCCTTCCTTCGAAGTTCCCAGCCTTCCCGGAACGAAAAGATTTCGATATTTACGCTCGGATGTATACGGCCAAAGAGGTGGGCGGCGACTTTTACGATTTCTTCTTAGTGGACGAAAACCATCTTGCAGTCGTTATCGCGGACGTTTCCGGCAAAGGAATTCCGGCTTCGCTCTTTATGATGATCTCGAAGTCGATTTTGAAAACTTATGCGCTCTCCGGTTTGCCGGTAGAAGAAACGTTATACAAGTCCAACATCGCGTTGTGCGAGAATAACCAGGAGGATATGTTCGTCACTGCTTTTATGGGGATCCTGAACACGCGAACAGGAGTGATGCGGTACGTGAATGCGGGACATAACCCCCCGTTAATCCGGAAGGCAAACGGCAGTTACGAATGGCTGCCAGTGAAGCAAGGTTTCGTGCTCGCCGGGCTCCCGAATATCCGGTATACCGAACAAGAGATCGTGTTCGAACAAGGGGATACGCTTTTTCTGTATACGGACGGCGTAACCGAAGCGATGAACCGTGTCGAACAACTGTACAGCCCGAAACGCCTGATCCGTGTCCTCAATCAATTTCCCGGTTCCCTTGGGTTAGAGGGGACGATCGTGGGAATCAAAGAAGATGTCGACCACTTCTCGGAAGGAGCGGAACAGGCTGACGACATCACAATGCTGATGTTGCGCTATGATAGAAGCGCGGATTTTTCCCATAAAGAAAAACAGGGTAACCCCTCAAAGGAGGTTTTCGAATGAAATCGGATATTTTCAAGTTGGATGGTTCAGCTCCGTTAACAGAACACGCGTTGGATAAAGTGGAAATGTTAGCGGCCTATTTTGGCTTCGACGAAAAAGATGTCGCATTCTCTCGGCTGCTGGCTGAAGAGGCGATCAACGCTTTCGCGTCTTTGCTGGGGATCAATACAGGCTTGCTGTGGGTCGAAACGACGGACAGGGATTTTGAAGTGCATCTTAAGACCAGCGCACAGTTATCCACGGATAAACGGGAAGAACTGATCGATCTGTCGAAAGCAAAAAAGAATACGGCTAAGAAAGGGATCCTCGGAAAAATTTCCCGATTGGTCGACTATGTCGCCACAGACATGGTTGTCGGAGAGAACCCGTTCATATTCAGCAATATGGCGGATGAAATGCTCTCATATTCTGCGATAATGGCCTCTCCGGATATGATATACTGGTCATTGCAGAAGAATAAACGTGTCGAGGAAGAAAAGGGCGAAGGGGTCGACATTGAACGGTCTATCATAGAGAAATTCGCAGACGATATCGTTGTGTCGATCGCATTGAAAAATATAGAAATCATCATTAAAAAAACAAAAAAGTAGAAAAGGAGACGAGTGCGATGGAAATCAAAAAAAGTGTCGAAGGAAATGCGACGGTATTAGCCCTCTCCGGACGGTTGGACACCATCACTTCCCCTCAGTTGAGCAAAGAATTGGAGACGCTGTTGGAAAAAGAAGCCCTCAATTTGATATTCGACCTCTCCTCATTGGATTATATCAGCAGTTCAGGGTTGAGGGTCTTTCTCTCCGCTCAAAAAAAGATCAATGCGATGGGCACGCAGATGAAAATCAGAGGCGTGAACGAAACGGTCAAAGAGATCTTTGAAGTCACCGGATTTACCGGTATTCTGAACATCGAGTAATCCCTTAGAAGGATTCCCCATGTTAAATCGCCTGAAGGTTCCGGCAACGATGGACCATTTCGAAGAGAGTCTCGGCTTTATCGAAGAGCGGCTTCGAGCGGCCGGCATCGACGAAAGGATTCTCACCAAAGTTCTAACCGCTTCAGAAGAGATTATCGTCAACATCATCCATTATGCCTATCAGGAGAATGAAGGGGATTTTATGATTGAGATAGAAGATCACCCGGACAGAACGACACTCAGTTTTTCCGATTACGGGCAACCGTTCGATCCCCTAAAAAAACCCGATGCCGATACCTCTTTGAAAGCGCATGAACGGGAAATTGGAGGTCTTGGAATACTGATGGTGAAGAAGTTAATGGATGATGTGCAATACGACTTTAGTGACGGAAGAAACACGTTAACCATCACAAAGATGAAAGGTTCTTGATCGACTCCGAATAGAACGGGGCGCATCGTGTGCGTCCCGTTTTTTAATTCTTTAAAGCTCCTGAGAGGATACCCCGATCATTCGGGCTTATCAGGGATCAACGCGTTTAAAACCAGATCTATCCAACTTTCAGAAGGCAAATCGAAGGCCGCGAAGGCCGCGCAAAAATCCCAATAAGCCCAATCGATGTTCAATCGTTCGGATTCGCGGCAAACGAAGCCCGTCCAGTTTGCTCTGGAGGACAGGTCGGCGGTCTGTATACTGCCGAACTCTCCTAACCATATGGGAATGCCGTTCGCGCGGGACCATTTTGCGGCCGTTTCCAGTCTTTCGACTATAGGACCGTACCCGGCGGGGTTTTCGTATAAGGGTAGGGTATTGTAAGCTTCAAACCACCAGGAAGCCCAAAGATTGTTTAGCGCGGCTTGGCAAGGGATGATCGGAGTTTGGGGAGGACCCGGCCAAGACACCCCCGTTGTACCGTAGATCGGTTCAGTCCACGCGGCTCCCTGATGGGTAAAAAACATCGGTTCGTAGTAATGAAAGGTCGCGATGACGGGTGTCGCGTTAGGGGGAATCCGCAGCGAAGAAAGGGTGTCCTCTCCGGTTCCGTCTAGTTCTCCGATGATAAGGGTGTGTGTTGGATCGACGCTTCGAATGACAGGGACGATTCGAGCCAAGATCTCGTTCCATAGAAGCGGAGTGATGTTTTGCCCCGGTTCGCTGAGAAGCTCATAGTACAACGTGGAAGGATAAGCGCGATACCGTTCGGCGATTTGAACCCACAATCTCTCCAAAATGCCAATATGGACGGGGGAAGGGTCTTCCTTAAGCTCTATAAAATGGTGGATGTTGATAACGGCTTTAAGCCCGTTCGAAAAGGCTTGCGCGATAGCCCAATCCACGCGGCGAAAAAAGGTTTCGTCGATGGTGTAGGGGTCATCGTCGAGGATATGCGCCGACCACCGTATCGGAATCCGAACCGTATCGAAACCCGCCTGGGCGATCCAACGGAAAAACGATTCCTGTAAAATGACTCCCCAATCCCCTTCCCGCGGAGCTTCCAGCGCATTGCCAAGATTGATCCCGCGCCCCAACCCGGCGGACAATGCCGTCAACTCGGGAATCTCTAACCGGCAGGCCGGTATCGATAAGCCGAGCGTTATGATACATAAGGATAAGAAGACTCTCGAGATCCGCTTTTTCATAGGGGGATTATAGCATAGCGACCCTTCGTGAACCAGCAAAAGAAAAAACCGGGGTCTTTCATGTACTGAGTGGATCCGTTCTCTTAAGCGTCTGCGGCGAGAATAAAAAGTTTTGTTTTAACATTACGATAATCTTTAATGAATGGTATAATCTAAAACAGTAAAACCCGAAAGACGTCCGGTTTTCTTTCTCGGGGCAAAGACGGTATCGCATTTTTTGGAGGGAAAGGTGATGAAACCCATTCATTATGAGGCATTGATACGAAAAGCGCCCTTTGCTTACGCGCTCCACCGGATTGTGCTTGATGAGGATTCGAAGCCCTGTGATTATGTTTTTTTGGAAATCAACGAAGCCTTTGAAAGAATGACCGGTCTTAAGGCGAAGAATACAGTTGGTAAAAGGGTTACAGAGGTATTGCCGGATATCGGAGAGGATCCGTTCGATTGGATTGCCTTTTACGGAGAAATCGCCTTGAACGGCGGGGAAAAAACTTTCGATCAACGATCCGATCCCTTGAATCGTTGGTACCGGGTGACCGTAACCTCCCACGAAACCGGTCTATTTTCAACCATCTTCTACGACATCTCCTCCGAAAAACGTAAGTCGGAAGAATTGGAACAATTCTTTTCGGTCAATCTGGATCTGCTCTGTATCGCGGATACGGACGGAAATTTTATTAAAGTGAACGAAGCGTGGCATGAAATTCTCGGTTACTCCGTGGAGGAACTGGAGAAGAGTCGGTTTTTGGATTTTGTGCACCCGGAGGACTATCATGCGACGATCGAAGCGATGCAAAAATTGGGTTTTCAGCAAAACGTACTGAACTTCGTCAATCGTTATCGATCAAAAGACGGTTCCTATCGGTTCATCGAATGGCGCTCCGTTCCCTCCGGCAAGCTGATCTATGCCGCTGCCCGCGATATCACCCGAAGGATCCAGGAAAAACGGGAGATCGAGTCCAGTCGAGATCACCTGGAGAGTATCTTGTCGCACGTCCCCGCGATCATCTATTCCTTGGTCACGACCGATGACTTGGCGAAATTCACCTATATCAGCAAAAATGTGGAAACCATTCTGGGACATACCCCCAGCGATTTTTACAACGATTGTCGATTTCAACGGGACCACATACATCCCGAAGATCAAAAAAAAGTGAGCGAACGCCTGCGATACGAGCCGATCCAGGGAAGCCACGAACTGGGGGAGTACCGGATACGCAATAAAGCCGGAGAGTATCAATGGATCTATGATAAACAGACGATCACGGTCAAATCGGACGGCACCCGGGAGATCATTGGAGCCTGGTGGGACATCACTGAACTTAAAAAGGCCGAATTTCAGCTGAGGGAAGCGGAAAAACAGATACGAGACCGGGAAGCCCGGTATACCTCGCTCTTTAATCAATCCCATGACGCCGTATTCATCTTAGACTTGCAGGGAAACGTCATGGAATCGAACACGCGCGCTGAAGAGTTGTTGGGATTCACGAAAACCGAGCTGAAAGGGTTGCCCCTGGATAAGACCTCCGCCGTACCGGAAAATAGCCGTCAGATTTTGAAGAAGATGCTCGACGGGGAAACGATACCGCTCTACGAGAGGCTTTTCCGAAGAAAGGACAATTCAACCATTCTGGTGGAAATCACGGCAGAGCTCGTACGGGACGAAAAAGGTTTTCCCACTCATATACAAAGCGTTGTTCGGGACATTTCTGAACGAAAACAGATCGAACATAAACTGATCGAAAGCGAGGACAATTTCCGAACCTTCTTCGAAACGATGGATGACATGATCTTCGTTGCCGACCCACAAGGACGTATTTTCTTTACGAACGGATCCGTCGCGAAAAAGCTCGGCTATTCGATGGAAGAGCTGACGGGCATGCATGTGCTCGATGTTCATCCGGAGGACAAACGGAAAGAAGCGGAAGAAATCTTTAATGATATGTTTGCCGGCAAACGCACGACCTGTCCTTTACCTTTAGCGCGCAAAGACCATTCGCTCATACCCGTCGAAACGAGGATTTGGTTCGGCAAGTGGGGGGGGAAAGAATGCATCTTCGGGGTTTCCAAAGACCTCAGCCAAGAACAGGCGGCTCTGCAATTGTTCAACAAGATTTTCGAGAAAAATCCCACCATGATGGTTCTCTCTTCGGCGCCTGACGAGCGTTTCTTTGAAGTCAATCAAGCTTTCATCGACAAGACGGGGTATTCCCGTGAGGAAGCCCTCGGAAAGCGGCCGGAGGATCTGGGCCTTTCCTATGAAACTTCCATAACCGAACGGATCCGAGAGAGGCTTTTGAAAGAAGGGTCTATCCACAACTTGGAAATGAAGATTCGGACAAAAAGCGGAGAGGTATTAGACGGACTTTTCTCGGGGGAGTCGTTCGAGATTCACGGGAAAAAGATGTATTTAACGGTTATGGCCGATATCACAGCCCAGAAGAAAGCGGAGAAATTGGCCTTGCAAGCCAGCCAGGCGAAAAGCGAGTTTTTGGCGAATATGAGCCACGAAATCCGGACTCCCCTGAATGGGGTGGTCGGTTTTGCCGAACTTCTTCTGAAAACGCAACTGACCCTTTCTCAGCATCAGTATGTAGAAAATTTGACGGCTTCGGCGCGTTCGTTGATGGAAATCATTAACGAAATCCTCGATTTTTCGAAGATCGAAGCCGGTAAATTAGAGTTGGAGAAAACCCGTACGGACCTGGTGCAACTGGTGCAATCGACGATCGATATCGTGAAATTGAACGCGGCGAAGAAGGGGTTGGAACTCCTTTTGGCGATACAACCTAAGATCCCGAGATATGCTGTCGTTGATTCGGTTCGGTTGAAGCAGATTCTGGTCAATTTACTGGGTAATGCTGTCAAGTTTACGCAAGTCGGGGAAGTTGAACTGACCCTTACCTGTGAGATAGAAGCAGGCGGTTCTGGGATTTTCGGTTTTTCGATTCGAGATACCGGTATCGGTATCGATCCCGAACAAAAGCAGAAACTATTCAACGCCTTTACACAGGCGGACAGCTCGGTGACCCGCAAATACGGCGGCACCGGATTAGGGCTGGTGATCTCCAACCTTTTGGCGAAAAAGATGGGGAGCGAGATTCGTGTGGAAAGCGAAAAGGGGAAAGGATCCACGTTTTCTTTTGCCGTCAAAACGCTTTGCGAACCCGACGACGAACCGCCCTTCGCACCGGAAATACCGATCCGTCGTGCGCTAATTGTCGACGATAACCGGCGGCAACGTCAGATACTCCATGAGCAGTTAAAGGCCTGGCAGATCGAAGCGGTGGCATGCGCCGACGGGCTCACCGCTCTGAAAACGATTAGCCAATCCGATCCCTTCGACGTCGTTTTGATCGATTCTCAGATGCCCTACTTGGACGGAATAGAGACGATCCGAATCACCCGTGACAAGTATTATCGCGCTTTGGACAAAAACGCGATCATCCTCCTGAACGCCGAACTGAACGATCCAAGAATTGCCGAAGCGCAGCAGGAGTTTTCCATACAAGGCATTCTGGATAAACCCGTCAAACCTACAGCGCTGCGAAGAGTGCTGGAAAATCTCTATAAAGGAGAGACGTTGTCGGAAACACTTATCAAAACAGAGACGGCCAATATGGTTTTGCCCGTCGCCCGCGCGCCTCGCATCTTGGTTGTCGAAGATATCGCGATGAATATGCTGCTCGTCCGAACCATTCTCAAAGAGATCGTGCCGAATGCTCTACTCACCGAAGCCGAAAACGGGGTTCAGGCGGTCGAAGCCTTCGAAAAAGGCATTTTCGATCTCGTGCTGATGGATGTGCAAATGCCAGAAATGAGCGGATTGGAGGCGTCGGAAAGAATTCGGGAAAAAGAAGCGGGCACGTTGCGACACGTTCCGATTATTGCCTTGACTGCGGGAGCGGTTAAAGGGGAAGAGGAAAAATGTCTACAGGCGGGAATGGATGACTTTCTTACAAAACCGATCAACCCAGTCGCCTTGCGGAATATTCTCGCGGAACATTTCGCGTTTATTCCGGAAGAAAAGGCTGCGGATTCGCCTCAAACGGATCAAAAAATGAGTGTTCATTTTGATAAAGACCAATTCATGCGACAGATCGACCATCGTCAAGATCTTTACCAAAACATCATCCGAAATGTTTTGCTCGAGTTCGGAGGATATCTGGAGCAGTTCGGCCAGATGATCTCGAAAGGGGATCCTTCGCTCGTTCGCGAAAAGGCGCACGCGCTGAAGGGCGTTTCACTGAACATGTTCTTTTCACAGATGTCGAAATATGCGGAAGAAGTGGAGAAAAACAGTCAGTCCCTCACAATCGAAGAATTGGAGGACTACTATGCGCGGATGGTTGATGAATGGGCTCAAATCAAGAAGGAGATCGGCGGGTGACTCGATCTCGACCGGTGAACGGGTCTGGTCGATAGGCTGGGTGCGTTGCGCTTTTATTTGTTTATTGCTGACCGTTATTGCCTTAACGGGGTGCATCCGCGCGCCGGAAACAGAAGATCGCCGGGGGGAGTTGCTTTCGGCAAACGAGATCGCCACCATTCCGCGGTTCGTACTGCAAACCTTCTTGGATCTTTCAGGAATTGGACTCACCGTTAGCCACGGCGTTCAAGCCGTCGCCGTAACGTTTATCGCGGAAGCGCTCGATGGGAGCGAAAGCGTCGAATCAGGCCTGGTCGTCCTTCCGGTCGCGGAAAACGGCGAAGATCGTGCGCCCCTGACTTTGGCCATCTTATCGATTCAACACGGCACGATCTTTTCCCGGTCGCTATCTCCTTCTCGCTTTTCGCTTGATCTTCTATCCGACAATCCCGAAGATTATGTGGGCCTTGTCGCGGCGGGGCTGGGATACGCCGTCGTCATGCCGGACTACTCTGGATTGGGGGTGGATGACACGATCCCGCATCCCTTTTGCCACGCCCGCTCGTTAGCCAATTCCGTACGGGATATGATCCGAGCCGGCGAGAATCTATTGGAGCAAAGCCCTTCCACCTATGAATGGGATGGGCGCTTGTTTCTGGCGGGTTATTCGGAAGGAGGATACGCGTCTTTGGCGGCCGGGCGCTATATTCAACAGTGCTGCCGAAAAGAGTATTCGATAACCGGAATCGCAGCGATGGCCGGCCCAGCCAATCTCTCCTCGGTTATGAGAAACCTGGTTCTTCAGAACGAATGGTATGCGCACCTCTCTTATTTAGTCTATCTGATCTTCGGATACGATCTCGTCTATGACTGGTTCGAGAGTCCGGCGGAAGCCTTTCTGCCGCCCTATCACACCACACTCCCAGCGTTGATGGACGGGGAGCACACAGAAAACCAGATACGGAATGCCCTGCCCAACCAAGGGTCCGGGCAACCGGGCGCGTTGTTGACACAACGGGTATTTCAAGAATTGAGTAACCCCGGATCTCAAGTTTATCGTAACTTGGCGCAAAATGACCTCCACAATACCTGGATACCGAATATGCCATTATGGATGGCGCATTCGGCTCAAGATGAAGCGGTTCCGGTCGAGAATTCCCGCACCGCCGTGAACTACTTCCAGAGCCAGGGCGCTTCGGTGACCTACGTCGAGTTCCCGACCGGGCAACACGTGGCGTCCTATCTCCCGGCCTTTCTTTTAGCGATCGATTGGATCGAGTCTTTCAGCCGGTAATCGGCAAGGAGGTTTCGGTATGAGGATGAAGAAGGTTATCGACCCGTTCGAATGGATCAGGCATGTGTCCGGTTACCGCGAGGGGTTTTCTTCCCGATGAAACCCGCCAAAATGCCGAATGTTCTAATAACCGTTATAGTTAGCCTTTTCGCGTTGATTTCTTGCGGAAACGAAACCGTTCTTGATGTCTCGAGACCGATCATTCGGCTGCTCTCTCCGCGCAACGGTGCGATCGATCTGGACACTACCGTGACGCTTACGTGGGAGGCGACTCCGAGCGGGGACGCGTCCGTCGCGAGAGCAGGAGCGATCGGAACGATCGCCGGTTACCGAGTCTACTGCGCGCCGGAGGGATCAAATTATCCGGCGCCTGATTTCTGCATCGATAAAGAGCTCACCAAAACGAATTTGGCCGAAGGGCGCGCTTACCGTTGGAAAGTCGAAGTGGTAGAGCAAGAGGGAAAAAGCCAGTCGAGCCCGGAATTTGTTTTCACGACCAAAGCGGCCGCCAGCCTTCCTTGGGACGAAGAGGAGTTGTCGGAGCCGGCTGTTTACACGATGGAAGGGGCGATTTGGGTTTCGTCGGTAGGCGACGATCTCTCAGGAAGCGGAAGCGAGGCACATCCCTACCGAACGATCGGCAAGGCATTATCCCAGTGCGCCGGAGGCGAAACGATCGTCCTGAAATCAGGCGTCTACGCGGAAGCGGTTCGTATCCGCCGGCCGAACGTGACCCTTCGATCCGCGCCGGGACATTGGGCGATTGTTCAAGTGCCGACCGACGACGAAGAGAGTGGCGTTGCGGTCACGTTGGATGTGGATTCCAGCGGAAGCAAGATCCAAAGTCTGGAGATCATCGGGGGCTATTACTACGGCATTAAATTCGAAACGCGCTGGGATTGGGGAACGGAAGATCGGAGCGGCGCCTCTGACATTGTCATTGAGGATTGCGTCATCCACGATACCGGAAGAGATGCTGTGAAGATCACTCCGCAGTGCGATCGGATCACGATCCGGCGGTGCGAAATATACGCTTCCGGCGTGGGGATCGGCAATCAGGGAAACCCGAACGCGGAAGGAATCGACAACGTCAACGGAGACCGGATGAAAATTCAGGAATGCTACCTCCACGATATTTCGACGACCGGAATCTATTTTAAGGGCGGCGCCCAAGAGTGCGTTGTCGAGCGGAATGTTGTCGAAAATTGTGGTGGATCAGGCATTCTGATCGGTTTCGACACGAGTCCGGAGTACTTTGATCTCACGGTTAACCCCGAATACTATGAAAGCATGTCCGGGATCGTTCGAAACAACATCGTCGCCAATACAGCCTACGCGGGGATCGGGCTTTATGCGGCAAAGGATGCGCAGGTCTATCACAATACGATCGCGCGAACCGCCCGGGAGGGCATGAGTCCGATCACTTTCGGCATTACTTTCCAGGATTGGGAACCAGAAGCCGGACGCCCGCCGTCGATACGCCCTACGCTCATCAACAACCTCGTCTATCAGGAATCGGATCAGCGACCGATCATTGTCATACGATACAGCGATGAACTCGGCGGTTTGAGCGCTTTGGAAGGGTCCTTGGAGATCGATGGCAACTGTTATTACACGGCCGGAGAGATCTGGTTTCAAGATCGTCGACCCGAACATTACCTCGAACACGCCAGTTTTAAAGACTGGAAAGAGCATATCGATGGAGAATCGTATTCTTTCTGTTCCGATCCCCTCCTGACGGAACGGTATCGGTTACTTTCCGGAAGCCCTTGTATCGATCTGGGAATTTCCCTTGATCTTGTTCGATACGATGTGGATAGCCAGCCGCGCCAGAATCCTTTTGATATTGGAGCGTGCGAATACCGCGCGGTGCAGTGAAACCAAACTCAAAGAATTGAACGTCTTCGGTGTTATCTTGTTCTCAATGGTTTTCAACGCAGGGCGTCGTATTTTCCGCCTTTGTTTTTCCTTCCAGGTGAGGATCATAGACTTCCGGTGAGGCAATCCATAGGAAGACAACCGTGACCAAGACGCAGAGCGAGTTATTGGCGATCAGGAACCAGTGTACGGGCAAATGGTCCATCAGGAACCCATAGATCACCGCGCCGATCGGGACCATGATCTGAGATAACAACTCCAAGACCGAAAACACGCGGGATCGGATTTCCGTGGGGGTCATCACCTGGAGATTGGTATGGATGGGAACATTGACCAAGGTATTAAAAAAGCCCATGATAGCGAAGAACACGGCAACGATCCAAAAGTACAAGAACAGCTGGTTTTGAAGCCATCCGAACAACGGTTGAAAGAGTGTGATCCCGAATACATATTGAAAGGCGTACTGAGAAAAAAGACCCCCGAGGAGCATCTTTTTGTTCGAGGCTTTCAATAAAAACTTGATGATGATCAGATTCCCGATCAGTGAGCCGACGACTAAGGCTGATTGAAGGGTTCCATATTGCTGGGAAGAAAACCGGATGGTCGTTTTAAGCACAAAAGGGAAAACAATATAGAAGATGGGAGAGGAGATGAAGTTCAGCACCATGGCAAAAAGGAACAACGCTTTTAACCCTCTTTTTCTGAAAACAAAGGAAGCCCCCTCTTTCAGATCATTGACGAAGCCTGTCATAGTGAGCTTTTCGGATCTGAGTTTCGGGTGGTAATGGATAAAAATCTCACTGATGGCGGAGAGCGTAAAGCAGGTAGCATTTATAAGGAAGACCCCGCCGATGCCGGTCAAACCGTAAAGAATTCCCCCGAGCACCGGTCCGATAATATTGGAGACACTGCTTACAAAACCTAAGGTAGAGTTCGCTTTTTTCAGATGCGATTCCGGAACAATATCCGGGATCATACCGGAAGTCGCGCCCGAAAAGAAGGCATCCAAAACCGATAACAGCGCCGTGCTGACAAACACAAGGGCGATCGTCATTTGCCCGGAGAGCGCGATCAAAAAGAGTAGATACAAAAGGATCCCGTGGCCGAAATCGGCATAGACCATTATCATTTTTCGGTTCCATCGATCGCCAAATACGCCTGCAAAGGGGGTCGCCGCTAATCTCGGAATGATACTGAGGAGGGTAAACACACCCATCGTCGTGGCCGAACCCGTCACATCCAAGATATACAAGGGTAGAACAATGGTTTGAATCCCGGCGCCGATCAATGACACCAATCTTCCTAAAGCGAAAAGAACAAAGTTGCTTTTTCTGTAAACCTCACCCATTGCTTCTTCCCCTTTCAAAATACTATGGATAATTCAAACATTAAAATCAATATTATCAACATTATCACTTTGAACATTTTAATTATACAACCAATAATCAAAAAAGTCAATATCTATATTATTATTTATGGATTAAGAATCAAAACAAATGAGGGCTAAACAGAAAAACGGATTGTTCCAGACCGGAGAAAAGGGGTATCCACTCTTTTTGATGACACTGTTTTAACAAATGCGTGCGTCAATTAGAAATACGATTAGAGGATAATATACTGTATAATGGACATCATTAGGAGTAACAACTATTGAAATAATTATTTTTATAAGGAGGCTGTCTATGAAAATCAGTTTCAAAACCAAGTCCTTAAGAGCGAAGATTTTGTGGTGGTTTTTACCTCTGACGGTCGGATTGCTGCTTGTTATTGGGCTTTGGATCTTCATCCAATCGAGTTCCCAAATGAAGGCGATGATGATCGGCTCGGCGGAAAAAGCGGTGACCGGAAGCGCGGGAGAAGTGGGGGAATGGCTATCGGCGCGGTTATCTGAAATTGAGTTATTGGCTGAAACGGAAGAGGTACGTACAACCGATTGGGATCGTATGAGTGATCTACTGTATTCATTAGCGAGAAAAAAAGCCGCATTTTACGAAAATATATTTTTCGCCGACACAAAAGGCGATTTCGTGACCACGCAAAACATACGCGGGAGCATTGCCACACGCCAATATACACAGGATATTTTAAGCGGAAGAGCAACCAGTCAAATTTCCAATCCCGCTATCTCGATCTCGACGCAAAACAAAATTTTCGTCGCGGCGAGCGTCGTCAAATCGAAAGAAGGAAAGATTATCGGGTTAGCCGGAGCCTCCGTGCAGTTGAAAACAATCTCTGATATTGCCGCAGGCGTCACGTTGGGTAAGACCGGTTACGGGTTCATTTTGGATAGTACGGGGATGTTCGTCGCGCACCAGAACCAGGACTTGGTTTTGAAAACGACGGTACAGGACTTAGCTAAAGCCGGATACAAGGGTACCGAAGAAGCGTGGGCGAAAATTTCGAGAGAAAAACAAGGGACCGTGGAAATAACCAATCCCAATGGGAAGGGAGAGACGTTGGTCTATGTTCCGATTCCCAATTCTCCGGGCTGGGTCTTGGGGGTGTCGGTTCCCACTGCGGAGTTGATGACCGAGGCGAATCGCCTTATCTTTTTGATCATCTTCCTGCTCATCGCCGTCATCGTCGTGATCGCTGCTTTGTCGTTCTTTATGGGGAACGCGATCGCCAAACCGATCCGGTTGCTCTCAGAAAAGGCCACGGAGTTTGGAAAAGGCGATTTAACCGTTGCTTTTCCCGCCAAAGGCCACGATGAAGTCGCGCGCATGGCGGGCACGCTTCAAGAAATGGCGAAGAACTTGAATGGATCGATGCGAACGATCAATGACGTCACCAACTCGGTATCCGGTTCTTCACGCGAGTTGCTGAGTGTTTCCAAAGAAGCGGCAGAGGGGGGGGTGAACCTTTCCCGACAGGCGGAGAAGATCGATCAGAACGTTCAAAACACCTCGGCTTCGATTGAAGAAGTGACCTCCGGCATCGAAGAGATCGCGGCTTCTGCCAATAACATCTCCAAGATCTCGCAAGACTTGATGGAACAGACCGATGAAGTGGCCAAGTTCGCCGAACAAGGAGACAAATCCGTCAATGAAATAACCGAAACTGTCGAGAAAGCGGCGAAGCAAACCGGAGAATCCGCCGAACTGGTGAAGAAACTGTCCGATCAGGCGAAAAACGTGGGAGAAATTGTCGATATGATCGGCTCGATATCGGAGCAAACGAATTTGCTCGCGCTGAATGCCGCAATAGAAGCTGCGAGAGCCGGAGAAGCCGGAAAAGGCTTCGCCGTCGTCGCCGATGAAATCAGAAAATTGGCCGAAGAAAGCCGAACCGCAACCGGCAATATCTCGCGTATCCTGAAAGAGATCGAACAACGCGCCCAGCAAGTAAACGGAGCGACCGTCAAGACAGTGGAAATCGTTCAACAAACGAGTCAACAGGCGAAGGTTGTCAGGGAGCAGTTTACCCATATCACGGAGAAGGTCGAAAAGATCCATTCCATGACCCAGAATATGGCGGGCAACTCCGAGGAGCAAAGCGCCGCTGTCGAGGAAATGGCCAGTGCGATGGACACCTCTTCCCGTTCCATGGTGGACATCGTGCAGCAGATCGATCAGATGACGATCGAAGTGAAAAAACAGACACAGCTTTCAGAAAAGGTCAACCAATCAGGGAAAGTGTTGGAGCAACTCTCTGGAACGCTATCCGATCAGGTCTCCAAGTTCAGAACATAAAAAAAGGAAAAAACCCGAAAAAGCGCGGATCTTTCCGCGCTTTTTTTTGGATAAGCGGCTTCTTTCTGCTTTCGAGAGAAACTTCCGATTGACTCGGGAGCGCTTTTTTTCTTAAGCCTTCTTTAAGGATACGCCGTTATACTTGGGGTGTCTTAAAAAAGAAAAGACAAATAAAAAAAGGAGAGGAAAAACATGAAAAAGATAATGAGTTTACTCGTATCAGTTTTATTAGTCGCCACGATCTTTGCCGCAATCCCCCTGACGGAAAAGGAAGAGCAGACGATCCTACATATGCTGGAAGAAGAGAAACTGGCCAGAGACGTTTACGCCGCCCTCTATGAAAAATGGGGAGCCAATCCTTTCAACAACATCGGACGGTCCGAGCAGAAACATTTCGATGCGGTGATGGAAGAACTCGTTATTCCGTTCGGGATTGCATATCCTGACACAGTGAACCAACCGGGCGTGTTCTCGGATCCTGAGCTTCAGAAGCTCTACGATGAACTGGTCGAAGCGGGAAGTCTTTCCATTACCGAAGCGTACCGGGTTGGTATGACGATCGAAGATGTGGATATCTACGATTTGGATCAAGCGCTGAAAAACACCGAAAATTCGGAATTGAAAAACGTCTTTTCCAATCTGCTCAGCGCGTCGGAAAGCCATATCAGCACGTTCTACTACCAACTGCAAAAGTACGGATTAGCGTACACACCGCAATACTTAACCCAGGAGCGATTTGAGCAAGCGTTGCAGGCAAAGACATTCGGGAACGGAACCAATGGAAATCAAAGCGCGGGGCGTTTTCAAGGACAGATCGGAGCCAATCAAAACCAAGAGAGCGGACAAGGCAACGCGTGGGGACAACAGAACACCGTCGGCGGGCGCAACAGCAACCAAAACACGGCCGGTAAGGGTCGGAATCGCTGAAACTCGCTAAGAGCCATCTTTCGTTAATTAACCAACGGGGCGCATTCTTTTCGCTCCGTTTTTTTCAGAGGGTATAGAGGCCGGCGTGGAACACGAGGATTCTTCATCGGATGTAAAAAAAGGCTCCGTAACAAAAAAACAGCCCGGCAGAAGGAACTGGCCGCTTCCGCTATCCACGGCACGAATGAACGGTTTCACGTTATACGGTTATCCGAGGAACTCGAAAATGTACCTTGCCCCATCGATATGGCACAAACCGACGGCCGATAGGGGGTTTAGCCGTAAAACGACGGGCTCGGAAGACAGCAAGCCTTCTGGGAAGAAACCGCGCCATTCTTGAACGCTGATTCTCTTCCGAACCTCTTCCGCGTCGATCGTTTCGAGGGTGCCTTTGATTAACAGCGACCACCATTCGGCAGGATGGCAATAGAACACCGACGCTTTCGGGTTGAGCGAGAGATGCTTCAGTTTCTCCAATCCCTTCACCGTCGAAAAATAGGTCACGAAATCTTCCTCGTGGCCTTCAAACAAGGCTTTCGCCGTAGGGAAGGCGCGTTCGTTTCGAAGATTCATCATCGCCCGGGTATGCGGAAATCCTTTCGGGTCTAAGGTCGTAAGAAAGGCCGCCTGCGCTTCTTTTTGGTAATATAGAATCAACTCTTTCGCTTTCGCCCGTAGCCCTCTCTCTTCCAATTGGCCCACATCCTTAGTGAGGTATTTTTGATCATATTTGCATTAGGCGTAAAAACGCGTTCAATTGTTTATTATTTCTTTCCCCGCAACCGAATCACCCGCGAATACCCTTCCTGATATTTACGATCCATCACGTGAGTTGGGCGTTTTTATCGGCACCTCTCACGACCTGCGTCTATTCAACAAACAGGTCGTCCATCAACGTTTGGATTTCTTTCTTGAGATCTTCGGTCTCCTGTTTTTGCGTGTGCCAACCAAAGGCGTCTTTGAGAACGGCATCGCCTTCCCGGGTCTCCTTTTCGAGGGTGATGCGCAAAACCTGTATGAAACGATCCGCCCCGCTCTCTTCCGCGCCCGCGATCTCGACGATCGCATAATCTCCTTCAAAGCGGTCCACGATGCCTCTTACGGAAGCTGCCTCAGCGGAAGTGACCGCTACGATCTCCCGATTTTTCACCGCAGCCTTTTCTTTGCAGAGCGGCGGTAGTCGTTTTTTCCGTTTTCTTTTCCTCACGGCTGACACCCCCCGCACGGTCGATAACCCGCAGCGATAGCTTCTTCCCGCGTGTTGAAATATACACGGTTCGCTTCTTCGGGAAGACCGGTGCAGGTCGGGAGATGGAAGACCTTCGAGTTCTTGTTCCCGATGTAAACACCGGTAAAAACAACAGGTTGAGCGAGCGCCGCGCCCTTTTCAGTATAAACGGCCAGCTGCTTTCCGTCTGTCTCGAACCGGATCGTTCCGTCCAAATCAGTTCGGTACAAGGTGACGTCATATTTCTTAAGCGTGACTAACGTTTCTCGATGCGGGTATCCGTAATCATTGGCTTTAGCGCACATTATTACGGCGTAATCGGGATCGACGGTTTTTATGAAGGTGTCGGAAGAAGCGCGATAGCTCCCATGATGGCCGATTTTCAGAACATTCGCCTGTAGATTCCGAGTTCTGCTCATGATTTCTTTTTCGGCGCGCTCTTCCGCGTCTCCCATCAATAAAAAGGAGATGTCGCCATAGGTCAACCAGATTACGGCGCTCCAATCGTTGAGAGAATCGTAGTCATCCCGAACCGGTCCGAGAAAACGAAAGGACAACCCATCTTCCACATCAACGGTGACCCCCGCCCGCGCGATCTGTATCTTTAGCCCTTCACGCTGGACGGCTAATAGAAGTTCCCGGTAGATGGAGATCGTATGGGTTGCTCTTGTCATGTACACCTGATCGACGCGATACTGCTGAAAAGCGGGAACCAACCCGGACAGGTGATCGGAATGGGGATGGGTCACGACGACCATGTCCAACTTCTCGACAGGGACACTTTTCAGGTAGTCCATGAACTGCGTTACCCGGTCGTAAGGCCCTCCGTCGATCAGAATGGTCTTTCCTTGCGGAGTTTGTATAAGAATGGCGTCTCCTTGCCCCACATCAATAAAGTGTACGATCAGATTTCCATATAAAGGCAAAACGAAAATGACAACGGAAACAATAAAACATAAGGTTCTTTTTAACCTCAAAAGATCACCTCTTCTTCATCATTCTATGTCGTTTCGATAATAGCGCTGGATTTCGGAAAGACTCACCGCATGATACCTTTCGCCCCCCCGGTTCCACCGTCCGAAATGGATTGCGGAACTTGGGCAATAAGCCACACACCGCATGCACAGCTGACACGTGTTTCCTATCTTCGGTACTGAATCGCGTTTTCCGTCGGGCAATCGAATATTTCCAACAGGACACAAAGAGACGCACAGATGGCATCGGGCGCATCGCTTCGCGTCGATGTTGAGAAAAACGGCTTTAGAGAGGAGATGCTGAACGGGTTTTGACATCATCCCGATCGCAAGGAGATACATGAACAGCATCCCGTATTCAGTCAAGAACCCAGTTTTCCATTCCGTCCGATTTGTCGCCAAAGCAGCCGCAAAGGCGATTGCTTGATCCATCCCCTTCCGGATAATCGAAGCATTCGCCGTTTCCGAAGCAGGGGTTTTTGACAGATTGTTGGGCATGATAATCTCTTTCGCGCCCAGAGGGACGTAGCCCTTTCTCAACAGAAGATCTCGGAGGGGGCGAACGATGCCGCCCGAGTATCCAGCGAGAGTATCGACGAAGAATGCCGGTTTGCCTTCTCCTTTCGGAAGGGCGTTAATAAAGCGCCAGACAAACGGATAGGTCGACTGAACCGCTACCGGGAACGCCAATCCCAGGGTGTCGGAAATCGCTATTCGAAAAGAATCGGTTGTTTCTATGGGATGAAGGCGGACTGCCACACCGCGATCCAAAAACGTTCGGGCCATCGATTGGACGATCAGCAGGGTGTTTCCGGTTCCAGAGAAGTGATACAGATCAACGGCCTTCAAATCGCTAACGAACCTTCATCCCTTCATTTGCCGAGGATTCTGTCGGCCTCTTCTTGTTGATGGGGAAAGAGATCGGTCGGAACGGCCGCTTTGCCTAATTTTACAAAAACACGGTGTCTGGCGCAACTGTTAAAATCGGCTTCGCAATACTTGCTCTTCATCGTGTTAGCCATCTGAGGCATATTCTTCATTTTATCGTTGAAAAACGGGCAACCTGTCAAGCATTCGCATTTCATGGTCAACCCTCCCGTCTACCCGAAAAGTAAAAATAGTATATCACAGACAAGAATAAAAACTGATTTTCGGATGTCATATATGACAAAATGAATGTTAAATTATGAGGCGCGTCGGTTAAAGGCTTCCCCAGGCTGGAACGGTTCCTACCCGATTCAATGGCTTTATGCGTCGGAGTAGTTATCGAAATACCCTTGGATCAAAACGACAGGCGTGCCTTTATCGCCGCTACCTGTCGTGAGATCGCACAGGGAGCTGAGGAGATCGGTTAGCCGTCTCGGCGTCGTGCCTTGAGACAACATCATTCCTTTCAGGTTTTTGTCTTTTTGACGGATGGTCTCTTTTATGGCCTGATTGAGTTCTTCGCCTCGGAGGGAGGCAAACTGGCTGTCTAAAACGTATTTGAGCTTGATTTCGTTGGGGGTTCCCTCTAACCCTTTCGTGTAGAAAGGAGAAGTGACCGGATCCGCCAGCTCCCATATTCCTCCCGCGGGGTCTTTAAAAGCGCCGTCCCCATAAACCATGACTTCTATCTCTTTGGAGGTTTTTTCGCGCAACTCCTTTTGAATCCCGTTGACTAAAGGATCTCCGTCTCTCGGGAAGAGTTTGACTTTTTCTTCCGTTGCCTTATTGGAGCCTAAAAGCCCGTATAACGGATTAAAACCGCTACCCTGAACGCTTTGGGTCAGGATATCGTCTGTTCCGAAAACGATTTTCGCTCCGGCTTCCCGCAACTGCCGCTTGGTTTTCTGACGCTGATGCACATTCGCAACGAGAACCTCCTGGCAGTAATCGAGGATGGTAATGGCTCGGTTGGAAAAAAGATACTCGATCTCGCACCCTTCTTTTTCTACGATCTCCCGGTAATAGCGGACATAGTTGATCCCGGTAAACGGATGAACCTCATCGCCAAAATAGGTTACATATTCCTTTTCGCTTAACACATCCGTCCAAGGGTCGATACGGTACTTTTCGAGCAGATCTTCCCGGAACAAGCTGTTTCCGACTTCATCGGCGGGATAGCTGAGTTGAATCGTCAATTTCCTCGCGCCTCTGGCGATCCCCCGAAGAATGATCGCAAAACGGTTTCTGCTTAAGGGTGAAGGAAATACGACTCCGATATGGCCGCTTGGAAATTTGTTGCGGACATCCGAAGCGATTTGATCGACGGTGGCATAATTGCCTTGGGCTATGGCAACGACCGCTTCTGTTACCGCCACGACATCTTTATCTCTGAAGGAAAACCGCTCTTCCTTCGCGGCATTTAAAAGAGATTCCACGACAATTTGTTGCAAGGGGTCTCCGGTGCGGATGATCGGAGTACGGATCCCTCTGACGACGGTACCGACAGTTCTCATCTGTTTGCCTCCTGTAAAAACGGATTATCCCTTCCGCAAAGCGGCTTCCGGGAGTATTCGGGCACTTACGGGCTTCGCGCAAAACGGTTTATTCTATCATATTTATAAGACCTTGGGTGAATCCGAGTCAAACCTTTGCCGCAGCTCCAAGGGCCGGAGGTTTTACACGAGTGTCATGAGGGGGATCCCCGAAATCGGGAAGCGCCGCTATGCGGGACGGTGGTATAATAGGATTCTTGGAGGTGCGCGATGTTTCCGTTGAAAGATACGATTGGCAGTTTGAAGAAACCCCTTATGACCTACGCGATTATCGCGGTCAATATACTCATTTTCATCATCCAGATCAGCCTGTCCGGGCAGAAAGTGGCGGTTGGGACGCAAGTATGGAACGGAATGAACGCTTTCACGTTCCAATTCGGCATGATTTCTGCCCGATTCACGGACAGCGCTTACGCCCAGTCATTTCGCGCCGCCTTTCCCGGAAGCGTCCCGGCGCTCTTCACGGTTTTTACAGCGATGTTCCTTCATAGCGGATGGCTGCATCTCATTTCTAATCTCTGGGCGCTATGGATATTCGGGGATAACGTCGAAGATAGGATGGGACATTGGCGGTTTCTTTTGTTCTATATTCTCGCCGGCCTTGCGGGAAATTTGATGTTCTTCGTTTCCTCGCTATTCACGAAAATACCGCTGGTGGGGGCTTCCGGCGCAATCGCGGGGGTGATGGGGGCTTACCTTGTTCTTTTTCCATTCGCGAAAGTTCGTACCCTGTTCATCCTCTTTATCTTTCCCTATCTCGTGGATATTGCCGCGCCGATCTATCTGGGTGTTTGGTTCATCCTGCAATTTTTCAACGGAGCGACCTCGATGCTGGGGAGAAGCGGAACCAGCTCAGTCGCTTATTGGGCACATATCGGAGGGTTTGTCTTCGGATTGCTTGCGTTCCGATGGTTTTTAAGTAAAGAGCGTGTCGCGAGGATAGGGTAAAGGCCGTTGTTAAGGTTCATCACACCCGCTCGCCACTAAAGGAGTGAAGACTATGCCAAAAGTATTTCGACTGGAAAAATTGGAATCAGATTTTTTAAGAATCTTATCCCAAGCCTTGCTGGAATGGAAGAATCCCGATTTTCCGAAAGAGAAAATCTCTTTTACGAGGGTTCTGTTATCCAAAGATAAACGGTATTTGGACCTTTTTGTCAGTATCTTTGAAACCTCCGGCTCTTTGGAAGATCGTGAAAACCTATTTCACGCGCTTCAAAGCCATACCAAGCACTTCCGCTCCGTTTTGGCGAAAAATTCCCATATGTACGTAACGCCAGAAATCCGGATGGTTTTTGATCGGGGGATTGAAGAAAGCGTGAGAATGCAAAAAATAATCGACGGCCTTAAGAATGAAGGATAGTGTTTCTCCGTACAACGGAGTGTTGATCGTTAATAAACCCTCCGGGCCTTCTTCACACGATATGGTGTACCGGCTCCGGTCGTTGCTTGGAATACAAAAAATCGGTCACGCTGGCACACTGGACCCTTTCGCCTCCGGCGTCCTGGTGATGGGAATCGGGCAGGGGACGAAAATACTCGAATACCTGCAGCATCAGAAGAAAACCTATCGTATGGTCTTGCGTTTGGGTCTGATCACCGATACCTTCGATTGCAGCGGGCAAGTGATCGAGGAAAAAGAGGTCCGTTTCAATCAAGAAGAGATACAAGAAGCGGCAAGTGCTTTTGTGGGCGGGTATGCGCAGGTTCCTCCCGTTTATAGTGCGAAGAAGGTGAATGGGCAAAGGCTCTACGATCTCGCCCGGAAGGGGAAGATCATCCGGATGCCGCCGAAAAATGTTATGATCGATCAAATCGATATTTTATCGGTTCGGGAGGCCGACGTCACCGTAGAGGTCGTCGCCGGAGAAGGAACCTATATGCGGTCCTTGGCGATGGATATCGGATACCGTTTGGGAGTTGGGGCCACCGCCCTGTCTCTCGTTCGTTTGAAAAGCGGGCGGTTTACGGTCGAAGAGGCGATAACGATCGGTGAAGAAACCTCCAAGGAACTTTTGATCCAATCGATTATCCCGATCGAGCAGGGGCTGCCAGAGTTTAAACGCCTTTACCTGTCTGAAGAGAACGTTTCGGAAGTACGGAACGGAAAGCAGATCTATGCCTTCTTTCCGACGGCGGGCCCTGCGGGAGTCAGCAGCGATTTAGGCTTTGAAAAAGACGAACTCCTTATGGCCTGCGATCAAACCGGCAAGCCGGTGGCGATGATACGGGCGGAAGTCAATGGCTCCTTTGCCGAGAGTTTAGCTCACCGAGCGATGAACCGGCGGATCGCCACGTTGGTTAAGGTCTTTGGAGTGATGTGATCGTTGAACGCGATAACGATAGGCATCTTTGATGGCATTCACGCGGGTCATCGGCGGCTAATCCACCAAACTGTAAAAAGACGGCCTGCCGCAGGGCAGGCTGTGATGCTGACCTTTCCGTATCCGCCCGAGTACTATTTCAACCCTCGCGAATTCGAAGGATTGCTTTACCTGACTGAAGAAAAGGAAAAACGCGCCCGCGCTTTGGGCATGGATCGGGTCGAGATTCTCGATTTTCCGACTCTTAAGGACATGACTCCATCGGAGTTTGTGGACCATATTCTGTGCCCGTTGAATCCAGCCTGGGTTATCGTCGGCTACAACTTCCGGTTTGGTCGCCATCGTGCGGGAACCACAGATTTTTTGCGGGCTTACGGAAAGAAAAAAGGGTTTCAAACAACAGTGGTTCCCCCGGTCTTCGTGAATGGCGTCAAAGTAAGCAGTACGATCATTCGCTACTTCCTGAAAAGCGGAGAAATCGCAAAAGCGAACGCGTTCTTGAACCAGCCGTATCTCTTGGAAGGATCGTTTGCGGAAGCGCCCGACACCGGGGTTCTTTCCGCGTTGTTTTCCCTACGTTTTCTCAGAAAAGGATCAGGATTCGTCCCGCTCTATCCCGGCTACTACCTGGCCCGCAACCGGCATCTCGGATACGCCATCCTCTGCATCTCTTATAATGGGAATTCGAGCGAAAATCCCCGCTTTTCCCTCCACCCGTTGGGATTCGATCGGGATCCCCCCCGCCGCGTTGAAGGCATAAGCACGAAATCATCGTACGATTGGATTCTCTTGAAATACCTGTCTTCAAGAATTGATCAGACGATCCTTGGGGCAATACGCGGTCAGGGGATGACAAAGACGCGATCCCGTTGAAATCACCGGTCAGACAGGGGAACCCGCCGCTCGGCTTCATGACGAGATACGATCGAAAACGAGAACCTGACTTTGGAAATGGGTCGGTTCTAAGAGCTTGACCTCAAACTTTCTCTCAAAGAGGATGGGAACCCCAACCTGCTGTAGAACGGAACCGGAGAAGACCTGATCGGTGCTTCGCAAACGATAATGCGCACGGGCATCGAGACCTTTCAGACGGATCATCGGAATCTCGAAAAGTCGTAGCGGAACCGGGTTTTTTAGCACAATCACGACGGCTGTCTTGCCCTCCTCTCCGAGGTATTCGTTGACTGTCCACCCGTGTTCCGACGGCCACCGCAAGCGATACAACTGTCCGTTTTGTATCACCTTTCGGATCGACTTGTAAAAAGCAATAAGCGCTCTTGCTTCCGCCAACTCATCGTTCGTGTAATGAGACAGGTCGGCGCCAATTCCCATCGAACCCAACATGGCCGTATGAAAACGGAACGAAAGCGGGTAAGCGCTTTTTCCGCCCCAATCGGTGACCCAATTCATCATCACCTTCGGCGTATAAGCTAAAGAGAAGCCTTCCTGGATGGATTGCCGGTCAAAGGGATCGGTGTTGTCGCTCGTCCATACCTGGTCGGCCCATCTCAATATTCCGAGATCCACGCGACCGCCTCCGCCGGCGCAGCTTTCAAAGGTAACCTTCGGATGTTTCCGCCGCAATGTATCCCAGATTTCATAGAGATGATGGACGTACCGGACCCACATTTCCCGATCTTTTCCCTCTGGCGCCTGTGTCCATCCCGATTCGAGGATCGGACGGTTCATATCCCATTTGATGAATTCGATCGCGTTTTCGGACAGCAGCCAATCGAGGGTTCCGAGTATGAATCCTTTCACTTCCGGTTTCGCCAGATTCAGAATGAGTTGGTTTCGCCGAAGGGTCATCGGCCGGTTCGGAAACTGCAATACCCAATCCGGATGCACGCGAAACAAATCGCTGTCCGGATTGACCATCTCGGGCTCCACCCATAGGCCGAAGTCCATACCGCGTCTATGGACGTGGTCGATCAAGGGTTTTAAACCATACGGGAACTTTCGCGGATTCGCATACCAGTCTCCTAACCCCGCCTGATCGTTGTCACGATTGCCGAACCAACCGTCATCCATTACGAAGACTTCGATGCCGATCTCTGCGGCGAGGTCGGCCAATCGTTTTTGATTGGCTTCGTTTACCGAAAAGTTTGTCGCTTCCCAGGAATTGTAAAGAACCTTTCGGAAAGAAGGCGTCTTCTCTTCCGCGTTTTTCGGGAGCAGATGCTCCCTCTCGTATCGATGAAGATTGCGGCTCATTTGCCCGAAACCTCCGGTTGTAAACCCTCCGAGGAAGACGGGTGTTTGAAAAGTCCCCCCTGGCTCCAAGGTTATCCGGGTGTCCCATGGATTGATCCCACCGCATACTTGAATATTTTCGTAGAGCTGCTGAAAGAAGGTCATTCGCCAATTTCCGCTCCATCCGAGCGCTCCGTACCATACCGCGCCGCTGTTTTCGCCCGCGTCGGCGCTCAGCGCGAAAAACGGATTGTGAAAAGCGGAGGTTTGTCCTAAACGGCTCTCTAAAACGATCTTCCCATCCGCTACGGGTTGCGTGGTTCTTCGGGTTTCGTGCGCCCACATCCCCGATAGATGGGTGAGGAAATATCGGTCGTTTCCCGGAATATACCAGGCGGCCGATCCGATCTCTTCCAGGAGGATCACATGGTCGCTCTCGTTGACGAGGGTTATCCACCGTTCGATGAGATCAATCGGTTCGAAGAGCCGGTAATGCAAAAGCGCCTTCAATCCGTAAGCGGGATCGAAGAGGCGGATTATTAACGTATCCGGGTTTGGGTTTTCGAAACCGTCGTATTTCAATACGACGTCCCGTACGCCGTCATGGAAACAAGCCTTAATACACGCTTCCGCCATATTGCCTTCCCCGCGAACCGGCGCCTCGTCATTCCAATCCCACCAAACGCGATCGCGATACCGGGAAAGATCGGGATAGTCGGATGGGTCTTCCAACCGCTCTCCCCACCAGGTATGCTTGATATGGCCTCCCGAATGGATGCCAAAGGCATATCCGGAATGCTGCGTTTCCAAGACCCACAGATTACGCTGAGCGTCATAGATAATCGGCATAGGCTCCCCCCCTTAAACGATAGAAGATTATAGCATGTGGCATGTGATTCAGTACGAATGGTGTGGGTTCCTGCCGATTGATATATAATCAAAGAAGCCTCTAACGGATCGTATTTGAGACGAGCGTCTACCAAAATGCCTTTTGGGAGAGACGAATCGGGAGGAATAGAATGGAGATCATCGCAATAAACGAGGAAAACATCGATCGGGAGCATATTTGTTGCGCCATCGGAAATGACAAGGAAAACGCTGACCGGGCGCTGACGAAAAAAGCATGGATGAAGCAAACCTTCAAAGATGGATTGGTCTTTAAACGATTGGACGAGCGGGGAAAGGTCTTTATCGAGTATCTTCCGATAGAGAAGGCGTGGAAGCCTGTCACGGGCCGAAACTACCTGATGATCAACTGCTTATGGGTAGCGGGAAAGTTCAAAGGGCAGGGGTGGGCGACACGGTTGCTCGAAACGTGTATTACGGATGCCCGGTTGCAAAACAAAGCCGGGATTGCGGTGGTGACCTCCAACAAACGGAAACCGTTTTTAACGGAAAAAGCGTTTTATACCAAAAAGGGATTTGAAACCGTGGACTCGGCCGCCCCATATTTTGAGCTCATGGTGTTGAAACTGCAAAAGGCCCCACTTCCACGCTTCAGCCCTGAGGCGAAGACGGCAAAGATTTCCGGTCAGCATAACATAACCATCATCTTTTCAAATCAGTGTCCTTTTATGGAAGCCTATGTCGCAGAAATGGCACAGGTCGCCAAGGATGCCGGGTTTTCCGTGCGTGTTCAAAAACTGGAGAGTTGCCAGCAGGCTCAAGAAACGGGAAGTCCCTTCGGGACGCTGGGAATTTATTACAGGGGCGAAATTTTGACGCATGAGTTGATGTCAATGGAAAAGTTTCGAAAAATCATCGGAACATGATGATTGAATACGACGCCCAAAAAACGGATGATGAGAGATCAGTTAAAGAAGATCGGCGACAAGAAACGAAATCGAACGCGGTTGAGCCAGATTCCAACCCGTCTGGTTTCCGATCCATCAAATGATTCTGATTAAGAGCTAAGGGCTTCGAGTCGGATGGGAAAGCATATGATGCCGATGAGAATTCGTAAAGGAATGGAATTTTTGGTTTAAAGCGCAAGATCATAGTGGTTGACAGGAGGATGCGTCCATGGATTCGCTAAACGAAAAGTTTTCAAAACTTGGTGTTGATAACGCTCCCGGGCAGGAAACCAAGCAGATTACGGATGAACTCGATCATACCGGAGAAAAATATACTGGAAAAACTGTCGATTTCTCTCATGGGGATGTCAATGCCTTTGAACCAATACCCGGGACATTGAGCGAATTCATAAAGGGGGTTAACATCGGTGGTGAGCAAGCGTATACGGAGTATAAAGGGAGGATTCTCATACGGGAAAACGTGAGTGAAAAGCTTTCTTTATTTACAGGAGCCGCTATTTCTGCCGATACGCAGCTTATCATTACACCGGGTACTCAGGGGGCGCTGTTTCTGGCAATGGGATCGCTGATTGGACGCGGAGATAAAGTGGCCATCGTGGAACCGGACTATTTCGCAAACAGAAAAATCGTTCAATTCTTAGAAGGCGCGATGATTTCGATCACCTTAGACTACTTGAAGTCAGACGATAAGGCCGGTTTAGATCTCGCTCAACTCGAAAACGCTTTCAAAAACGGTGTTAAGGTATTTGTATTTTCCAATCCAAACAACCCGACAGGTGTCATTTATCGGCCCGAAGAAATCCATTCGATCGCTCAACTTGCTCGGGAATACGGTGTCGCGGTTATCGTCGATCAACTGTATTCAAGACAAATATTCGATGGCAGAAGGTATACACATCTTTGCGCCGAATATATTCGGCCCGAAAATTTAATAACGATCATTGGACCGTCCAAGACAGAATCCTTAAGCGGGTATCGATTGGGTGTCGCTTTTGGTTCTCGGAATATTATCTCGAGAATGGAAAAATTGCAAGCCATCGTTTCTTTGCGCGCTGGCGGCTATTCTCAGGCGGTTCTTACATCATGGTTTAACGAACCGCAAGCGTGGTTGGAAGACAGAATTGGCGCGCACCAAAGGATTCGGGACGATTTGTTGGCATTACTGCGAAAAGTAGAAGGGATAAAAGTCAGGAAAACAGAGGCGGGCAGTTATCTTTTCATAGAGATTCCCGAGTTAACGGTTACGATGAGGGAATTCGTGAAAATACTAAGACTTCAAGTTGGTGTTATCGTGACGCCGGGAACAGAATTTGGGCCCCGATTCACAAAGAGTTTTCGAATCAATTTTTCTCAAGAATATTCCAGTGCTGTAGAGGCAATTAAACGAATGATTCATATGATCGAAAGGTACCGTAAAGGCGGATAGCGCAACGGAGCCAAGCGATCAATCAAACGGCATCCCGGATAAGAGTTTTTTAGCCCATCGCGTCCATTTAGAAAAGCGCTCTCGTATACGATTTTTCCGGGGTTTTTGATGGGAGTTTAAAATACGAGTCGGTTTGGACTGGTTTCGATCCACGAATGGTATAGAAGGGTCATCGGATGGTTAAAAAAAGGTAATACCGGGTTGTGGCGGGGCGCGTAGCGAAGCGCTGCAGAGATTGCTGCCAAACGCAAGAATTGAGGGAAAACAGATGGAAATCATACGGTTAAACCCCGAGCTCTATAAAGGGAAGCATTTGATCATGCGTTATAAATCCCGTTTTTACTACGATATCGAAATCTCGAAGGCAGACGGGGGGGTTGATTTTTCGTTGGTGAGAAAACCCTTCGAAAACGAAAAGGAGAAATCCTTTGAAGATCGGCTCATTGAAGAATGGCTTGAAAAACCGCAACTGTATGGTGCTTCAGAAAACGGGGAAATGGTCGGTTATCTGGAGTTAAGCCACGAACAATGGAATAATCGGATGCGCGTTTCGAATATCATGGTCGAAGAGCCATCCCGTGGCCGGGGCATCGGAAGGGCATTGATGGACAGAGCCTACCGGGCGGCAGTTGAAGAGAATGCCCGGATGCTGATCCTGGAAACCCAATCATGCAATGACAAAGCCATCGCGTTCT
>ERZ795056.51-NODE-51-length-167482-cov-7.737241_pt1 | contig 167482 bp, 139 predicted proteins | sample MGYA00375140_ERZ795056 | MGnify/ENA primary metagenome ERZ795056 (study PRJEB30185, sample SAMN05720227) | activated sludge metagenome | isolation source: Anaerobic digester | place: USA | collected 2015-03-09 ...
GATGCTGCTTCGGGGGGCAGAATACTGCAGGATGCCGAACCGACAACCTGCTGCACATAAGTTCCATTTGTGGACGTTGTCTGCCCAGCCGCTACCGAGACCGTGGTTGTAGGAGGCTTCGCCCACCCGCTGAGGTCAAGAAACGCGAGCTTGTAGCTGCCCACGGGGATGTTAGCTATTGTTGCCCCGCTGCTCTTCCACCCAGTATCGGGGCCTGACAGGAGCTTCCACTGCGCACCCGCCGAGACAGCTGCTGCCGGGGTAATAGAACAACTGACGGACCCAAAAGGTGATGGGCAAGGAAACATCCACTTGGTGATGAAAATGCTGAGGGTTGAAGGATTGCCATCCATTGAACCGTACGTATTGCCCGCGACGTATACTTCTCCGGTAGGCGTCACGGCAACAGCATACGCTTGGTCACCGTATGAATTTGTGGACCCCCAAATGTGAGTTAGCAAAATGGCGTCATTCGTATCCCACACCGTCAGAAACGCATCTGCATCGCCATAATTGGCCACTTTATAGGTATATCCCGCTATATAGAGTCTGCCATCACTTCCTCTAGCAATCTGACCGCCTCGGTCTTCATTTGCCGACCCCCACACCTTCGTCCAAAGCTTGGTACGGCTAGGTGTCCATTTCGTTAGGAAGAGAGCTTGTAACGAACTTGGAAGTGCAACTCCATCAAAGTAGTTGGACCACGCTCCGTCGCAATAACCGCTCACGTAGATATTCCCAGAGCCATCCACCACAAGCCCCTGTGGCGTACCCGAACCGAGTGCAGAGCCGTACAATCCGTACGCCCACAGCTCCATCCACTGTTGAGTCCCGGAGGAATTGAATTTAGTCAGACGGGGGCCAGTGTTCACCGCATAGCCGGAATTCGGGCACGTGCCTGCGACATAGCAGTTTCCATCCACATCAACTTCTACAGCATACGCCTGCTCATCCTTTGCATCGCCCCAGATACGGCTCCATTCGTAATTACCGTCGCTATGCCACTTCGTCAGAAACATATCGTACTGAGTCTGGTCGGCATGGGGCTGCGCGTGGAAGGAACCAATAGTATAACCACAAACATAGATGTTGCTTCCCTGAACAGCGAGGGCTGTTGCAAAGTCGCCCCCATAGGACCTGTTTGTGGACCCCCACATTCGGGTCCATTCCACGACTCCGTTCGTGTTTAGCTTGGTCAGACAGCAATCGCTGTATCCTGCATTCGTCTGACCAGCACCGAAGTAACCCTCTGTGCTCGCTACAACATACACGCTCCCATTTCCATCCAGTGCGACACCACCTGTTGGCTCGCCGCTGACCTCGTATCCCTCATCGTCGGGAGAACCCCATATTTGGGTCCACATTTTCGCCCCACTTGGCGACCATTTCGTCAGGAACAAGTCGTAGCCGCCGACTAAAGGATTACCATCAATAGAGCCTCTAGCGTAACCCATCACATAAGCATAACCAGACCCATCAACAGCGACGCCAGCCACTTGGTGCATATAATAGACAACATTGCTGCCCCACTGTTTTGTCCACACCTTGTTCGACTGGGATTGATAGGACACAGTGATATTGGTCGTCTTGTTCTCGACAAGAGTGACTTGTTGGAAGAATGGGCGTGACCAACTGGGCACGTCCTTGAACTGGACTGTTGTGCCTTGTGTGGTGATGTTGCTTATCGTGATGCTGTTGCCGCTAGCCAGCCAATTGGTATAGGGGGCGTAATCTATGGCCAGCCGCCAACGTGCTCCGGCGCTACGCGCTTCAGATGGGTTGATAGTGCACGTGGCAGTGCCGTTGCCTGTGGCAAACAAGGCGGCGGGACACACCAGAATTGCAATCAACGCCGACAGAAGAATGGTCCGCCTTGCAATAGAAGAATAGAACCCGTGAGCCATAACGGACCTCCCAGACCTGTTGCGAACCAGCAGAAGATGAACCCGCTGGCCTACCTTGAGTCATAGTACCCATCATGGGGCAGAAAAGACATCACGCAGATGCAGGTCAACGGGGTGTCTAGAGCCATCCAATCCCCCCTCGATTCATCCCGTCTGCGGGGCCAACGGCGGGGCCAATATTTTGACGTCGTCTGCATTTCCTTGCATTTCCGTGCATTGTTCAGATATGCGCGACGTGAAGAATGTGCAACAACCACAAGGTTTTCTGAATTTTCCTTGGCCGAAGTTTGGGACTGAAAATCCGTGTGTCGGCGGTTCGATCCCGCCTCTGGCCACCAGCCTTCGCTCGGAGCGCAGCGGAGAGCGAAGGCTGTCACGCCGTAGTCAGTCGAGCGTTAGTGAGACTGCGAAGGCGGACCCCCGCTCCGAGTCTTCCGTCTCCGCTTACAGCTCCGCCGAGACAAGACGGCTTGGCAAGCCAGCTCCATGTATCATTACGTCTACATCTTGGTCAGCGACAAGGACGCCTCCATTCACTACACCGGGCTCACCCAAGATCTTCAGGCCAGACTTGTGAAACACAACCAAGGAGGTTGTCCCCATACCGCCAAAGACAGGCCATGGCGACTGGAGACCGCCATAGCCTTCGCAAGCCGGGAGAAAGCCGCGGCCTTCGAACAGTACCTCAAGAGCGGGTCCGGCCGCGAGTTTGCTCGCCGCCACTTCTGATCCCCGTCCCAAAGCGTAGCGGAGAGCGAAGGCTGTCACGCCGTAGTCAGTCGAGCCTTGGCGAGACTGCAAAGGCGGACCCCCGCTCCGATCACTGGACACCGGTCACTCCTCTTCCTGCTGACCTCCGGCGCCTAGTTTCTGGTTACTACTCACTACCTATCCCCCCCCTCACCCGACAAACCGCCCACCGCGGCGACCCGTCAGATGATCGCGGTCCAACTCCAGCACGCCGTTCACGATGACGGCCTCAACACCCTTGGCAAACTGATGCGGTTTCTCAAACGTCGCCGTGTCGGCAATCGACTGCGCGTCGAACACCACCACATCCGCATACGCACCCTGCTTCAGAACCCCGCGGCCCTTCAGGTTGAACTGACTCGCCGGTAGCGAGGTCATCTTTCGCACCGCCTCCGGCAACGGCACCGTCTTGCCATCGATGGCAGCACGCAGGAATTTCGGGAACGTGCCGTAGGCCCGCGGGTGCGGATGATCCGCCCCCAACGGCCCGCGCGGCGCGCGTAGCGACGCATCCGATCCCAGCATGACATACGGCTCGGCGAGGATCTTCCACATGTTCTCTTCGCTCATGCCGAAGAATATCGCCCCCGTTCGAAGCTCATCCATTTCCATCAGATGAAGCGCCGCATCCACCGGCTCCATCGAGAGCTCGCTCGCAGCATCAGTCAACGGCTTCCCCTGGAACTTCCTGCACGATTCACTGAGCACGGACCCGATGAGCACGCTCGTCCAATAGGTCGCATCGCGGGAGGCCAATAGCTCGGTGCGGATCTTCTTCCTGATCGCCGAGTCCTTCAGCCTGCCCAGCACGACCTCGCGTCCACCACCCGATGCCCAATCCGGTAGAATCACATCCAGATCCGTCGATGCTGCCGTGTACGGATAGCGATCCGCGGCGACATCCATGCCCGCAGCACGAGCGTCCCGAACACGAGCCAGCGCCGCATCGACCAGTGGCCAGTTCTTCCGACCCGACGTCTTCAGATGAGAAATTTCCACGCGAACGCCCGACTCCCGCCCGATCTGCAGCGATTCGTCGATCGCCTCCAGCAGACGCGCACCCTCACTGCGCATGTGAGAGGTGTAGATGCCTCCCTTGCGGGCGGCCACGCGGGCAAGTTCAATGATCTCCTGACGGGCCGCAAACATGCCCGGCGCGTAGATGAGACCCGTGCTGAGCCCCGCGCCGCCTTCATCCAGCGCCTTCTCCAGCAACGCCGCCATACCTTTCAATTCGTCGGGTGTCGATTCCCTCGCCTCGTAGCCCACCACACCCGCCCGAATGCTGTTGTGACCGATCAGCAGAACGATATTCACGCCGGGCTGAACCTGCTCCAGCAGCGCGCGATATTCGGCCACGCTGCTCCACGCGCCGGGGTATTTCTTTGCACGCCAATCCGAGGGCATCTGGTAGGCGCCCACTCGCGGCGCGGCCGATGCCCCACAGTTGCCCACCACTTCCGTGGTTACACCCTGGAAGACCTTGCTCGCCGCGGAGGGCTCGATGAGGATGTAGCCGTCGGAATGGGAATGTACGTCGATGAAGCCGGGACAGACCGTCTTGCCGCGGGCATCCACAACCCGGGCCGCTGCGGAACCCGCCAGATCGCCCATCGCTTCGATGCGGTCGCCTCGGATGCCGACGTCCGCGCGGACCACCGGCTTGCCCATACCGTCCAGCACCAGTCCGCCTGCTATAAGCACATCGAACATGGCCACTCCATCGGAATGTCCGCGAGTACCCGCGCAGCCCTAAGCCGGCGCGGAATCGGCTGCCGGGGCCTGGGGAACCGCCTGCGGTGCAGCGGCGGCCGGTTGATTACCCAACAGCTCAAGTACCTCACGCTGAACGTGCTCGAGATCCGTCAGCTTCAACCCCGGGTCCGGCACCGTGAAACTCTCGCCCGTGCCACGGTGTTCGTACACGTGGATTCGGGCGCCATCCTCCCGCACCTGCACATCGCGCTCAACCAGAACACGCCGCCGCTCCAGCATGACGGCGAGGATGAAGATGGCATTCCCGCGTGAAGGATCATTCGTCGCCATGAGTTCGCGGAGCAGCGACTCAGCCGTCTCTTTCTTGAGCGGTTCCGGAGCCGGCGGAGGTGGAAGCTTGAAGACGGATTTCCACGTGCTCTGCGCCCCCGCCTTGGACTGCGGCTTCTCCCAGCAGGTGCCGCAATAGTCGCCTCTCACGTATTCGCCCTGCTCGAAGCTCAACTGTGAGAAGAATGTCTCCAAATCAACAAAACCGCGGTTACAGCCCTTGCAGACGTCACTGCGAGCCCTGATGTTCCATTCCTGGTTTGTACTCATGAAGATCGCTCCGGCACGCGGGATCAGTCTTTGCCCTGCAATAGATCCCGATGCTCCTGGAAGTAAAGAAGGCCCGAGGCAAGCGTGATGGCCGCCACAGCGGCCGAAATTGCGAGCGAAATATAGCCGAAACAGAAATCGTAGTTCTGCAGGAGCTTCTCCGGCGACCCGCGAAGCACATCGTGGCGAACCGCCGTCCCCAGCAGCAGCGCCACGATCGCCACGATCTGCCAGACGGTCTTGTGTTTGCCCCACTTGCCGGCGGAAACGATCTCGCCCTTGCTCGCCGCCAGCAACCGGAGACCCGTCACCAAAAATTCGCGGGAAATAATGACCACCGCAATCCATGCCGGCACGAGACGGAGTTCGACGAAGCTGACAAAGGCCGCGCAGACCAACACCTTGTCCGTCAGCGGATCCATCAGCCTGCCGAACGCAGTGACGCCGTGACCACTGCGCGCGAGATAGCCATCGAGGTAGTCGGTGATCCCCGCGATGACAAAAACCAGAAGTGCGAGACTCTTGGCGAAGGGGAACGAGATGGTCAGCAACGCCATCATGATCGCCGCAAGACCGAGGCGGCTCAGCGTAAGCATGTTGGGCACATTCACGGCTTGCTCTCCGACGTCGAGCCACCCTCAATGTAGGAATCCGGCGGATCCATCACCACGGGCAGCGGCCCCCGTTCAACGTCCGCTGCAGGCGCCGGGGCCGACACGGTCTGAACCTTCTCGCCCTGTTCAACGGTACGCGCCGCACAGCGGCTGAGGGAAAGTCCCAGGATAACAACCAGCAACAAGACTCCCCCGCCGATCGCGGCCGGGCGCTTCCAATTCCTCTGCGTGACAAACAACGTGGCCCACGGACGCCGGGGTATGACGGGCGCGGAATCGTCTGCAGGCATGTCCTCATCCGGAGGCGGCGGCACAGGCACCGGGCCCTCCGGCGGAATGAACTGCGGCCGCTCCTTCGGCGCATACGTGTCCATGTACTCGCGAATGAGCGGCGCGGCATCGAGAGCCAGATACTCGGCATACAGCTTGAGAAAGCCCTTGGCGTAGATCGGCGCGGCCACGCGGCTATAGTCATCCCGCTCCATCGCCTCGATGGTCTGGATCTTCATACGCGTCGCGGCGGCCGCCTGCGAACAGGTGACCTTCTTGCGCTCGCGCGCGGCTTTGAGTGTTTGTCCCAGCGTGGGCATGTTTCTTAAACTTCCGTCTCGTCGGTCGGATTCTGCGGAATCTCTCCGTCGAGGTCGATCAGAATTTCCCGCGGATCCGAACCACACGGCGGGCCAACAACCCCGCGCTGCTCCAACAGGTCCATCAACCGCGCCGCCCGCGTGTACCCAATCCGCAGCCGCCGCTGCAGCGACGAGGTGGACGCCCGCTTCGTCTGGCGGATAATCTCGATTGCCGAATCAAGCAGGTCATCCTCCCCCATATCGGGCAAGTCGGGGGCGTTGCTGTCCATCTTGTCCTTGATGGTGTTTTCGTACTGCGGCTGCCCCTGCTTCTTGATGAAATCGACGATTCTCCGCATCTCCGCGTCCGTGGTCATCGTGCCCTGCGCGCGGGTCAACTTGCCGCTGCCCGGCGGCAGAAAGAGCATATCGCCCTTGCCCAGAAGCTTGTCGGCACCGTTGGCATCGAGGATCGTGCGGCTGTCCACCTTCTGCGCCACCTGGAAGGAAATACGCGCCGGGAAGTTCGCCTTGATCGTGCCGGTGATGACATTCACCGACGGCCGTTGTGTGGCGAGGATCATGTGGATGCCCACCGCACGCGACAACTGCGCGAGCCGGGCAATCCCGGTCTCGATTTCCGCCTGCGCCACCAACATCAAGTCCGCCAGCTCGTCCACCACGATCACGATGTATGGCAGCCGGTCCGGCGGCTCATCGCTCGGCTTCTCAGCCTCGCCCGGCGCGCCCTCGAAAAGTTCGGTCTGCTTCAGAATCGGCCGGGTGTTGTAACTCTTGATGTTGCGCACACCGACCTTCGCGAAAAGCTTGTAGCGCTTCTCCATCTCGTTGATCGCCCAGCGCAGTCCGATGCTGACCTTCTTCGGATCGGTGATGACCGGAACGACCAGGTGCGGCAGGTGGTTGTAGGTGGAGAACTCGACGATCTTCGGGTCGATCAGCATGAGGCGCAGCTCGTCAGGCGTGCGCGACATCAGCAGGCCCGTCAGGATGGAGTTCATGCAGACCGTCTTGCCGGAGCCGGTCGCACCCGCGATCAGCATGTGCGGCATCTCCGCCAGGTCCGCCACAATCTCGTGACCGCCCACGTCCTTGCCGATGGCCAGCGGCAACGCGGCCTTCCCGCTCTGCCACGTTGCGCTCTCGATGAGCTCGCGCAGGAACACCACCGTCGTCTTCGAATTCGGCACCTCGATGCCGACCACGCCCTTGCCGGGAATCGGCGCCTGCACGCGGACGCTCTCCGCCTTCATCGCCAGCGCGATGTTGTTGCCGAGCGCGACGATCTTCTCCAGCCGCACGCCCGGCGCCGGCAAGAGCTCGTACCGCGTAACCACGGGGCCGCGCTCGACATTCGTCACGTCGACCTCGATACCGAACTCTGCAAAAGTCTCCTTCAGCACCACCGCACTGGCTTGGAAATCGCCGCGAATTTCCCGGTCCTTTTCAGGCGGTAACGGGTCCAGCATGGAGACGGGCGGCAGTTTGAAGGCAGAATTGGTCTGGCTGAAGAGGGGCTCCGGGTTGACGGGTTCCGGCGCGCGGACCGGCTTCGGACGTTCCTTCTTCGGCGGAGGCGGCAACTCCTCGACCTCTTCCTCCACCTCGGGAATCTCCGGCTCGGGCACCGCTCGCGCACCCCGTCCGGGCGTGATGATAACCGCCGGCCGAATGGCGGGTTTTTGCACAGCCGCCTCGCGCTCAGCCTTCTCCTGCTCTTGCTCGCGCATGACGTCTTCCAAACGCCGGCGCTGCTTCTCAACCTTGCGCTGCTCCCGCTCAATCTGCGACCGTTCATCGCGGTGCTCCGCGATCTTCTCATCCACCTTCTTAAACAGCGCCACGGCCAGCACCCCAATCGCGTGCGCAATCTGGAGAGGATGAATCTCGATGAAAAGAATCAGGCTGATCGCCAACAACGACGCCGCGATAATGCCCGTGCCCACCGTACCCAGCCACCGCACCAGCATTTCATCGGTCAGAAAGGACCCCACCACACCACCCGGCCCGCAGGTGTTAAGCTTCTCCACAACCCCTTCCCACGCACCGGGTTGTAAATCGAAGATACAAAGCAGCGCCAAGAGCATCACGGTCAGCCAAACCGCCTTCGGCCAAACGCGCCCCTCGCGTTTGAAAATGAGGAGCAGGCCGATGATCATCAGCCCCGCCGGCAACAGATAGGCCCCAATGCCGAGGGCCATGAAGAAGAAGAAGGCAGTCCACGCGCCCACAGGACCGATGAAATTCTCGGCAGGCCGGTTTGGCGGCGATTTCAGCAGGGGAATATCGCCCGGTGCATAGGAAAACAGGCTGAGAAGAAACAGGAGGGCCACCGTCACCAGCAAAATGCCCCAAGCCTCCCGCCACCCGGTTCTAGCTATTTCCTTCCTTACCGCCATGGCCGTACAAAATAGCAGTACCCCACGCCTCAAGCAAGCGCGACCGCAACGACCGTTGGGGCTTCAGTATGGCAGACTTCGATGCCAAGACCTTCGACCATTACGACAGGGTCAATAGCGGCTTGGCGCGACGATTACCCGAAGGACGGAGCTGTGGCAGTCGTCCACAGGAATCCGCCTGATGGATTGATGCATGAGAAGTAGATGAGGAAGGACCGCAGGAGGCTGACATCGGTGATGGCCATGTACTCATCCAAGTTCCCCGCCGCATCGTAGGAACAGAGGACCTTTGACTCACCGCCGTAGTCGGCCTGCACCAACCGGTATTGAGCGTCGTAGCTATACTTGACCGTTGTCCCCGCCTCCGCGGCAAGAACACAACCTAGCAGCACGATCCCCACTAACCACCAACGCTTGTTCATGAACCCCCCTTCGCAAGCTTCATGCTTCTCTTTTTTTTGCAGGCTAACTTCGCCTATTCGACATCCAAGGACCGCCCCCGCACTAGAGAGGGATGCAAAAGGGTATGAAGTGCCGGTACTTCTTTTCTTCAAACTTCAACGTCTTCTTCTCCCCCCAACATGACAGCTCTACCTCAAGTCTCCCGTCCCGGACTACACCACCCTCAAGCCTCACTGACAATATTGTGCCGCGGAAGATCTCTGTCTCTTGAACGGATGACGGAGCGACAGCAGCCCCATCAATCTTTTCAAAGATGACATCTCCCAGCCCACCGGAATGCACAAGCTTGAGGATATTCGTTTCGTGAGGGGGATACAGAGCCTTATCGGTCATCGGCACAATCGGTATGAAAGCAGGCCCCACCCAACTCATACGATCAGCCAGAACAGGATACACCACAACCTCATTGGTTGTCCCCATAACGAATTCATATAGAGGAGGCTTATACTGCCCAAATGAGGGCTCTCTGCTGCGAGTATGCCACCCCCCTTTTTCCACCACATGAAAGCCATCCTCTAAATGCACAAGCGTCAGGTAATCGGCCGAATCCACGACAGAACACCCGCCCACCAAGCAAACCAGTACACAGGCCGCAGCCAGAACGAGTCTATTCATCACCACCACCCTGACACCCTTTGGGGTCAGACCTACAAATAACAAATAGGCTCATTCCAGCACCCCGAGGCTTCTCTCCGCCTGCTCCAACTTCCGCCGCAGCCCCTTGTCTGTCTTGACCAGCCGATCCGTTCGCCTCACCTGCCAACTGACCGCCGATCCCCACTGGAGCCCCAGCTCCCGCGCCACCTCCCGTTGCGTCAACCCGCTATGCCGACTCAGCAACAGCGCCGCCAGCCCCCGCGCGCCCTGCCCCCTGCTCCGACAGCCAATCTCCTCGACAGGCACCCCCATCACCTGCGACACCGTCTTCAGGACTCTCCTCGGCGCCACCGCCACCACCTGCCTTCGAAACGTCGTATCCTCCGGCCTCTTCAACCTGCCAACCTGTTCCGCCCCCACCTCCCGCATTCTCTCCATGAATCCCTCTCCGCCGATCCCCTCACTCGCCCCCTTCACCAACTTCTGGACTTCCTCGTCCGTCTTTGCCAACCCCTGTTCCACATACTTCCGGTACGCCGAAGGCCTCCGCCCTTTCTGCCCCGCCAACTGTGCCAGCACCGGCCCCATCTCCAATCCCTCAATCGCCCTTGCCCTCCCCGCATAGGCCGGGTAGCTGCTCCAGCGATAGCCCCGCAAATACCGAACCTGCTCTTTTAGCGGCCTTTTCTCGATCTCCCCGACATGCACCGGGTTCAAGTGTACATACCGGCTCAGTTTCAGCAGGTACTCATCCCCCTCCACCGGCTTTCCCCCAAACCGACCCTGCAACAGATGTCCCACCCGCCGGTGCCTCTTGTTGAAGTACATCGTATACGCCGTCATCAGCGACTGCATGAATCGGCTGATATTGGCCCCCGGTGTCTCCACCAGCAGATGCACGTGATTGTTCATCAGGCAGTACAGGTACAGCCTCACCCCGTGCTTCCCTGCCTGCTCGCTCAACTGATCTAGGAACCGCCCACGATCCCCGTCATCCCGAAAGATATCCTGCCTCCCGTTCCCCCGAACGGTCACGTGGTAGATCGCCCCCTCGAACACAATCCTTAGTTTTCTCGCCATACCCGCCTTCCTACCACCCCTTGCCCTCTCCGTCCACCCTCTTATTTGTTATTTGTAGGTCTGACCCCGGAAAGATCGGAAAGATTGCTTGCAGATCTACTCCCAAAGCTACTGAGTATCAGGCGCCCAAGGGAGGTCATCGTGGCCCACCCAACACCAAGAATGAAAATATTGCTGACAGCAGCATTCACGTAATCGAACACGTTGAAGTTCACAAAATCCTTGCTGTTCACCGGATTGGCAAGGAGAGCTAGAAGGCATAGCGGAGGAAAGCCCAGGAAAAGAACAAGCCCTGTTACGGCACCGACCGCGCGCTGTGCGAATGATGCAACTCTGAGAGAACAGAATATGAACACGAGTCCCGACAACGCGGCGAAGTACAGGAAAACGGGATATCCTTCGGCAAAGAAGAACCCGATCGCGTTCTCTCTTTGGCTTTGCAGCGGGATGCTGGCAACGACGGAGATAGACGCCACACAACACACAATCGCAGAACCCAGTCTTAGCCTTTCAGTACTCATCTCAGCACTCTATGGGAAGGAAGCCCGAATCACGGTGTTGGCGCTCGAAGTTGAGGATACGGAACCCCTCGATCCACGGGCTCCAATCGATATTGCTCCGCCATTCACTGGCGCGAGAAACACGCTGCGGGATATTTCATTGGGGGTCGTCTGGGAGTCATGAACAATGGGCACCCCCGCAGCACGCAGACCGTCCGCCACAAGAGAACCACAGGTATACTCACTGCCATCAGAGGACTGAATACCGACTATCGCACCATAGTCATACCCGCCGAAGGTGCCTCCAACAAGAGCCTGCCCCGCAAATTTAAGAAGCCCAGCTTCATCAACCGCGCCGTTTGGTCGCATGATTTGGAATGTCTTCCCGTCCAGACTGTCCGGGGCATCAATAACAACACCGTCGCCAGGACGAGCCGTTAGAATACCATCCTGCACCCTAATGCCAACATGCCCATACACATCTCCGGGAGTATTTGCATCTGCAGTGAAAATAGCGATGATCCACTGAATGATATTGTTATCGACATAGAGATACACATCCCCAACCCGTCCCTGCGCCCAACTCTCCCCCCACCCCCACGGGTCGATGAAGTTCACCGGATCGCCGTGGCAGTAGGCGTACAGATTCAACCCGCCCGGAAGGCCAATCGGATCTTTCGTGAGCCACCGTCTCAGGTCCGCCGCGTAGTACCGCGCTTTGATGTAGTACAGCGACCCACCCTCGTGATACGCCCCATACCCGCCCCCGAACGTATACGGCGTCTCCACCCCGCCTGCCTGATCCAGCACTTCTCCGTACGGCGAATAGGCGTACTCCGCCACCACCGCCCCGTTGGTGTCCGTCAGCGCCAGCGTCGACCCCTGCTCATCCGCGTGGAAGTAGTACACCGCTCCGTTTGTTTCCACCTGCGCCAGCAGCCCCCGCGCGCCCCAGATGTAGTACCGCACCGGCAGCCCGTTCGTGTCCGCCTCCATCAGCACGTTGTGCAGCGCCGCGCCACGATCCAGCACGAAATGCCGGGTGCCTTGCAGGGAATGCCGGGTCACCCGATCCCCCAACCCGTCGTATTCATAGGCGCTGGCCGTTCCCTCGTTCACCACGTTCGTCATCCGATTGTCGTGGTCGTATCCCATCGCCAGCCCCATCCCGTTGGAGACCAGGTTCCCATTCGGATCGAAGTAGAAGGCGTTGGTCGTCCACGCCTCATCACCCGGGGCCGCAACACGAAGCGTCTGCGAAAGCCGATCGGCCCCGTCGAAGGTCATGCACTCCACCTTCGGCTGCAGGTCCCCCACCCGCCCCGCCACGATCTCCTCTTCCATCTTAAGCCCCAGCCCGTCCCGCGTAAATACCCGTTCCAGAAATGCCGTGGCACCGAGAATATAGGAGAATCCCGCCAGCCTCTGTGTATCGTCCCATTCAAACACCCCGGCCACTTAGGGTCAGCCCTCACGGTCCCCCGCGGATGAATCCGACCGGGCGGGAGATGATGTTCTGTGCGAGAGAAGAAACGACGAGCAGTTCAAGAAGGCAGATACTTAGGAAAGAGAAATGAAACCCGAGTCGATGGACATGTTTCCGCGGCGCGAGACTCCGTCGCATGCGATGCTCCCCTTGGTGGGTCCTTTTCTACACCCAATCCCCGCTCTCTGACTAGGGGGGGTATCTTGTAGGATGTTCCTGACAAATGGTCCGCTCCATTCCGAGACTCGACAATCATCCCGGAAATCCGCATTGTTCTGACAGGTGTAGCCCACAAGGAGCGTGGACATGATCAGAAGCATCCTCGTGTGTACGGACGGCTCGCCGCGCAGCGATGTCGCGGCCGATTACGCCATCGACCTTGCCAAGCGTCTGAAAGCACGGCTCCTCGGACTCCACGTACTCGACCTGCGCCTCTTTGAGGGGCCTCTGCTGGCCGACCTCTCCGGCGCGATCGGCGCCCAGCCCTATTCCGACCAGATCGGCCGCTTCCGGGATTTCCTCACCCGGCGGGGTGAGGCGGTCATGACCGCCTTCGTCAGCCGCTGCACCACCGCAGGTCTGCAAACCGAAAGCCTCATCCGTACCGGTCATCCGCCGCGCGTCATCCTTCAGGAGGAAGCCCACGCCGAATTGATCGTGCTCGGCCAGAAGGGCGAGCACGCGGATGTCATCGGCGAGATGATGGGGTCTACGGTAGAGCGCGTCATGCGCAACTCGGTCAAGCCCTGCCTCGTAACCCCGACCGAGTACCAGCCGTTCTCGCGGATCCTCGCAGCCTTCGATGGAAGCACCCATGCAGGCCAAGCTCTCCGCGAAGCCGCCGAGCTGGCCATCGCCATGGATATCGAACTTGTCGTGCTCACCGTGGGCGAGAATAGCCACGAGGGACAGACGGAGGAAATATCTCAGGACGCCAAGGATCTGGTGAAGCCCCACGGCGCGAAGGCGTCCTTCGTCACCGTGCACGGCAGGACCGCCGCCGCAATCCTGGAAACCGCGCGCAGCCACAAGTGCGGCCTGATTGCGTTGGGCGCGTACGGGCACAGCCGTATTCGCGAGATGGTGTTGGGCAGCACCACCACACAGGTGGTTTCACGGGCACACGTTCCCGTCTTAATCGTACGCTGAGATCGACCATGCAGAACACATTGTTCATCGTAATCCCGACCCTGGCCGTCATACTCGCCGCCGCATGGTGGATACGCCGCAGCATCCTGGCCGCCATCGCCAAGCCGCGCGACGACCAGTCGTTCGCCCTCCTCCAGAACCAGGTCAACGCCCTCAACACGCAGGTGGCGCAGGCCCTCGACAACACGCGGAAATCGATGGACGAGCGCCTCGACAACGCCGCGCGCGTCATCCAGGGCGTGAGCAAACAGCTCGGCCAACTCGACGAATCGTCCCGCCGCATTTTCGATATCGGCAAGGATATGGCCAGTCTGCAGGAAGTGCTCCGCTCGCCGAAGCTGCGCGGCAATATCAGCGAGCTGTTCCTCGAAGACCTCCTCGCGCAGATCCTGCCGCCGGACCATTACAAAATCCAGCACGCCTTCCGCGGCGGCGAAACCGTCGATGCCGCCATCGTACTGAAAGCCGGACTCGTTCCGGTGGACGCGAAGTTCCCCCTCGAGAACTTCCGGCTCGTGGTGGCTGCCGCAGACGATGAAGCGCGCAAGATCGCGCGGAAAACCTTCCTGCGCGATGTTAAAATCCACATCGATGCGATCGCCCAGAAATATATCCGGCCCGACGAGGGTACATTCGATTTCGCGCTGATGTACATCCCGGCCGAAAATGTCTACTACGAGACGATCATCAAGGATACCGACGGCACCGCGGACTTCTCCCTGTTCAACTACGCCCTCTCGAAACGCGTCATTCCCGTTTCGCCGAACAGCTTCTACGCCTACCTGCAGACCATTCTGCTCGGCCTGAAAGGCATGAAGGTGGAGGAAAGCGCGCGCGACATGCTCAACGCACTGGCCGCGTTGCACAAGGATTTCGAGCGGTTCGAGGAACCGTTCCGGCTCATCGGGAAGCATCTGGAGAACTCGCTCAAGCAGTTCGCCGACGCGGATAAGCGGCTCGGGAAACTCACGGGCCGCATGGAGCAAATCGACAGCGCCACCAAGGGCCTCAACGCACCAGAGGTTCCGCCTGCGATCCACGGCTCCCCGGAATGATCGCCCCGGCCGACTCTGCATCGCGCCACGGTTTCGAGTCCTTGTAGCTCTCCACCATCTTCGCGAGCGTTGAGCCCGGCGCAAGCTCCTGCGCCCGCCCAGCCAGTTTCACAGCAGCTCCGAATTCGCCCACTTCGGCATGCGCCGCAGCTCGGACCGCCAGCACCAGAGGATCCTTCTTATCGCTCAACCAGCCGGCCCGGTCCGCAAGTCGTACCGCCTCGGCGCCATTACGAACAGCGTCCTCCCGACACGTGGCGCGAATCCACCCGAGAGCCACCAAGGCCGACGTCTGGTACGGAAGGTCCTGTAAGACATTCTCATACAGGTCGGCCGCTTCACGAAACTTGCCGCGCCGGACCAGGAGATCGGCCAACTTCTCCTTTGCACGCGCGAAGTGAGGCAACTCCTTCAACACAGCTTCGAGTCCATCACGCGCATCGTCCAACGCGCCCACGGCCAGCGCCAGCATCGCGCGGTTGTACAAGCCCTGCACGTTGCGTGGATGCTCGCGCACCACGCGCTCCAGCAAGGCGTAGGCATCGTCGAACCGGCTCATCGATGTGAAACTGCCCGCCAGGTTCACCTGCGCATCGACGTTCCGCGGATTAAGCTGCAGCGCGCGTTCGAAGAACGGCACGCTTGCGGGAATCGATCCAAGCCCCGCCAGCCTCGCCCCCACGCGGACAAAATCCCGATCGCGCCCACGCTTATCCACGCCCTCTTCCAAGGTTTGGAGAGCGGCGCCCCGGTCGCCCGCGCGCGCCTGCGCCTCCGCCAGTTGGAGCTTCAGATCGTGACACCACGGCGCGATTTCGCCGGCCGACTGCAGCACGGGTACCGCCGCCGCACCATCTCCGACGTCCATCAACAACCGCGCAAAATTCTGCCGCATCATCCAATCGTCGGGCCGCGCGGCCATCGCGCGTTGGTAAAGGTCCCTTACTTCATCGCCGCCCGCAGGCCGGGCCGCCCGCGCCTTCTCCTGCCACAGGTACACCGCTTCCTCGTTGAAGGCCTGCCGGATAAACGGCGCCCGCTTTGATCGCTCGCAAATCTCCAGGTATGTCTTCGCTTCATCCGCGGCCGAAAACGCGATCTGTTCCTTGCACGCGTCCATCGACGGGACTGCATCCGACCCACCCAACCCCAACAGCAAGCCCACGCCATCCAGCAGCCGCGATGCCACCCGGTAGTTGCCCTCGAACGAGAAATGTACGTGATCGAGGAAGACACCGTCCCCCAGCAACTCGGGGTCCTCGGTCAGGTTCAGCAAGGCGAATCGCGGCCGCGAGCAGTCGGACACCGCGAAGATGATCTCGTTGATCCGCGTATCGGCCCGAAACCGCAGCGCATCGAGATCACGCGCCGCCTCATATTCCGCCATCGCGTCCTGCCCCAGTCGCTCCATGCACCGCGCACGACGATAGCGCAGCTCGGCATATTCATCATCCAAGCGACTCGCCTCATCATACGATTTCAGCGCGTCCTTCCAGTCGGCAGATGCCTCGCAGCTGGTTCCATCCGCCCACGCTTTTCCCCACGCCGCGAGGTCCGCTGCGGCCAGCCCGCGGCGATGCTGCGACGCAAACGGCGGACACACGCGCAGGTTCACCGCGACGGTGCACAGCAACACCCCTGCTTTTGCATCGCCGGCGAAACTCATAATGTCGCGCAAGTTCGATTCAAAATGGCTGTAGGCCGCCTCCAACGCGGGATCGTCATGAGCCACCAGCGTCTGCGAAAACATCGAGAGCCCTTCCCATTCCGGCAGGCCCCGATCGCCCTTCGCAAGCTGCACGCCGGCGTCGAGCAACTGCCCCACGCGCGTCGCGCGATAGAACATATTCGCGCGGATATACGGCAGGCTACCCGAGAACGTGCGGAACGTGGTCCCCGGCCCGTACGGCCCGAGGATCTCGTTGTTGCCCATGTAGATAACGAAGAGGTCCGGCTCCGCCTGGGCACAGGCACGCGCAATCTCACGCACCGCATGCGAGTTGATCGCCGTCATCGCGACATTGACCAGTTCCACCTGCGCGTCCGGATAACGCTCGCGGAGCATCACGTCCAATATCCGCGTGAAACTGTAATTGCCGGCAGGGTCGCCAAGCGCCGCCGATTCGCCCAGCACAAAGACGCGGCGGACGCCTGCCGGTTTCGGGGTTTGCAGGGCCAAATCGAGCGGCGCGCGCGCAATGGCCCGCGGAAAGAACCGCCAGCCGAAACGCTCGTTGACGTGCAACACAGTCCTGCCGTCTGCCAGCCGCATCGGTACCAGAAAAGCCGAGGGATATCCCCATCCCGCGATGCGCAGCCCAATTTCGAGACAGCCCACCACCAAAGCCGGGGCGAGCAGCGCCAGAAGCGCCCGCTTGGCCCAAATTGCACCGCGTCCTGTCCGTCCGCCTGTCGTCATGACGCCCTGTCAGTACCACATCCGGCACGCCAAGGTGAAGCCAAGGTTACGGCTCCAAACGCGAACTTTGTCGCTTGAGCCTGCCGGATTTACCCCCTATTCTACGCGCATTCATGACGACTCCGATCATAGCTTTTGCAAATCAAAAGGGCGGCGTGGGCAAGACCACCACGGTCGTCAGCCTGGCCGCGTGCCTCGCCGAACGGCGCAAGAGGATACTCCTCGTCGACCTCGACCCGCAGGCCAATGCCACCAGCGGCCTCGGCATGGAGAAGGTCGAGGGCCAAAGCATCTACCACGCACTCCTCGGCGAGAGCCCCGCGGAACCTCTCATCAAGTCCACCGCCATGGAGCGGCTCGACATCATCGGCTCGGAAGTCGATCTCGCCGGCGCGGAAGTGGATATCGCCCGCTCCGACCGATATCTGCATCGCTTCAAGGAAACGATCACTCCTGTCGCCGACAGCGGCCGCTACGATTACATCTTCGTCGACTGCCCGCCCTCGCTGGGCATCCTGACCATGAACGCATTGACCGCCGCCGAGTCCATCATCATCCCTCTGCAGTGCGAATACTTCGCGCTCGAGGGCCTGAGCGTGATCACCCGACTCGCCGAGCGGCTGCGCGACAGCGGCGCCAACCCCGGGCTGCGCGTGGAAGGCATTGCGATGACGATGTACGACATGCGGACGAACCTCTCCCAGCAGGTCGTTCAGGAAGTGGTCTCCCATTTCGGCAATCTCGTCTACGAAACGCTCATCCCACGCAGCGTGCGCCTCAGCGAAGCACCGAGTTTCGGCAAGCCCATCATCCTCTACGACCGCAACTGCACCGGGTCCGCAGCCTATCGCCAACTCGCCCGCGAATTTCTCGACCGTCGACGCATGGGAATCCCGGGCATGCCGGAAGAAGAAATCGTCGAGGAAGAATCCGAGCCCGTTGAGGAACAGCCGGCAGAATCGCCGGCCGAAGACCAGCCGCCGGCGCAATAGGCGGCCGCCGCGCCACACATTTTTCCAATGATTGGAAAAATGGCATTCAGATTTTCCAACCCTTGGAAAAACAGCGACAGAATTTTCCAAGGGTTGGAAAATCAGCCCGTCTCGAGCGCCTCGCGCGTTTCCTTCTTCAGCCGCTTGAGTTGACCGGACAACGCGATGCGCTTGATGCGCGACATGCGGTCCACGAGAAGCACGCCGTTGAGATGATCGATTTCGTGTTGCGCCACGCGGGCCACGAATTTCTTCAACCGCAGTTCCTGCGGCTTGCCTTTGAGATCCAGAAATTGAACCGTCACTTCGACCGACCGCGACACCGGCGCATATATATCGGGGAAGCTCAGGCACCCCTCGTCGGCCACTTCCTTCTCGCCTGAAAAATCGGTGATCTTCGGATTGACCAGCACCAGCGGCATCGTCACGCCCGGATTGAGTACAACCCCATCTTCGGAACGATCCATCTCCAGCGGCACTTCGATGACGCAAATCGCGTCGGTACTTCCCACCTGCTGGGCAGCCAACCCGACTCCCCGCTCGAGCCGCATGGTCTCGATCATATCCTTCGCCAGCGTGCGAATGTTGTCGTCCACCTCGCGAACCGGGACCGCCGGCTCTCGAAGGACCTCGTCGCCATACGTATGGATAGCCTTCTTCAAATCGGTAAACCTTTCCCTGTCACAATACCTTTTCCATCGAGCAAATCAACCGGTTCCACTTGCCGTTTGCGGGGTCTTTCCATAGAGTATGGGCGCATGAACCGCATCCTGATCGTCGTACCGACCTATAACGAGAAGGAGAACATTCGCGAGATCGCGCAGGCCATTCTGGCCGCCTGCCCGCAAGCCAATATCCTTTTCGTGGATGATAATTCCCCGGACGGCACCGGCCGCATGGCCGATGAGATGAGCCAGGCCGACCAGCGTATTCAGGTTCTGCACCGCAGTGGCAAGCAAGGTCTGGGCCGCGCCTACCTTGCCGGTTTCAAGTGGGCCCTTGAGCGTGACTACGAATTCATCTTCGAGATGGATGCCGATTTCTCCCACAACCCGGCCGACCTGCCCCGTTTGCTGGAGGGCGCTCAGTCGGCCGACCTCGCATTGGGCTCCCGCTACATCGGCGGCATCCGCGTCATCAACTGGCCCCTGAGCCGGCTCTTCTTGAGCAAAGGCGCCGCCGTCTATGTCAGACTGATCACGGGGATGCCGTTCACAGACCCGACCGGCGGATTCAAGTGCTATCGCCGCGCGGTGCTGGAGACCATCAACCTGGAACATATCAAATCCAACGGATACTCATTCCAGATCGAAATGACACACACGGCATGGCGCAAGGGCTTCCACATCGTGGAGGTTCCGATCACGTTCGAGGAACGTCGCTCCGGTTTTTCGAAAATGAGTTCGCATATCGTACGCGAAGCGTTGTGGATGGTGTGGAAGTTGCTCCTTCGCTCGGGATTCCGGCGCAGCCCCGGCCAGCGCAACGCCCGAAGCGCTATCGCCCACGGAGCCCCGTCATGAGCAAGCCCTGGCTTCTCAGTCTCTTCCAAGCGCTGCGCCCGAAACAGTGGACCAAAAACGCGGTCGTGTTTGCCGCATTCTTCTTCGCGCTCGGCGACCGCAACCAACAGGTCGGCCTCGCCGCTTTCTGGATTGCCGTGCAAGCCACGCTGCTCTTCTGCGTGGTCTCAAGCGGAATCTACCTCATGAACGACGTCCGAGATGCGCCGTGGGATCGCGCACACCCGACGAAGAAGTTTCGCCCCATCGCTGCGGGCGAGGTATCGCCCGCCGCAGCTCTCGTCGCCGCCGCCCTGCTCCTCGCAGCAGGCATGACCGGCGCGTGGTTCCTGTCGCACAACTTTGCCGCCGTTCTACTGTCCTACATCGGTCTGCAAATCGTGTACACGCTGGTGCTGAAGCAGGTCGTTCTGTTGGATCTTTTCGTCATCGCGGCCGGGTTCGTGCTGCGGGCCATGGCCGGCGCCGTCGCTGTCAACGTCACTATCTCGCCCTGGCTCCTGCTGTGCGCCATGTTGCTGGCCCTGTTCCTGGCCCTGTGCAAACGCCGCCACGAGAAGGTGGTCGTGGGCGACACCGCCGGCGAAACCCGGGCCAATCTCGGCCGATACGATGAGCGACTGCTGGATCAGCTCATCGCCGTGGTCAGCGCCGCGACGCTGGTCTTCTACGCGCTCTACACGCTCTGGCCCGATACGGTACAGAAGTTCGGCAACGCCCGGCTGGCATTCACCATCCCCTTCGTCATCTTCGGCCTCTTCCGCTACCTCGACCTGGTCTACCGGCACGACAAGGGCGGCCACCCGGAACAAATCCTGCTCACGGATGCCCCCCTTCTGGTGGACCTCCTGCTCTACGGCGCCACCGTCTTCGTGCTCCTCTTTGTCGCCCACCCGTAAGTTTGTTGAACACCCCCGTTCCCGCGTTGTCGAAGGGGTATAAGTTCTTGACGGTAGGGCACTAAAAGCCATACCTTCCTGTGCTCACGGACTCGAAATAAGGGCTCTTTATCAGGCAAAATCTATGGCCGTGTCTAATGTGAAGTCAAAACCGGCGCCGGCACCCGTTTCCCCGGAGAAACCGGCAGTTCCCGATCAACAAACCGGCGCCTTCTTTCGGCGCGTGGACTGGGCAGCTTTCTGGACCACCTTTCTGATCACCCTGGCGGTCTATGTCTATACTCTCGCGCCCACCGTCACACTCGAAGACTCGGGCGAACTCGCCGTCGGTTCGGATTACCTTGGCGTCCCCCATCCTCCGGGCTACCCCATCTGGACGCTGATCACATGGTTCTTCCAGTGGATATTCGGCTGGGTCCGCTACTACGGCCATCCCAATCCTGCCTGGTCGGTCGGCCTTGCCTCCGCCTTCTTCGGCGCGCTGGCTTGCGGGCTGCTGGCCCTTCTGGTCTGCCGATCCGGCTCGGATATGCTCCGCAGCCTGAAGCGCACCACGGAGGTGCTCGGGTACCAGACAGAGAACTTCCTCTGCTGGGTTGGTGGCGTCGCGGGCGGCCTGCTGCTTGCCTTCAGCCCCGTCCTCTGGTCCCAGTCCGTAATCGTGGAAGTGTATGCCCTGAACGCTTTCTTCCAGGGCTTGATCATTCTCCTGGTCTACCGATGGATGTGTCGCCCGCGCGAGGATAGCATCCTCTATGCGACCGCATTCATCTTCGGTCTTGGCCTTACGAATCACCAGACACTCCTCTTCGTTGCCCCCGGATTGCTCGTGGCCATCTGGTTCCGCGACCGCCCTCTCTTCCGCGATTGCCTCGCCCTCTTGTTCTGGGCCGTGGCCGGGCTGATGTTCTGGAAGTCTTCACAGATAACCGGCGGCAACCTGAGCCCCGAGGCCCTGCGCGACAAGCACACGCAGATGACGCTCGGCCTGCTCTTCCTCGTCGCCCCGGTCGGCCTGTTCCTCATCGAACGCAAGCTTTTCACCGAGTGGAAACGCGTCATCATCGCTGCGCTACTGGTCGTGCTCGGCGTCTCCTTCTACGCCTATCTGCCGTTCTCGTCGGAACAGAACCCGCCCATCAACTGGGGCTATCCCCGCACCCCCGAGGGTTTCTGGCATGCCCTCAGCCGCGGCCAGTATGAGAAAATCACCCCGGCCGACATCTTCACCAAGAAATTCCTTCTACAGGTGTCGTCCTACCTGGGCGACTTGCGCCAGCAGTTCACATTCCCCATCACACTGATCGGCCTCGTGCCCTTCTTCTTTATCCACAAGATCGATCGGAAGACACGGACGTGGCTCTTCACCACGCTGATTTCATTCTTCTCGCTCGGCATCGTGCTCATCACCTTCCAGAACCCGCAGTTGGATATCCAGACGCTCTTCATCGGTCGCGTGCAATTCATCCAATCCCACGCCGTGTACGCCATCTGGCTGGGCTATGGCCTGCTGTTCGGGCTGGCCTTCGCCGAAGCCGCCCTTGGCGGACGCTTCGGTCAGGGCGAGAAGGCTCGGAAGCCGTGGGTCTTCGGCATCAGCCTCGCCTACCTCGTGCTGGGCACGCTGCTCATCCTTAAGATCAGTGCTGCCGACGTCGCCGCGATCTGGACGATCTTCTTCATCCTGCTCGGCCTCACCATCATCGTGATCGTTTTCGGTCACCGCCAGGCCGCCCGTATCGCAGCCGTGGGTCTGGCCCTGCTCATTCCTCTCACGCTCATTTTCCAGAACGCCTACGATGAGGAGCAGATCAAGATCGTCGGCGGCGCCGAGCAGAATGGCCATGACTTCGGTTGGCAGTTCGGAAGCTGGGAACTCCAGGGCGAAGAAGGTATCCGCGAAAGCCTCAGCTACAAACGCTCGCCCGAGGAGTTCGAGAAGATCTGGGCAGACTATCCCACGCCCGGGTACCCGTTGCCGATGGACACCAACGCCATCTTCTACGGAGGCACCGATCCCGGCCGTTTCGTGCCGACCTACATGATCTACAGCGGCAAAGTCCGTCCGGACGTCTACCTCATCACGCAGAACGCGCTCGCGGACAACACCTACATGAGCGTCATGCGCGACCTCTACGGCGATACCATCTGGATACCCTCCCAGCAGGACAGCAACTACGCGTTCCAGAAATACGTCGAGGATGTGCAGTCAGGGCGCATCCCCGCCGGCGCCGAGGTACAGTTTGAGAACGGTCGCGTCAGCGTGCAGGGCGTGCAGGGCGTGATGATGATCAACGGCATCCTTGCCAAGATGATCTTCGAGGCCAACCGGCACAAGAACACCTTCTACGTCGAGGAAAGCTACGTCATTCCGTGGATGTACCCCTACCTCGAACCCCACGGCCTGATCATGAAGATCAACAACGAACAGCTCTCCAGCCTTACGCCGGAAATGGTGAACAACGACCGCAAGTTCTGGGACTGGTACACCAAGTATCTCATGGACAACCCCAAGTTCCTGCGCGACGTCGTTGCCCGCAAGACCTTCTCCAAGCTGCGCGGCGCCATCGCCGGTATCTATGCCTTCCGGCGCATGTTCCCCGAAGCCGAATATGCCTTTGTGCAGGCCATCGAGCTCTACCCGCTCAGCCCCGAAGCCAATTTCCGTCTCGCCGATGTTTACATGCAGCAGCGCAAATTCACCCAGGCGCGCGAACTCATTGAGCGCTTCCTCAAGGAAGATCCGGGCAACGACAAGGTCGAGGGGTTCCTCAACCAGATTCGTGAAACAGAAAATGCTGACGGCCGCCGTCAGGAACTCGAGCAGAAATTCTCCAGCGGTCAGGCCGACCTCAATGTCGCGCTGGAACTTGCCGACCTCTATCGCAAGCTCGCCATGGACGGCCCCTTCCAAGGGCTGACGACCAGCATCCTGAACGATACCAATGTTCCGGCCAACGTGTATCTCGCGGTGGCCAAACTGTTCGCAGACGCGAAGCGCGGCGACCTGCTCATCAATGCGCTACAACGCTACCTCGCACGCGAACCGGCCAACCCGCGCGTGTGGATTGACCTTGCGGCGATCCAAGCCGGCATGCAGAAACCTGACGATGCGATTCAGTCTATTTCGCGCGCAGTCGAAATTGGCGGGGAACCCGCACGGGATATGGTTCGCAAGGATCGGCGGTTTGACGGGCTGCGCGACAACCCGAGATTCAAGGCCTTGGTGCCACAGGCGGCGCAGTCTTTGCCCATCAGCCTCCCGGGCAATCTGCCGCTGTTCTGAGAGAAGTTGTCATTCTGATGCCGCTCTTGCGGCAGAAGAATCTCGTCTTCGGATCTGGGCAACACGCCCTCGAGAGTGTCTTCTGTGGCCGCGACCGTGGGTCGCGGTTCGGCAGGACCGGTCACTCGCCCTGATGAATTTGCCGACGCGGCATCACCATGCGCCGGCCCGCGTCAAGACTGACCACATCCACCGGGTGGGCATACACGCGCGACAGTTCCGCCGCTTCCATGACTTCTGCTGCCGCACCACGCCGCACCACACGGCCGTGATCCAGCAACACCAGATCGGAGCAGAACTCGGCCGCCAGATTCAGGTCATGCAGCGACATGACCACCGTGACGCCATGGTTACGATTGAGATCACTGATGATTTCTGCCAGGTGCCACGCATGCTGGATATCAAGGTGTGCCGTGGGTTCGTCGAGCAACAGCATGGATGGTTCCTGCGCCAACGCCAACGCCACCAGCGCTCGCTGCCGCTCACCAGCACTGAGTTCGTCGACAAGCCGATCCTCAAACCCGATGAGGTCGGCCATTTCCAATGCCCGATGCACGGCTGAAACATCCTCCGGGGAAAGACGCTGCCAGCCCGAAAGGTAGGGAGTCCTCCCAAGCGCAACCAACTCTCCCACGGTGTACGCCACAGGGATATCCACTCCCTGCGGAACCACCGCCAGCATCTGCGAGACCCCTCGCCGCGAGATATCGTCCAACAGCCTGCCGCAAATCATCACTCGCCCTTCTGACGGTCGGATGGACCCGCAGAGCACCCGCAGGAGAGTAGTCTTCCCGGCGCCGTTCGGACCTATGATGCCGGTCATCCCGCCAGCGGGAAGACACAACGACACGCCCGTGAGCGCCTCGCGCTCTCCGTATAGCACGCGCACGCCACACGCTTCCATGGCTGCACCGCCATCCGTTGACATCACGTCCATATTTCCCTCTGCTTGCGCCGTAGAAGAAGAAGAAAGAACGGGCCGCCCACGATGGCCGTAATGACACCCACGGGCACTTCCACCGGATAGAAGAGCGCACGGCCGAGACCGTCGGCCAACACAAGAAAGGCCGCACCGAGAAACGCGGAGGCAATAATCAGGCGCCGATGCTCCGGGCCCACCAGGGCGCGGGCGGCATGGGGCACCGTCAGCCCCGCAAACGCAATGAGCCCGCTCACGCACACCGAGGCCGCCGTCATCAGCGCCGCCAACGCCAGCAGGATGATCTTCGTCTTCTCCGCATCCACACCCGCATGTCCCGCCACCTCATCCCCCAACACCAGCACGTTCATTTCGCGCGCCAGGAAACTGCAGGCCAGCAGACTGAACAGCACCACGCCGCCCGCCCACCCGACAAGCCGCGTGTCGAACACCTGCAGGTCGCCCAGAAACCACCAGAGAATCGCATGCAACCCTTCGGCTGAAGATTGGGAAACCAGGAACATCAGTATACTGCCGCAAAGAGAACTCCACACGACACCGGCAAGAATCAACGTCTGGGGTGCCGTGCGCCGCCCCACGCGGGCAAGCTGATAGACCGCCATGAGACTCGCCACAGCCCCGACAAATCCTGCCGCCGGCAACGCCAACGCCCCCAGCGCCATACCCCCGCTAATGATCATCAGCGCAGTTGCAAGCCCTGCTCCGGAGGAGATGCCCAACACGTAGGGTTCGGCCAGGGGATTCCTCAGCACCGCTTGAAGGACGGCGCCGGATACCGCCAGCGAAGCACCAACCATGGCCCCCAGTGCTACGCGCCACAGACGTATGGCAAGAATACCACGATGTGCAGGCTCCAGAAGGGAAAGCGGATGCCTCCAACCCTCGCCGAGGAACACCCCCGCCCCCACAACAAGCGGGCAAATCACCATCAACGTCCAGAACCATGTTGTACGTTCAGCTCTCATGCGTATCACGGAATCAAAATCACGGAGACGGCGCGCCGACCTAAGGGCTGTGCTGCATGAGCCAATCCGCAAAGGCCTCCGCGCCCTCGATCATGCGCGGCCCCGGCCGAAGCAGCCAATCCGGCGGTATCGTAGTGCAGACCTTCCCGCTTTGCACAGCCCGAATCCTGTCCCAGCCCGGTCGCCGGGCAAGCCGTTCCGGTGCCGCCATCCCCGGCAACATGTAGGCCAGCAGGATCACGTCAGGATCCTCGCGAATGACCCACTCCGAACTGATATGCACGTAACGACCCTTCAGGCCTTCCGCAATATTGTGCCCGCCGGCAAGCCCCACGAGATCGTGAACAAACGTCGCCCCGCTGACCGTAGTCAACGGATCGCCCCATACTTCCACGTACACCCGTAACTTCTCACGCCCGACAAAATACTTGGCCGTCCTGGAGGAGAGCGTGTCTCGCCGCGTCTCCATTTCCTTAACCCACTCCTCGCCGCGCGCGGGTTGTCCGAGTTCGCGACTGATCTCCCGCGCGGCGCTCATGAGGTCGGTCCACCCCTCGCACGGCAGGATGAGCACCCGGACCCCCATCTTCTCCAGCCGGTGAAGCGCCCCCGGCTTCTCAACATCCGTAGCGAGCACCACATCAGGTTTGAGATTCTCCACCATTTCGAGCTGCGGCCGTCCGAACCCCCCCGCGATCGGAAGTTGGCACACCGACGGCGGGTAATCGCAGGCACTGGACCGGCCGACCAGGTGATCACCCAAACCGAGGGCGCACACAAGCTCCGTCAGGCTCGGGGCCAGGCTGACCACGCGAAAACAAACAACGTTCGTTTCGGCTTTGGAAACAACCGGCGGGAAAAGGCAGGCAAGAAGCAGCGCAAGAAAAAGCTGACGCACCAGGATCATAGAAGCCCAGCCACCCCAAGACTCCGGCGCGAAGAAGGCATCAGGCCCCGCCGCGCAGGCGCTTGACCAGATTACGCAGTTCGTCGTACGACTCCGGCCTCAGCTGGCCAGGCCGCGCAAGAAGAGGATCCGCCAGCCGCAAAGCCTCCTCCTTCATGCCCCGCTTTTCATAGACTTGAGCCATGTGGAGATTGAACTGTGGATCTTCGGGCCGGAACGAAAGGGCCTTCTGAATCGCCGCCTGTGCTTCGTCAGCCTTCTCCAGCTTCAACAGTACCATGCCCAGCGTATCCCACGCGGCCATGTGGCGATCATTGACCACGACGGCCTCACGTGCCAGCGCCAGCGATTCTTCGTAGCGGCCCTTGAGCAGAAGGAGCCAAGCCAAATCGTTGAGCGCGTCGGCGCTACGCTGCTTCTGCAGGCTGGCGCGGTAGGACGATTCGGCCAGCTCATATTCCTGACGCGAAAACTGAATGGATCCGAGGATATAGTTGGCCAACGCATTGTGCGGGTCCAACGTCAGCAAACGCTCGACGTGCTCTTCCGCTTTCTGACGAACGCCTTGGGTGACGTCGAGCTGCAGGAGCCACTCAAGTGCTGTGCGATTGTTCGGCTGAATACGCAACACGTTATCGAGGTGCTTTCGCGCCCCGTCAAAGTCACGCTGCGCAAGCGCCAGTTGTGACAAGGTCAGCAGAATCTGCGGAGACTCGGTCGCCGCCGGTGTCAGAACCGACAGGCATCTGTTTACCGTCTTTTCGTCGTTATCCTCGCTGGCCACCGCCGCAAGCAGCGTCCACGCCGACAAGTTCTTGGGATCTTCCTCAACGAGCTTCTGCAAGGTCGCTTTGCCGGCAGCTATATCTCCGGAAAGGACCTCAACCATGGCCTCGCGCAGGCGGATCAGTGCGGTAGGCGCGCCAATTTCCTTCAGCTTGGCGATTGTAGCACGGGCACTGTCGAAATCGCCTTTGCGCATGGCCACATCCAACAACCCGACAAGGGCCGTAGGATTCTCCGGATTGTCCTCCAGCACCTTGCCGTACAGATCACCGGGCTCGTCCTTCATGCCCTGCATAAGATAGAAGGATGCCATCGCCAGCGACGCCAGTTCCTTGTTGGCCCCCATAGCCACCGCACGCTGCATTTCGCTGATGGCCATGTTCGGCTTGCCCGACATAGCCCATGCCCAGCCGCGGTTCACAAACGCCTCCGGATTGCGAACATAGCCGTACGTCTGCGCAAGCGACCAAATGCGCAACCGCGAGCGAAGGCGGCCGGAGAAGTCATCGAACTCGGTCTTCAGCTCTTCCAACTCGGGCCGCGAATCCCTCTGCGCCACAGAGACCATGTTGAGCAGCGCGCTGACGTTATTCGTGTCGAGTTCCCGCGCTTGATGATAGGCTTCGAAGGCGAGATCGTTGCGGCCACTATCCTCCAATGCTACCCCGAGGTTATTGGCCACCTTGCTGATGTGTCCAAGCGCCCAGCGACTCCAATCCGACACTGCACTGTCGGATGCAGCCGAAGCCTTCAGTTCTGCTCCGCACGTGTTCCAGAACTTCTCATGCTGAGAGAGCGCGGCCTCAGGATCAGGCAGTGTGGCGCTGGGAGCTCCAAGGAAGAGCACCTCCGCGGGGATGGGCACCTTGTTTCCTCCAAACCACAAATCGCTGGCCGCCAAGACCGCCAACTCATTCTCAACACCAGGTCGGCTCATCCATTCCGAGACGAGGGGAATCATTCCCACCTGCGCAAGCCCTCTTAGCCGCGTGTCGTCCAGAAGCGAGGCCACGTAGCGGAGATAGGCGCCCAACCCCTGACCCATGTTGATGACATGAACCGGCACGTTCTGCTCATGCGCCGAAAGCACGATGAGATCATCCAACACCCCGTTGGAGAGCAGCCAAGTCCGCCCGCCGAGGCGCTCCACAACCGCATCTGCAAAATCAGTCAAGGCGCGGCCCGTCCGACCATCAGCCGCTTTGACATTCAGCACAGCGCTCGCCGCAAAGAGCACAAGCAGCATGGGTATCAGCAGGGCTCGGCCCACACCTCGCAGAATCGATGCCGACCGCGCGTCAAACCGGCTGCGCTGCGCAAGGATGATGTACCAGTAGCCCACCAGGTAACCTGTCCAGCAGGCCATGATGACATATGGCGTCACCAGCAGCGGGCGAAAGTGAAGCAGCGGCCACGGAGCGATGGGAATGTTGAACATCACAAGCACAGACAGAATACTCAGTAACGCGTGCAGAAACTGCGAGCCGTACACGGTGCTCCGCGTCATTGCGCGCTTGGGCGAGCCCACCACGATCATCCATGGAATCACGCTCACCAACAGCACCATCAACCAGCCGATCTGCGGCATGCTGAACATGATCGTCCGGTACTGCTCCCTCCAGATGAACCAGAGGACCATGAAGTAGGAGTTAAATGCGCGCCACTCATAGGCCGGGTGCAGCCGATAAAGCCACGCGTGAATGAAGTAGACGGATAGACCCAACACGTAGAGCAGGACACACCGCGTCACCGTGCCCGCTGTCAACGTCTTGGTTCGCCACATCGCCAACGCGAGCACAAACGCCATGAATGGAGCCAACACGATGAAGGTCGCAAACTCCGTGGTCGCCAAACCGTACAGCAATACGAATGCATTGAGATGACTGCTCTTCCCTGTCTCCTGAAAACTCATCAGCAGGCGAACGCTGAGCAGGAGCAGAAACACATCGAATGCCGCCGTATGTGCGCGGGTCGATACAATCCAGAACGGAACACAAAGGGCCAGATACAAGCCGGCGACAAGGCCGGAGATCGTGGCGGGAGCATCCGCAGGAAACCGCGATTCCACTTCTTCGGCCGTGCGGTTGTGAGGAATACGGGAGACGATTCCGTAGAGCAGCCAAACAGCACCCGCTCCGCAAAGCGCGCTGAAGAAGTTCAGACGCAACGCGATATCGAAGATCGGGATTACGCCGAGAAGCCGCACCGCCAGGAAATACAAAGGATGCGACATCGGGGGGAACGGATCCAGCCCCAGATGCTGCACCATCAGGCGGGCTGATTCACCGGGCGCAGCCGTACGGCTCAACGTCAACAAGTAGACCACCAGCGAAAGCGCAAACAGCCACACGCCGGCCGACCTACGCGAGTTCTTCAGAATACGGTCAATCTTATCGAACATGGCTGCACATGTTAAAGGAAGAGGCCCAATGAGGCAACGCTCATGTGTGAGGACAGACGCGGGCCGCACGCCTTTCGCACCTCCCTGCCGCCTTGCGCGGCGGGAGACGGAATCCTGACTCCCGCGACGCGGGGTCGCCGAGAGCCTGCAGACTGTAGGGCCGCTGCTTGTCGGCGGCCAATTCTATGACCCAACGGCGATAGTGCGAGCCACAAAAGCAAGAGCCCCGCCCTGCGTTAGCAGGACAGGGCTCTCAGATCACTTTGGTTCAAATTACTTGGCAAAGCGGCGACGGAGGACCATCACCAACGCGCCAAGACCCATGAACGCCCACGTAGCCGGCTCAGGAACCGCTTCATACGAATTCGCATTCAATGTCTCGCCAAAACCTGTGGTCGTAACATCGATGTTGTAATCGATCGGAGTATATGGCGCCGTCATGTCCGTAGTATTTGTCGTATAACCATTGAAATACCACATGCCCTGTGTAACGGCTGTGGGGCTTCCAACATCGAATACGCGGACATAGTAGTAGCCGGAAACGAAGGATTGCGTGTACTGCGGCGCGATGAAATTGGCCCAGGGACTGGCCGTAATGGTGAAATCCGCCCACCACTGATCATCGCCACCGACATAATGCGGATCGGAGGCATCCGGCAAATCAATGGTCCCATTAGCCCCGCAGAAGATCAACTGAGCCAAAGCCGATCCGCCAGCGTTCAGCAAGCCATTCGGATAACTTGTGTGCCCAAAAAAACCATCAAGGGACATCCATGTCGTCCCAATTTCGGCCGTCGCAAGCGAGGCCCCCACCGCCACAATCAACGCCACCAGAGCGATCTTCTTCATCTAATCTCCTCCTGTACTTTACGTTCTCGCCATTATGCGCACAAATACCAGCCAGCCTGTTACGGCCAAGTGTAAGGTTTGCTTTCGACCCAATCAACCGACTGCGTCGTCCTCACCCAGAAAGCCTGCCCAGGATGTATCACCAAATCAGCCGCCCCATCCCAGACGCCACCGCGAGGATTCTTGGCGTATGGTCCCAAATACTTATTTGATTCAGAAGACCAAATATAGAGCAGCGAGTTAGCGGGCAACTTCTTGGCCAAATCTGTGTTCGTCCAAGCGGTGTCCACGGGATAAGGATACCCCAATATGTTCAGTCCAAAGATGCCATCCACCGTGGTGGTGGGAGCTGTGCTCCTGTCGGGAACTTCACCCATCATGAAGACGGGGTAGCTGTTGGAGGCCGCGCTCTCTGGAATCTTAATCCAAAATCCTTCGCCACGGCACAGGAGATTGGATCCCCCAACACCCCAGCCGCCACGTGGATCGCGAGCAACAGTCGTCTTATATGTCCTGGTGTCGTAGTTCCAAAGATAGAGGAGCGTCGCAGACGGAAACTGAGTTGAATCAAGCAGGTTTGACAGCACTGTGCAACCACCTTGACTGCCATCCATGGATTCAAAATCGAGCCGAACAAGGGCAAACTTGCCTCTCTCTGCATCGACCTTCACGTACCCCACCGCGTTGCGGCTGAGTACTTGGGTCTGACCAAAGGCCAGCGTACCAGTCACGACCACCGCCAGCATCACCAGAACCATTCTTTTCATGACGAGCCTCCCAATGGTGAATTCAGTTTTGCCGATATTCTTACACCCTGTCGAGAGCAAAGTATAGAACACCCGCGTTTATCCACTCATCGACAGTAGTAAGTTACCCATGCGCCATATACGTGTCAACACGTATATGTCTTTTTCTAACGAAACATCCAACGCCACGCAAAACACCAGCACCTTGCAGGGCAATTCTTCGTTTTTCCGTGAATTGCACTCCATCGCTGTTTATCCTACATAGCCATGACTCCGGCGCCTGTCTCACATTCCACACGATGGCCATGGGTGGCAGCCGCCCTCACTGCAGCATTCGGGTTCTCCATCACTACTGTCCTTTGGAGAGCACGTATCCACCTGGAGGATACAACTGCCACCGACGAGTTCCGCGCAGAAGCCGACAGCTTGCACCAGCGAGTGAATCGCGAAGTTCGTCTCTTCACCGACGTCTTGGATTCCATCCGCGATTTGCACAGTATCTCCACGCGCATCACACCCGATGAACTCGAGGAGTTTGTCGGCAAGGGCATGCTTCACCAGAAGGAAATCCTCGGCTCGTTCGGATTCGCCCAACGGATCGCGCGCGATGTGCGAGGCGCTTTCGAGGCCTCTTCGACGGAGGCTGTCGGCGCAGGACCGAAGATTGTCGAACAGGATGCCGAGGACTCCTTCCGCCCAGCAGGCGACAGACCCGAATATTATCCGCTCACCTATCAGACACCATCGAACGGCTTATCCCTGCCCATTGGTTTCGATTTTGGCTCGCGTGCCGACGATCGCGCCGCCATCCAGCACATGCTGGACACTGGGCTCTTCTCACAGGGACATCGCTTTGCAGCGAACGATCGCTTCGTCGGTGTGTACGTCTTCGCCCCTATCATCTCTCCTGCGGATAACACACCTCCGCCCCCACGGCTCTACATGGCCGGTTTCGCGGTCGCAATCTTCCAGCCATCACTGATTCTCGACCGCGCTGCAACTGGATTGAATGTTCCCCATTTTCGCGCCGAGTTTGCTGAACCACCCCCCACCTTCCATGCATCCACTCCCGTCGTAACAACCATCGGCTCTCCTTCCACAGCCCTTCGATTTGAGGCGCCGGTACGGGTGGCTGATCATACGTGGCTACTCCGTTGCGAAGCGGGTCCCGAATACCTGCTCGCCAAGCGGTCTGGGCAACCGCTCCTTCTACTGGTCGGCGGCAGCGTCATCACCGTGCTGCTGGCCACGCTTCTCTTCACACTCGTCAGTCGTACGCGCCGCACGGAGAAGATTGTCCAAACGCGCACCGCTGCCCTGCGCGAGGCCCACGAACACCTCCGCCGGGAAATGGCGGAGCGCGGCCGGCTTGAGCATGAACTCCTGGAAATCAGCGAGCGCGAACAGCACCGCGTAGGCCGCGACCTCCATGATTCGCTCGGCCAGAAACTTACCGGTGCCGTCTATCTCAGCCGCGCCCTGCTCAGCCAACTGGCCGACGCCGGCGACGAGACCCGCGAAAGCGCGGAGAAGATCAACGGCATTCTCAAGGACGCTGTCACACAGGTCCGACGCATTGCGCGCGGCCTTGCCCCCGTCGAACTCGAGGAGGGCGGCCTCGCCTACGCGCTGCGCAAGCTGGCCGAGGAAGCGCGCGAACTCTATAACGTGTCGTGTGAGTTCACCTCCTCCAACCTCCGCCTCCCCGGCAAGACATCGCTGCACCTCTACCACATCACCCAGGAGGCGATCCACAATGCCGTCCGCCACGGAGGCGCCACGCACATCCGCATCGGCCTCAGCGAAGCCGGCGGCAACGGTGTGCTTACGGTCGAGGACGATGGCCGCGGCATCCCCGATGCGGCGGAGCGGAAGAGCGGCATGGGCCTCCACATCATGGGCTACCGGGCCGAGTCCATCGGCGGAACGTTCGACGTGAGGCGGAAGAGCGATCGAGGGACCGTGTTGACATGTCGGTTCAGAATTGGCAACCAATCAGGTGCCGGCGGCACGCCGAGCAAGGACACGTGACCATCGTATGAAGAAAACCGACTCACATGACAATCGGAAGGCGCGCATCCTGGTGATCGACGATCACTCCGTCGTCCGTCACGGCCTGGCTGCCCTGCTCGCCGGAGAAAAGGATATGACCATCTGCGGCGAGGCGGCTACCTACGAAGAAGGACTCGCCGCTGCGCTGGAACTGCGGCCCGACATGATGCTGGTCGATATCGTACTCAAGGACCGCAGCGGCCTGGATCTGATCCGCGACGCGCGCGAGAAGGGTTTCGAAGGCTATTCGCTTGTACTCTCCATGCACGACGAGACCACGCACGCGGAGAAGGCGCTACGCGCCGGCGCGCAGGGCTACGTGATGAAGGAAAACGCCGACGAGGTCATCGTGGGAGCCATCCGCGAGGTGCTGCGCGGCGAACTCTATTTCAGTGAGCGTGCCTCGGAACAAATTCTGCGGCAAATGATCGAGAACCCGCCGGGCGAAACGCCGGAGCATGGCGTGGAGAGCCTGACCGCGCGCGAAAAGGAAGTTTTCGTTTGCATCGGCGAAGGTCTATCCACAAAGAAGATCGCGGAGAAACTCGAATTGAGCGCGCGGACCGTGGAAGTGCACCGCGCACACATCAAGCACAAGCTGCAGTGCGAAGATGCGGCACAGGTGTTCCGCGAGGCCGTACGCTGGGTCGAACAGCAGGCCGGGAATTGATGTCCATATGAACCCGATTATCCTCAAGTCGCTATTGATCCTCGCCGCCTATCTCCTGGGCGCCGTCCCAATCGGGCTGCTGCTCGCACGCATGAAAGGCGTGGACATCCGTACCGTGGGCAGCGGCAATATCGGTGCAACCAATGTATTCCGATCCGTCAGCAAAGGATTGGGCATCCTGACGTTCGTGGGTGACGCCGTGAAGGGCTTTGTGCCAGCGTTCGTTTTTCCAATCCTTGGAAAATACCTCTTCGGAACTCTCCAAGGTTCGGAAATCGGCATCCTGTGCGGGTTCGCCGCCATCGCCGGACACAACTGGCCCGTCTTCCTTCGCTTCAAGGGCGGCAAAGGCATCGCCACCAGCGCCGGAGTACTGCTTGGCATCGCTCCTGCCGCCGTCGGCATCGGTCTCGCTGCGTGGATACTCCTCTTTGTCATCAGCCGGTATGTGTCCGTGGCGTCCATCGGCGCTGCCCTTGCCGTGCCAGCCGCATCGTGGATCATGTATCTCCCCCGGGGGCTTTTGCTCCCCTCTGTCCTGACCCTGCTGGGCTTGATCGCCGTGTGGCGTCACAAATCCAACATCCAGCGGCTCCTCAACGGCACCGAGCATCGGTTCCAGTTTGGGAAGAAGCCCAACGAAAGCACATCTGGATCAACACATCAGAACTGATCATTGGAGCTCTATGAATATATCCATCATCGGTGACGGAGGTTGGGGTACAGCCCTGGCCATGGTACTCCACGAGAATCAACATGCGGTCCGCATCTGGGGTCCCTTCGAGGAATACATCGACCAGATCCGGCGCACCGGCGAGAACACCAAGTTCCTTCCCGGCGTCAAGTTGCCGCACGGTCTACGCTGGACCTCCGACCGCCGTGAGGCCACGGCATCTGCCGATATCGTGGTCTTCGCCGTCCCATCGCGATTCTTCCGCGCGGTGGTGAAGTCGTTTGCGGCCGACATCCCCAAGACCTGCCCCGTCGTTAGCGTGACCAAGGGTCTCGACAAGGATACCTGTCATCGCATGACCGACGTTGCCGCCGAACTGCTCGGCCGCGGCCCCATCGCCGCGCTCTCCGGACCCAGCCACGCGGAGGAGGTTGCCCGCGGCGTACCCACGGCCGTGACGATCGCCTGTGAGGACCACGGCGTTGCAGAGCAGCTTCAGAAGGCCTTCATGCAACCGGCGTTTCGTGTGTACACGTCGGACGACGTGATCGGTGCCGAATTGGGTGGCGCGTTGAAGAACGTCGTCGCCATCGCTGCCGGCGTGTGCGACGGCATCGGCTTCGGCGACAACACGAAGGCCGCCCTGATGACGCGCGGCCTTGCAGAAATCGGCCGGCTCGGCTGTGCACTTGGCGCGCATCCCGCCACCTTCGCCGGCCTGAGCGGCATGGGCGATCTTGTCGTTACCTGCTTCAGCCGCCACAGCCGCAATCGCGCCGTGGGCGAACGGCTCGGGCGCGGCGAGCCGATCCAGAAGATTCTCGACAGCATGGAGCAGGTGGCCGAGGGCGTGTGGACCTGCGCCACGGCCCGCGCGTTGGCGGCGCAACAGAACATCCCCGTGCCGATCACAGACGAGGTGTATGGGGTGATCTACGAGGGCAAGGATCCGCGGGCAGCCGTGCAGGCGCTGATGACGCGCGACCCGCGGCCCGAAAGGGATTAGTCCGTCCCGGTGCGCTTACCAGGGCGGTGTGGCTTCGATCCGCTGCACTTCCTGGATCGCCATCTGCATGGTCAGCATGTCACCCGCTTCCTTTGCCACCACCGCGTAGTCGCGCCAAAGATCCGCCTTCCAAGGTGCCAAGTCGGTCGCTTTTCTGAGCCATTCCTTGGCCGATGTCCAGTCGCCCTTGACCGTGCCGACATACTTGCCCTTGAGGGCCATGAAGAGCGGCGCCTCGGGATAGAACGACATGGCGCGGTCGATAAGCTGACCAGCAAATTCCTGGTTCCCAGCCTGCATGGCCAACACAGTCAGCCGGTGAAGCGACCAGAAATCATCCTGATTCAGCCGCAGCACCAACTGGTATTGGTACGCCGCGTCCTGCAGATTCCCCATCCCCTGTAGCGTCTCTGCGGAAGACCGGAGCAGCCGCGTGAAATCATCGCGGATCACGGGGTTGCGCGGCGCCAGCGCAGATGCCTTCTCCAACAGGTCATACGCCATCTGATTCTCACCGGCCGTCTTCCGAGCATTGGCCTCCAGCGCGACCTTCAAACCCTCATGTTCATCCAGAACTGTCTTTGCCGCGGCCTCGTCGAGTCCCTCGAGAAACGACTGTGGCAAGGCCGTGAAATTCTGCAGCAGCAGTTCCATGTTGTCGTTGCTGGTGTAGCGCAGCGCATTCTTCGGCGCAGAAAACTCTACGTAAGGATGCGCGTCCGTGTTCAGCGCTCCCTTGCCGAATAACGCGTCGGACTTGGACAGGTCCGCCACGAACATGCCAAGAATCAACTCCGGCGCTTCGATACCAATGCCTGCAAGCGACGCTTTCACTTCGGGAATCGCGAACCGTGAACGAAGCACGGCCGGGTCGAGTTTCATCTCGCCATTGAAGCCGAGAAGCAGCGTGTCATCCCCCGTATAGAACATCGCGCACTTGGGGAACACCATCACAAAGGACCTCACGATCATCGAAAAGTCTTCCTTCGACAACTCGTAGAGCGGGAGGTACTGGCACATGATGCCGCCCTCAGCCAGCCTCATCCGGGCCTGGCGGAAGTGCTCCACCGTGTAGAGATTGTTGGCGCCCGAATAGACGGGCTCAAAAGGATCCGACGTAATCACGTCGTACTTCATCGTTGTGCAAAAGAGATGATTGCGCCCGTCGCCCATCGTCACGTGTGCGCGAGGCGACGCCAGCACGTCGTGATTCCAACGGGCAAAAGCCTTGGCCACAGCGCGAACCGCCGGCTCAATCTCGACGACCTCGAGATGATCGACCGGATAACAGCTCAGCGCACCGAAGGTCACCCCGGCACCCAGACCGATGTTGACCACCCGCTTGGGGTTGGGATGGAAGAGCATCGGCAGGTGCCCCATCATCCGCTGCAGCATCATGCTGCGCGAGGTCGTGTCAGCCTCCACCTTGCCATCGCTCGAGAAGTAAAGTGCCTGATCGTCCGACCGCGTCACCGCCACGTTGGCCAAGAGCCCTTCCTTGTAGAGCAGCACTTCCTCGGAGTCCATGCGCTCGCGCAACACGATATCGCCGTCCTTAAGGAAACCCCATGGAGCGAAATAGGGTCCAACCGCCATCAGCTTCTGATTCCACCCTGGATGTGTCGCATAGCCCCATGTGCCAAGCAGCAACACCATGGCCAGAGCAATACCGACCGGCTTCACCGCCGCACGTGAGGTCAACACCAGCAGCGCGCCAACCACGAGCGCCAATCCGGCTAACACCAGCAATGACCGCTCTGCACCCAGCATGGGCAGGAGCAGGAATCCCCCTGCGCAGGAACCCAACACGCCGCCGATGGTGTTCAGCGTGTAGGCCCGGCCAACCGCACGGTGCGAGACGCCGAGCGCGCGGCGCACCGTCTTGGTCGCCGCCGTAAACGAAAGCCCCATGAATATCGACGGAACCAGTAGGAAGAAGGTCGTGATAAGGAACCGTGCTCCGGTGATCGCCTCCCACGTAAGCGACTCCCGCTTCAAGTACTCAAGCAGGAATATCGGCATGCGGTTAAACCAACGAAGCGACAACACGGTGAAGAGGCCAATCGCAATCTGTGCGCCGCCGAACACGAGCACCGGGAACCGGCTCCGGTCCGCCAACCAGCCGAACGCCAGCGAACCCAATGCCATACCAAACAGCATGACGGACAGCATTGCGCTGAACGAGTACGTCGTCGATCCGAACACCAGCACAAGCGCACGGAACCAAACGACCTCCAGCGCCAGCGCCACGAAGCCGGAGAGTAACACCGCCGCGGCCAACCCGGTCCCCACGTTCGGCATCCCAACCTCCAACGCATCCCGGGTACCCGGCACCGGCTCGTCGACCTTCCCCGTGGCACCCAGCATCAACGCTCCGCCTGCAACCAGCAGGTTCAACAACACCGCCACCGTGTTTGCCCCGGACACACCAATGCGCGCGATCAGGATGAATCCACTGGCCAGCAATCCCGCCACCGCACCCAGCGTGTTGATCCCATACAACCAGCCCAGTCGCGACCCAAAGCGCTCATCTTTTCGCAACAATGCACGGGCGAGTACGGGCAACGTGCCGCCCATGCACATCGTCGGCACCAGCATGACCGCAATGGCCAGCGTGAAGCGGAGCGGTGTCAGCACCCAAAGCGAGTCGGACATGTGCTGGTACGCAGCCCGGTAAGTAATCCGCATGAGAGAGAACAGCACCGGCATCGCGAGCGCATAAAGGCCAATCACGAGATTCAACAGACCGAACAGTCGGACAGGCCGCCAACTGCGTCCCGCCTGTTTGCCAAAGAGATGGGCGCCGAAAGCCAGCCCTCCCATGTAGGCCGTGAAGACCGTCGTTGCCGCATAAACCGTGTTGCCAAAGATGAGCCCAAGCTGCCGCATCCAAAGCAGCTCGTATACCAACGCGGCAAACCCCGAGCAGAAGAAGAGCAGACTAACCACAATCGTCATGTTGTATCCGTTATGCGGCCGGCTCGAAGAATCCCCGCGCGCGGGATCAGAGATCGGGCAGCACCCTTGTTTCCTTGAGATAACCAATCACCCGCGACACAGCTTGAGCCGCTACGCATGGAGCGTCGAACTGCAGGTCCGCCTCTCCCTCCGCGCGCGACCCTATACGAATCGAAACCATTTTCGCAGGGCTTACCAACGTCTCGATGTCCTTGAGATTCTTGTCGGTAAGCAGTTGCGCTGTGCAAATGACGAGGAGCCCGGCGTCAAGCAGCACGTGCAGCATTTCGCCGAGCCGGCGGACCTGCTCGCGTGCCAGGCGATCATCCCCAAGACTCTCGGCATGGATATCCGCATCCAACCCGTGCACCACACTGCCCATGCCCAGGAAATACACCACGCGGCCCATGTTGAAGAGTTCCTGCTCCAGCGTCCGGGCCAGTTCCTTCCGGCCGACGCCAAGCTTGCCGGTGATGACGATCAGCGCCGCCTGTTGGGCAAAACGCTCGGCCCGCAATTCGGGCGATATGCGACTGCGCACCCATTTCTCGTCGCGGACGAAGGCCTCCCGCCGGAGATCCGACTCCTCATCCGGTAACGCTTCGCGAATGATCCCGCCGCCGGCAATGTTGTAGTTGTCGACGATGACAAACCGTCCGGTCCGCGGCGATTCCGTAATAATGTCGAACGCCGCCGGACGACGCGTCCTGAGTACGCACTCGGCCACTTCGTGCCGGTTCACCGACTTCCGCTCGCGATCCACCCCCAAGGTCGAGGCATCCAGCACCCACGACACTTCCTCGACTTGCACGGGCAAATCCATCGCGCCGAGCTTGAACTTATAAGTCTTCTCCGGCGTCATCGGCTGCCGCGCCAACCAGAAAAGGTCCACGCGAAACCGCGATGTGACCTTTGGCGGTGGCTCGCCTTCGCGCGAGATCATCTCCCCGCGCGCCACGTAAATCTGTTCCGTCAGCGTGATGCCGACCGGCTCGCCCACCGCCGCCGACTGCGGTGCAGTCCTGTTGAATGCTTCAATACTCTGGACCACTGCGCGCTTGTTGGACGGCGAAAAGAGAACCGCGTCCCCCACGCGAATCGTGCCGGCCTCGACGCGACCGGCCACAATCCGCCGCTCGTCGCCGAGCGCGGTGAACTTGTAGACATCCTGCACCGGCATACGCAGAGGCTTGTCGACATCCAACCGGCCGAGCTCGAAGCGATCAAACGTCTCCAGCACCGTAGGGCCCTTGTACCACTTCATCTTTTCCGAGGCTGCGGCCACATTAAAGCCGTTCCGTGAGTCCACCGGGATGAAGGCCACCGGCTTGGCTTTGATCTGCCCGAGGAACTGTCGGTACTCGCGCTCGATCTGTTCAAAAGCCTCCTGCCGGTAGTCCACAAGATCCATCTTGTTGATCACCACCACGAATTGGTCGATGCCCAGGATAGAGAGGAAATAGCCGTGCCGCCGCGAATTCTCGCGCACACCTTCGTGTGCGTCGATCAGGAGCAGCGCCGCGTCCGCGCGGGCCGCGCCCGACACCATGTTCTTCAGAAATTCGATATGCCCGGGCGCATCGATGATGATGTAATCGCGTTTGGCCGTCTTGAAGAAGCACCGCGCGGAGTCGATGGTTATGCCCTGCGACTGCTCATCCTTCAGTGCATCCAGCAGGTAGGCGTATTCCAGCGGCTTGGAGTTCCGCTCGCACTGCGCGCGGATCGCCTCCAGCTTGCCCTCGGGCAGATTCCCTGTGTCGGCCATGAGCCGCCCCACCAGCGTGCTCTTGCCATGGTCCACATGCCCGACCACCACCACACTCAGCCGCTCGCGGGTGTTGGTCTCGGCGCTTCTTGTTGGAGAGTCAGGGTTCAATGGATTCCAAGTTCCAGGTTCCTAATTTCAAGTTCTGCCTGCTACATGTAGCCTTCTCTTCGCAAGGTCTCGAGGCCACCGCCGTCTTCCTTGTCCTGTGCGCGACCGGATCGTTCCGCGATGCGCGCGAACTTGCCGCTGCGCAGTTCCTCCACAATGTCGCGCGGACACTTCGCGGTCGACGCCACCGGCTTCGTGCAGGGCGCACAGCCAAGCGAGCGGTAGCGTTGTCCGTTGCCCTGGTCGAAGTAGAGTGACGTCACCGGCACCTTCTCGCGGTCGATGTATTCCCAGATGTTCAGCTCCGTCCAATCGAGCAACGGGTGCACGCGAATGTGGGCGCCCGGTGGAAAATCGGTATTGAACTGGTTCCAGAATTCCGGCGGCTGGTCGCCGATATTCCAGTCGTTGTTCCGGTCGCGCGGCGAGAAGTAACGCTCCTTCGACCGGCTCCCCTCCTCGTCCGCACGAACGCCGACGATGACCCCCGTGTAGGGCTCCGGGTTGCTCTCCACCTCGTACTGCCCCGTGCGATGGTTCAAGCGGTAACGCGGCCACTCGCCGGACAACGTCTTCTTCAGCGCCTCGGTCTTCAGACTCGCGCAACACTCCAGCCGCGTCGCCATCCCGTCTGGAAAAGTCTGCTTCGCCTCAAGCGCCTGCCGGTTCATGCCGTAGACCATGATCAGTTTCATCTCGCGCGCCAGCCGGTCGCGGTAGGTGATCATCTCCGGGATCTTGAAGTGGGTATCGACGTGCACCAGCGGAAATGGCACGTGACCGAGAAAGGCCTTGCGCGCGAGCCACAGCATCACGGTGCTGTCCTTGCCGATGGACCAGAGCATGCAGAGGTTCTTGAACTTCGCGTAGGCCTCGCGAAGGATGTAGACGCTTTGACTTTCCAGTTGCTCGAGATGATCCATGACGACGCTCCGACGGGCTACGCGGACTTCCCGCGCGCCCCACGGTTCGCGCCCATCATACCGTGCTTTTTCAGCAACGCAACCAGATCGGTCACGCAGGATTCGACGGAACGGCCGGCCGTGTTGATCCGCAACGCAGGCTTGCGCGGAGGCTCGTAGGGCGCGCTGACTCCCGTGAAATCCCGCACCGCGCCCGCCCGCGCCTTGCGATACAGCCCCTTCACGTCGCGTCGCTCGCACACTTCGAGCGCCGTCGCCACATGAATCTCAAAGAAGCGGTCGCGACCGATGATCTGCCGCGCGCGGTCGCGCGCTGCCCGATACGGCGAAATGAACGCCGTGATGCAAATCACGCCCGCCTTCGCGAAGAGCGCCGCCACCTCGGCCAGCCGGCGAATGTTCTCGTCGCGGTCGCGAGCCGAGAACCCGAGGTCGCTGCACAGCCCCGTACGAATAATATCTCCATCCAACACGAAAACGTTGCGACCCAATCGAAGCATCCGCTGCTCCAACGCCTCCGCCAGCGTGGACTTGCCCGACGACGGCAGCCCCGTGAACCACACAACGCAACCGCGCGGCCGCACGGCCCCTGCAGATCCTGATTTTGTTTTAGCGGTGCGACGCTTCATCATGAAATCAGCTCGCGTGAATCAATCCCCACTGACGACGAATGCGATGCTCGATTCGACCGAAAACCAACCGGTCCACCAACAGGCCGATCACGATGGTCATCAGCATGATGCCGATGACCTGCGCGACATCGTTCAACTCGCGCCCCATGTGCAGCAGGAAGCCAAGGCCGATCGAGGACTTGATCAACTCCGCGGAAACCGCGCCATGCCAACCCATCGTCCACCCCAGCTTGATCCCGGTGACGATGCTTGGCAGTGCAGCAGGCATGATCACGCGATACCACATCTCACGGCGCGGCGTCCCCAGCGTCTGGGCGGCGCGCAGGTACGGCGGCGGGATGTGCCCGATTCCGTCGGCCGTCGCAATCGCCACCGCAGCCATGGAACTCATCACGATGACGAAGTAGATGCCCGTATCCTTCAATCCAAAGATCAGCAACGAGATCGGCACCCAGGCTGCCGACGGCAGTGTCTGCAGGCCCAGGAACAAAGACCGCAACGCCTCCGCGACCGTCCGATTCATTCCCATCATCAGCCCAAACACGAGGCCGATGACCGCCGAAAGCCCAAAGCCTATCCCCATGCGGAGCAATGTCGTCCGAATGCTCGGCCACAGAAACCCGTCCGCGGCCAACTCCCGCAGGCGGCTCAACACGATCAGGGGCGATGGCAACATGTACTTCGGCGCCACACCGAGGTCGAACACCGCCTGCCAGATCGCCAGCAAGAGGACATAGAACAACAGTATCTTAAGCTTCCGTTTCATGATTCGTATCGCCCGTCGGCGGCAGTTCACTCCGGAGTTCGCCCAGAATCTGGCCCGCGAGACGGCTCACGTCCGGATCGTAGAAATCCCTCGGTCGCGCCAGCGGGACCGCGATCTCGCGCTTGATTCGCCCCGGCCTCGAAGTCAAGACCACCACGCGATCCCCCAGGCACGCCGCCTCGCGCACGTTGTGCGTCACAAATACACCCGTCTTCTTCGTACGCAGGAAGATTTCCTGGATCTGCGCGTAGAACCGCTCGCGCGTCAACGCGTCGAGCGAGCCAAAGGGCTCGTCGAACAGGATGATGTCCGGCTCGGGTGTGAGTGCGCGCGCCAACGCAACCCGCTGCCTCATGCCACCCGACAACTCGTGAATGCGCGACTTCTCGAAGCCGCTGAGCTGGACCATGTCGAGGTAGTGCCGCGCGCGCTCGAAACGCTCCTTGCGGTTAAGCTGTCGCTGATGCTCGATGCCGAAGAGCACATTGCCGATGACCGAGCGCCACGGAAAGAGTGCGTGCTCCTGGAACATCATCATGCGGTCCGAGCCGGGCCCCTTCACCGGCTTGCCATCCACCAACACCTTGCCCGTCGTTGGAAACTCCAGCCCTGCGATCAGGTTGAGCAACGTCGTCTTGCCGCAGCCCGACGAGCCGACCATGCAGAGAAACTCGCCCGCGGCCACATGGAGCGTGATGGCCTGAACGGCCTCGACCACCTGCGTGTTGGAGGTGAAGACCTTCGTCACGCCCTCGAGGCTGAGCTTCGGGGTTGCCCCCGTCTGTGCAACGGTATCCGCCATTCTACTTCACTTCAGGCAGGCCCTTTTCCTTCAGGACTTCGTTCAGAATCGACAGGCTGTAGATGCCATCCAACTTGGGGGATTCCTTGAGAAACCCGGCTTCAAAGGCGTCCTGCGCGGACTTGAAGAGCGAGCTGGAAACAGGATCCCAAGTGAACTCGACCCGCTGGAACGCCTTCTGGATCACTTCGGGATCCAACGCCTTACCCGTATCCTTCTTGATCTGTTCATTGACCACGGCCGCAGCGACCGCCTTGTCCGCGTTCAGCTTCTGCGTAATTTCAACATGCGCCTGCAGCAATTTCTTCACAAGCTCGGGATTCTTCGCGAGGAATTTCCGGCTGACAATGAGATGCGTCGTGACATACCGGCCTTCCGGCCAGAGCGAACTCTCTTCCAGGAACACCTTGCCTCCCCCATCCTTCTCCAGCCGCGACACCCAAGGCTCCACCGTCCACGCGCCATCGATTTCCTTCTTCTGCATCATCAAGAGCTGGTCGGGATTGGCCAGCGGCATAACCGTGAGCGTGCCCCCTTTTTCGGCGAATTTGTAGCCGTGCTTGGCAAACCACGCGCGCGCTGCCACATCCTGCGTATTGCCGAGCTGCGGCGTGGCGATGGTTTTGCCGTCGAAATCCTTGTCGGTTGCGATGTTCGAATCCGGCCGGACGACCAGCGCCGCGCCGCCGCTCGCACCGCCCGCCACAATGACGAAGCTCTCCCCCTCCGACTTGATGAACCCGTTGACGGCAGGATTCGGGCCGATGAAGGTCGCATCAATTGCGTCTGCAAACAACGCCTCGACGGCGGAAGGTCCGGCGTTAAACACCGTCCACTTGATCGGCACGCCGACGGCTTTCTCAAACTCACCCGACGCCTTGGCCATCAAGGCCTGCGCGTGCGTCACGTTGGGGAAATGGCCCAATCGCAATTCCGTGGCCTGCTGCCCGAACACCGCCGATGCACCCAGCACGCTCAACGCCAGAAGACAACCCACCCATGTGCGCGACTTCACCGAAGCCCTCCTTGTTTGGACCTGAATCGCAGCCGCCATGTCTAATCCAAGGAAAAGGGTTAGGCAACGCTATTCTGGGTACGGCCGGGCACGCCGGGCTCTGGCCAGCCTCATCCAGCGGACGGCAACCCCGTACGCCAGAGAATTCCGGGAATCCCGGCAAAGTGCCGGTCGTGGCTGATGATCTCTGCGTGGATCGATTGCGCGCAGACGGCAATGGCGAGATCGGTAAGCGGCAACACCCGGCCCTTACGGTCCAACTTCCACGCCAGATTCGCCACAGCTTCCCAAATAGCCGCGGTGGTCTCCACGGAGGGAATGAGATCGAAGAACTCCTCCATCTCCGACCGGACTGCCGGGTTAATGACCCCCCGGATGACTTCCGCCCGGATCAGGCCGCAAGACGCCAGCGCCCCGGACTGGACATAGGGCGCCAGCATTCTGACGGGACTGTGACCACGCCTCATCCAGTCGATATAGACCGTGGAATCAACGAGCAGAACGGCCACGAGGCGTCTCCCGGTTGCGCATGGCGACCACATCGTACTTCGGGTCCACGGCGGACTTGTATTCCGTTTCGCGGACCGCGCAGGTCAGCAGCTTCTTCAACCGTGCCGCGCGCTCAGCTTCGGTCAACGCGTAATCCACCGCGGCCTTACGCGTCTTGAGACCCGCCACCTGCATCACGCGCTTGAGCTTGGCCTCATCGATATCAATCGTGGTCTTCATACGGGAAATGATACGGCAGATGCTGCCGTACTTCAAGCCGTATTACGGAGTCTCGCGACGGTTACTGCGGATGGCTCAGAACCGATACGTTCCGGTAAGCTCCACGTTCTGCCGGTCGCCAAATCCGCCTTCAAGCGAAATTTCGACGTTCCGACCGACGCACAGGGCCACCCCCGCAAGGTAATTCCAAGGGGTGTCATCCTTAAGGCGCACGTTGTAATCCACCGGGCCAAGGCCGGTGATATTGATCGAGCCCTTGTGCTCTTCCGTCACCTGCTGGTACATCGCGCCGAGCCAGAGAATCACGTTGTTCTTCTCGCCCGGCCCCTTGAGCTGCGCGCCCACGCGGGGCTGCAACACCCAGGCATTGATCGTGGAATCCTGCTCGTCCAACTCCGTGCCGGTGTAGATGCCGGTCAGCGAAGCAAAGTATTCTTTCCAGCCGCCGGCCAACACCGCGCCACCGCCGTACACAATGCCGTTGTAGTCCACCTCGATCTTCGGCAGCGGCGGCATCATCTTGATGTCGGTCTGGCCGTCGATATTCCCCAGCAGCGCAAAGACGTTAAGGAAGGGAAGCAGCCAGACGTCGAACTTCACATTCTCTTCAATGGTCTCATTCTCAATACTCAGCGCGTCTACGCCTGCGCTGAGTTGCGCGATCATGGCGTTGACTTCCGGAATCGGCGAACTCGCCTGCCAGCGGTCCAGTGAGTAGTCCTGGCTTTGCCAGTAGAAGGTCAGCCCCACCCCCATCGGCAGCGGCATCTCTTCATTCTTCGCGGCAGGACGCCCCCATGGCAGAACGTCGCCCGGTCCCCCAGCCCATGCCGCACCCACGCCCGCAAGAACCACAACCAGAAGAATGAAGAATAAGCCTCTCTTCACAATGCTCCTCCACGTTTGGGTTGCGAGGCACGTTCGCCTCTTGGCTGAAGGGTAGCCGGTAGCCCGATACGCGACAATCATGAATTCACGTCCAAATGTCTTGAGACCACGCCGGGGTTGAATCACATTGTCCGCAGCATGAAACACGCGGGCATCGTTCTGGCGGCGGGCGCTTCGTCGCGTATGGGTCAACCCAAGGCACTCCTGCCCACACCCGGCGGCGTGCCGCTTGCGATTCACCAGGCGCGACTCCTCCAAGCCGCCGGCTGCGCACCCGTCATCATCGTCCTCGGTGCCCAAGCCAACCGCATCCGCCCACAACTCGCCGGCTTCCAAGTCGCCCTTAATAAGGAATGGGGAACCGGCCGGGTTTCATCGGTCCAGACCGGCCTGCGCGCGGCCGCGGCAGACGGCTACATCATTCTTCCCGTCGACACTGTGGGCGTTCAAGCCGGCACCCTGAAGCGACTGCGCGAAACGGCCGACACCACCACCGCCCACGCAATCCGACCGACGTTCGGCGGCAAGGAAGGCAAGGTGATGTGGATCTCCGCCACACTCGCCGCCACTATCCTCCAGCTCGACCCCAAAAACGAAAACTCCCGGCTCGACCACTTCTTCCGCACCCAGTCCGAGCAACTCCCCTGCCCCGACCCCGCTCTCCTGAACAATGTGAACACACCGGAGGATTGGGAAAAGGCGCGTGGAACGCTAAGGTAAGCCTTACCCGCACACGTGCGCGAGTTCTTCGAGGAAGCCGCGGACCAACCGGCCCGACACCCACCCGCGATATTCTGCAGTTGAACGGATGTCGTCGATCGGTTTGAGGGACGCCGTCACCTTCGCTTCAACTTCGTCGAGCAGCTTCTTGTTGATCTTCTTCCCGGGCAGCCACGCCTCCAAGTCGCCCAAGCGAACCGCCGTCGGCGCCATGCTGCCCAGCGCGACGGCAAACGATTCCACAACGCCCGCGGACGCCTTTCCGCGCCACGCGCCCATCACTTTGGAAATCGCCTGCGCCGCACGCGGCCCAAGTTTCGTGAAGCCTTCCCGGAAACCATACGGCAGTTTGGGCAGCACAAAACGGACAATCAATTCCTCGGGCTTGAGGTCGATCTTCCGGTAGCCAAGGAAGAATTGCGCCAGCGAAATCGTGCGCTCGCCCGCTACCGACGCCACCACCACGCTCCCGCCGGTCACCAGCAGTGCGGGCGCGAGATCGCCCGCCGGACTTGCATTGGCCACGTTGCCCGCAATCGTGCCGAGCGATTGAATCTGCACACCGCCGACCGTCGCCGCCGACGCGGCCAGCGCGGGCGCGAATTGCCGAACCAGCGCCGACGTGTGAAGCTGCCAGTGCGTCGTTGCCGCGCCTACAACGATCGCGTCGTCTTCCTCGCGGATACCGCGGAGCTCCGGCACGCCAAGGATGCCGACGACACGCTCCGGCGCAGGCTGCAGGCCCGACTCCCATTGCACCATGAGGTCGGTGCCGCCTGCGAGGATGCGGCCGCGCCGCTTCTCATCGGCCTGAATCTCCAGCGCCTCCTTGAGGCTGGCCGGAAACACGCACGCTATGTCTTCGACGCTTCGCATCGGTCACGCACGCTTCCACTTCGTAGCCGCCAACTCCACTGCTTCAACAATCTTCTGATAGCCCGTGCACCGGCAGAGGTTACCCGCGTGCGCCGTGCGGATCTCGGCCTCGTCCGGATGCGGATTCCGCGTCAGCAACGCGTAGGACGACATGATCATGCCGGGGATGCAGAACCCGCACTGCGCGGCGCCCTTCTCGACATAGGCCTCCTGCAACAGCCGGCCGTTTTCGGTCTTCTCCAAACCCTCCACCGTCATCAGCTCCGATCCGTCGGGCACGTGACCCGCGGCCATGAGACAGGAAACCACGGGCTGGCCGTTCAGCAAAATCGTACACGCACCGCACTCGCCCTCGCCGCAACCTTCCTTGGTTCCGGTGAGCTTGAGTTCAACCCGCAACACGTCGAGCAGCCGCCGCGCGGGCGGCACATCCACTGTCCGACTCTCGCCATTCACGACCCAGGTTCGTTTGACCGTTTTCATTTCGTGTCTTTCGCGCTCAGGGCCCGCAGCAATTTCTCGGGCGTGATCGGGAGGTCGGTCATCCGCACGCCCGTCGCCTGGAACACCGCGTTGGCAATCGCCGGCGCAAGGCCATCCATCGGCATCTCGCCCACACCCTTCGCGCCGGGCGCGGCAAATTCGTAGGGGAACTCGACAAAGTGAATATCGTACTCGGGCACGTCAAGCATGGTCGGAATGATGTAGGTCTGCATGCGGTCGGCGTCGAACCGGCCGTTGCGGATGCCCATCTTCTCCATCACCGCGTAGCCCAGCGCCTGCGTCAGCCCACCTTCGATCTGGCCTTTCGCCAGCACCGGGTTGATCAGGCGACCGATATCAAACACCGCCGTAACTTTCCTCACGCTCAGCGCAAGCGTGCGTGGATCGATCTCAACCTCGGCAATGTTGCAGCCCCATGCGAACGCGGGATACGCATCGCCGCGGAACGTCTTTTGATCCCACTTGATCTTGTCGGGCAGCTTGAACCCATTTTCCACGCGGGTGGGTCCGTGCTGCTGCAGGTACTTGTCGGCCACGCTGTCGAATTGGCGCGCGCTGGTGATCGGCTTGCCGGCGAATTCCTCCAGCATGGCGCGGAGTTTCTGAGCCGCACCAAAAAGCGTCGCGCCGACCACCATCGTCGTGCGGGATGCAACCGTCGGCCCGCTGTTGGGCGCGAGCGATGTGTCCGGCAGCGGATAGCGCACCTGCTCGATCGCGGCGCAGAGCCCGTCGGCGACAATCTGCGAAAGCACGGTGAACGCGCCCTGCCCCATATCGGTGGAGCTGACGCGAATGGTGACGCCGGGCCGGCCGTTCTCAAACCAGCCGAGCTCGAGCAACACCTTTGTGCCGATCTTCGATTCGCCGTCGCCGGTGAAGCCAGAACCGTGCGCGAAGAACGAAAGGCCAATGCCGTACCACGATTTGGCGCCGGGCTTGCCGTGCGTACAACGCTTGAGTTTCTGGTCGAACTTCGCGCGCTGTAGCGCTTCGGTGAGGACGGTCGGCGAGCCCACGCTGTCGATCAACACCATGCCCGTCGGCGTCGTATCGCCAACCTGCAGACAGTTTTTCAGCCTGAACTCGTGCGGGGCAACACCGAGAGCTTCGGCGCAGCGGTCAATCTGCGACTCCATACCCCACGTCGCCTGCGGCGCGCCGAAACCACGGAACGCGCCCGACGGAAAAACATTCGTGCGACCGGTCAGCCCGTTGACGTCAACATTCGGGCAGCGGTAACCCATCGCCGCGTGGAGGATGCCGCGGTACATCACGACATCGCTCAACGTCAGGTACGCACCGCCGTTGAGCAGGAAATCGACCTTGATCGCGGTGATCGTGCCGTCGCGCTTGAGGCCGGTCTTGTGGCGAACCCAGACGGGGTGGCGCTTGGTGGTGAAGAGAATGTCCTGGTGGCGGTCGTAAATCAGTTTCACCGGTTTGCCGGATTTCAGCGCCGGAAGCGCGCAGTAGCCGGCGACCATCGACGGGAATTCCTCCTTGCCGCCAAACGCTCCGCCCACGGCTTCCTGTCGCACGCGCACCTTGTCCGCCGGCAGGCCGAGCGCTTCATGAAGCTCATGCACCACATAGTACGGACACTGCAAGCTGCCGCGCAGGAACACGCCGCCGTCCTTCTGCGGAATGGCAATCATGCCCTGCGGTTCGATATAGAGCTGCTCCTGGTATCCGGCGGTGTACTCGCCCTCGACGACAAGGTCCGCTTCGGCCAGCCCCTTCTCGACATCGCCCTTGATGATGGACTGACTGCAGAGGACGTCACCCGACGCGGGCGTACCCCCGGCAAATCCGCCGACGCCCGCAGGCGCCTGCTGTTCGACGCCGGTCACCAGCTTCCCGTCCTTGAACAGCGCCACGAGTTCTTCCAGCGTGAGGATGGGCGGCAGTTCCTCGATATCGGCCTTGATATGCGCGGCGGCTTCCTTCGCTTGTGCGAGCGTCGGCGCGGCGACGAGTGCCATCGGCTCGCCAATGTAGCGCACGGTGTCGGCCGCGAGCACGGGCATGGAGCGGTCGTGCATCACGAAGAGATTGGGGCCGGGAATGTCGGACGCCGTGACGACGACAACCTTGGACCAGTCGAAGGCGGGGTCGAGTTGCAGGCCGCGGAGCTTGCCATGAGCCACGGGCGAGCGAACCACGAACGCATGCCAGCAACCCGGCATGTCGAGATCATCCACGTACTGGGTGATTCCGCGCACCTTCTCAAGGCCATCCACGCGTGCGATGCCCTTGCCGATGATGCCCTTGCGATGTGTCACGCCTGTGGTCATCGAATAGCGAACCCGTGTCCTCAGAATACGCACCGCCACTGAATAAATCAAACGCTTCGGCCCCGCTCCACTCACCTTCTTCCTTGTTAACCTTCAGATGCAATGGCAACGTAGCAAGCGTGACACGCTATTGGGCATATGGGTTGGGCGCTGTTGTGATGATACTGGCCGCCGGGTGCCAATCCCCGCAGGAAATCCGCCCGTTTACAGACGCGCAGCTTCGCGGCTTCTATTCGCGCGCCAAGGACCCGCGCCAATTCTGGCTTACGCCGTACGAATCGAATGACGGCCCCGTGTATTCGGGCGCCAACCGGCTGCACCCGGAAAAGATGGCCCAGTTCCAGTTCCGCGGCAACAGCCGTTCCACAGCGCCGATCATCCCCTTCAAGGCCGAACGGCCGGAAAATGAATTCCTGGCCCTGGTCGACACGTCCTCCAAGGAAAGCTGGCTGGACCTCAACACGGCACGGGGAGTCGGCGTGACCCCCATCGCACCGCCGCCGGCAAGAGTCATACCGGAACATGTTCAGGAAACTATCACCGGCTACGCCACGGTGGCGAGGCAGCTTCTCCTGGATAAGTGCCCCATCGAGATGGCGCTGCTATTCACCCGCGGCGCAACCGGCCCGCTCGGCGCGCTCGCCCGCGGCGAGGAACACCCCAGGCCCGGCGCCGTGTTCGGCTACGACCTCCTGCGCCAGTTTGCCTTCGTCCAATTCGATTTTGCCCTGCGAACGATTACCTTCTCGTCCAGCATCGACTACAACCCTGAACCGGAAGTACTGGTCGCCAGCGTCCCCTTCTTTCTGCAGGACGGGGCACTGGCAGTGCGGGGAACCGTGGAGGGTGAGCCGACCACGATCCTGCTCGACACGGCGGGCGATTTTGAACTGGCCCTGAAAGAACCCCGGTTGGACCCCGTGCGAAGGCTCGGGCTGGGCAGCCTTGTGATCATGAACGTCAACCCGGCCATCCACCAGGATTTCAATCTGGGCCTGACGGACTACCCGCGTGTCGGACGGAAACTGCTCGCGCGATACAGGATCACCATTTCCAATAAGCAGCGCAGGATATTCTTCGAACGACCAAGCCGCCTGCCAAAGGCGAAGTGATCGACCGGGGGAGCAATGAATCAACGGCTGCCCGTTATGTTCCTGGCCTTGTGCGCCGCCACGCTCGCAGGCTGTAGCACGCTGCCGCCACCGGGCGAGCCGCTCGCACCCCGACAGAAGACTGCGCTGGAGCGGCGGGCCCGGCAGCCCGAAGCCCTGGGCGTAAGCGCGCGCGTGGAAAATGGAAGCCTGAAGCTCTCCAACATCCGCGAAGTGGATTCGCTTGCACTGCCGATCTCGCTCCTCCTCAACACCGAATTTCTCCAACCCGCCCGCTTCCCGGTCGTTCGCATGCGGATCAATGGACATCTCGTCTTCGGCCTGCTGGATACCGGCTCCTCGCTCTCGCTGATCGAATACGGTGCTACGATGCGGGCGCGCGTCGCGCCCCTCGGTCCACCACTGGTCGCTTCGCGCGGCCAGGGACTCGGCGGCCGTCTGCGCTGTTACGTCGGCATCGCAGAATCCGTAATGCTGGATGAGTTGCAACTCCGGCGTGTACCTTTCGGCATCGTGGACGATGCATGGGGCCTCACTCCGCTGTGGTGGCTGGAGGGTCACCGCGTCGAAGCGATACTGGGCAACGACTTCCTCCAACCACTGGGATATCTGTCCATCAACCTGCCCGGCGAAAGAGCAACCCTGGGTGGCGACGGGCCATACACACCCAATCCCGACCGCCTCGCTGCCGCACTGCCCTTTTCCATGGAGAACGGCGTGCCGGTAATCAATGCCGATGTGGACGGCATCGGGCGGCTGCGCATAGTCATCGATTCGGGTGGCGATTTCGGCCTGTGGATCCCGCGCGGGATTGCAGGTCAACTTAAGCTTTCAGTCCTGAACGACACAACGCGCGTCAGCATCGGGTCCGGTGTCGGCGGCGAAAGTGTATGGAAGGACGCCGGTCCGCACGTCGTCAGCCTCGCAGGCCTTGAGCTTGCAAACGTGGAGACACACGTTTCCATGATCAATTTCGGCGAACAGGATCCGCCCTTTGCGCTCATGGGTCTGCAGGCTCTGCAGAATTACCTCATCACCTTTGACTACCGGTATCACACGGTGTACTTAGAATACCCTTAAGGGTGTATCAGATCGCGGCGGGCGCTCTTTGCAGGCGAAACCGCGTTAGCGGGGAGGGTTGTAGCATGACTCCATCCAGCGTAGATCGTTCTTCGCTCGTCACGCGCGGAGCGCGCGTTCAATTCGCCACCGGAGTCGCCTTGGTGTCCATCATCCCGCTGCTGACCTTTCTATATCTCTACCTCAACCGTACCGCTTTCGGTGCCGACACGCTGGTCGTCGTGCTGCTGCTCGCGGTCACCGGATTCGGCGGCTATGGCATCCTTCGCAAATATCCCGTCAACATCGTGCGGCTGCGCGGCTACCTCGAACACATGATCTACGGCGAGTTGCCCGAACAGGTGCAACTGCTCAAGGCCGAGGATGACATCGCGGCCGTCGAGCGCTGCTTGAACCTGATTGTCGACCAGCTTCGCGAGCGGCTGGGCATCCTCCAGCAGGAAAAGAAGAACCTGCAGCAGCAGCTCTACCAGATGCAGAAGATGGAAAGCCTCGGCGTGATGGCAGCGGGCGTTGCCCACGATTTCAACAACCTGCTGACCGGTATCCTCGGCAACGTCAACCTCCTCTCTGAACGCGTTCGCGACAATGCCGAGGTGCGCCGGAACATCAAGGATATGGAAGACCTCGTCATGCGGGCCTCCGAGCTGACACACCAGATGCTCACTTACTGCGGCAAGGCCCAGAGCGTCATGGTTCCGGTCGACGCCAACATGATCGCCCGCGATATGGATGCGCTGCTCTCCGCCGCAGTGGCCAAGGGCGTACATCTCCAGTGTGACCTTGCCGGCGACCTGCCCAAGGTCCACGCCGACCCCACCCAACTCCGGCAGGTTATGATGAATCTCGTCATCAACGCTTCCGATGCCATCGGTGCGCGCGGCGGCAAGATCACGGTCGCCACGCGGGCAATCCACTGCGATCGCAACGACTTCCTTGGCGCCTGCATCAACGGCAAGCTCCCCGAGGGCGAATGTGTTTGCATAGAGGTCGGGGACAATGGCTGCGGCATCGATGCGGACAAGCAGGCGAAGATATTCGACCCCTTCTTCTCCACCAAGCCGAGGGGCCGTGGGCTCGGCCTCGCGGTGGTCCTCGGCATCATCGTGGCGCACAAGGGCGCTGTCGTACTCGAGAGCGAACCCGGGAAGGGAACGATGTTCCGGATCCTGCTCCCCGCTGTGAAGGCGGCCTGATGCCGAGTGTTTTCATCATTGACCCGCGGCGGGTTGAGAAGAACAATCCCCTCACATGACTGTTGCGGTCCACATCCGAGACGTCACGAAGACTTTTGAGAATACGCGGGCGGTAGATCGCATCACGCTCGACATCGCCCCCGGTGAGCTCTTCTTCCTGCTCGGACCCAGCGGCTGCGGCAAGACCACCCTCCTGCGCTGCATCGCGGGCTTCTACACGCCGGATACAGGCTCCATCTCTTTCGACAATCGCGATATCACCCGGCTGCCTCCGCACGAGCGCAACACGGGCATGGTCTTCCAGAGCTACGCGCTCTGGCCTCACATGACCGTCGGCGAGAACGTAGCCTTCGGCCTTGAACTCCGGGGGCTACCCAAGGCGGACATCCGCCGCCGGGTTGGCGAGGCGCTCGATATGGTACGCATGGGCGACCGCGCCGACGGCAAGCCCAACGAGCTGTCCGGCGGGCAGCAGCAGCGCATCGCGCTGGCCCGCGCGCTGGTAATCCGCCCGCTCTGCCTGCTCCTCGATGAGCCCCTCTCCAACCTCGACGCCAAGCTGCGTCTCGAGATGCGCGCGGAAATCCGCCGCATCTGCAAGGAAGCCGGGCTCACCGCCATCTACGTCACGCACGATCAGAAGGAAGCCCTCTCCATCGCTGACCGCCTCGCCATCCTCGAAAGCGGAGCCATACGCCAGTGCGGCCGGCCGCAGGATGTCTACCTCCGCCCCAACAGCCGTTTCGTCGCCGGCTTTATCGGCGAGACCAATCTCGTTGACGGCGTTGTCCGGAACGCCACGGCGGGCAAGCTCGTCGTTCGCACCGCGTTCGGCGACGTAACCAGCACGGCATTGACCGACGAATCACCCGCGAACGGGACCGCCGTAACCTTGTCGCTCCGGCCGGAAGTCATCCGGCTTGGGACACCGCCCGCCGGGACGGTCAACGTGTTTGATGGCGAAATCCACGACACGAATTACCTCGGCGAAATCGCCCAGCACCAGGTCCGGCTCGGACCATCCGGTACGGAATTCAAAGTCTTTGAGATGCATCCGAAGTTCGTCGCACGGGATCACGTTGAACGGGCGCAGGCATGGATCGATGCCGCGGACGTCATCGTGTTGACCAGGTAGTAGCATGCACAGGGATGAGGAAGCGTAAACGGCCGGCGGCGCCCGACCAGAGAGTGAAATATGACAGATGCCATTATCGACGACGGTCAGGACAAGGCCGTACATCATTACCCCCGCGGCTTTCGTCCGCGACGCGGGCTCAACTGGGGATTCGTGGGCTTCAGCTATGCCTCGTTCTACCTCTGCCGCTACAACTTGTCGTTCGCCAACAAGGCGATCTGCGATGAGTTCGGTTTCTCGAAGGACCAGTTCGGCTGGGTGCTGACGGCCTTCTTCTGGGCCTACGCCATCGGCCAGATGGTAAACGGCCTCATCGCGGACCGCATCGGCGGCAAACAGGCCCTCGCGATCGGCGCATTCGCCACGGTCGTGCTGAATATTCTTTTCGGTGTAGCCTCGTTCTGGGGACTGTTGAGCGTGTTTGTGCTCATCTGGCTGTTGAACGGGTTCATGCAGGCCTTCGGCGCGCCGGGCATGATCAAAACCAACACCGCCTGGTTCAGCCAACGCGAACGCGGCAAGTTCGCCGGCATCTTCGGCTTCATGATCCAGCTCGGACGATTTGTCATCACGAAGCTGGCACCAACCCTGATGGCAGGTTTCACCATTCTGTGGTGGACCGTCGAGCCTCTTCACTGGCGCTATGTCTTCTGGGTGCCCGCGGGCATTGCCTTCATCGTGACCCTGCTCATGCTGGTGTTTGTGAAAAACACGCCGGAAGAGGCCGGGTTCCACAACATGCATCCGGGCGAGGAAGACCACGCCGAGAACGAACGTGCAGGGCTCCTGGAGAGCTTCAAGGTCATCTTCAGCAACCGCTACATCTGGATCTTCGCCGGCGCCTACGCGTGCACCGGCGTTGTGCGTCAGGGCATCGACCAGTGGTTCCCCCGCTACATGCAGGAGGTCTACAACGTCTCGCTCAAGTCTGCGGAGTTCGGCTGGGTCGCTTTCGGCATCCCCCTGGTCGCCGTGCTGGGCGCACTGTCGGCCGGCTTCCTCTCGGACACCGTGTTCAAGGGACGTCGCGCACCGGTCGCCGCGATCTTCTACTTCGTGGAGACGGTTATCATCGTTGCGGCGTTCTTCTTTGCCAAGTCGCTGGTCAGCACGTCCATCTTCCTCATCCTGATTTCCTTCACTGTCAACTCGACACACTCCATCCTCGGCACCGCCGCGGCCATGGACATCGGCGGCCGTCGCATGGCCGGCACGGCATCAGGTGTAATCGATTCATTCCAATATTACGGCGGCGGCATCGCGGGCTTTTTCCTCGGCTGGCTGCTGGAAAAGTACGGCTGGAATTCCTGGCTGATCAGTCTGGCGGGCTTTGGCATCATCGGCGGCTGCCTGATGCTGTCGATTTCGAAAAAGGCCAATCTGAAGGCAGGCACCCAGGAGGCGTGAGGCATCCAGTCCTCCGTCGAACGTCGGGTCGTAGACGCGTGGCGCTTTGGTCATGTTGAAGAACATCTCCATCCTGGTCCTGGCAGCACTTGTCATCGCCCTGCCTTTCCTGTTCCGCAGCCCCACAACCCGTGCTGATTGGCGGCCGGGCGACCCGGTCGTTGTCATCATCACGCCGATGAACGAGGCGATCCGTTACGAATTCGGCCGGGCCTTCTCCGCCTGGCATCAGCAGAAGTATGGCCGCCCGGCCCTCGTCGACTGGCGCGCCATCGGCGGCAGCACGGAGATCAGCCGTTACCTCACCTCGGAAATGGTCAATGCCGTCCGCGCGTGGTGGACCGGCCAGGGCAAGTCATGGCCCCGCGGCACCGGCGAGGCAATCCTCGACGCAAAGTTCGAGGCCAACGCGCCCGCGCCCGAGGCCCGCGCCGCGTGGGACCAGCAGCATGCCGCATGGCTCGCCTATCGCGCGACGGATGACCCCGCCGCTTTCACGTGCCGCATCGACCTTCTCTTCGGCGCGGGCGAGTACGACCATACCGATGCGCAACGCAAGGGCCTCACCGTTCCCGCGTGGCCACCGGGCGGCGCGCCGACAGGACTCTTCGCCCGTGAAGACGGCGCCATGCTCATCCCGGAAAGACTCAGCGGCGAAACATGGCGCACCCCGAACATGTTCGGTACCGTGCTCAGTACGTTCGGCATCTGCTACAACACCGATCGTCTCGCCGATCTCGGCATCACCCATCCACCGCTGCAGTGGGATGACCTCGCCGATCCCGCCTACTTTCGCCAGGTCGGCGTCGCCGACCCGACGAAGAGCGGCAGTATCGCCAAAGCCTTCGAAATGATCATCCAGCAGAAGTGCCGTCAGGCCGTCGGCGCAGCCGGATTTGACGAGACGGCGATCGACCGCTTTGAGGCCCTCTTCAAGAAAGCCGGCCTGCCCCCCGGCGAAGTACCCGAAGGCGTGCCCGCGATCTACCAGGCCGCCGTCGAGCGCGGCTGGGAGGATGGCCTGCACCTTGTCCAACTCATCGGCGCCAACGCGCGCTACTTCACCGACTCGGCCAGCAGGGTGCCCATCGATGTCGGCGCGGGCGATGCCGCGGCCGGCCTCGTGATTGATTTCTATGGACGCTACCAGGCCCAGTGCAGCCGTCCCGCCGATGGTCGCGATCGCATGTTCTACGTCACCCCGATCGGTGGCTCGAGCGTGAGCGCCGATCCTCTCGGACTGATCCGCGGCGCGCAGCATCGCGAAACCGCCCTGCGATTCATCGAGTTCACGCTCAGCGAGGAAGGTCAGCGACTTTGGACCTACGCGCCCGGCACTCCCGGCGGCCCGGAGAAATACGCCTTGCGACGACTGCCCATCCGCCGCGATTTCTACCCGTCGGACGACCCCGCCATGAATGCCGCGGCGGTCGCGAACATGAAGTACGCCACGGACGACTTGGCAGACCCGGACATCAACCCGTACACGCTGGCCACGAATTTCACCTACCGCAGTCGCTGGACTGGCTCACATTTTGGCGTCCAGCGCGACTTGATCCGGGCCATGTGCCTCGACTCGGCCGACGAACTTCGCGCAGCATGGGAAGCCATTCTCCGGCACGGAGGACCCGCCGCACAGCCGGAGGCCATGGAACTTCTCGGCCGCTTGCCGGATGCGCCCGAACAGCTGTCATGGCACAACGCCACCGCCATCGCAAAGAAGTATGATGCGATGGAACGCATGCGCACGTGGACAGCCTTCTATCGGGGCAACTACAGGAAAGTGAAGGAGCTGTTGGAATAACCATGCAGCGCCGCTTGCACAGATTCATCTTCGGCTTTGCTCTCGTCACGCTCGGCGTGCTCTTCATCGCGCCGCTGTCCATGGTGATCAGCGGCGGTTTCCACGTCGGCGGCCGCTTCACGCTGAAATATCTCGCGGGCGTCTTCCAAAACCCGATTTACGCCGAGGGCCTGGTGCGCAGCGTGATGATTGCCATTGGCACAACGACGCTGGCCACACTCGTCGCCATTCCGCTGGCATGGCTCTCGAACCGATTTGAGTTCGCGGGCAAGAAATGGATCAACGGACTCGTTCTCATACCGATGATCCTGCCGCCCTTTGTCGGCGCCATCGGCTTCCAACAGATCCTCGGCCAGTACGGCGTCCTGAACGCCCTGCTCGGACTCGGCCCGATCGACTGGCTTGGACGCGGGCGCTACTTCGGCGTGATCCTGCTCCAGGCACTCGCGCTCTATCCCATTCTCTATCTCAACGTCACCGCCGCGCTGGCCAACATCGATCCCGCGATGGAGGAGGCTGCCGAGAATCTAGGCTGCCGGGCCCTGCGCCGGTTCACGCGTATCACGCTGCCGCTCATGATGCCCGGCCTGTTCGCCGGCGGCACCATCGTCTTCATCTGGAGTTTCACCGAACTCGGCACACCACTGATCATGAACTACACGCGTTGTGCGCCGGTCCAGGTATTCGATGCGCTGAAGGAAATCGGCACCAACCCGTTTCCCTACGCGCTCGTCTGCGTGATGCTGACGGCCAGCGTCGGGCTGTACGCGGTAAGCCGGTTTGTGTTCGGACGGAAGGCCTACGCGATGCAGAGCAAAGCCGCCACGGCGTCCACCGCAGCGCGCGTGCACGGCCCGCGTGCCATGCTGGTGGCCCTGCCGTTTCTCGTCGTCATCGGCCTCGCTATCCTGCCCCACATCGGCGTCATCCTCACCAGCTTTTCGGAACCCGGAAGCTGGTATCGATCCGTCTTGCCCGCCCGATTCACCACGGAGAATTACATCGAGGCGCTGGGGCACAGCATGACGGTCAGCAGTATCCGCAACAGCCTGCTCTATTCATCGCTCGCCGTCTTCGCAAACGCGATCCTCGGCATTGCCATCGCCTTCGTTGTCGTCCGCTCCGATATCCGCTGGCGCGGCGCGCTGGACACGCTTGCCATGCTTCCGCTGGCGGTACCCGGCCTTGTCATGGCCTTCGGGTACCTCGCCATCAGTTCGCGGTTGTCGAATCTCGATGCCGTGAAGGATTCGCCCCTGCTCCAATCCCTGGTCGATGTCCGCGTAAACCCGACCCTGTTTCTCGTCATCGCCTACAGCGTTCGACGCCTTCCCTACATGGTGCGATCTGCGGTCGCCGGATTGCAACAGACCTCGGTGACGTTTGAGGAGAGCGCGGCGAATCTCGGCGCGGGACCCATGACAACACTGCGGCGGATCACCCTGCCGCTGATCTCGGCCAACCTCATTGCGGGCGCACTGCTCGCCTTCGCGTTCAGCATGTTGGAAGTGTCGGACAGCCTGATGCTCGCGCAGCGATCCGATTTCTATCCGATCACGAAGACGATCTATGAACTCTTCGGCCTCATCGGCACAGGCAAGTACGTGGCCGCTGCGCTCGGTGTCTGGGCCATGGCCTTCCTGACCGTCACCATCCTCGGGAGCAGCCTGATCCTTGGCCGCAAACTCGGCGCCCTCTTCCGGGCTTAACAGCAGCCGGTCAAGTGCGCATGCGGTGCCAGACCAGTAACAGTCCGCCCAGCAGAAGCATCAGCGCCGTTGGCTCGGGGATTATTGCAATCCGCGAGAAGGTCACGGTCTCCTCGGGGCCCAAATCCGAGCCCGTGCCGTTGATGACTCCGACGTAGAACCTGGTGTCCTGGTTGAAGGGGGTAGTGGCAACCGTCATGCCCGAAGTCACGATCCTGCCCGAACCCGCGTCATACCAAAGCGCCGCCGTCGTCCCGTTGAGGTCCATGCCAAAGGTGAATCCATCGACTGACGAGCCGACATTGAGGAAACCTAGCTTGTAGCTCTCATTGTTGTAAGACGTGTGGTCCGCGTCTGTTTTCTCAAACAGGTTGAACCAGAAGGTACCGTCGTTCAAACTGAGTTCGGCCATAACCCCGTTGGAGTTGTTGTAGTCATCCCACGGCTCGGGATCTGTGTTCCCGTCCGTGGTCGAGAGATACATACGCGCAGCCACGCTATTGTTGCTTGTAAGGTCCCAGCTCTGAACGGTCATCTGGTAGGATACAAGGCCATTCGCAACCCAGGAATTCGACGAACCTTCGGTGACGATGCCCGACTGCCGCCAGCCGGAAGAACCATCTGATGGATTCAGAATCAATGCCCCGTTCACGCTTCCCTGACAGGATCCCATATGGTTCCACTGCCAGTTCGTACCCAAGCTCGTACCCGGGAATGTGTCCACCAAAGCCGGAGCCAAAGTAGCTCCCAGAATCAGACCAACGATCACCATCCCAATAGTTGCCGCCCTCTTCATACGCCCTCCCCTTTATTGATGAAATACGGGCACATCCTATTACGCAAACGTTTGCTGTCAACAAGGAAAACTTAGCGCACGACACATAGCAGGAGGACTTGTCCCGTCAGACAAGGCGAGACTTCAGACGTTACCAATATTGTCTGCGTCGAGTGCGGCATCGGATACGGCATTGGCCGCATCGGGCTGACCTTGGCCGGCCAGGGAAATCACAACGCATTTCTGGCCGTGCTCGTCAGGCACCCCCGACTGTGTTTGCACCGCCGTATTCTCTCTGAGCGCCTGGTGAATAACGCGCCGGTCAGAAGCCCCCATCGGCGGCAGCGTCACTGCGCGGCCTGTTTCCCGTACTTCTTCCGCTGCTTCCAGCGCCTGTTGCACAAGGCGATCCTTTTTCCGCTGGCGGTAGCGCTCGATATCCACAACACAATGCGGAGCGGCCTCAACCTGCCGCAGCATCATCCGGTTCAACAATAGTTGGAGAGCGTCCAGCACCTGCGCGCCACGCCCAATCAGACGCGCGGCATCCGGGGATTCGATTTGCAGAAGGATTTCGTCCTCCTGAACGCCGGCTTCAATCTTGCCCTCGAAACCGATCTGGCGAAGCAGCTCGCCAAGCACCTCGGCGGCTTTTTCTTTCGCCTTGTCCACGGATCCCTGCTCACTCATGGCAGCCCCCGTCGTTGCGCGCCGGACATCAGGCTCCGGCTGCTTTCTTCTTCCGATGCATCATCAATTGCTGTGCAATCATCAGGCACTGGTTCGTCGTCCAGTAAAGCGCCAGGCCCGCCGCAAAGTTGTAGAAAATCACCAGCATCATCACCGGCATGACCATCATCATCTTCTGCTGGCTGGCATCGCCGGCCGAAGGCGTCAGCTTCTGCTGCCAGACCATCGTCACCGCCATGATGATCGGCAAGATGTTCAACGGAATCGGCAGCAGACCCGCCAACAGATTCTCCGGCTGGCTCAAATCGCGCACCCACAGGAACGGCGCGAAACGCAGTTCGATCGCGCTCCGCAGCACGACAAACAGGGCAATAAACACCGGGATCTGAATCAGCGTCGGCAAGCAGCCGCCCAGCGGGTTGACCTTGTGCTCCTTGTAGAGCGCCATGATCTCCTGCTGCTGCTTCTGGGCATTGTCTTTGTATTTTTCACGCACCGCGGCCACGAGAGGCTGAATCTCCGACATCTTCTTCATGCTCTCGGTGCTCTTGCGCGTGATCGGCCAGAAGACAACGCGAATGATGATCGTCAGCAGCATGATCGCCACGCCGTAGTTCCGGAACACCCTGTGCAGCGCATTGAGCGTCGCCAGCAGCACCTTGCCGACCGGCGCCCACATCCCGAATTCCATCACATCCACAAACCGCTGCCCATACCGGTTCAGCTCCGAGTACTTCTTCGGCCCCACGTAGTATTCCATCGGCAGCGTGAACGTCGTGCCCGGCTCTACGTTGAACTCCGGCAGCAGGATGCGGGAGGAGACTTCCTTGACGACCGCAGTCTTCACGCGCGCAGCCGGATTGGCCATTTCCTGCGGCGAGACATCGCGCACAGCGTGGATGACACTGTTCTCGCCGCCATTCTCGGGGGCAAGAATCTGAACGAAATACTTGTTCTTCGCCGCCGCCCAGTGCACGGGCTTCGCGAGCGACCAGTCCAACGTGACCGGCGGCTTCGCCAGATTGCGCTCCTTGCGCTCCACATCAAACTGCTTCACCAGTTTGTTGCCCCAGTACTTCACACCCTCGCCTCCCGGCGAAAGGGTGTCCACGCCGAGGAACGCGATGCCCCGCACGGAACCATCACCCACCAGGCTCTGCATCATGCCCGTCTGGATAAATCGTGCGGGCAGGCGAACGGCCGCGGCTGACTCGTTGGCCATTTCGTCCGTAACCTTCGCCATGTAGCGATCATCCAGGCTGATCGTGCGGACAAACTTGAGCCCGTCGGGCGTGGCCCGCTCGAAGCGGACCGACCGGCCATCTTCCGCCACCGTCATGGCGAACTGCTGCCGCGCGCTCAGCCCAGCCCAATCCACATAGGCCAAGGCGGGCACACCGTCAAAATCCAACACCAATGGGCCACTGTCCGGGTCCACCGTCTGGCGATAGTCCCGCTCCTTGAACTCAACTGATTTCACCGATGCGCCGCGCGAAGAAACGGTAAGCTTGATCGCCTCATTCTCCAGCACCGCGGTCTCTTCCGGCAGAGCGTCTTCTTCCGGTTCAGCCTCCACCTTGGCCGGAGCGGCTTCGGTGGTCTCGTCAGCAAGCAGCGTCGCCGGCGCCTCGCCCAACGCGGCATCAGTCACCGCGCCCGGAACGTCCGATGCAGGCTCCGCAGCGGCTGGAACCGCACTGTCATGGAAGAAGTATTTCTTGATGACCTGACGGTCGATGATGGGCCATGCCAGCCAAAGAGCGAACAAGGCTACGAGTATGATGATGTCTTGTTTCTTCATAATAAATCACTTTCCTGCCGGAACAGGATCCAAGCCACCCGGATGAAATGGATGGCAGCGCAGCAGTCTCCGCACACCCAACCAGAGACCGCGCAGAAACCCATGTTTCTCAAGCGCCTCGATCCAGTAGGCTGAACACGAGGGATAGAATCGGCAACACTGACCAACAAACCGTGAAAGGGTCAACTGGTAGAGACGAATCAACGCTATAAGCAATCTCGTCATTCCCGCCGCTCTCCCTGCGCGCCCGACTCCAGCAGCCCGGCAAACTTCGCCAACTCCAGAAGCTCGCCCTCGATGTCATTCCACGGCGCCGCAAGAATGTCGCGGCGCGCCACAATGACCACATCGAACGGGCCCGCCATCCGAAAGCGATTGCGCCGGTAGGCCTCCCGAAGGAGCCGCTTGGCCCGGGCACGGGCGACGGCGTTTCCGACCTTCTTGCTCGCAACAACGCCCAGCCGCAGCGAAGCGTCATCCCCCGAGCGCAACCACAGGACCATGAAACGGCCGATCCAGCGGCGACCTTGGGCGTAGGTCTGGCGGAACAACGCCGTTCGAGTCAGACGCTGGCTTCGCCTCAAGCCCTGATCGGGCTTCGCGCCTTCCCCGCTGCCCCCCGCCATGACGACTCCTTTTACAGCGAAACTCTCTTGCGGCCCTTGCGCCGGCGGCGTTGCAAGACTTCGCGCCCCTGCTTCGTAGACATGCGCTTCCGATAACCATGTGACCGGCTGCGTTTCCTCTTTGACGGCTGATAAGTTCTCTTCATTTTGTCTTCCTTACATCGTGGAACTGGCCTTTTCTAACAGCTTCCCCCCGGAAGTCAAATCCGGAAGGACACCTCGCGACCCCAGTCCATGGGGCGAGAAATCGTTGGATTTCGGTCAAAACGGCGCGGCCGTACCGATCTTGCCGCCAAGGGCCGCCTCTGCAATCGAGCGGCCGTCGGCCAGCACCGGCGTGCGGCGCGGAATCCATTGCCGACGCTTGCCCCGCGCTACCAGGTGGTATCCGCGGGTGAAGAACAGCAGGCCGTCGAGCTGCGCGGCCAGCCAAAAGACAGGATAAAGAAAGGAATACACCCGAAAGGCCTTCTCGATCTTGCGGAAGTCCTGCTCGTCGGCCAGCATCCCCGCGAAGTCGGCGGACGAACGGTCTTTGTTGACCTGCCGCACCACGAACCGGCCCAGCGTATCCACCAGTTCCACGAAGAAACGCGAGTAGGTCTTCGCGTCCTGAACGTCAAACCCGTCCTTGAGCAGCGTGAACAGTTGCGGTTCGGTATAACCCGGCCGCAGGCGGCCGTAGCGCTCATCCGTCAACCCCAGCATCTGCCGGAGCGGCGGCAACAAGCCCCACGATTTCACCAGCGGAACCGTGAAAATCAGCCACCCCTTCGGCTTGAGTACCCGGTGACACTCCGCCACAAAAGCCGACTCGTCGGCCACGCGCTCGAGCACATCGATCGCCACAACCACGTCGAAACTCGCGTCTTCAAAGGGAAACTTTCCGTCGCTGCCGATCTGCGCGCCATCCCCCACCAGCGCCGCGCAGGCCGCGGCAGACTTCGCATCCAGCTCCAAACTCCGCCACGTACCGCCAAATCGCCGGAGATTCTGGCTGAAAACACCGGAGTGACCGCCAATATCCAGTCCACGGCGCCCCTCAATGGAACCGCCCAGCAGGGCGGCAATCGACCTGAGCTTCAATTGCCCGGCCAGGGACTTGCTGAAAAGCCTGAGCCTCCATTCCTGGCTCGAACCGGCCTGTGTCGTTTCTTTCTGCATCGGACCCGGATTGTAGCACGCGGAAACGGCGTGTCGCTGAAAAAAAGCCCCGGCCAGATGGCGCGGCGGGGTATCAAAACTCCCGGGTTTGCGGTATATTTCCAATGCTTGGAAAAAAGGAGGCGGGGTTTTCCAACCATTGGAAAATCCGTCGCCCACGGCAGCAGGTGACTATGAATCACAATCCGATGGATGTAACCGTCACGTTCGAGGACGGCCGCAAGACAACATGCCCGGCCGGTACGCCGCTCAAGGTGCTCATGAAGGAGCGCCGCACGCCTCAAGGCCTGGATTACCTCGGCGCGCTGGTGAACAACGATGTGGTCTCCCTCTCCTACCCGCTCGAAGTCGACAGTGAAATCAAGTTCCTCACGCTGGCCGACTCCCACGGTCAGCGCATCTATCGCCGCTCCGCCTCGTTCATCCTCGCCAAGGCCGTGCGCGAGCTTTATCCGCAGGCCCGCTTTTCCGTCGAGCATTCGCTGGGCGATAGCTTCTACTGCAGCTTTGACATGAACGGCTCGGTGGCCAACCACAACGGCAACAATCACAACGATCATCCCGTCACCCAGGAACAACTCGACGCGATCGAACGCCGCATGCGCGAACTGGTCACACGCAACATTCCCATCGAGCGCCGGAAAATATCCTTCACCGAGGCAATGAAGCAGTTCGAAACCGAGCAGCAGATGGACAAGTACAACTTGCTGCGCTTCCGCAACCCACCGAAGATCGTGATCTTCTGGTGCGAGGGATTCTCCGATCTCGGTCATGGCCCGCTCGTCGAAAGCACCGGCGCCGTCCGCACCTTCAAGCTCATCCCCTACCCGCCCGGTTTCGTCATCCAGTTCCCGGAAAAGGAAAAGCCGGCGGAGCTTTCCCCGTTTGAGCCGCAGCCGTACCTGTTCCACATTTTCAAGGAACACAAGGAATGGGGCCGCATTCTCGGCGTCAACACCGTCGGCCGCCTGAACGAAATCATCGCGAATCGAGAGATCGGCGACTTCATCAAGATCGCCGAGGCGTTCCACGAGAAACGCATCGCGCGCATTGCGGACGACATCCAGGGCAACCGCGACCGGATCAAGTGGATCCTCATCGCCGGGCCTTCCTCCTCAGGCAAAACCACGTTCGCCAAGCGGCTTGCCGTTCAGCTCCGCGTCAACGGCCTGCAGCCGGTCACGATCTCCGTCGACAACTACTTCGTGAACCGCGAGCAGACGCCGCGCGACGAAAAGGGCGATTACGACTTCGAGAACATCGAGACGATCGATCTCGCCCTCTTCAACGACCACCTGAAGCGTCTCGACGAGGGCGGCGAAGTCGACGTGCCGCACTACGATTTCGGAACAGGCACACGCGAATATCGCGGCGAGAAGCTGCACATCGCCCACGGCCAACTCGTGCTGGTGGAAGGCATTCACGCGCTGAACCCGAAACTGACGGAGTCGGTGCCCACCGAACACAAGCTGCGGATTTATGTCAGCGCGCTGACCCAGCTCAACCTCGACTTCAACAACCGGATATCTACCACCGACAACCGGCTCGTGCGGCGGCTCGTGCGCGACAACGCCTTCCGCGGCAACTCGGCGCTGACCACGCTCTCGATGTGGCCCAATGTGCGCCGCGGCGAGAAGACGTGGATCTTTCCGTTCCAGCAATATGCGGATATCGCCTTCAACTCGGCGCTGGACTACGAGCTCGCGGTGCTGAAGCCTTCGGTCGAACCCCTGTTGGCAGAAGTGAAGCCCAACCAGCCGCAATACGCGGAAGCGCGGCGCATGCAGGATTTCCTCGCGAGTTTTCTGAGCGTGTCGGACCACCTGGTTCCGCCGACGTCGATCCTGAGGGAATTCATCGGCCGCAGCAGTTTCCGCTACTGAAGCCAGGCGGTTTCGTAGGGCTCGAGCCGAAGCTTTCCGCCGGAACTCCCGGCGGGACGCCCCGTCAGCAGATTCAGCGCGTAGCTTCCCGGGACGGTCGCCTCCTGCGCCTCGGCCGTGCAATTGCTCACAGCCAACACCGCCGCTCCGTCCTTGGTTCTGCGTTCTACGGCGAACAGAGCCGGACCCAGATCCAGGATGCGCTGCGCGGCGGCGGGATGAAACACCGGGTGTGCGGCGCGCAACGCGAGCACACGCGTGTACTCGGCGAACACCCGCGAGGTGGCGGCCGACTCGCCACCGATGGCCTTCTCAAGCTCATCTTCCGTCCAGCGCCCGCGGTTGATGGATCGCGCGCGCCCGGTCTCCTTCAACCCGGCGAGATCATTGCGGCTCGCCGTGAGGCTGTGAATGTAAACGGCCGGGACGCCCGCCAGCGCGAGCGGAATCATCTGCGAACAGAGGAACCGTCGAACGTGAAGATCTTCCGGCTCGCCGTTCTTTCCCATGGCATCGAAATACGTGATGTTGAGCTCGTAGGGTTCTTCCGTTCCGTCCGACTTGCGCGCAAGCGAAACCTGGCCGCCGCGCGTACGCACATGGGCCGCCAATTCGTCGACGGCTCCGTCCGGCACGAGCCCGCGCAACGGGCGGACACCGATGCCGTCGTGCGAGGATGTGAAGTTGAGCCACGTGCACCCCTGCGGCAGCGCGGGCAAGGCCATGGCCCATGCGGTCAGATGCCGCGCGTCTCCCTTGTGCAACGCGTGAAGCACCAGCGGCGGCAACGGGAATTGGTAGATCATGTGCGCTTCGTCACCGCTACCGGCGTAGCTGATGTTGTCCGCCTGCGGCACGTTGGTTTCCGTCAACAGGATCACGCCGGGCGCCACGATATCCGTCACATCCCGCAGCAGTTTCACCACCTCGTGCGTTTCCGGAAGATGAATGCACGATGTGCCGACCTTCTTCCAAAGGTAGGCGATGGCATCAAGGCGAACGATGCGCGCTCCCATGGAAACGTAGAACAACAGGATATCGAGAATCTCGAACAGCACGTCCGGGTTGGCGAAATTGAGGTCCACCTGGTCCGCGCTGAACGTGGTCCAGACATGCCGGGCGCCACCCCTCGTCATCACCGGCGTCAGCGGCGGCGACGAACGGGGACGGACCACCGCGGAGAGATCCGTCTTCGGATCAAGCGCGATGAAATAGTCGCGGCCGGGCGCGACGCCCGCCACGTAGTCCTGGAACCAGCCGCTGCGTGCCGAGACGTGATTGAGCACCAGGTCGAACATCAACCCGAAGTGCTCGTTCAGCGCGCGCACATGACTCCAATCGCCCAGCGCCGGATTCACGTTGCGGTAATGCACCACCGAGAACCCGTCGTCCGATGTGTAGGGAAAGAACGGCAGGATATGCACGTGACTGAAAGCCTGCGCCAAATGCGCATCGGCAAACCGTTTCAGCGTCGCAAGGGGCTTCTCGCCGGGCCGCTGAAGGCTGTCGCCGTAGGTGATCAGCACGGCGGATCGCTCATTCCATCGCGTAGCGGCAGAACCCGTGCCGGTCAGCCCGTAGCGGCCGATCATCATCGCCATGCGCTCGACGCAGCGATCAATCCCCTCCCCATATAACCGGCCCAGCCGCTCTCGAATCCGCGCCATCGCGGGATGTTGAAGTATGTCCGTCATGAAGGATAAAGACTCCCGACATTGGTCATCAGCATGCGCAGGCGGCGGCGCAATTCGGAATAACTATAGTGCCGCAGCGCAATACGATAGTTCTGGTCCACCGCCTGCTTACGATAAGTCTGATCCTCGAGCATTCGTTTTACCTGCGCGACCACCTCGCTCGTCAGGAATCCGTCCATAACGGGAACCTGAAAACCCTTTGGCTCGATGTCCCGGTGAAAGATGGCATATCGATTCACCAGCACCGGCACCTTGAAATAGACAGCCTCGAGGAACGCGTTGCCGAATCCCTCGTAAAGACTCGGGTACGTCACCATCGCCGCGTGCGGATAGATGTCCCACAGCGTGTAGACCTTCCGGCCCTCGCTGTTGATCTGACGGACATCGCCCACGCGCGTTTCAACAAAACGAAGATCCACGTGCGACTGACGCGCGTATTCCGCCAGCATGTTGCGATATTCCAACCCCTCGTCGCCCGCCTCGTGTGTGATCACCAGCTTGTACTTCGGGTCCCCCAGCAGCTTTAGCAGGTTGATGGCGTGCTCAATCCCCTTCCGCGGCACCACGCGCGTCGGTTGCAGGATCATCACGTCGCCGGGCGCCAGCCCGATCTCCGCAAGAACGTCGGACGCGTACGTATCCATGCTCGGCGGCGGAGTCTCAAAATCGAGCACGTTGGGGATCAGGATCGACGGCACGGCCTTGCGACGTGCCAGTTCCTCCTGCGCGTTCTCGTTGATCACGACATGCTGCAAGTCGTGATCGCGCGACGGGAAGGCCATGTCGAGAAAATCGTTCACCGCGTTCACGGAATAGCGCGTTCGCTCCCAGTAGAAGTCGTGGTGGTGCGCAATGCCGGGAAGATGCGTCTCGGCGATGAATTCCGTGATCGCAACACCAAGGGGGACATGCATCGGAATGCTCAGCACGTTTTCGAAGATCAGGATCTTGATGTCAAATTTCTTCACGAAGTCGTAGATCGTGGACTTGAGGTAGGCCGCCATCGCGTGAATGCGGTCGGTAACCACCCGCTCCCGCGCCGTGCGCCCCCAGATCCGTTCGTTGATCCACACGTTTTCCGGATGACTGAAGAAGGCCTCGGGAATGCACATGCTTACGGCCGGATCATGATCGAGCCGCCCGGCATACCAGAAGCACTTATGCTCGTCCTCCTCCAGCACGTGGGCCCACTTGGCGCTCTCCAGCGATACACCGTCCGTCCCGGCAAACCGCGTGGAGATGAATCCCATGCGCTGCGGCGTGATGAACTTGCTGCTCTTCCAGTTCTTAATCCCGGCCATGCTGCCCTCCTCCGTCCGCGGGAAAAGCCAGGGGCCGCCGCGGATCGCCCGCCAGGTAAAGCGTCTGTGTCGGGAAGGCGAACTCGATGCCCTCCTTGTTGAACCGGCGCAGAAGTTCCAGGTTCACCCGCTCGCTGAAGGCGAGGTAGTCCCAGTATTTCGGCGGGTGATACCAGTAGATCGCGAGGATATTGAGCGACGCGCTGTTGAAGTCGTTGAAGAAGACGCGCGGCGGAAAATCGGGTTCCATACCCTCGTGATCCTTGAGTACCTCGCGAATAATCTCCACCGCCCGCTGCACCTTCTCCGGCGGAGTGTCGTAGGTGATCGTCACATTCATCAGCCGGCGGATGTGCGGCCGCTGGCCGATATTGAGAATCGTCTTGTTGGCCAGCTCCCCGTTCGGGATGGTCACCAGGTTGCCTTCCAGCGTGCGGATGCGGGTGGACCGGAATCCAACCTCTTCCACGGCGCCGTCATGGCCATCCACGACCACACGATCGCCAATCTTGAACGGCCGGTCGGTGAAAACCACCATGGAACCGAAGAAGTTCTTGATCGTGTCCTGCGCTGCCAGCGCCACGGCCAGGCCACCAATGCCCAGCCCGGCCAGCAGCGATGTCACGGGCTTGTCGCTGAGCGTCGTCGCCACCTGCAACAAGACGAGGATCACCACGGTCACGCGCAGGCTCTTGCGGAACAGCGGGGTCAACATGTTCTGGGTGGACGTGTCGAGGCGCGACAGCACACGCCTCAGCCAGACTTCCACCACATCGACCAGGTTGTAGGCCAGGTAGCCGATGGCCGCGACAAACAGGACGGCCGTCACCGTTTCGACAGTATCCGTGAACCGCGCAGCCAGCACGAGCAGATCGGTGGCACCCTTGAGTCCCACGGACATCGCAAGCAAGGCAATGGACGACGCCAGCGCCCGAAGAAGTGAAGGCAGCATCGGTCGTTCTGCCGCCTCAAAACGCTTGGCCGCCGTCAGCAAAATCGCCCGGCCAATCCGGGCAACGATGAAAGCCACCAGGATCGTGACAAACAATGCTGCCAACCGCCACAGCTCATTGCCGGCAATCGAGGTTTCCAGAAATACTTGTCGCCAATTCACGATGCTCAAATACTCCCACCCGTCTGATGTCTACGCGCGTCAGGCCGTTCCAGCGTAGTGGTGCCGCTTCAGCCAGTCCAGCAGTTCCTTGACGCTGGCCGTGGCCATACTGATCGAGGTGTCGGCGCCACCGTAGTAAACTCTCAACGTATCTCCGTCTTCATCCAGCACGGCTCCGCACGGAAACACCACGTCCGCCACGTCGCCCGTCCGCTCATAATCGGCAAGCGGACCGAAAATCCATTCATCGCCGCGATAGATGATCTTGGTCGGATCCTCAAGATCCAGCAGCGCAATGCCAAGCCTGTAAAGACATCCCGCGGCCGTGTGCCGAACGCCGTGATAAATGATCAGCCAGCCCTGCGGCGTTTCGATCGGCGGCGAATTGAGCCCGATCTTCCGGGCATCCCACCACCCGCCCTCGCGCGCAGGCATCAACACCTTGTGACTGCCCCAGTGACGGAGATCGGGAGAGAAGGATATCCACATGTGCGCTGTGCCGGAAACAGGAACCGGCCGATGAATCATCGCCCAGTGCCCGCCGAACCGTCGCGGGAAAAGGGCCGCATCCTTGTCTTCGGGCGGCATGACCATGCCGTACCGCTCGAACTCCTTGAAATCCGCCGTGAGCGCAAGCGACACGCCCGGCCCGCCGCCGGAATAGGCCGTGTACGTCACCGCGTAACGCTGCAACTCGGGAATCCAAACCACGCGGGGATCTTCCACCCCCCACAACTCCTCCGGATGCTTCGGCGATCTCGGCGCCAAGGCCGGCTCCGGGTCAATCCGCCAGTTCGAGACGCCGTCCGCCGAGCGAACCGCACTGAGGTGAGAGAGTCCCCGCCGATCCTCAACACGAACCAGCAACAGGGTCTCCCCGTTCTGCAACCGGACTGCGGCGGGGTTGAAGACGGAGTTCGCCGCGTAAGGCCAATCGGCCACGGTGAGGATGGGGTTGTGCGGCGCCCGGGTCAGAAGCTCCCACTTCTGCCGAATGTCATGTCCGTTCTGATTCATGTTGGGGTTCCTTTCTGGATCAAGTCTTGCCCGCGGCGATCTCGTCCTGCAGTTCCGCCATGGCCAGCAGGGCCAATTGCCAGACGATAGTCGACTCCGCGCCCTGGTTCCGATTCACGCGATCCGGATGTAATCCGTCGTAACACGCGCCCGTCGCGTCATTGTACAGTGTGGCCTGCAAATCGTTGCGCCCGAGGAACCAATCAAACGCGCGCTGCGCCGTGTCCAGCCACCGCTCCTCTTTCGTGCAGCGGTAGGCCGTGAGACAGGCGTCCAGCATGGTGTAGGCCTCTATCGGTTGCTGGTCGAACCTCGCCTTCTCACCGCCACGCAACATCCATCCCTTTGTTCCCACGGGCACGAAATGACCTTCCGGCGCCGTGGTGATTCCATCGAGCCAATTCAGCGCGCGCAAACCAACCTCCACCATGCGCGGCTCCGGAAGCCACTGCCCCGCCTCAATCAACGCCTGCGGCATGCGCGCGTTGTCGTAAGTCAGGCGGTCCTCCGGCCACGGCCAGTCGTCCGACATGTTGCGCTCGAATTGTGAGAGCAGCCGGCGTGACAATTCCTCGCGCTCCCGGCGGAAGGCCGACGCCCCTCCGAACCGGCGCAGGTATTCCTGCACGGCCAGGATGGCAAACGCCCACGCGCGTGGCGACCCGAACCCGAGTACCGGCTCGATCGCCTGCTCCAGCAACTCCGCCGCAAGTCCGCAGTGGCCTTCGTTCTGTGAATGTGCCACGGTCTGCGCCAACGCCCACAACGCCCGCGAATGCACGTCTTCCGTGGCGATCGGTTTCGTCCACTCGCGACGGTAATCCATGAAGTTGCCGAACCTCTTCGACTCCTGATCAAACGCGAAATAGAGATAGGCCAGGTAGCGTGCCTCGAGGGCAACCCAGTCGGCCGTGTGGGGATAGCGGACCCCCGCCTTCACCGCCACGATAAGCGCACGGGCCTGATCATCCGTGCTGTAGCCGAAATGGCGGTTCGGCACGGAGAACTTGGCATGCTGGATGACGCCCGTCGAATCGGTGAGAACGATCAGGTGCCGGGGATTAAGCTCGGGGAGAGGCTCGACACGTTCCTTCGGCACGCGCGGAGCCTGAACCGGACGGGGCTGATGAATGCGTTCCTCGCGCACTTCACGCATGAGGTCGAGGTAACGCGTGGCCACTTCCTTCCACAGCATCTCGCGACCACAGGTGTAGGCGCGCTTCCTCATGGCATGCCGCTCCACGTCATTGTCCAGCAGCGAGACCACTGCCTCGCCCATCGCCTTGGAATCACGGAACGGCACCAGCACACCGCGCCCGTCCTTGAGCATGTCCTCGGCATACCAGTATGGCGTCGAGACCACCGCCTTGCCCGTGCCCATGGAATACGCCAGCGTGCCGGACACCGCCTGTGCCGGACTCAGATAGGGTGTGATGTAGATGTCGGCACACCCGAGGTATTCGCACAGCTCCTGCATCTCCACAAAACGGTTCATGAACATCACGTGCGATTCCAGCCCCAGCTTGTGCACGAGTTGCTGGAGCCCGATGCGGTACGACTCTCCATGATCGCGCTTCACGTGCGGGTGCGTCTCGCCGAGGATGATATAGACCACCTCGGGATGCTTCGCCACGATGTGCGGCATGGCCTCAATGGCATACTCGAGGCCCTTGTTCGGCGACAGCAGGCCGAAGGTCAGCAGCACCGTCCGCCCTTCCACACCGAACTGGTCCTTGTAGTAGTTGGAATCCACGAACGGCATGTCGGGAATGCCGTGGTGAATCAGGCGGATCTTCGCCTCCGGCACACCGTAGATCGTCTTGAGATACTCGATCATCCGCGGGCTCATGACCACCAGCCGGTCCGAGATCTCCGCCAAATCGAGAAGAACCTTGCGCTGATCGGGGTCGGGCTCGGTCAAGACGGTATGCAGCGTCGTGATCACCGGCGTCCGCACCTGCCTCAGCAGCGGGATGAGATAGCGGCCCGCGCGGCCGCCATAGATCCCATATTCGTGCTGCACACAGATCACGTCGGGCTGGTTGATTGTGATGAAGTCCGCGGCCAGGTCATATTCCTCGCGGCGGTCGTAATCGATCTCCAGCCGCACGCGCTGCGGATAGGCATAGCCCTGCGGGCGATCGTTCATGGCCACGGCAAAACATTCGATCTCCGGCGCGGCTCCAGCCACCGCCTCGCAAACATCCGTCGTGAACGTCGCGAGCCCGCAGTGCCGCGGAAGGTAGTTGCCGATAAATGCTATTTTCTTTAGTGCACCGGGTGACATAAAGCCTGCTTTCTGCGCGCTTTCGCGTTTCTGCGTGAGAGCGGACGAGTTCCCTTTTATCGAAAAAGGCGACCTCGGTCAAGACAGCTTCTCCCACACAATCGATCACCGCTTGCAATTTTTCAATTTGCAATTCACACTTGCTTGGGGACGGAACGCATGAGCGCCATGGATGAAATCCTAAACGACCTCGCAGGCTGCCGCGATACCGCGGCCGGCATGCGAGAGCTCTTGCTCGCCGATCTCCTGCATATCGGCGAGACTCCCTCGCCAACCGGCGCGGAGGAACGACGCGTGGAGTTCTTTCTCCAACGCCTTGCCGAGGCCGGCGCACAAAATTGCTCCACCGACGAAAAGGGAAACGGGGTAGGCATCCTTCCCGGCACCGATGGCCAGCGCAACATTCTCCTCTTCGCCTACGCCGACACCTTCGTATCCAATCCGCAGGATCAAACCGTCGAAATCGAAATCGACCGGGTCGTCGGCCCATTCGTCGGCGATAACAGCCTTGGACTGGCTTCACTCATCCTGCTGCCATCCCTGCTTGAAAAACTTCGCATCTCCTTGCGCAGCAACGTGATACTCATGGCTGCCGCACGAACACTCGGACGCGGAAATCTGGAGGGATTGAAGGCTTTTCTGGCCAGCGGGCGCCCTCCCATTCATCACGGCATCTGTCTCGAGAGCGTGCAGTTCGGCCGCTTGAACTACACATCCCTCGGCATGCTCCGTTGCGAAATCGTCTGCCGCATGCCGGATGATTACAACTGGGTCCATCATGGCGCCACCGGCACCATCACACCCATGAGCGAGATGATCAACCACATCAACGGCATCCCCATCCCACGCCGGCCGCTCACCAGCATCGTCCTCGGCTCCATTCATGGGGGTATCTCCTCGCGCAACATCGCGCGCCAGACCACGCTGTCCTTCGAGGTCCGTAGCGAGTCGGCCGACGTGCTCACACAAATCCAACAGACCATCGAACATGCGGCCGAGGAAATCTCGGCCCGCTCCGGCACCCGCATCACCCTCGATGTATTCAGCCAACGTCAACCCGGCGGCCTTGAGGCCTCGCACCCACTCGTGCAAAGCGCGCGCGGCGTGATCGGGGCCCTTGCTGTTCAGCCCATGATCTACGCCACCACCTCGGCCATGTCGGCTCTCGTGGATCTGAAGATCCCCGCGCTCACCCTCGGCATCACCACGGGGACGCGCTTCAGCCAGCTTGACGAAATCGACGAAGCGCTGGCCATCGCGCCCATGGCCGGCGGTCTGGCGCAGGTCGTCGGCATACTCCGGGCTATCGACGAAGGAATCTGCGATGTCTGACGTGACAACCAACCACCCCGGCACACCCGCCGAAGTCTCCGGGCGAATCGCCACTTGGCTGAAAGGCAACACGTTCCACCACTCGCAGTTTGCCGATCTCAAGCAGCTCGTCGAGCAGAAGGAGAAGCAGGGACTTACCATCTCCCTCTGCATCCCCACCCTCAACGAGGAGCGCACCATCGGGAAGGAAGTGATTATCTTCCGCTCCGCTCTGATGACGCGTTTTCCCCTGCTCGACGAAATTGCCGTGATCGATTCCGGTTCAACCGACAAGACGCTCGAAGTCGCCGCGTCCTTCGGAGCCGATGTGTACCGCGCAGCCGATATCCTTCCGGAAGTCGGCGAGAAGCGCGGCAAGGGTGAAAACCTCTGGAAGGGCATCTACCAACTCAAGGGCGATATCATCATCTACGTGGACGCCGACATTAAGAACATCGACGCCCGCTTCGCGTACGGCCTTGTCGGCCCGCTGCTCCTGCGCCCCGAAATCAAGTACGTCAAAGCTTTCTATGACCGCCCCCTCATGTTCTCGCAGGGCGTCCGCCCGTCCGGCGGCGGCCGCGTAACCGAAATCCTGGTGCGCCCGCTGTTCTCCCTCTTCTTCCCCGAGCTGACCGCCCTCATCCAACCGCTCTCCGGCGAGTATGCCGTCCGCCGCGAGGTGCTGGAACAACTCCCGTTCCCCATCGGCTACGGCGTCGAAACCTCCCACCTCATCGATGTCTATCATCGCTGGGGCATGGAGGCATTCGGCCAGACCGATCTCGATCAGCGCATCCATCGCAACCAGAGCACCTCGGACCTGGGCCGCATGGCGTTCGGTATTCTCCACGCCTTCCTCTCCCGAATCGAATCGCTCGGCATGGTTGAACGTATGCCCGAACTGGGCCACATCTTCCGCCAGTTCCAGGCGCGCGACCTCAGCTACGAACAGGTGGAGCGCGAAATCTGCGAGGAAGAGCGTCCGCCCATGATCGAGAATCCAGCGTACCAGCAGAAGTTCGGCCGGAAACCATGAGTCAACCGCAGCGTATTGCCATCGTTCATTACCACCTCCGTCCGGGTGGCGTAACCAGTGTAATCGGCACCGCCGTCAACGCCCTGCGCAACAAGAACGTTCAAGTCGCCGTGCTGACCGGCGGCCCCGCCCCCGAACCACGTGTTCTCCCGGAACAGGTCGCGATTGAGGGCCTGAATTACTCGACCGCCGAAAAGGGCTCCATCAGCGCCGCCGATATCGTCACCCGCCTCCGCAGCACGGCCCGAAAGGCCCTCGGCGGAGCGCCCGACCTCTGGCATTTTCACAACCACTCCATCGGCAAAAGCTGTGCGCTGACCGGGGCGGTCCACCTGCTGGCGGCCGCCGGAGAGAAGCTCCTGCTGCAACTCCACGATTTCGCCGAGGACGGCCGCCCCGCCAACTATCACCTTCTGCTGGATGAACTCGGCCAAGGCGACCCTGCCCGTCTCGCCGCCCTCATGTATCCACAGGGCACCCACGTCCATTACGCTTCGCTCAACGCGCGCGATCGCGGCTTCCTCTGTCACGCAGGCATACCGGCCGACCGCGTCCACCTGCTGCCCAACGCCATCGGCCTCAATCATGTGCCCCAACCCGAAGCGAATCACGGCACCGGCCCGCGGTTGTTCCTCTATCCCACGCGCGCCATTCGCCGAAAGAATCTCGGCGAGTTTCTGCTGTGGTCCGCCCTTGCCGAACCACGTGATCGTTTTGCCTCCACGCTCTTCCCCACCAGCCCTGCTGACCGAGTCGTCTATGACCGCTGGGTCGAATTCGCCACGCAGGAAAAGCTGCCCGTCGATTTCGGCATCGGCCAGAAACGCGATATCCCGATGATCGAGTTGCTTGCGTCCGCACATGCCGTCGTCTCCACAAGCGTTGCCGAAGGCTTCGGCCTCGCCTTCCTGGAACCGTGGCTCGCCCACCGCCCTCTGCTCGGCCGCGATATCCCCGACATCACCGCCGGCTTCCTCGACGAGGGTCTCGACCTCTCGCTCCTCTACACCCGGCTGCTCGTGCCGATTGAGACCGTGGGGCGCGACACGCTGACAACACGCATCACGGCCGCCATGCGCGAACTTTTCACCAGCTATCACCGCGATCTCAAGCCCGGTGATGTCGAGGCCGCGATGAACGCGGCCACCGAGGGTGACGCTGTGGATTTTGGACGTCTCGACGAAGCCCTGCAGCAGGTCGTGATCCAGAGAATCCGGAAGGATACTTCGCTGCGCGCCGCACTCCAGCCCAACGCCCTGCGCGTGGATGGACGCGAGCCTACCCTCCTCCAACACAACGAAGCCGTTGTGCGAAAGGCCTACAACATCGAGCAATACGGCACGCGGCTTCAGCGCATTTACGACGCAATCCAATCCTCCACGCCCTCGCCGCTGGACTCCATCTCCGGCGAGAAATTGCTCGACGCATTCCTCGCCCCGGAGCGATTCTTCCTGCTCAGAACATGACCCGGACCAAAACAAGACCTTCGCAGGCTGCGCTCGTGCAGCAAATCCGCCGATTGTCCAAGCCGATGCGGCCCAACCCCACCGGCACGCGGCCGCGTACCCCGCGACTTCCCGGCATCCGCGCCATGCTGTTTGATGTCTACGGCACCCTGTTCGTCTCCGGATCGGGCGACATCGGCGCCAACCCCCACGCCGCTCACAGCCGGGCTTTTGCCAAAGCCCTTGCAGACGGCGGATTCACCGTAGCCTCGCCCACCACGTGCCGCCAAGGACCGGGCCTATTCCGTGAAGCTATCCTCCGTTCGCACCGCGCAAGCCGCGCGCACGGAATCGCCTTCCCGGAAATCCGCGTCGATCGCATTTGGACCCGCGTCCTCCGCGCCCTCGCGCGGCAAGGCAGGATTCACGGCCCAATCAGTTCCACCGCCGTGCTGCGCGTCGCCGTTTCCTACGAATGCCGGACGAATCCCGTCTGGCCGATGCCAGGCCTCGCTGATACTTTGGCCGTCTTTCAGCGCACCACGCTGAAGCTCGGGATCGTCTCCAATGCACAATCCTTCACAGCCCTGCTGTTTGATGCGCTCTTGGGCAAGTCGCTCGCCAAGCTGGGCTTCAGTCCAAACCTCTGCATTTGGTCCTATCGCCTCGGTCACGGCAAGCCGTCCCCGATTCTGACCGCCACTGCCCTGCAACGGTTGAAACGTCGTTACGGCATTCGCCCGCGCGAAGTGCTGTATATTGGCAACGATATGCTGAAGGATATTCTTCCTGCTGCGCAGCTCGGCTGCCGCACCGTCCTGTTCGCCGGGGACAGGCGTTCGCTGCGGCTGCGCAAGGATGTCCCGGCCTGCCGGAAACTGCGGCCCGATGCCGTCATCACCCATCTCGATCAACTTCAGAAACTGCTTGGAGCATCATGATCTCTCCCAAGGGCCTGCTCATGTTCGACCTCGACGGGACACTGATCGATTCCCGCGAAGATCTCGGTCAAGCCGTCAACCTGATGCGTCGCGACTACGGACTCGCGCCGCTCGACGTGCAGACTGTCTCGAGCTACGTCGGCGATGGAATCAACAAACTCGTCGAGCGCTCACTGCAAGGACATCGCACCGATCTTGTCAAAGCGACGGCCGTGTGCTCGCGCTACTACATGCAACACCTCCATGATCGGACGGTGCTATATCCCGGCGTCGCCGAGGGCTTGCCGCACCTGCACCAGACCGGCTATGCCCTCGCCATGATCAGCAACAAACCCGCGCGGGCCTGTCGTGAGGTCCTCGCATACTTTCACATCGACGTTCTTTTCGGCTGCATCCTCGGCGGAGGTGATACCGAACACCTCAAACCACACCCCGAACCATTGCAGCTCGCGATGACCCAGCTTGGCGTCGCGCCATCAGAGTCATGGATGATCGGCGATCACCACACCGATATCGAAGCCGCCCGACGCGCCGGCTGCAGCAGCATCTTCCTCGAAAATGGCATGGGCAATGCGGGAAACGAAACCCCCACCCTCCGCTTTCCCGGCTTCACCGCCATGGTCACCCACTTCAGCCGCCCCCAAGACGGGACGATTTGAACAGAAGGTAACAAAGGGGGAGAAGTCCTGAGCCCCAAGCACCCTGAACCATTTCGTGTCTATTCGTGGTTGAAGAACTCCCCCTCAGAGCGGTTTGCAGCGTTGTCATTCCGATGCTGTTCCGACGGCAGAGGAATCTCTGGTAGGGCGGTTTCGACGAAACCGCCGCTCCTCCGAGTCTTGAATCTGGAGACGTGGTCAGGGCCCCTCAGCAAGGGTCTTCGCAAGCCACACGCACTTACGAATAGATGGGAAGTCAGACAGCTCCGCGTGCATCTGTTCGATGACCGCCTGCGTGAGATACCCCGCCTCGCCAAGCGAGATAGAGTAGACCTCGTCCCGCATTGAAGACGCATACGCCCAAGCCTCCTCGTTGCCAGACTGCTGAACAACTGTGCACAATTGGTCAGCGACTTGACGTGCGTCGGTGAGCATCCCGTCCACCCAGAGGTGGTAGTACATCTTCGTTGCCAACCCCATTACGTCGTTGGTCTCTGAACTCAGACGGGTGTTGATTATGCTGATCATCTGCGTCTGGTTCGTTTGCGCCCAAGCCTGATTCAGGCTCGCAGCGCAATCGTCGTACTCGTCCGCGAGAGTCAATCCGGCAACAAGCGCGATGGCAAGGATAGCCAAGGCTGTTCGTGAAAAGCTAATGTGAGTTCTCATTGTAAGAAACAGCCCCTGGAGATTAGGTATTGATAGATCTGGCGATAGAGAATTGCTACCCAATTTTCAAAGTCTGAACATCCGCCGGTCTCTGCCATCTCTGCCCAAGGGTAGAATTGGCATCCATGGCGGTCAAGAGAAGATGAGGGACCAAGTTCCAAGTTTCAGGTTCCAAGTTCCAAGGTCCAGGATCGAACCATTTCGTGTTCATTCGCGTCTATTCGTGGTTGAAGGTATTCCCGTTGAATAACCCGCAGCTTGCGTTCGTCAGAGCCTATTGAGTAAGGTGATTCCGATGTCTAAACGCTTCCTGATCACAACTCTTCTCTGCTCTCTGCCGATCCTGCTTCAGGCAGAAGAGCCTTCCACCGGCGCCGACGTCCCCGTCGCGCCCATTGCCTCCGCCCCGATGGGCGCGTGGAGCAACGTTTTCACCCTTCGCAATGCGGACCTCGAACTCGTCATCGTTCCTGCCGCGGGCCGCATGATGAAACTGACCTGCAAAGGTGGCGAGAATCTCTTCCGCAACGACCCTGGCCTCGACGGCAAGGTCCGCAGTCCCGACGCACCCGAAACGTGGATGAACTACGGCGGCGACTGGCTCTGGCCCGTCGCGCAATCACGCTGGGCCTCTTTCGCCGATGCCGACTGGCCACCGCCCATGGTCATGGCCGACCTCCCGTGGACCGGAACGGCGTGGCAGGACGCCGATGGCACGCAATGCTGCCTGATGACCCGCGAGTACGGCGAGCCGTTGCACATCAAGGTCAGCCGCCTCATCAAACTCGCCAAGGATGCCAACCGGATCACCATTCGCCAGCGCATCGAACGAACCGCCGCCTCGGAGGTCCCCGTCGTCCTCTGGAACATAAGCCAGATCGCAGGTCCGGACACCGTGGTTCTTCCCGCAGATGAGGACTCGGCGCTGGAAAACGGCGTGAAGGCGCTGATGTTTGACCTGCCCGCCGCACCCCAACTCACGTCGTGCGGCCCCGCCCACGTCTACGACGCGCGCGCAGGCGGCGAACACAAACTCGGGTCCGATTCAAAACGCGGGTGGATCGCCGCGAGGAAGAGCGGCTGCCTCATCGTCGAGCGTGCTACGGGTGAAGCTGTCGGAACTCATCCCGATGGCGGCTGCACGGTGGAGATGTATTCCAATGCGGGCCTGGGCTACACGGAAATCGAAACGCTCAGCGTGGAGAAATCCCTGCAACTCGGCGAGTCGCTCCAGAACACTTTGACGATCGAGTGCTTCCCGGCTCCCGTAACGACAAATGCCTGCGACACCGCGAACGCGGCAAGGACACTGCTCGGAGAAATCCAGCCGGAACCGACAACGAAAAACTAGAGAGCGCCCAGAACCTTGAGCGCCTTCTCGGTATCGTTCACGCGAACGACGACCAATCCCTTGTCCACATTCGGCCCACCCGCACAGTAGGCGTATTCGAGGTTGATGTTCGCCTTGGCCAGTTCACGGGCAACGCTGCCCAGACTGCCCGGCGCATTGTTGAGTTCCAGCAGGATCACATCCCGCTCCATCACGAGTTCCTCGGCCGCCTTCAACGCTTTGATGCACTCATCCGGCTTGTCGACGACCATGCGGACATAGCCATGCCCGAGCCCTTCGGCCAGCGTCAGGGCGTAGATGTTGATGCCGTGCTTGCCAAGCTCCTCGGCCACACCCGCCAAGGTGCCCGGCGTATCATCCACAAACACCGATATCTGCCGCCCCCGCGCCACGCTGTGCAACATCTTCCCACTCATAGACCCAACCCTCTCTAGAACTTCAGATCCACCTGCGATAGCCGCTGCTCCAATTCCTTCAACACGCGGTCGTCATCGGCGTCGCTCTTGGCCTCGAACGTGGCCGAGAACCGCAGGAAGGACCCGACGTCATCCCACGGCACCGTGGAAATCGAGCACTCGCGGATCAGGAACTGCGAGGCATCTTCCGCGGTGGCAAACTTCGTCGTTCCTGCGCCCTTCGGCGCCGGCACGTAAAGGTAGAATGTGCCGCCGGGCATCTCGGCCTCGAAGCCGATCTTCTTCAGGCACGCCACCAGCTTCTTGAGCCGCTTTTCGTAATGATTCTTGATTGCCTCGGAAAGCTGCTTGTCCGCAATGCCCGCGCAGGCTGCCACCTGGATGGCTTTGAACTGGCCGGAGTCGGCGTTGTCCTTGACCTCGGCGAATGCTTTCACCGCCTTCGCATTGCCCGTCACGAAACCGAGCCGCCAGCCGGTCATGTTGTAACTCTTGCTCATCGAGTGCAGCTCAACCGCCACATCCTTGCCGCCCGGCCGGCCCAGGATCGACAGCCGCGCACGCCCGTAGATCAATGTCGCGTACGCTGCATCCTGCACGATCAGGATGTTGTGCTTCGTCGCAAAGGCGATCAACTCATCGAAGAACTCCGGCGTAGCTGCCGCACCGGTCGGGTTGTTCGGATAGTTGACATAGAGAAGTTTCGCGCGCTTCAGCACATCCGCGCTGATCTTCTTCAGATCGGGCAGGAATCCGTTCCCGCGCTGCAGCGGCAATTTGACGACTTCACCGCCCAGATACCTCGCATGGGTGCCCAGCACCGGATAGCCCGGCACCGTCATCAGCACCACGTCGCCCGGATTGATGAAGCACAGCGGCAGCAGCGCCAGTGCACTCTTCGAGCCAATGCTGTGGGTCACTTCGGTGTCCGGATCGATTCCGGTGACGCCGAAGAAATCCTTCAGGTACTTCGCTGCAGCCACCTTGAACTCACGAATCCCATTGTCCGCGTAGCCCCGGTTGGCGGGCTCATCGACCGCCTTCTTCAGCGCCTCGCGGATCGGAAACGGCGCGATCTGGTCGGGCTCGCCCACGCCGAAGTCGAGCAGCTCGACGTTCGGGCGCGCTTTCAGCGCCGCGATCTTGGCACGCTTGATCTTCTCGAACTTGTAGATTTCGTTGCCGAGCCCGAACTTCTCACCGCCGATGCGCTCGGCAAACAGCTTCTGTAGATTCATGTTACTTGATCGCCATCATGCTGAAGACCATGACCAACAGGGCCACCGTTTCCGCGATGCCCAAGCCCATGAGGTAGTTGCCGAAGCCCTTGCCGGTTTCGGCCTGGGCATCCGCCGCTGCCGCGCCAATCACGCCCTGGTACCACGCCGACATCCCGATGGCGATGCCGCCAAAGACGCCCACGCTGATCATCATCGGGAAGTTCGTGGGCGTGGCTTTCACGGCTTCGCTGATGCTGTTCATCAGGATCATGCCGTAAATCGTCTGCGACAACGGCGCGCCGATGAATGTCACGAGAATGAACGGCGCCGCCTTGCCCTGCGCAAAACACTTTTTCCACGCGCCCACGGCCGCCGGACCCGCCGCGCCCGCACCCAACGCGGAACCCATCGCGCCGAAAGCCAGTGCCGCGGCCGCGCCGAATTTGCCCCAACCAATCATCAATGCGTCTGTCATTGTCCCACTCCTTCTCTGTTTTCTATTCTTCCGTTTTGAGTCTGGCAAAGGGTTTAAACAGGGTGCCGGTCCAAGCCATTCCGATGTGCGACGAGAATTCCAACGTGTTCAAGCGCACGCCATGCACCAGCACGCCCATCACGCATAGCAGAATATTCAGCGTGTGACCAAGGAACAGCAACAGCGCCGCCACCAATCCGGCCACCACGCCATCCACACCGCCGCCGAGAATCATCTTGTTGAACGAAGACGCCACGGCGTATCCCGCCGTCCCCACGGCGAACAAACGGATGTAGGACACCACATCCACGAAGTTGCTGACCAGGTTCAGCGGCAGCATGACATGGTTGAACCACTCGTTCTTGAAATCGCGCGGTGCGGTCATGAACAGGATGATGAGCACCACGCCAACCACAAACATTCCGCCAATCCAGCCGGGCAACGGATGACCCAGCACGAGATTGCGCGCCATAAAGAACATCGTCCACGTACTCAGAATCCACCCGAACTGGGCCAACGACTTCAGGCTGTTCCACCCGCGCACAATGTTCCACAAATGCGCGATGGTCAGGTGCACGGCGCCAATGACGAAGCACAGCAGCATGACGTTCTTCGGTTCCTTCAGCCAGGCGACGGTGAGGCCGTCCAACAAAGCCGGAAGCCGTTCCGCGCCAAACCACGAACCGGTGATCACGCCCCAAAGCACCGTGCAACCGCTCATGATGTACATCAGGTGAAATGGATACGCGGGCGCCTTCGGGAACTTGCGGCGACCCCACGCCGTCAGCGCAAGAAAGATGAGACCGTAGCCGGCATCGCCAACGAGCATGGCAAAGAACAGGCTGAGGAAGAACAGGAAGATGGCGCTGATGTCGATTTCCTCGTAACCCGGCAACACGCCGATGAAGTCGAACACCGCCTTGATCGGACGAATCCAGGCTGGATTGCGAATAAGCGTCGGCGTCTTGTCATCGCCCGAGGGTTCCTCGACAATCAGCCCCCACCCGTATTCCTCCGCAGCCGTTCGCAGAACATCAACTTTTTCAACCGGGCAGAAACCGCACAGATAGTCCACCGGCGCGGAAGAGCCCATGCCCGCGCTGACTTCAAGATAATGGACGCTCTCTTCCGCCTCGCGCACGATTTCCGCGACCACGCCATAATCGCCCGCGTGCGTCAGAAAGCCCTTCTCCACCTCGGCCAGACGCTTCTCGGCTCCGGCCAATTCGCCGCGCAATACGTCGAGCGATTTTTCAGGCAGTCGCAATTCCGAGGCGTTGGCCCAGGCGATATCCTGCCCCACCCCGTTCGCCTGCGTCACCGCCACGTACCGGCTTGCCTTGTCTTCGCCCAGCACCGTCAGCACCGCTCCCTCGGGCACTACCGGTTCGGCGCCGCGTGTGATCTGGTACAACCGAACGCGAATACCCTTCTCCGCCAGCACGCGGATAGAAGCCGGATCAAACGAGCCGTAGGGTTCGATACGCTGAATCTCGTGCGTCAATTCTTCGATTCGCGTCGCCTCGTCGGCTTTGCGATGGATCAGGGACCAGAGATCGCTCACCACGTCGTCCGCCGGCCGGCCCGAGGGCTGGGCCGACACATGCCCCTTGGGCAATACTTCCAGCGCGCGCCGCACATGCGCCAGGCGCTCGCGCGCCTTGTCGAGGTCAACGCCCGCCGGCATATGAACATGATGAACATGCACCACGCCGAGGTCGCGCAGTGCGTTCAGCGCCTCTTTGCGCGATCCGCTGGTGCAGAGGATCGTCACCTTGTTCATCTTTACGATCATGCCGATCTCACCTTTTCAACAGAGCGGCCCTTCGCAATCTTGCCGCGGACTACGTCCGCCGTCTGCTCATCGCCGAGGAAAATGCGAATCACGCGAATGTTCTCGCTGCATTCCGGAATCTTGACCTTCTCAAAGAGATTCACGCGCTGCGTCGTCGTCCTCAGTTCGGCGCCCAGGCAGCGATGCTGCTCGTCCAGAATGCCAAGCTCGATGCGCAGGCGCAGCAATTGCTCCAACATCGTTATCCCGTCGTCCACCCACGCAGGCGTCAGAAACAGGTCGGGCGTCTCGCGGCGGAAGCTGACATCATCCAGCACCGGAATGCTCACGCCGGCGATGTTGCCCTCGCTCGTTTTCACCGCCTCAATGCGAAGGTAGTTCTCCAACCCGACCGGCTCGGCGAAGAGACGCACCCACGACTTCAGCTCATCCAGCGCGCGTGTCTCATCAGCCCGCCTCGATTCGATCTTCGACTCGAGTTGACGCATTTCGACCTGTAACTGCTGCTTCTTGAGCTGCAGCGTCGGCAGATAGCGCTCGTATCGACGCAACCCGTCACGCTGCGCCTTCAACTCCGTCTTCGTATGTTTGATGCGAGCCATACAAACAGAACTCAGAACCAAGAACTCAGCATTCAGAAGCTACTTCGTACGCTTCACACTCTTCCCGACACCGAGGCCGCGCCGTATCTGCGGATTCGACAATCGCCTTGCGATAGGCCGATAACATGCGCCCGATCTCATCCAAATCATCCATCAGACTGGCGGAGTCACCATACCTCAGGTCTCGAGTGAGGATCAGATAGTATCTGACCTCCTCCAACGAACCCCGCGCAATATCCATGTATCTGGCTTTCTCGGCACAACTCGCCTTGCGAAACCCCTCGGCAATATTCGCTGGAACGGAAACAGACGCGCGGCGCAACTGAGAGCGAAGACCGTAGGTTTCGCTGGCAGGGAAATCTTCTGACAGGTTGTAGATGCGCAGCACCATGGCATGCGACTTCTGCCAGACCAGCAGGTCTGTGAATTGCCGGGCTGGAGCCTTGGTCGCCGCCGATGGAACATATTCTCCCATGGTCACAATCGCTCACTTGCTCTTGGCGGCAGCCTCCGCCTTCCGTGTTCCATGTTCTGCGTTCTGCATACTTTTCTGCGGCCAAAACTTCTTAATAAGCTCCGTCGGCAGGCCTGTCTCGGCCGGCTCGAAACAATCCGCCAGAATGCTCCAGCACAGGTCCAGCGCTTCCTCAATCGGAATGTTCACGCTGAGGTCCATCAGCTCCTTCTCAAAGCGCTCGCCGTACTTCAGCAGCTTCTTGTCCCAGCCGCTCATGCGGAAACCCATCGACTGCTTCTCGAGCGTTTCCTTGAAGCCGGCGTAGAGCTGGATCATCGTGTTCATGATGGTCCGGTGATCCTCGCGGGTCTTCTTGTTCACGAGCTGCTTCAAACGGCTCAGGGAACCGAACGGCTCAATGCGCCCGTTGCGCAGGTAGAACTGGCCCTCGGTGATGTACCCCGTATTGTCGGGCACCGGATGCGTCACGTCGTCGCCCGGCATCGTCGTCACCGCGAGGATCGTGATCGAGCCCGCGGAATCGAAGTCGACCGCCTTCTCGTAGCGCGCCGCGAGCTGACTGTAGAGGTCGCCGGGATAACCGCGGTTCGACGGAATCTGCTCCATCGTAATGGCGATTTCCTTCAGCGAGTCCGCAAAGTTCGTCATGTCCGTCAGCAGCACGAGTACGCGCTTGTTCTGCAGCGCAAACTGCTCGGCCACGGCCAGGCTGATATCCGGCACCAGCAGACATTCGACCGTCGGATCCGACGCCGTGTGGATGAAGAGCACGGATCGCGACAGGGCGCCGTTTTCTTCGAGATAGTCGCGGAAGAAGAGATAGTCGTCGTGCTTCAGACCCATGCCGCCGAGAATGATTACATCCACTTCGGCCTGCAGCGCGATCCGCGCGAGCAGCGGGTTGTACGGCTCACCCGCCACGGAAAACACCGGCAGCTTCTGCGATTCGACCAGCGAGTTAAATACGTCGATCATCGGAATGCCCGTCCGCACCATGTTGCGCGGAATGATGCGCTTGGCCGGGTTGACCGACGGGCCGCCGATCGGAATCATGTTCTCCGTGATCTCCGGCCCTTTGTCGCGCGGCCGGCCACTGCCCGTAAACACGCGCCCGAGCAGCGCCTCCGAAAACGGCGTCTGCATCGGGTGCCCGAGAAACCGGACCTTGGCATCCGTCGAAATGCCGCGCCCGCCGGCGAATACCTGCAGCGATACCCGGTCGCCTTCCAGCCGGATCACCTGCGCGAGCGATGTGCCCTGCCGCGCCGCAACCTCCGCCAGATCGCGGTACGCCACACCCGTGGCCTTCACCGTGATGACGTTGCCGGCGATCTGATCGATCTGATGGTAAACCTTATGCATAGTCCGTAACCTCCGCGACCATCTTCTCGAGGCTCTGCTCGATGGCCTTGAACTTCTCGCCGGCCGTGGCGGCTTCGTCCTTGCGGTCGCCCGGCATCGCTTCGCGATTCCAATCCTTGGTCGTCTGCGTCAGGCCCTGGAAGAATTTCCGCGCCTCGTCCTTGTCCTTGAAAGCCATGCGTGTCTTCAGGATCTTCGCGATCTGCGAGAACACGTATTTCTGGCGCTCCGCCGAACTCGCGCTGTCCACCTCGTGATAGGCGTCCTGCTGCAGATACACCGCATCGACGTATTCCGCCTTGAGGTACATCACGAAGTCTTCCGTCGTCGTGCCTTCCTCGCCGACAACCTTCATCATCTGGCCGACCTCGCTGCCGCGCCGGAGCATGTCCCGCGCGAACCGCACTTCCTCGTCGTCCACCACGCTCGGGTACTTGCTCCAACTGTCGAGCGGATGAATCGCCGGGTAACGCCGCGCATCGGAGCGTTCGCGCGAGAGGCCATGGAACGCGCCCACCACCTTCAGCGTACTCTGCGTCACCGGCTCTTCGAAATTGCCGCCCGCCGGGCTGACCGTACCGCCAATTGTCACCGAGCCCATCGTGCCGTCGTTCAGCCTCACGATGCCGCCGCGCTCGTAGAATGCCGCAATCACCGATTCGAGATACGCGGGGAAAGCCTCCTCACCCGGGATTTCTTCGAGCCGGCCGGACACTTCGCGAAGGGCCTGCGCCCAGCGCGAGGTCGAATCCGCCAGCAGCAGGACATTGAGCCCCATCTGCCGGTAATATTCCGCAATCGTCACCGCGGTATAAACCGACGCCTCGCGCGCCGCCACCGGCATCGAACTCGTGTTACAAATGATCAGCGTGCGCTCCATCAGGCTCTTGCCCGTGCGCGGGTCGGTCAGTTCCGGGAATTCGCGCAGCGTCTCCACCACCTCGCCCGCGCGCTCGCCGCACGCGGCGATGATGACCACGTCCACTTCCGCGTAACGGCTGGTGATCTGCTGCAGCACCGTCTTGCCTGCGCCGAACGGACCGGGAATGCAATAGGTTCCTCCGCGCGCGACCGGGAAGAACGTGTCGATGATGCGGACCTTCGTGATCAGCGGCTCGCGCGGACGCAGCCGCTCCGAGTATGCGCGGATCGGGAACTTGATCGGCCAGCGCTGCGTCATCCGCACCTCGTGCACCGCGCCCTGCTCGTCCTTCAGCTTGGCGACCACCTGCTCGATCGTGTAGTCGCCCGCCGGCGCGACTTCCTGCACCGTGTAGCGGCCCGCGAGCCGGAACGGCACCATGATGCGATGCTCGAAGATGCCCTCCGGCACCGACCCGAGCTGGTCACCGGCAACCACCGTCGCGCCCGGCTTCGCCGCCGGCGTGAACTTCCACGTGCGCTTGGTGTCCAGCGCGCCGAGATACATGCCACGCTTAAGGAAGAAGCCGCCCTGCGCAGCCAACTCAGGCAGCGGATTCTGAAGCCCGTCGTAGATCTGCGTCAGCAGGCCCGGACCGAGTTCCACCGTCAGCAGGTCCCCGGTGAACTCCACCTGGTCGCCGATGCGCAGCCCGGTCGTGTCTTCAAAGACCTGCATCTCGGCGTAGCGACCGCGGATGCGGATCACCTCGCACTTCAGCTTCAGATCCTGGACGTGAGCGTAACCCATCTCGTTTTGCGTCACGGGCGAGTCGAACTCGACCGTCAACAGGTTGCCGTTCACTCCAACTACTCGTCCAACGTTCATGCTCATGTTCAACCGCCGTCAGGTTGTGGTCTTCTGTTCCGCGGCCTTGTCGCCCTCCGCGGCTTCTTTCGTTTCGTGGGCCTTGAGAAGTTCGTCGAGCTTCGCGCGTCCCGCCTGCTCCTCCAGCGCCGCCCAGCGCGACACGATCCGCAGGCGAACCGCGAACGCCAGCACCGCGGCCAGCGAAAAGGGCTCGCGCATCACCCGGTCTTCGAGCTGCTTCCAGCGCAGCCGGTCCAGGCTGAGCTCGCGCTCCAGCGGGTTGGGCTTCGCGTAGGCATCCGCCACCGCCTTCTCGATGCAGACGTCGTAGCCGGGATGCTCGCGGAGATAGGGCCGCGCTTCGATGGAAAGTTTTGCCGCGCGCTCGCGGACAATCGCGTTACGGATTTGAGCCTCGATGCCTACCCACTCCCGCGCAAACGCCGAACACCCTTCCGCCTCGCGACCCTCCAGCACCAAGGCAAGCTCCGCAAGGTCCCCCGCCTCCAGCACGTTGGTCACAAGGCGCAACATCTCCTCGCCGGAATACGGCGGGGGCTCGCCCAACACCAGCGTGGGCAGACTGGCCACTATGTAGTAGTAGCTCACTTGCCGCCGTTCTTGTCGGTCTGCGATTCGTTGCGCGCCACGCGATGCACGATTTCCGCAAGCTGCGGACGAAGGAAGCTCACCAGCGACTCGGCAATCGCCTCCTTCGTAAAGTCGTGATAGACATGGCTATCCACGAATGAAACCTTGAAGCCTTTGAATACGCTGCTGTCCACGTGGACCTCGACGCCGTGCAACATCTTCGCCTTGTACTGGTCCGCAAAGAACTGGATCAGTTCCTTTTGATCCTGCTCGCCGATCAGCAACTCGATACGGCTCTCGTCGCCCTGCCGCTGCGCGTAGGCCTCCGCCATTTTCACCAACATCTGCTTCAATACATCCAGCGACAGCGCCTTGTCCACGGACTCGTCCACGATGTCCTGAAGGATGTTTTCCACGCCCTGGCCGACGCTGATCAGCAGGTCGCGCGCGGCCTGTTCCAGAGCCTTCGTACTGCGTTCCGTGAACGCCTCCGCATCCTTGTCCGCCTTGACCAGCGAGGCCTTCGCCTTGGCTTCGGCGTCCTTGACCATCGCCGCAGCCTTCTCCTTGGCCTGCGACAGGATGTGCCCCGCCTTGTCCTCGGCGGCCTGCACCGCTTCCTTCTGAATACGGTCAATGAGATGTTGCAGTTCTTCTGCCATGGCTCTCTCCTCAGGGTCTTGCTGCAAGACAGTCCGGAAACATGTTGTTCAAACTGGAGTAGAACGTTCTAAATCATGCCTCTTCCCAAGTCTAGAACAAACCCCGAAGGAGACCCGAAACAGGGCGGAAAATGGGAAAAGAAGTCCCTTGCGAAGAAGCCAAGTCCACAGAGAAGAGTTTCAACCACTAATGGACACTGATTCACACTGATCGGGGCAGAGGGGACAATGGTTGTTAGGGATCCGATATTGAAGTAGGGCACGTTTGACGAACGCGCCTTCTTCTTGATCCGTGCCATCCGCGCTATCCGCGGTTGAATCCCGTCGTCCTCTGCGTTCTTCGCGCCTTGGCGTGATGCATTCTTCTCTCTTCCTCCGACAAAGAAAGAACTCATCTCACGCGAAGCCGCCAAGCTCGCCAAGTAATCAAGAGGCCTGGTTGTCGAGTCCGTTGACGATCCGGTTGATACCGTCCTTCATCAGCGCCTCTCCGAAATTCAGGAGGAACCCCAATTTCATATCCGTCAGTCTCAAATAGGTGAGCACCTGTTTGGCGTGCACAGGACTGCTCTTCTCCACCGACTTCAATTCGGCAAGCACGCAGTCTTCAATAACAAGATCCGCACGGAATCCCTCATCGAAAGTGATTCCTTCATAGGTGATGGCCACAGGAACCTGCCTGCGAACCTTCAGACCCCTTTTCTGGAGTTCCTGAGCCAGAACAACTTCATACACGCTTTCCAATAGCCCAGGCCCAAGACCCCGATGCACAGCAACAGCAGCATCCACCACAATCCTGCCTATTTGATTCTCGTTCACCATCATCCCTTCCCTATTTCGGAACCAATCCCTCATGCGGGTGCGGAAAGATACCGACAGATCACCTTGCAGCAAAGCCCATCTTCTTCCGGATTCCCCTCTTATCCCCTACCCAACATCTTCTTTGCGCCTTGGCGTGAAACACTCCTTCCCCTTCCTGCAACAGAAAAGAGCGTCATCTCACGCGAAGCCGCCAAGCTCGCCAAGTCCGGATTCGATACAAATCGACCAATCCCCTCTTCCACATTCATCCTCTCTCTGGCTTTTCTTCGCGTTCTTTGCGCCTTGGCGTGAAACACTCTCCTCTAAGATAGCTGTTTCGATTTGCGAAACCGACCCGATGAATCCATAGTAAGGTCAGTGGAGTGGACATCATGCAGATACCTTTTTGGAAAATGCACGGCGCGGCGAATGACTTCATCCTCGTAGATGACCGCAGCCTGACGTTCCCGGCCGGCGATGCCGCCTGGCTGGCAAGGATCATGTCCCGCCGCACCGGCGTCGGCTCCGAAGGCACCATCCTCATCCAGCCCGCCCAAGCCGGTGGTCATTTCCGCATGCGCTTCTTTAACCCCGATGGCAGCGAAGTCGAGATGTGCGGTAACGGCGCTCGTTGCGTCGCCCGGCTCGCGCACGAAATCGGCGCCGCCCCGGCCACCATGCAATTCGAAACCGTTGCCGGCCCCATCGGCGCGGAAATGCAGGGCGACCGCGTATTGCTCCACATGACCGAGCCGAAGGATTGGCGGATGAACATGACGCTCGACGTCGACGGCAAAGGCGTTGCGTGTCACTTCGTCAACAGCGGCGTGCCGCACGCGGTCGTCCCGGTGAAGGATCTGGCCGCCGTGCGCGTGCAGGAACTCGGGTCAACCATCCGGTATCACCGCGATTTCGCGCCGAAGGGCACCAATGCCAATTTCATCCAGATCACCGGCAGCGATTCGCTTCGCGTGCGCACCTACGAGCGCGGCGTGGAAGCGGAGACGCTCGCCTGCGGAACCGGCATCGTCGCCTCCGGGCTGATCGCCGGCCGTCTGGGCTTGGTGAAACCGCCGGTCCGCATCACCGCGGCCAGCGGCGATGTACTCGAAGTCAACTATACGCCGACGGCAGACGGGGCGACTCGCGTCACCCTGCTCGGCCCGGCCGTCCACGTCTTCCGCGGCACGCTCGACTACCCGTAGCACAACGATTTTCCAACCCTTGGAAAAAACGTCTGCCGGTTTTCCAAGGGTTGGAAGAATGCTGCTCGCGCTGGCCGCTACGGTCCCATCTGCCACGTCTTGACCGCCTTGATCGGGAACGTGAGCATCAGAATGTTCAGCGTAAGATTGTCGCGCACCCAGAAAAGCAGCACGAGTTCCACCACCACGAAAACCAGCACCGAGCGCCACAGCCCGAGACGGCGGGCCAACACAAATCCAAAGGCGCAGCAGAGAATATCGGCCAGCGAGTTGGCGATCGAGTCGCCTTCGTAGCCCAGACCGATCGTGGCCTCGCGATAGCGCTGGATAATGAAGGTCGAGTTCTCCAGCACTTCCCAACCGGCCTCGATCAAGACCGCCAGCGAGAGGCTCCAGGCGACCGACAGTCGCGGAAACAACCACACCAGCAGCCCGCAGAAGATCATGCCGTGAAGAACGTGGGTGAAACTGTACGGGTCGAAGAAATGCTGCGAATTGTGCGAACTCCAAATGTCACCCGCCCACGGAAAGTACTGCCCACAGGCACACCACACCACGCGCCCCTGACGGTGGAGTTGCAGAACCATCACGATCAGGATCGCAACAACGGCAAGCCACGGGGCAATCTTTCGGATGACAGCGTCTCGATTCATACTGCGTCTTCACACTCACAGACTGAAGTCCGTCCGACGTCGGCTCAACGCAGCGGCGCGGCCTTCTTCAAGACGGTTACCGTCCGGCCCTCTATCGTATACTCGTAGTCCCCGAGGGAGGCCGTCAGCCTGAGCGCATAGAGCAGAGGCACGTTCTTGAGAGCAAAGGCGATCACCGGCCGGGGCACAGCGCCGTCGGGAAAGTGGTGAACAAAGCGGATGCGCGAACCGTCGTCCTGCTGGGCCGGACCACCGAATTGTTTCACACATTGATCGAAGAAATACACGATGTCGCGAATATCCGCCTGCCGGAAATCCACCACCGGAATTACGATCTCCGCGAGCTTCTTCTCAACGTCATTCAGCGAGGCCGAATCGATTTTGATTTCTGCGGTGGCCGGATCGTATTCCGCGGGCACAAAACTGTCGGCACTCTCACCGACTTGAGCGGCGGCGAGAAGGACGGCGATGATGACGGCTGCACGTGTCATACCCCTGCCCTTACGGAAAAGACTGAACCTACTTCGCGCCCTTGTCCTGCGTCTTGCCGCGGACGTAGGCGTTCACCAGTCCGGCGTTAAGCGACTGTGCCCGGTCGTAGCACGACTTGGCCGGCTGCTCCATGCCCTTCGCGCGATACGCCTCGCCGAGGTACAGCCAGGCGGCCGCGTTCTTCGGCATCATCTCTGTCGCCTTCGAAAGCGTTCCGATCGCCGCATCCGCTCGCTGGAGCTGGAGCTGGCAAATGCCCAGGTTCAACCATGCCTGCCCCATCGCAGGCAGACCGTTGACGAGCAGGCTGTAGATCACTTCGGCTTCCGGATAGCGGCCCAGCGCGAGGAAGATGTTACCCGCGCCGATCAGCCGGGGCGATACCACGCCCGATCGCTTGCCCTCGCGCAACGCGGAGGCGTAACGCTGGCGCTCCTGTTCGATCAGCTTCAGTCCCGCTGTCTGCAATTCGACATTGCCCAGCAAGGCGACATTGGCCGATGAATCGCGGACGAGGATGGCCGTACTGCCGTCGAAGTACACCAGTTCCCACCGCTTGCCGATGAGCAGCGTCCTGATGGCCGTTCCGGCACCCGACACGCTGCAGTTCAGCACCACGGCGCCCGGCTCCCACTTTTCCTCAACCGTCGCCCACGCGCCATCCACGCCGGCAAGGCACTGGTTCAAGGTCTGGAAAAGTTCCACGCCGTACACGTCGGCACGCTGATCGATGAACACCTGACGGTCCGGATTATTCCACAGCAGGTAGCCCCCGTCGCCGGGCAGATTCACCATGCGCGCCGGGAAGTCGGCACGGCCGAGCACGTCGGGCGCCGACGGAAACGCGCTGTCGTTCACCCCAAGGCCGAAGGTGGAGAAGCTGCCCGAGGCGCAGTAATACGCGTTGGAAACAAACGCACCGGCGGTCAATACCAGCAGCAACACGATGACCGCGGGCAGAACCTTGTTCAGCACCGGGACAAGGCCGGACACCATCTTGGCAATCGCCTTGCCCATCGCGTCGAAGCTCAACGCGAAGAACGGGAACGCAAACACGGCCAGCACTTCGACGTAGCGCAACGAGCGCACGGCAAGGAATGCGCTGATCACCGCAAGCGTGGTGAGCGAAATCGGCAACTTGCGGCGTTCGGCGATCAGCCCGCCCGCACCCACCAGCAGGGCGAAGGTGACCGCGTGCTTCGCATAAGCCGATGCGCTGAACTGGCTGCTGATGGACGATACCCATTCCTGGACGAAGTTGAATGCCACGTTCGACGCGCCGCTCATCACGCGCAGCGGAAGCCGGATGTGGTAAGGATTCAGCAGGCTGATGAAGACCGCCGCCACGGCGAGGCAGGCCAGCGCCGCGACCCGGCTGCGTCCATCCTCACTCTCCAACGTGCCCTGCATGCGCTCGCGTACCGCCGCATCAACAGCAAAGATGGCGAGGATCGCCGGGCCGAGCAGGAACGAGCCGTGCAGGTTCGTCCAGAGCACCTGCAGCGGGAGCAGCACCGCCCACGGAACCCACGACTTCCGCTCCGACGAAAGCACGTTCACATAAAGCGCCGCCATCAGGAGCCCGACCGCGTAGGGGCCGACGGTGAATCGTGGCGCGAGCAGCCACGTGCTCAGCAGCAGCGCCAGCGCCGTGGCGGCCGAACCAGCCCAGCGCCGGGCCACGGGAATCAACGCGAGGAACGCGCCGACCACAAGAAGAACATGCAGGATGGTGACCAGCCCCGCGCCGCCGATACCCCAGAAGCCAGCCAGAAGGCGGTCGTACAGCCACGTTGTGTTGATCCACGGCGCACCGGCCGCCGTAAAGCTGAGCGCATCCACGCGCGGAATGCCGTTTGCAGCGATCCACCGCCCGACGGCGAGGTGGCTGAACAGGCTGCCCGAGCTGATCGTCCGAATGCCCGCCAGGGCGAGCACGACAAGAGCGAGACTGCAAAGCAGGCAGGTGAAACAAAACCGGCGATCCGACGAGCCGTTGGACTGATTCATAAGATGACTCCCATCACGGGCCCAGCCACGAAGGCGGCCGCTTACCCGCAAAACTCATCGCATTCTGCGGAAAGACCCCCGCACGGGCAAGCGGGAAAACGGGACGCCGCCTCCCTGCCGGCTCGCGTGGCCAGAGGCAGCACTCACGTCGCCTCCCTGCCGGCTCGCCCGGCAGGAGGCAGAATTCTGGCTCCCGTGGCGCGAGGCCACGGGGAGCCTCCATGCCCCCACCTCCCTGCCGCGCGAGGTGGCGGGGAGCAGCAAAAAACTGGAACCCGCGCCCGAAGCCGCTACACTGGCAAAACCGTGAAGGCAAAGAAACATCTGGAATTCGACTGGAGCTGGCTGCGATCGTGGTTCATGTTGACCGCGGACGAGCGCAAGGTGCTCGCCGGCATCGTCGCCATTGTGCTGGTCGGACTTATCGCACGCCACCTGCACTTGAGGAATGAGCGGCCCGAGCCGTACCAGCCTGCCGGGCTCGAACGGGACATCGCACGAGGTGAATCATGAGCGCGAACTGCATCTTCTGCAAAATCATCGCCGGCGAGATCCCCTCCGCGCGCGTCTACGAGGATGCCCATGTCCTCGCGTTCATGGACATCGGCCCCGTCATCAAGGGTCACACATTGGTGATTCCGAAACAGCATGTCGACCCGATCACCGCCGCACCGGCCGACGTACTGGCGCAGGTCATGGCCGTCGTCCAGAAAATCGCACAGGCACAGATGAACGGGCTGAAGGCGGACGGGGTCAATATCCTGCAGGCCAACGGCGCGGCCGCGGGACAGGTGGTGCCACATCTTCATTTTCATGTCGTGCCGCGGTTCAAGACCGACGGTCACCACTGGAACTGGGCGGCGAAGAAGTACGAGACTATGGACGAGATGAAGCAGATTGCAGAGAAGATCAAGGGCGCGCTTTGAGCCCTCACGGAATGTCATGAAGAAAGCCAATTTCAACGAAGCGCTGGCCATGATCCTCGAAGAGGACAAGCGCTACGATGAGCACGCGTATCACTTCCTGCGCGAGTCGCTGGATTTCACGATCAAGATGCTCGGCAAGCCGCAGGCCGGCACCGCCCGGCACGTGTCCGGCGTGGAGCTTCTTGAAGGTGTGCGCCAGCATGCGCTGAAGGAATACGGTCCGATCGCACAGACCGTGCTCGCCCGCTGGGGCATACGGCGATGCGAAGATATCGGCGAAATTGTTTTCAACCTTGTGGATAAAGGGGTGCTCGGCAAGACGGAGGAGGACCGGAAGGAAGACTTCGCCGGGGGCTATGATTTCGACGAGGCATTCCGCCAGCCCTTCCGCCCCGGCAAAAAAATCAGCACATCCCGACCTTCCTCTTCGGCCAAACCGGAGTAGATTTGTGAAGGCGTCCCGGGACGCCGTAACCCGAAAGGTATCCCATGCGAGCCCGGCTCATAGTTTGGTTCTTGCTGTTCCTGGTCGTGGCGGGCGTGCAATCGTTCGCTGCAGATAACGCGGCCCGCCAGCCACTCGACGTCCTCCGGCACTCGAACGAGAGCGTTCAGCGCTTCACGCTTGATAACGGCATGGTCTGCCTCGTGAAGGAGGACCATACCGCGCCCGTGGTCGCCATTCAGATATGGGTCGGTTCCGGATCCGTGAACGAGGGCCGCATGCTCGGCGCCGGACTTTCCCACTTCGTCGAGCACATGATCTTCAAAGGCACCCCCACCCGCTCGCCTGGCGACATCTCGCGGGAGATCAGCGATGCCGGCGGCGACGTCAACGCCTACACCGCGTGGGACCGTACGGTCTTTCACACAACGCTACCGTCCAGGAACTGGAAGGTCGGACTCGACGTTTTGGCCGACGCGGTAATGAACGCCACCTTCCCGGAGAACGAGTGGAAGCGCGAACGCGATGTCATCCTCCGCGAGTTTGCCATGAACCGTGACGACCCTGACCGTGAGTTGTATCGCCTCTTCGAATCCACCGCGTATCGCGAGCACCCCTACCGCTTTCCTGTCATCGGCTATGAGGACATCTTCAAGGCGGCCACGCACAAGGACCTGGTGTCCTATTTCCACAACAACTACACGCCCGACAACATGATCGTGGTCGTCGTCGGCAACGTGCCTGCCGCCGAGATGCGGCAGACGCTGGAATCAACATTCGCGGGCTTCTCGCGCAGACCAAGCGACCGGGCCGTACTGCCCACGGAACCACCCCAAGTCGCGCCACGCACCGCACGCCAAACCGGCAACTACGAAGTCGGCCGCCTGATGTGGGGCTATCACGCCACCGCGCTGAACGATCCCGACACACCCGCGCTCGACGTGCTGGCCGACATCGTCGGCGACGGCCTGAGCTCCCGCCTCAATCGCGAGATCCGCGAGAAGCAGAAGCTCGTCTACGGCATCGACGCCTCCTCGCTCACGCTCAAGGATCCCGGCATGTTCATCATCAGCGCCGCCTTCGACCCCGCGAAGGAGGCCGCGGTCACGACCGCGATCCAGCAGGAAATCGATCGCTGGTCCGCCGACGCCTTCACGGACCAGGAAATCGAGAAGGCGCGCCGCGCCGTGCTCGTCGGCGAGCTCGCCGGCCTCCAGACCATGGAAGGGCAGGCCTACAGTTACGCGTCGGGCGAGTTCTACGCGGGCGATCCACGCTTCGCCGAGCGCTACCTCGAAAGCATCGGCAAGGTCGACGCGAAGAAGCTGCGCGAGGTCGTGCGCACGTACCTGCGTCCGGACAACCGCACGCTCGTGGTGCTGGCACCCGCCGGCGCGGCGCCAACCAATGCCGCCCCGACCGCGACGCAGGACGAAATCAAACTCCAGAAGATCGTCCTCTCCAACGGCATGCCGCTCATCGTGCGCGAGGATCACCGCCTTCCGTTCGTCTACTTCTGCGCGGCCTTCCAGGGCGGACTGCTCCAGGAGTCGGAAACCAATAACGGCATCACCCAGCTCATGGCCGATCTCCTCACGCGCGGCACCGAAGAGCGCAATGCGCAGGAAATCGCGAAGACAGCCGAGACCCTCGGCGGCTATCTCTCCCCCTTCTGCGGCCGCAACAGCTTCGGCCTGCAGGCGCGTTGCCTTGCCGGCGATGTGGACACCTTCGCCGACTTGTTTGCGGACTGCCTCCTTCACCCCATCTTCCCCGAGGAGGAAGTCCAGAAACAGCGCACCATTCAGCTCGCTGCGATCCAGCAACAACGCGAGCAGCCCTTCTTCATCGCCGATGAAGCCCTGCGCCGCATGCTCTTCCCGAATCACCCATACCGCTTCACGCCCACCGGGGCCGAGAACTCCGTGAAAGACCTTCAGCGTGATCAGATCCTCCAGCATTTCAACCGGCTGGCCGTGCGAAAGAATGTCGTCCTTGCCCTGTTCGGCGACATCACGGCTGACCGCGCCCGCGAGTTGGCCGAGAAATATCTTGCCGGACTGCGCGATGGCGCGCCCCCCAAGCCACCCGCCGAACCGGCCGCTGCCCATCTGCCCATGCGCTCGAAACTGCGCGAGCCCCGGCAGCAGGCCATCGTACTCGTCGGGTATCCCGGCGTGGGTATCCGCGACCCGCGCATGGACGCACTGTCGGTGATCGAGAACGCGTTGAGCGGCCTGTCTTCCGATCTCGGCATGGAAGTGCGCGAAAAGCGCGGGCTTGTCTATTTCGTCGGCGCATTCAACCGCCCCGGCGTCGAGCCGGGCATGTTCGCCGCCTACGCCGGCACGCGCCCCGACCAAGTCGACCGCGTGGTGAAGCTCATCGACCGCGAACTTTCACGCGTTGCCACGCGCGGCCTGCGCGAAGAGGAATGGCTTCGCGCACGGGAACAGATTCTCGCTGCGCATGACATGAGCCTGCAGGACAACGCCGGACTCGCGCAGACCTGTTCTTTGAATGAACTCTATGGCCTCGGTTACGACTATGGCCTGGGCATCACACAACGGCTGGACGCGCTCACCCTGGACGCGGTAAAAGAAGCTGCAGCGTCCCTGTTTGGCCGCGAACACAGGGCATGTTCCATCGTCCTCCCCGCCGGGACGGACAGCAGCAAGGAGAAGTGAGATGAGCGATTCGACGAATCCCAAGCAGGACGAAATCAACAAAGCGATGTTTGTGCATCTCGTGCTGATGCTGTCGTCGTCTGCCATGCAGCAGATGGGCAAACTGGTCAATCCGGCGATCGGCAAAACCCAGATCAATCTCGAGGGCGCCCAGTTCACCATCGACATCCTTGACGCCCTCGCGGCCAAGACCAAGGGCAACCTGGACAAGGATGAGCAGCGGTTGATGACCGAAACGCTGACAACGCTCAAAATGAATTTCGTCGAGACGAAGGAGTCCAAGGCTGCCGAGGCCAAGTCCGACAAGGCGCAACCAGCCACGCCGCCTGCCGACGAAAAGAAGACTGAGCCCGGCAAGGACGAGCCGCCGAAGTTCCACAAGACCTACTCCTGAAGACCCATCCTCGGGTTGACATCCTCGATAACCGGACTACCCTTGGGGAAGCGCGGGTGTAGAGGAGAGCGCCGGAACGGGTTCCGGCTTGTAAGGGAGGGACCGGTTCAAATGGGGTTGGCTTGTCAGCACAGGTTCGTTGTTACATGCACGGGCCTCCTCTGCAGTCTCCTGGCTCTAGTGGTTTCCGCCCCGGCTTTGGACTACACGTGCGCCAGCCCCTGCGAACCGCCTGGCTGCATCTGTCCCAGCACAAATGGACCCGGCGGCCTCGCCGTCGAAGATACGCCCCAAATGGTGCTCATCAGTTTCGACGACGCCGTCTACCAGGCACCCTACGACCTGTATCAACCGGTGCTGACCAACCACTGGAATCCCAACGGCAAGCCGATCCAGGCAACTTTCTTCGCCACAACGAAATGGACCAATTACCGGCTGCTCCAGCAGCTCTATGCGCAAGGCCACGAGATTGCCATACACACGATGACACACACCACCGACACCAACACGGAGCTCGCCACGTGGCGCCGCGAAATCATCGGTTGCCGCAGGGCGTTCTCTGAGCTCTGCGGCATTCCGCTCAACGAACTTGTCGGTTTCCGCGCACCGAATCTCCAGTTTAACAACGGCTCGTTCCGGACCCTGTTCGATGCCGGCATGCTGTACGATGCGTCCGTACCCGAGGCGCCGGGGAACCTGTCACCCAATGCCGCCTACGAAATCTGGCCCTACACGCTCGACACCGGACTCGCCCAGCCAGCCACCACAGGCACCGACCCGGCTGCCCCCTTTCCGGGCATCTTTGAAGTCCCTCTCTGGAAACTGCTCGACACCAACGAAGCCTACGTGGCGACCATGGACCCGCCCGGCACCCACACGCAGGTCGTGGACCTCCTGAAGCTCAACTTCCTCAAGCATTACACAGGCAATCGCGCACCATTCACCATCGGCCTCCACGCCTACTGGTTTACCAATGGAGTCTGGTGCACGGACGCGCTCAACGAGTTCATCGACTGGGCCCAGGCCTATCCCGATGTCTGGTTCGTCACCACCCGCGCGGCCGTCGAGTTCATGAAGCAGCCCTGCGCCGCCAGTAATGCCCACCTCTTCGCTGCGTTCAATCCGCCCGAGCGCCCCATCTGCGACGACATCGATGTGGTCACGTGTGTGTATTCGACCGCCACCTTCCAGACTTGCGCGGAATGTCCTGATGCCTACCCCCAACCCGACACGGTCTTCAGAAAGGCCGAGGCCGTCTCGGGCGGCGTGATGGCTTTGCGTGTCACGACAAACTACTCATCCAGCTATGAGGTGCAGATCCTGATCAGCAACGACACCGATTGCGTCATCACGGACTGGCAGGCCGTCTTTACTCTCGCCACAGGCGAGGTGACCGCCATCTGGCGCGGGGTCCTCACCAACGAAGGAACATTTCAGATCGTCCGCCCCACGGCCACGACTACACCGTTGGCGCCAGGCGCAACGCATAGCGTGGGATTTGAGGTGCGCTATCACAACGGCGTGACAAATTTCTGGGGCGACACACTGACGCTCTATGAACTCGAAGCCATGCGGCCAGGCATGAACATCACCATCAACCCGAACCGCACGGGGCTGGCACTGGATTGGGATAACGCCTCGGTCGGAACGCGACTCGATTTCACCACCAATGAGGATATGTCCGGCTGGGCCGCCGTCACCACGCTCTACGGCCGCGTCACGTGGACCTCGACGATTCCCGTCGACGCATCCATGGGCTATTACCGCATCAAGACGCAGGAATAGTGGCTGGGCTGACGCTGTCCGGAAACTTCATCGCAGCAGATCGATATACACCGGGTAATGATCCGACACGTGCACGTCGTTCTCGCCTGCCACGACGGATATGTTGGTGTCCACCCCGCGCTGAAGCACCTGCGGGGGCTGGGTCACCCATGGTTCGGTCTGCAATTCCGGGGAAGCGTAGAAACGATCAAACGTGATCGGCGGAAACTCCTGCGAGGGATCGCCGTAGCGCGTCGGCAAGGTCATGCGCTCCGCGAGCGGGCGACCCTTCCACAGATCGGTCCAGCCCTTCAAGGGCTCCAGCGTCTTTGTCTCGTTGAAACCCGGGGACGCAGGATCCATGTTCATGTCACCCATCACGAGAATCTCCCATGCAAAGCGCGGATTCTGAGCAACCACGGCGTCCGCATCCGCCCGCAGGAACTTCAGTGCATGGTAGCGCTGAAATCGATTCTTCCGCTCATCGCCCCAATTCGACTTGAGATGCACGCCGTAGACCAAGAGGCGACGGTTGTCGCCCAGGTTGACGATGAAACTCAGCAAGCCGCGCGGTGGCCGGCCGGCCCCTTCCAGGTGTTCGAAATCAAGCTCACGCACACCCGACACCGGAATGCGCGAGAGAAGTCCAATGTTCAGCTTTTGATCCTGTCCACCGCGCGCATGAAAGCTCGTGATGTAACCGACGGGAAACGGACGGGACAGCTTGCTGTTGATCTTCCGCAGCACGTCGCCGTTTTCCAATTCCTGGAAGACAGCGATATCCGGATTGATGTCGTCCAACGCCGTCGCGGCGCCACGCGCCTGTCGATCCACACGCTCCGGCGTACGGGCCTCGCCATCGTTCACGCCGTCGGTGAAGTCCTGCAGGTTGTAACTGGAAAGCCTCAGCCGGAATGCCAACGCGGCTTTGCCCTGGAGGTTGGATATCACCTGCTCCGGCGTTTCAATGCGATACTGGCCACTGAACGTGAGGGGATCAGCCGCAAGAACCGCCAACGGAACCAACCAAAACAAAGCCAAAACAAGTCTCTTCATGACACCTCCGGGACGAACCACCTCCATACTACGCGCACCAGAGCGTTCAACCCACCTAAAAAGCCAAAGCCGGGAAACCTATCAAGTTTCCCGGCCCCGGCTGTGGTTTCACTCAGGTCGATGACCTACTTCACCATACTGCAAAGCGACGCCGCATCAACCCCGTGACTCTTTTTCATAAAAGCACAATTCATGCCGACGACGGGAAAATGGGAGAAAACAGGTTCTCACGCGACTTTGTTGACTCATTTCTGACAAATGAGGAGACCGTGCGTTTGATCCGCCGGCCGCACATGGTTACTATGAACGCGTCATGGGAACTGATCGCAAGTCCCGCACAAGGTCGCTGCCATGGTCCAAGATCATCGGCACGAACGCCTGCATCGTCTCTGTCGCCGACGCGCAAGGCGTCACCATCTACGTCAACGCCGCTTTCACCACCATCACGGGATGGACTCCTCGCGACGCGCTCGGGCGGAAGCTGCCTCTTCCCCGCGCCGCCCGCACGGCGCTGCACCGCGGACGGACCTGGGCCGGCGAACTCCGGACCCGGCGCAAGGACGGCACTTTTTTCTGGGAGTCCGTTGTGCTCTCGCCCATTCCCGACGCCGGGTTCGTCAAAATCGCGCGCGACATCACGGCATCGAAGCAACAACGTGCACGGCGCGAACGCCTGCTCGTCGACTTCCGGCGCTCTGCCCTGCGCGATCCGCTTACCGGTTTACTGAATCGACGCGGACTCGAGACCGAGCTTGCCGATCTCGCGCGACACCCGACGGGAAGACGCAGCCTCGGCGTGCTCGTGATCGATCTCGACCAACTCAAGCAAAGCAACGACCGGCACGGCCACGCGACCGGCGATGCCTTGTTGCAGGAACTCGCACGCAGAATTCTCGCCGGCGTGCGGCCATCCGACCTTGTCGCACGCATCGGCGGCGATGAGTTCGTCGTCGTCGCTGCGGGAGCAGGGCCCCGGGAAATCAGGGCCATCGCACAAAGGTTGTTGGACAAAGTCCACGACCGCACGTTCCGGATCCAATCCAGGATGATCCGCGCGCGGGTCTCGATCGGGGCGGCCCCCATTCGCGGGGCGGTGGGTCAATCCCTGGAGAACATCCTTGCACCTGCCGACCGCGCGCTGCTCCAGGCGAAACGCCGCGGACGCGCGCGCGCCTGCTTCGCGCGCGCTCAGCAGTGTACGACATAGAGCGGCACGCGCACTTCCGTCTTCGACATGCCACCGTGATTCCCCACGTTGAAGTCGGACTCGGCCCCCGCCGGCGTTGAGGCAAATGCGTATCCGTCGCGGGCGAGGAGCACATAATCGCCCAACCGTGATGACAGGGCAGCATGCTGCCTGCCCGGGCCAAACACACCGAGCCGGAGCAACTCCTCGCCGCGGACGCAGATGCATGCCTTTCGCAGATGCCGGTTCACGATCTTCTTGAACTGGGCCAAGCGCGCAGGCCGCACAAAACATGAAACCTCGCGCGCGTCGCCCGACGGCAACAGGGCCAGGCATTCCATGAAGCCCGGCACCTCACGCAGTTCCACGCAACGGCTGCGGGGAGCATCGACGAGGCCGTGATCCGCCGTCACGAGCAGGCAGGTGTTTGTGCCCTTCAGCGCACTGACGAGTCGCGCCAACGCCCGATCAATCTCGTTCATGTGCCGCACCGTCGCGGCATGGAAACAGCCCTTCTCATGACACACCGAATCGAAGCCGGGCCAATACGCATAGGCCAGCCCGAAACGCGAACGCCGTGCAAACGAGGACACCGCGCGCACCATACCCTTGAGCGTCTTGTAGCCGGCGCGCTCGTGCCACCGCGTGCCGGTCTTCGAGTAGCGGCTCTCGGGAATGTGCCCGAACGAGAGCAGCGCGCGACGGCCGCGCGTCGTGTCGAGATACGACGGCAGTTTGAGATAGCGATGCAGATCGAACTCGGGCGGCGCCATGGCCGATCCCGTCCGCGTTGTCGCCGGGAGGATCGTGCTGACCATGCCGAGATCGGGCAGGTGGAGATGCCACCCGAGAATGCCGTGCTCCGCGGGCGAGGCGCCCGTGGCAAACGTGGTCACGGCAGCGGCCGTCGTCGCCGGAAAAACCGTGGAGATCGCGCGTCGCAAATGCGCCGCAAAAAACTTCCGGCCATGGCCTGCCCTCAGAAGCCGCGCAAGCTGCTCCTCGCCCAGCCCATCCGCGACCAGGTAAATCACGTTTCGCGCTGGACGAAGGAGTGATGCCGGAAGCCCCTCCAACTCGGCGTGCGGAGAACGGCCGCCGCGCGAGCGAATGACCGACGAGAGCATGTTGACCACGCCGTTGCCTGTATAGTCAGGAGGGCAGAAGCCTTTCAGCGGCCCGCTGGTTGCGATGGTCATGAGTTCAATGTACGGCTGGCTTGGGACCGAAGCAAGGCGCTTGCAAACCTAGGAGGGAATCTTGTTCGGCGCGGTCCGGGAAATGACGGGGCCCGAGTCTGAACGGATGGCCTCCGCACTGTAGTGGGCCAACACATCGGTGTGCTTCAACACGCCGACCAGCCGGCGCGTCGCCACATCGCTCACCACCGGCAGTTCGGAGTAACCCGACCGCTCGAATTTCAGCACCGCCTCGCTCAGGCTCTCCCCCGGCACACAAACGGGGATATCCTTGCTCGAAAGATCCTCCGCAATGAGCGCCTCGGTGAGCCGTGTCGGATGCAGAAGGAAAGGCCGCAACTGCCCGAGCGAAATGACACCAAGGAACGCGCCCGCATCCGCGACATAGAGCTGCGCCTCGTACCCCGTGGTCATGCGATCGATGATGTCCTTCGCCCGCGTGGCAGGCGACACCGTCGGCGGATTTTCGTGCATGCTCTCCGCTACGGTGTGCGCGCGAAGCAAATCGAGCGAGCGGCCCCGATACACATCCACGCCCTGCCGCGCCAGTTTCACCGTGTAGATCGATTCGCGGCAAAGCTTGCTGGACACGGTGAGACTGACGATACAGGCCGTCATCAACGGAAGGATGATGCTGTAGCTGTGCGTGATTTCAAAAATGATGAGGATCGCCGTGAGCGGCGCGCGCATCGTCCCCGCGGCCAGCGCACCCATGCCCACCAGCGCGTATCCGCCCGGAAAACCCATCGCCGTGCCGCCGATCATCTCCGCCACGCGGCCGAACATTCCACCGGTCATCGCGCCGATGAAGAGCGACGGAGCGAACACTCCGCCCGAGCCGCCCGAGCCCAGCGTGGCCGATGTGGCCACGATCTTGAAGATGATCAGCGCAAACAGCAGCAACAACGGAAGCTTGTTGAACAACGCCATGTTCACCGTGGCATAGCCATCGCCGAACACATACGGCAACACGAGGCCGATGACGCCCACGATGAGGCCACCTGTCATCGGACGCAGCATCTCGGGAATATAGTGATGGTCATCCCAGTGCGTCTCGGCCCGGTCCAACACGCGAATGAACAGTGCGGCAATGACCCCACACAGGACACCCAACAGCGCATACGAGATGAATTCATAGCCGCTCGTCAACTCATAGGCCGGCGGAGAGAAAACACTGTGATTACCTCGAAACGAGCGCGCGATGGCCGTGGCAGTTACAGAGGCGATAACGATCGGACTGAACTCCATCACGCCGAACTCGCCGAGGATGATTTCCACCGCAAACAGAGCGCCTGCGATGGGCGCATTGAACACCGCCGCCGTGCCCGCCGCCGCGCCACACCCCGCGTACAGCCGCAGCCTGCGCCCCTCCACCCTCAACAACTGTCCGACTGCGGAGCCAATACCCGCGCCGATCTGGATGATCGGCCCCTCTCGCCCTGCCGATCCACCCGACGCCAGTGTCAGGGCGGCCGACAGCGCCTTCGCCAGTACGACTCGCACACGCATCACGCCGTTGCGCAGGGCCACGGCCGCCATGACTTGCGGCACGCCATGCCCCTTCGCCTCCCTCGCCATCAGGAAGACCACCGGCCCCACCAGTAATCCGCCGATCGCCGGCATCACCAGCCGCCGCCACCAAGGCTGATCGATAAACGCCGTTTGAGACGCTTCCCACACACCCCAGAACAAACGCTGAAAAAACGCCACCAAGGCGTGGAAAGCGACACCGCCCAAACCACATAGCACACCGATCAGCAGCGCGGATAGGAATGGAAAGAGGTTCTGGTGCACTTTCAAGCGGTCGAGACCGTAGCGCAGCAATCGGGCCGTCCAGCGCCAGAGCGCGGACAGATGGAGTAGTCGGGCATGCGGCTGAACATCCGTTGTCATCGGCAGCGCTACAACCTAGACCAATCGTCACGTCGGCACCAGAAAAACCTAGAAGACCGTTATCCACCCGCTTTTGCGCTGGCATAAACACCCTTGATGTTGTTCCATGTTCTCCATTCACGGAAGCAGAACATGAGTAAATGCCTGGTCACGGGAGCCGCGGGTTTTATCGGGTCACACCTCTGCGAGGCCCTCCTCGCCAAGGGCCATGAAGTCGTCGGCATCGACGCCTTCATCCCCTACTATCCGCGCGGCATCAAGGAAACCAATCTCGCCACGGCCCGACAGCATCCGAAATTCCGCTTCGTCGAGCTCGATCTCCGCACCGGCGAAATCGAGCCGCTCGTCGACGGCTGCGATGTAATCTTTCATGAAGCGGCCATGGCCGGCCTGATGAAGAGCTGGAGCGATTTCGAACTCTACGCATCCTGCAACATGATCGCCACCAAGCGCCTCCTTGAAGCCGCGCGCAACCGCAAGACGCCGCACCTGATCCACGTCTCGACCTCGAGCGTCTACGGCCGCGAAGCCACCGGCGACGAGAACTCGCCGATCACGCCCTTTTCCCCCTACGGCATCACCAAGGTCGGCGCCGAAAACCTCTGCCGCGCGTTCGAGGCCAACTTCAACGTCCCGGTCACCATCCTCCGTTACTTCTCCGTTTACGGCCCGCGCCAGCGCCCCGACATGGCCTACAACATTCTCATCCGCACCCTCATGAAGGGCGAGTCGTTCACCATGTTCGGCGACGGCGAGCAGACACGCAGTAATACGTTTGTTGCAGATTGTGTTAACGCCACGATCCTGGCTTTCGAAAAGCGCGAAGCCGCGCTGGGCCGCGTGTTCAATGTCGGCGGCGGTGACATCATCTCGCTGAACGGCGCGATCAGCCTGCTCGAGGAAATCACCGGCCGCAAAGCCGTGATCGAGCGCAAGCCCGCGCGACCCGGCGACCAGAAGCACACCGCGGCCAATATCGAGCACATCTCGAAACGGCTCGGCTACAAGCCCACCACCCGCGTCGCCGACGGCCTCCGCGCCCAGGTGGAATGGCAAAAGTCGCTGACCATCTGACAGCGCTGACTTTTCTCCGGCCATCGCGTATACTGTCCCCCGGTTTCCAACTCTGGAGGCATCATGAAGAAGCTAGTGATCCTGTTGTGCCTTTCCATCGCCACCGCCGCCTGGGCGAAAACCGCCCTCCCGCTGAAACGGATCGCCCTGTTCACCAGCGGCGTCGGCTATTTCGAACGCAACACCACCGTAACAGATAACGACGACGCAGAACTCTCGTTCACGACCGAGCAGATCAGCGACGTCATCAAGTCCCTCGTCCTGATCGACGAGTCGGGCGGCAGCGTTTCCTCCATCACCTACGATTCGCGCGACCCGGTCGACCGCCGCCTCAAATCGTTTCGAGTCGACCTGACCGACAACCCCAATCGCGCCAATCTGTTCAACCGCCTGCGCGGTGTGCCCGTGCGCGTAAAGATTTCCGGACAGGACTGGGAAGGCCGCATCATCGGCGTCGAGTCGAAACAGATCACGAGAGATGACGATATCCTGACCGCCGAGACCCTGAACTTGCTCACCGCGGAAGGCCTCAAGGCCGCCGCCCTCGACGACATCCAGGCCGTGGAAGTGCTCGACGCCGAAATGCTGGGCGATGTGCAGAAGGCGCTCGAACTGCTCGCCACAAGCCATGACCGGAACAAGAAGGGCCTGCGGCTGGCCTTCACCGGCAAGGGCCAGCGCAAGGTCCGCGTCGGTTACATGCTCGAGACCCCGGTCTGGAAGACCAGCTACCGCCTCGTCGTGAAGGAGCCCGGACTCTTCCTGCAGGGCTGGGCGCACGTCGAGAACACCACCGACGATGATTGGGATCAGGTTCGCCTCTCGCTCGTCTCCGGCCGCCCGATTTCGTTCATCCAGAATCTCTACGAACCAATCTATGCCAAGCGCCCCATCATCCCCGTGGAAACCTATTCCGGCATCGTTCCCCCTTCTTACGAAAATACCCTTCCCGCTGCCGCTCCCGCACCGATGCGTCGCGGACGCGCGATGAAGATGATGGCCGCAGCAGACGCTCCCGCTGAACTGGAAATGGCGGAGGGCGACGATTTCATCGCCATGGGCATGGGCGGCGGCGTGCAGGCCGAGGCAACTGCCCGCGAGGCAGGCGAACTCTTCGAATACGCCATCAACGAACCCATCACCCTGCCGCGCCAGCAGTCGGCCATGATCCCCATCGTGAACGAGGACATCAAGGGCCAGCCGCTCTCCATCTACAATCGATTGGTGGATGCCAAGTACCCGCTCAACGGCGTGGAAATCGACAACACCACGGGCAAGCACCTGATGCGCGGCCCCGTCACCGTATTCGAGGCGGGCATCTATGCCGGCGACGGACGCCTGTCCGACACGCGACCCGGCGAGAAGAAATTCGTCTCCTACGCCGTCGACGCCGCCACGCAGGTCACCACGGAGGACGACGGTCTGCCTACCGAAGTCGTCTCGCTCAAGATTCAGCACGGTAGCCTGCTCGTTCAGCGGAAGTTCGTCTCCCTCACGCGCTACCTCATCAGCAGCCAGCGCACGAAGAAGCGCCAGGTCGTTGTCGAACATCCGGTCTACCCGGGCTGGGAGCTTGTCGAACCAAAGGAAATCCCCGAACGAACCGACGATCTCTATCGCTTCCGGCTCTGGGTCGAACCGCAATCATCCCTCAAGTTCCAGGTCAAAACACAGAACATCTCCGAAGAACAGGTGGTCCTCTCGAATATCAATGACGACGCCATCGGCATCTACGTGAAGGAAAAAGTCATCAGCCCTCAGGTTCGACAGGCCCTGCAGAAACTCGGCGCCATGCAAACCGAAGCCGCCGAACTCCGCCGCCAGGTCCAGGACCGGCTCACCCGCATAAAGAGCATCGTCGAGGACCAGAATCGCATCCGGGAAAACATGAAGACGGTCGCCCGGAATACAGACGCCTACTCGCGATGGGAACGCAAGCTGACCCAGCAGGAAGACGACCTGGAGAAATTGAACGCGGAGCTCGAAAGACTACGGGCCGACGAATTGGCCAAGCGGAAGGAAATCGATTCGTTTCTCGCCGGGCTCAACGCGGAATAGGTGCTGACGTCAGCCGCCTATGCAGCAATGGCTGCACGCGCCGGGGCAGCCGCCCAGCAGCAGCGTGACCGCCGCAGCGTAGACCACCACGGCAAACAACACGCGGGCCAACGGACCACCCACGGTCCGGACGGAGCCACCCCGCTCCACCTGCGCCACGAGAAACGCGTGCGCCGAAATCAGCACGGCGAAAATAGCCGGCACAAGCCAATAGATACCGCCCAACGTCGCCAGACCACAAACGGCCACCACGTCACCGAAATAGGCTGGCTTGAACACAAACCGCGTCCATGACGACGCGGGACCTTTCACGCCGAACTCGCCGGCCGCGCGAATGAGTACACCCACCACCACCAGCGCCAAGCCCGTCCAGCAAACGGTTTTCGAAGCCGCTACCGGCAGGCACCGCGCCGCGACAGCAAGGGCCACAACCGCCGGAATCATCAGCCACCGCGCCGCACCGCCCAGCTTCGCACGTAGCGGCAGGTTGATGCGCTCCAGCCGCGTCGCAACCAAGTCCTGCGTCCGGGCAATGAGATAGACGGCCACCAGCATCGAAAGGGCAACCAGGTTCAGCCCAGCCTGCCCCGACAGGATACCCCACGTATCCATGCCCGCCTCCCACTGGGAGCGGACGCTGAAGGCCACCCAGAACATCGCCGGATACATCACGATGCGCAGACCACGGGCAAGTTCATGCTCACGAATGATCTTCTCCCAACTGAACTCGCCTTCACCCATCGGCGGCGCCGCGCCACGCACCGGGAAGAGCCTCGGCACGCGTTTTGCATATTCGCGGTATGCGTCGCCATGTATTTCCGTCAAGATCCGCTCCTCGTCGCGCATCGTCGCCGTGTAACCAATCAGGAAAATGATGAAGTAAACCAGGAACAGCAGCGCACTGCCGGACATGATGCAGAGACCTGTATCCACCACCAAGTTGCCAAGGTAGAAGGGGTGACGAACCCAGCGGTAGGGCCCAACCGTCGTGACCACCTTCTTGCGGATCAGGCAGCCCTTCGCGTAGAAATGAATGGCCAACCCGAGCAGCAGCACCAGGCCGCCCGCAACAAAAGCGCGCAGGTCAAACTGCACCCACCCCGCGGCGATCAAGCCAAGGATCACCAACGTCAATCCGCGACGCGATACACCGCGAATTCTCATCAATAACGGTTCTTTTTCCTGACCCATGGCATGTCCTCCTGCTGCTAAAACGCGCGAAACCATAGCGGGAATCCCCCGCCCCTGCAACAAGGATGAATTCTTCGTTCTGGAGGGCGGCGGCTGTGACGGCTCTTTCGACAGACAATCCGGGCCCGCCTATGGCAGATTGTACCGCCCCGGCGATATGATGTTGTTGGGGTCCAGCACCTTCTTCAGTTCGCGGACGGTCTTCCAGAAGCTGTCGCCTGCCGTCACAATCGACGACATTGACTGCGGCCCCACGCGGTACGGGATGAATCCCTGCCGGATGAAGTCCTCTGTCAGCTCATCGTTACATGCATGCGCCGCGGCGATGCGACTGGGCTCGTTGCGATCGAATGCCAGGTTGATCACACACTCGAGCGATTTGCCGTCGATCATGTTCAGCGTGACATAGGGCGTGAAGTTGTATTTGCGGAATACCCGCTCCGTGTGCTCCATCGCCTTGCGTGTAATCTCGCCGTCCGCGGGCAGGAACGGCACACAATAGAGCATGCCGCAACGCCCCTGGTCCGGATTCAGGCCGGGCACCGCCGGCACCTCGCCCAAGGGCCAGTACACGCTGTCCATCGCGGCGTCACTCGGCACGCCCTTGGCCATTCCATAGAGCGGCTCCACCGCCGCAAGCAACGCCTGCTTGCGCCGGAACCAGGCGAAACGCGAGAGCTTGCCGCACACCGATTTGCCAAGTTTGAGCAAACCGTCCGTCATGAACATCACGCGCGCTTTACCACGCAAGGCGCGCCGGATTTCGCTCCGCGCCGCCGCCAGTTGCCCGCGCGTTCCGAGCATGCCGCCCACCGCGCTCCACGGGCCAAAACCCTCCTGCTCCAGAATCTTCCCCGCCAGCACGCGCAGACTGCCGTCGTCGCTTCCGTACTCCGCGCGCAGCCGGCGGTAGATCTGCGGCGCCATCGCAATCTGCGTCCGCTCGCGATTCGCAATGTGCACGACGGTGCGCAGAATGTCGCGTCGCCGCAGGTCCGCAAACGCGTCCACCATCGCGGCAAGCTGATCCTCCTCGTGGATACGCGCGACTACCGCCATGTGCGCCTCGCACTGCGGGATCAGGTCCACCGCGGCCGCCGTCACCACTCCGAAGTTGGACTGCTGGAACAACCCGTCCAGCGACGGGCCCACGCCGTATTTGTAGAGGTAGGTGGTTTTCGCATCGGCGAAGTGACCGAAGCCGGTCCGCAGAAGCTGTCCGTTGCCGAGCACAACCTCGAGGCCCGACAACGCCTCCGCGCGCGACGAGAAATAGCCGATGCCGCGCTCCAGCGCATTGCCGATCAGGCTCGTGCTCAACGCAGATCCGGTCACGTTGAACATGAGCGGTAGTTTCTGTTCCTGCAGATGCTCATAGAGTTGCCGCTGCGTCACGCCCGGCTCAACCAACGCATAGTGGCCCGGCACGTTGACCTCGCGAATGCGATTCATACGGCCGAGATCTACAATCACCACGTCATCAAATACCGGCAAGCGTGAGCCGAGCCCCCAGTTGCAGCCGCAACTGATGGGATGAAGGGGAACCTTGTGCGCGTTCGCGATGCGAACCACGTCTTGCACATCCTGTGTCGTCCCCGGTCGAAGCACGGCAGGAATCGATCGCTTCAGGCCGCTGACATTCCCCATGTACGCGGCAAGCGATGCGGCATCCGCGTAGACGTTATGCTCGCCGAGCAGGCGTACCCATTCCTGGAGAGCGCTGGAAAGATGTCCTCGTTGCACGCGAAAAGGGTTCCAAACGGCCCGAAGCGTGTCGAGCCAAACTTTGCGGACATCGAGGTAGGGCGAACCCTCCGGGTGAGCCGCTTATCCCAATCCGCTCGGTCGGGGCTCCTCGCCCCACCTTCCCCCGGATCGGTGCCGGATTGTATTTCCCATGAACTACTATACGTTCTTGGTGTCGAATCCTCACAGAAGGAGCCATCGTGGACATTGCCGCCCATGTACTTTACGGCGTTACGGTTTGCAGCCGCGCGGGGCTTGCGGGCGGGCGTGGCGGCACGCGTGGCATCCGCATGTGGCGGGAACCCACGGTCTGGTGGGCTGCGTTCTTTGGCCTGCTGCCGGACATGGCCTCAATGTGGATACCCTTCATCGTGCACGCTATTTCAGGCGCGCCGGGGAATTTCTTCCACTATTTCGATGGCCACTGGCTGGTCGTCTACCGCCTGTTTCACAGCCTCGTGATGTCGCTGGGCGTGGCGGCCATCGTCTGGGTCTGGCGCCGGCCCTTCTTCGCGGCAACCCTCGCATGGCCGCTGCACGTGGTGATGGACTCGGTCTCGCACTCCACGGGGAAGTTCCAGACGCTGCTGTTCTATCCGTTCAGTGAATGGGGCATCAACGGCATCGCCTGGTGGCGACACCCCAACTTCGTTCTGAGCTACTGGCTCGCCCTCACCGCCATCTGGCTCGCGCTGTTCCTCTGGCGCCGGATGAAGTCGGCGTAGCGGCGGATCTGCAAGCAGGTCCGACTCTACGCAATCGCTGCTTCGGGACGGTCAAGTATGGGGAAGCGGATGCTGACCAGGGTGCCGACCGCGGGGCGGCTTTGAAGATGGATCGTGCCTCGGTGGCCTTCGATGACTTTCTTCGTGATAAACAATCCAAGCCCCGTGCCGTTGAACTTCTTGGTGGTGAAGAACGGGTCGAACGCATGCTGTATCTGTTCCTGGCTCATGCCGCAGCCGTTGTCCGCCACCTGCACCTCCGCCAGGTCCCCTCGTATCTCGCACGAGACACGCACAAACCCGCACTGCTCGGGAGATGCCTCGATGGCATTAACCACCACGTTCTGGATGGCGCGCACAATCTGAAGCTGGTCAGCGGCAATTGCGGACAGCCCGCACGCTGACGAGAACTCGAGCCGCACCCCTCTCTTCACGGCCTGCGGATCCACGGTTTGAATCACATCACGCACCAGTTCACCGATCGGCACCGGCTGCATCCGCTGCGGGTCCTTGCGGCTCAGGCTGAGCCACATATCCGTCATCTCCTTGCAGCGCAGCGCGCTCTTCTCGATCATCTCGAGATACTCGGCCGTCTCGGACCAGCGATCCCCCATCTGTTCCCGGCAGGATCGCAGCTCATCGGCCAGCAATTCCACGTAGCCCATCACGGCTGTCAGCGGGCTGCGCAGATCGTGCACCAGCTCGGCGGACTTTTGCCCCAGTTCGGCCATGCTCTGCTTGCCGGCCAACTCCTCCGTGAGCTGTTCGTTCAACAGCTTCAGATCCTTCTCCGTCCGCCAGCGCCGCCGCTCCAATCGTGTCCGCCGAACGTTGCGACCGATGACCTCTTCCATCTCGCGCGCGTCGAATGGTTTCTTGAGATAATCGTTCGCGCCGAGGCGAATCGCCTCCTGCGCCGTCTCGAGCGAACCAAAGCCCGTGAGCATGATCACCGACACGTTGGGATCGATGGAGCGGATATCACGCAGGCCCTCAATGCCGGTTTTCACCGGCATGCGAATATCCATGATGATGGCATCCGGCTCGTGTTGCTCGAGCATCTGGATGCCCCAGTCCACGGAGTCGGCGCAGAGCACGTTGTACTGGTTCTTCAGAAGAATGCGCAGGCTCTCACGGGGCCCGCGCTCGTCGTCGATCACCAGGATCTTCGGCTGCTCTGCATTGGCCATGACACTCTCCTAGAACGTATACGTATACGACAGGTTGAACAGCTGCGAACTGAGATCGTAGCTGCCCACGTACGCCGGGTTGACGTTCACATCGATATCCCGCTCGTCAAAGATCGAATACGCATAGCCCACGTCGAAGGTGTGCTTGCCGTGCGTGTAGCCCGCCCCGACGCTCAACACGTGCCGGTCGGCGTCCGGCAGCGTCGGTGCCAAGGTCTCATCCGGGATCGGGCTCTCGATGAACATGTACCCCGCGCGCAGGGTGACGGCCTTCGTCACACCCCAATCGGCGCCGAAGCCGAAGGTCCAGCTGTCGTCCCAATCCTGGACATATTCGGTCTGGGGCAGCAGCGCCGTATCCCGGCCTGCATCGAACTTGAGTGTGTCGTACTGCGAGAATTCGATCCACTCCACATCTGCTTCGAGCCAGAGCGACTCACCGACCTTGAACGCGTAGCCGAGGGCGGCGATCGCGGGGAAAGTGATCTCCGTGCCAAAGCTGCTGCTGGAGCGAATGAAGGACAGCGCCGCCGGAATCTGGTCGGCGGGAATGTTGTCCACCCGGAAGTCGCCATCGTAGTCCACCGTCACTGCGGAACGATAGGTCGCCGCCAGCCGCTGGCTCTTGGTGATCTCCCACGTCACGCCGATGTTGCCCCCCAGCCCCTCTCCGGTCGATTCGATCTCCGCTTCGCCATCACGAACCGGTGCTCCAACCACCGCGCTCCACGGATAGACCTGCTGCATGTTGAAGGTCGAACTATAGAGGTCGGCACCAATGCCGATCAGGATCTTGTCGCCCAACTTGGCGGCGAAACTGGGGTTCAGGTTAACCACGCTCAGCTCCGCAAGGTAGGGAGCAAGGTAGCGCATGGATCCCGACTCGGACCACTCGGTCGACTGGCCGAAGGGAACAGAGAGGCCGAAGCCGGCAGCGAACCGGCCTTCTTCGCCCAGCGGCAGGCCAAAGTAGAGCGCCGGCAGCACCTTCAGGTTGTTCTCCGTCGTCTCGCTGAATCCGAGCACGGAGTTGAAATCAGATTTCGCGTAAACGAACGTCGCGCCGACTTCGGCCTCGACGCCCTCGAGATACATCAGGTTCGCGGGATTGTGTTCAACAGCCGTGGCGTTCTCCACTATGGCAATCTTGCCCCCGGGCCGTCCCAACGCCTGCGCATCTTCCGGCGGATTCCGGAACCCGCTGCCCGGCGCCGCAACCGCCGCAGCCAGCAGAATAACCACCACGCTCACAACCCTCTTCGCGCAGACACATGTCACGTCTTTCATTCTACTCCTCCGTGAATTCACCAGTCCGGCGGGAGAGTACGCAACCGATGCTCCTGGCGACTGTTTGTTTAGCAGGCTTCGTGCCAATCGTAGGATGCCATCCTGTTGTAGGGGTCCCCCTACGAACCGCAAGATGTGGGAACGCAATGCCCCTGCCGCAACGTCCAGCAAGGCGCCGGCGCACAGTTTTGAACGCTTATCCCTTGAGGCCCAGGATGATGCCGTGATCACGTACAAGCTGGCGACGAGTGACCGTCGCAAATCCCGCATCCTTCATCCATGTTTCGTATTCAGACCAAGTGTAGAGCATTCCCTCGCCGGTCGCGAGTGTCAGGAAATAGGGAGAACCCATCGCCGCGCTGAGCGGACCCCTCCGATCGTTCCGCTGCATCATGTTGAAGACCATGACCGCCCCACCCGGCGGCAACGCCTCAAAGGCCTTCCGCAGCAACGCCCGGTTCTTCGCCTCGGACCAGATCGTCATGAAATGTGCAAAAAGTATGCAATCGACGCCCTTCGGAAACGGATCTTCGAAACAATCGCCCGCCACCGCATCCACCCGCCCATCCAACCCGGCCTTGGCGATGTTCGCACGCGCAATGGCTCCTACCGAAGCTGAGTCGAACACCGTGGCCTTGAGAGAAGGATATCGCTGCGCGAGTTCGATGACGTTGGTCCCGTTTCCGCCACCGACATCCAGCACGTGCGAGAACGCGCCAAAATCGACCGCTTCGACAAGAAGATGATTCGCCTGCGCTGAAATCCCTTCCATCGCCTGCTGGAAAATCCTCTCCAATTCCGGGTACCCAGCCAATCGCTCGTAGAGCGTGCCGCCTTCCCCCGCAAATTCGGCCAAACCCACGTTCTTATTGGCTTTCAGAGCATCGACAAAGGCATACAACGGGCGGTAGTTGATGAAATGCTGCCACGCAATGACCGGACAAATATTCCGTTGCTTGTCGCGATTCAGCAACTCGTTCGCCATGCGCGTGTTGGAATAGAGATCACCATTCTTTCGAACCAAACCGAGCGCCGTGCAACCCAGCAGAAGAATCCGCGCGGGTTTTTCATCAATGTGAAGCGCCGAGGAAACACCGGCCTGCGTAAGCGGCGCTCTGCGAGCCAGAAGCGTGAAGAGATCCAGTTGCACCGCCGCGCTCAGCGTCTGAAAGAAGATGTGACCACCCATCACCAGGTAATACTTCTCAATCTGGCGACGAAAAACGCAGCACTCCAGAAAGCGCTGCCAGACAAGCTGCAAGGATGTGCGGAAAATCTTTCTCGGCGCCATCACTCGCTCCGATCGAAGCGGAACTCCGAACCTCCCCCGCCGCGACGCCGACTCCATCGCGTGCGCGATTACTCCACGTAACATCTTGGCCAGCACGGCGATTGGCAAGCACAAACGTGTTCTATCCACAGAGTTATTAACAAGTTCGTGTGCATAACCAGAACGCGAAATGACCCCTCGCCCTCGTCCGCCACGACCCTTTTTCTTGTTGCAAATACTTAGGGTTTCTGTTTTTCTGTATACAAATTTGTACGGGGCGGCGCTCTTTTTTCACTTCTGAGTGTACAGATTTGTTCACAGCTTTGAACAGTTGCAGGGACTTATCAACAGGCTGTTGTGGATAATGTGCGGTGGCACTGGCAGAGCGGACGGCGCAGAGACTGGGCACAAGGAAGGATCTGACTCAGGATGGCGTTCCTAGCCAGACAGAACAGGGTGGTCGTGACCGGCGTTGGCATTCTTGCCGCGAACGGAATCGGAAAATCGCTCTTCTGGAAAACACTTCTCGCGAGCCAAAGCGGCATCGGCCTCATCACCCTCTTCGACAGTTCCAACACGCCCTGCAAGATTGCCGGCGAAATCAAGAACTTCGACGCCGCGAAATACATCGACCGCCATATGAAGCCCAATCGCATGGGCCGCTTCACCCAACTCGCTCTGGTGGCCACCCAGATGGCGATTGAGGACGCCGGTTACGATTTGGAAACCCTCCGCCCGATCCAGAACCTGCCGCTCGTTCTCGGCGTCAGCACCAGCGCCGTGGATATCCTCGAAAATCACGTGCGCCAGATCGAAAAACGAGGCGCGGACAACGGCATCCCCTACAGCACCTACGCCTTCATGCCGCACGCCGCCGTCAGTACGATCACCACCTGCCTCGGCCTGAACACCTATCCCGTCACCATCTCCACCGCGTGTGCCGCGGGACTGGATGCCGTATCCATGGCCTATTCGATGATCCGCTCCGGCAGGGCCGACGTGGCAATTGCCGGCGGCGCCGATGCCCCCATCACCCGGACAGGCTTCACCAGTTTCGCAGCAGCCGGCTTGGTTTCAACGCGCGATCTGGACCCCTCCCGCGCCAGCCGCCCATTCGACCTGGACCGCGATTCCGGCGTCATCTCGGAAGGCTCCGGCGTCGTGATCCTCGAGAATCTGACCCACGCCCTGTCGCGCGGCGTCGACCCCTATCTCGAGGTCACCGGCTACGGCATGAATACCGACGCACATGCCGACCTGCCGGGCTGCGGCCTTGATGAGACCATGCGGATGGCTCTCGCCAACGCCGGGCGCCGGCCCGAAGATGTGGACTATATCTGCGCGCACGGTCCTGGACATCCTGTTCTCGACCGCATCGAAACCGAGATGATCAAGAAGACACTCGGCAAGCGCGCGTACGATATCCCCGTATCCTCCATCAAAGGCGTGACCGGCAATCCCCTCGCCGCCGCCGGTCCGATGCAGTTGGTTACCTGCGCCCTCGCGTTCCAGAACGGCATCGTCCCTCCCACGGCCAACTGCGAAAAATCCGACCCCGATTGCGATCTCGACTACGTGACCGGCAAGCCGCGAAAAGCCCATCTGGAATGCGCAATGATCAACAGCCATGGGCTCGGCGGCCGGAACTGTTCGCTCGTGGTACAGCGCGTAATCACGGCATGAACCCCGTTCACATATCCATCCTCAGCGTCCTGATCGTCAACGTGGCGCTCGGCATCTTCGTCTTTGCCACCCACGCACGGCGCGCCCCGAACCAGCACTTCTTTGTGCTCTCGCTCGTCATCGCCGCATGGATGGTCTGCATCGAGAAAATCCTCCTCGCGCCGGACGCCACACTCGCCGCCTTTTGGATCCGGCAGTCATCCGCCGTCTCCGTGCTGGTTCCCACGGCCTTCGATTTTCTCCGGCGCTCGATCAGCGGCCGCGCCACCCGCTGGAGAATCATTCTCCGGCAGGGCCGCCCCATGCTGGCGTTCAGCTTCCTCGTCATCGTCCTCTGCCAGACCGACATCTACTTGCGCACCGCGGTCGTCGCCGGCGACCCCGCCCTCAAACCCGCTCCCGAGGCGGTGTACGGACCCGGCCTCTACGTCTTCCTGCTCTACCACCTCGCGGTGTGGATATTCCTCATCCACCGTTTCTGGCAGGACATGCGCGCGGCGCACGGCCTGCGGCGCGCCGAGCTGCAATTCACCATGCTCGGCTGGACCAGCGGCATTTTTGTCTGCGCATTCTTCGCCCTCTTTCTTCCGCTGGTCACCGGCAGTTCACAACCCGCCCGGTTCGCCCCGCTCGGCGTCCTGTTCTTCGATGCGAGCATCGCCTACGGCATCGCCACCCGGCGCATCATGGATGTCGCCGAGGTCCTGCGACGCTTCGCAGCCTACGCCTTGCTGACCGCCTACCTCGTACTGCTCTACGCCACGATCTGGGCCGCGGCGGACTTCGTGCTTCGCGGCTTGTCCATCGGAGGTTTTTCCTTCGCGCACCTGGCCGCCGCCCTCGCCGTCGCCTTCTCCATGGCGCCGGCACACGGCCACCTCCAGCGTTTTGCCAACCGCCTGTTCATCAACGTGCAGCCGCTCGACGTGAGCGGCACCATGCAAAACGCCAACCGCATCCTCCACTCCATCGCCACGCTCGATGAACTGCTCAGCCGCTTCGCCGAAAGCATCGCCGAAGCCGTCGGCACCGATCGCGTCACGATTCTTCTGCGCGAGCAACATCACTACGAGCAGCAGTATCCACTCGCCGACGATCACCCCCGCTTCCGCATTCCCGACGGCGACCCGCTCCTCGAAGCACTGCGGAAGAAACCCGAACCGCTCGTCGCCGAAACCGTCCAGCGTATGCGGCCGACGGCAGAGCTGACCGGCGCCGCCCGCCGGCTGGCCGAACTCCGCGCTGCGTGCGCGGTCGGCATCGTCTCCAAGCGCGGCCTCGAGGGCGTCATGCTGCTGGGCCCGCGCCTTTCGGGCCGCATCTACGGCGCGATGGAACAGGACACGCTGCAAATCCTCTGCAACCAGCTCGCCGTCGCCCTCGAAAACGCCAAGCTCTACACTCAGGTCCAGGACGGCAAGATCTACAACGACATCCTCCTCGACAACCTCGTCAGCGGCGTCATCGCCGTGAACGCGGAGGGGCTTGTCACCGTCTTCAACCGCGAAGCACAGCGTATCACGAAGATGGATCCAACCCGCGTCCTGAACCAGCCGATGAACGCCCTGCCGGAAGCTCTTGCCTTCGTCCTTCGGAGTACGTTCCAGCGCGGCTATGGCCTGCGCGATCAGGAACTCTCCCTGGTCCATACCGCGGGCGAGGAAACCCCGATTCGCGCCGGCAGTTCCATCTTCCGCAGCCACCAGGGCCGTGTCATGGGCGTGCTCCTCGTCTTCAACGATCTGACCACGCTCAAGAAACTCGAACTGCAGGTGCGCCGCACCGACCGCCTGGCCAGCCTCGGTACCCTCGCCGCCGGCATGGCGCACGAAATCAAGAACCCGCTCGTCACCATCAAGACCTTCACCCAACTCCTTCCCGAGCGCTACGAAGACACCGACTTCCGCGACACGTTCTCTTCGCTCATCGGTCAGGAAGTGAAGCGCATCGACTCGATCGTCAACCAGCTCCTCAAGTTCTCGCGTCCCGCCAAGCCCGACCTTATGCCGACACACCTCCACGAGGTGCTGAACAACTCGACCAATCTCATCAGCCAGCAGCTCCGACAGAAGGGCATCGAACTCGTCCTCACCTACGAGGCCGCAAACGACATGGTCCAGGCCGACGCCGACCAGCTTAACCAGGCGTTCATCAACTTCCTGCTCAACGCGATCGAGGCGATGTCCAGCCGCGGCCAATTGTTCGTCGGCACGGAACTCATCCCCGCCGAACCCTATGCACTGGATTCCTGGCAACAGGATACCGGCGAGGGTCGTATCCGGGTCACCATCCGCGACACGGGCGATGGCATCGCCCCCGATCTGATCGCCCGAATCTTCGACCCGTTCTTTACCACCAAGGGCCACGGCACCGGCCTCGGCCTCTCCGTTGCCCACGGCATCATCCAGGAACACAGCGGCGCGATTGACGTGGAGAGCGAACTCGGCAAGGGCACGGCCTTCTTCATCGCCTTCCCCCTGCTTCGCAAGGAGGCCACCGTATGAGCCGCCTGCCCATATCGCTCCTCTACACCCGCGATGCCACGCTCGCCCGACGACTGAGCGGCTTTCTCGCGCTGACCACGACCGTGCGAACGGTCGAAACCCCTGCGAAACTGGAAGCCGCGCTCGAACGGCATCGCTCCGCGGTCGTCCTCGCCGACCTGCGCGCCGATCGTAGTGTGGAAATCATCCACGATCTGACCCGGCATCAGCCGGAACGCGTCGTCGTCGCTCTCGGCACATCCGGCTCGGACCCAGCGATCGAATGCCAATCCATCGGCGTGTATGCCGTGGAACAGCTCGATGCGGATCGCCAGCAGCTCACCGCCCTCATAGGCCGCGCGCTCGATCACCACCGACTCAGCCAGGAGAACCGCGCGCTCCGCGATGACGCCGCGCGAATCTCCAGCACCGCGGCGACCTGGCAGCCACCCGCGGAGGATCTCGCCCCACCGCCCGCGCGTCACTTTCCCGGCGCGCTCCGCCACTTCAACAATCCCGATGCCCTCCTCGAGAATCTTGCCGAGGGCGTGGCCGGGTCGCTCATGGTGCCCCGCGTCGGCATCTTCTGCCGCGGACGCGACAGCGATCTCTTCCGTCTGCGCGCCGGACTCCGTTGCCTCGAAGATACGGCCGAAATCGAACTCCCCGAGGAAGACCCACTCCCCCGCTGGCTGACGCAGAACGCACACATGGTGTACCGCAACCACCTGCAGCACATCCGCGATGCCTCGTCGCGCCTGATGCTGACCCAGGCGCTGGATCAACTCGGCGCCGAGGTCATTGTCCCGCTGCAAACGCACAAGCGCCTGCTTGGCTGGATGTTCGTCGGGCACCGCTCCACCGGCCTGCCGTTCGAACGGACGCACCTCGAAAACCTGATGATCGTCGCCGAGCACGTTTCGACCACGCTGGAGAACGCGCTGCTCTATGAGCAGGTCGCCGTGCAAAAGACGCTCGCAGAAACGCTGCTGCATTCGATGCCCACGGGCATCGTCGCCGTCGGCGAGGATGGCGTCATTCGCTGGTTCAACAATGCCGCGCAGCAGATTCTCGATGCCGGTACGACGAAGGTGCTCAACCAGCGCGCCGAAGTCCTCGGCAGCCGGCTGGCGGATATCCTCCGGCGGGCACTGCGGGGCGACATTCCCGAGCAGCCCGCGGAATGGATGGATGGGAAGACCCGCCGCACGCTGACAGTCCAGGCGCGCAGACTGATGAACGGGACGCATTGTCTCGGGGCCGTTGCGCTGGTACAGGATATCACGCTCGAACGCATGCTCGAAGAGAAGGAGGAGCAGCTCGAGCGGACCACCTTCTGGACCGAGCTCGCCTCGGCCATGTCCCACGAGGTGCGCAACCCGCTGGTGGCCATCAAGACCTTCGCCCAACTTCTTCCCGAACGGTACGAGGATGATGAGTTCCGCACCCAGTTCAGCGAAATCGTGACCGGCGAGGTCGATCGCCTCAACGGCATCATCGACCAGATCAACTGGTTCGCGCATCCGCCCAAGCTGGAACTCAAGAGCTTCGATATCCGCCAGGCCATCCGCAAGGGCATCGATATCGCGCTCAAGGCCCAGAACCAGAGCGGGGTCTGGATCGACACCGCGATCGACGACGACCTGCCGCCGGTGATCGGCGATCACCAGGCGCTGGCCGAATGCTTTGCCCACGTGATCAACAACGCCATCGAGGCGCTGGCAAAGAGCAACAATCCGCGCATCGTCCTCTCGGCCAAACGGCATAGCGAGAAGGATGAACCCGCCGGCGTCGCCATATCGTTCCGCGACAACGGCAAGGGCATGAAGCCCGATGTCCTCGCGAAAGCCTTCTCTCCCTTCTGCACGACCAAGGCGCGCGGCATGGGCCTCGGCCTGCCGATCGTCAAGCGCACCATCGTCGATCACAACGGGCGCATCCATATTGATTCCACCGAGACCGGCACGAACGTCACCATCGTGCTTCCGTGCGAAAAGGCGAAGGACCTGAATGAAGCATATTCTGATCGTCGATGATGAACTCGGCAGTCGCGAATCGCTGAAGGCCATCTTCTCGCGCGACTACAAAACATCGCTCGCAGCCAGCGCAGCCGCGGCGTCCAAGGTCATGCTTGAAGAGAAGGTCGACCTCATTCTTCTCGACGTCATCATGCCGGACAAGGACGGCCTCGCCTTTCTCAAGGAAGTGCAGAACATCCACCCCGATGTGCCGGTGATCATGGTCAGCGCATCCACCTCCGTCCGGCCCGTCGTCGCGGCCATCCGCGCGGGCGCGTACGACTTCATCACGAAGCCCTTCGACGTGGACGATGTACGGCGCATGGCCGAGCGTGCCCTCGAAAGCAGCTCGCTCCGGCGCCGCGTCGAGATTCTCGAAACCGAAGTGTCGCGCGAATACCCGGTACACGAGATCGTCGGCGAAGCGCCTGCATTCCGGAAGGCCATCGACGATGTACGGCGCGCAGCCCACAGCGACTCGACCGTGCTGATTGGCGGCGAAAGCGGCACGGGCAAGGAACTCGTGGCCCGTCTGCTGCACTCACTCAACAGCAGGCGCGATGAGCCTTTCGTTCCCGTTCACTGTGCCGCACTGCCCGAATCACTGATGGAGAGCGAATTGTTCGGCTACGAGAAGGGTGCGTTCACCCACGCCGACAAGCGCAAGCTCGGCCGCTTTGACCTCGCCGGATCCGGCACGCTCTTCTTCGACGAAGTCAGCGAGATGTCCATGACGACGCAGGTGAAGTTGCTCCGTGTCCTGCAGGAGCGCGAGTACATGCGCGTCGGCGGCACTCAGGTCGTCCGCACCAACGCCCGCATCGTCGCCGCCACCGCGCGCGATCTGCGCGCCGAGGTCGCCGAAAAACGCTTCCGCGACGACCTCTACTACCGGCTGAACGTCGTGCCGATCCGCCTGCCGCCGCTGCGGGAGCGCACGGAAGACATCCCCCTGCTCTGCGGACATTTCCTCGAGCTGTTCGGCGGAACTCTGAACGTCCGGGCCAAGTCCTTCGCGCCACGGGCCATGGAGCTCATCTGCCGCTACCGCTGGCCGGGCAACATCCGCGAACTCCGGAATATCGTCGAACGCGTGCTGGTGCTCCACGGCCACCACGATCAGATTCTTCCCGAACATCTTCCGGATGAAATCCGAAACGGCGCCGCGGCGGGTTCCTCCGTGCGCGTGGACAGAAATGTGTCCCTCGAAGATGCCGTGAACGGGTTTGAGCGCCAGTTGGTCGAGAACGCACTCGCCGAGGCCAACGGAGTGCAAACCCGCGCGGCGGAACTGCTCGGCACGACCCGGCGCATTCTCAAGTACCGGATGGAAAAGCTGGGCATCGCCTCGAATGGCAACGGAACCCCCACTCCCGAGCCCTGAGCCTGAGCCCTACGGCAGCAGACGGATGATCCGATACATACGCTGGGAAACACCCGCAACATCGTCATCCACCTTGGAGGCCACGGAACTCGTCGCCGTGACATCGCCCGCCAGATTGGACCACGCGCCACCCATGAGATCGTGGTGACAGCACACGCGGTACGTTTCTCCGGATGTCGCTGTCCATCGTATGGTGAAATCTCCTGAGCCAAACGCAGGCGACTCAATGTCCGCTGTGAAGAGCTGCGCGAGGCTACCCACTTCGACCCTGAATTCCCCGAGGTCGGCAAGCGCGGGAGAACCGCTGTCTGTCACACGAATCGTGATCGTATTCGTCGTCGAAGCCTGGGCATCCGCCGGTTCCCAGCGGAACACGCCATCCGAACCCACCGACGCACCGGCCGGCGCACCCGGCTCCAAGCTGAAATCAAAATCATTCGCAGGAATGTCAGGGTCCGTGGCAGAGAAGGACAGGCTCAACAGGCTGCCCGGCCCGACAAAGATGTCGGCCACCGGGTTGATCGTCGGTGCGCGATTGACCTCGGACACCACGAGGGAGATCGTCTCCTCGTCGTACCGATTTGTCCAACCGTTATCGGTCACGCGGATGGTCACGCTGTTCGTACCCGGTCCATCTTCTTCGCCGGGCGTCCATGTGAACAAGCCGTTGGCAGGATCAATTGTTGCCCCAGCAGGCGCACCAGCGCCGAGACTGAACAGCAGGCGCTGCGGCGGCATGTCCGTATCCGTTGCGCTCACGACAAACGCAAAGAGCGCCATCTCGTTGGACATCCTGTTTCCGATCGATGCCAGCACCGGCGCCGTGTTCTGGACCGACACGATGTTTTGCGAGCCCGGCGTCGGAATCGCCATGGTGTAAATGCTTGGCTGGCCATCCCACCAGCGGCCCTCGCTGACATTCAGCGCCTGCGCGCCAAACGTAACCGTGTCTACCGGCACCCCCTCAGGCGTAAACAGCCCCAGGGCCTCGCCTCCCTTGGATAGCGCGAAGTTCGCATGCACACCACCCGTCAGATTCTGGGCGGGTTCGCTATCAGCCCAGACAAGGAGAAATCCCCCGGCCGGAATCGTCACACCATTCGAGACGACCCACTTCGCAGGCGTGCCAAGCGTGTCCGTCAGCGTGTAGCCCGACAGGTCCACCTCGCCCGTCGAGGCATTGTAGAGCTCGAACCAATCCTCGTAGTTTCCGTCCACCGGATCGGCGAGCACGGCGTCGTTATCAGCCATCCACTCATTGACGAAAATCAGCACGACTCCAACAGGGTTGTTGGTCGCTCCCGGGCTCACGCGACCAAACACCACGCGGTTGGACCAGACACCATCCGGGCAACTCCCATAGGAACGGTCCGACGGGATATTCGCGTAGTTCACGTAGTCGACGATGATGAACCTTCCCGCGTTGGAGTACACCAAGGCGACGGACCCCGTGGCCGTGCTCAACCGGAAACTCGCGTGATTCGTCATGTAAACCGTCTGATTCGTCTGCGCGTCCGCCCAGACCAGGAGGAAGCTATTCGTCGGCACCACGGCGTTTGTCCGGAACGCCCACTTGGCCAAATCCGTATACGAGTCGGTCAGGTAGTAGTTGGTGAGATTCAGCGTCGCGGCATCCGAGCTGTAAAGCTCGATCCAAGGATCGCGCTCGCTGAAGTTGTCGCGAAGACCCGTGACATTCGTAGCTTGTAACTCATTGAGCCAGAGTCGGGCGAACGGGGGCAGATTGGACGTCGCCGAGTTGGCCGCACCCGGAGTGTAAAGCGATCCGTTCGTGGCCGCAGCCCAATTACCGACACGATTGTTGTCCTCCATGCGGTCCACAAGCTGCAGGGAGGCGCCGTATCCGTCCGCGTTGGTCGGCCACGGCGCATCGTCGTCGTAATACACCTCGTCCACAAGCGATCCCGACGCGTCGACCAGTTTCAACCATTCCCCACCGTTATCCAGCGAGCCATCGTACTTCGCCCCGATGCGAATCGCCGTGCCGTACGCCGAAGCAAACACCGGCGTGTCCTCCACGACGACAAAATGCTCGCCCGGCTGGATCACCGCGGATTCGTCAAACACCATGTCCACTCCGTCGAGCCGGTAGTTGTAGAGATCGAATGTGTTGGATGAAAGGTTCACGATCTCGATGAACTCGGAATCCTCGATCTGCGGGTTGTACATGATCTCGTTGATGACCAGATTGCCCTGCGGCACCGCATTGGAGCCCGTGTAATTTACTTTGATCGTGTCGGAAAGACCGGACAATAGATTCCCATCGCTGTCATAGGCTTGCACAACAAGACTGTTGGTCCCGGCCGACAACACAACTCGCGCAGTCCAATTGGTCACCGTGGTCCACGTCAGCGCATAGCTGACGCCATTGATGAATATCTCCTTTGCCTGAACCGGGGCCGTGCCCGTCAGCGTCACCATGTTGCTGGAGATACTGAAGTCGCTGCCCCCATTGTTGTTGATGGCCAGCGGGGCGTTGATAACCGTGGCCATGCTCGACAAAATGAAGCTCCGGCGACCGGCCAGCCATGACTCCACACTGGACGGATCCTTCGCCCCTACACCACTCTGTTGCATCTTCTCGTGCCACTCATCGATGAACGGTTCATACTCGGAACTGCGCACCGGTCCGTTCACGGCATCATACATTGCCTGCAGGAAGTAACGCTGGAATGGCGGATGCTCCGTCATGCGGGCGATGACCGGCATGCTGCTCGAAATCACTTCGGTGATCGGGCAGTTGTTCGATGACTCCGTGCTGGCACCCAGCCCCATGTCCATATCCCACAGGAGCAGCTTCCACTTGCCCTCTTCAGGCCGATAGGCGAACATGTTCTTGCCGCGCCGGAAACCATAGGCGTCCCAGTCGACCACCACGTGCCGCAAGGCGCTCAGCGTCATCCACTCTTCGATGTCCGCTACCGAGTCCAGCGCTGAGGTGTACCATGCGTTGGACAGGTTCGCCGCGTCCACCAGTGCGAACAAATTGCCGTAATCATCATCGAAGATTCCGTTGGCCTTGCGCTCCCAACTCCAGCGGTAGCGCGCCTTCTTCTTCTCGCCACCGGTGGTTGCGTAAATCTGCAGATCCGCATCGGCCTGCGCGAAGTCTGTGTAGGCGCCGCCAAATTCAAACCAGTCATCAAGCTTGTACAACTGACCGTCGGCGTTATCCGGGAACCATGTCTTGATGTAGTCCGAGTCCACGTGATGAGTGTCCGCATACACATCACCATGCTGCACACCATTCAGGTAGACATGAACAAGGCGCTGGTAGCAGTACGACAAGCCCATCTCCGTGGCGATCCAGAACGACGTCCGCTCGCGCAGCCGCGTCTCGTCGCGCCCTTCCCATGGCTCCAGCGTATCGAGATTCAATTCATCCGAACCCAGCAACAAATCATCCTTCGGTGGACTGATGACGTAGGAGTTGATGCCTGTCCCCGGCTCCGAGTACCACGTGCGGATGAATGGACTGCCGCGATAGCGAATTCCCATGTTGTAGATCACGCGATCTTCGTCCGGATAGACCAGCGTCATGTCGAGCTCTTCATCCGCCAGTGGCGCCCGCGCGGTCCACGTGTCCATGTTCGTCTTGCTCAGCCAGAAACGATATGTGCCAAAATCGCTCCCGTACTGGACATCACCCCAGCGGATCAGACACTCGCGATTGGTCGGGTTCTCAGGAAACGTCATCGAAGCGGAGTTGGAATCCGTCGCCGAAATATAGAAAGCCACGATCTTGCCCGAGGGCTGCCCGGTAAGCGACGCACCATAGACACCGCCGCCGAGGTGGCTCATGGCCAGCGTATTGAACGTCGCCGAGGGATCCACGCGATACTTGAGTTGGACGGCGCTGACCCCGTCAGGGTCGTCCACGCGGGCTGTCACCATCACGGCCTCATTGGCGGCAGGCAGCAGGGGCGCATGGGCCACACCGGAAATCGCCGGACCAACATTCCCCGCATAGCAGCTGTTTCGCGCACCCGGCGTGCCCAGATTCGCCGGCACGGGGAGCTTGCCCACCGCTTCGAGATAGTTGCCGCGCAACCGCATCAGCAGGTACGGGCTGCCGCAAACCCAACGCGCCTGCGCGCTGATCGTACAGGTGTTGCCGGCGCTTTGGGAACTGGTGAGGCCGGTCTTGATTTTGTTGGCCCCCGTGTCGCCGCCGCCGCTCGCCCTCACGTGCAGGCTGCGGCTGCTGCTGTAACCGTTGGTCTCCAGGCTGGAGCGAATCTGGTTGCCCTCCACACTCCATCCGCCCAGGCCCGATTCGAAAGTGGAATTCGCGATGAGGTTTCCCCCACCCGCCGAATTCGACACCACCACGTTGTCAACCAGGCACTCGCCTTTCCGAAGCATGAACAGGTGAAGCTCATCGATCGAGGCGTACCAGACGTTCATCCCTTGATCGAGCACCCCGGTACACGTCACGTTCGTCCACGACCCCTTGGCCGTCTCGTCGCTGTCGCCCCAGTTCGCAGCCCACCGATTATCCGAATGCGGATCCTTCAGTTCCAGGCTGCTGCCGCCGCCGTCAGACCACGAGCCCCATCGCCCGCCATCCTCGTACGCCACCTCGTCCACCACGATCAGCAGGTTGGTGTCGTGTGGCATCGCCAGGGCAACGCGCTCCCCGCTGTTGGCCAGGGAACCGGAATAATCGCCCACGCAGTTTCCAGCGTTCAGGTTGGTGTAGATCGACAACAACCGCGCGCGGTCTTTTGCCACGACCAGATAGTTGCTCGATGGGATGACGGTCCCTGCAGGGATGGTGAAAGTGATACCATCCACAAACTGCCAGGCTCCCACATCTATGTTGCTGCTGCCACGATTGAACAGTTCAATGTATTCATCACTGTTATCCTCGGAAATCGGATGATACATGATCTCGTTGATCACCACGTCCCGGATCAGCGGGCCATGATTGGCCGTGCCCGGCGTGGCCGGTTTCGCAAGATCCCGGAACTCCACCGCGCCATCCGGGAAGCGACCCAGCGGCACCCCGTTCTCCGAACCCGCGAAACGCAGGCAATCGATCACGCGCGTGTCATTGGAATTCTTGAAGTATACCGTCTCGCCGAACGAACTGAGATTGAACCCAAGCTGGTTCGTCGTCACCAATACGAACCCGTGCGCGGCGATGTTGGTCGCAGGGAAGCGGTACTTGTTCGTCGTTGGGTCGTCCGACAGCCAACAGCCCTGCAGGCTCACTGTCTGGGTCGACGCATTGTACAACTCGATGAAGTCATAGTCCGGCGGATCTGTATGCGCCAACACCTCGTTGATCATCACCTCGTTGCGGGGCGAATACACCACCACGTCCCCATTGCCCGGCGTACCGCCCATGAAGAAACTCTGCGACCACGCCCTGGGATCATTCTCTCCGTACGACGGTGCCGAAAGCGTCAACGAATGACCCGCACCATCCGCTGCCGCCGGCCAGGGAGGCTCATCGCCGAATTCCACGACAAGGATCTCGCCGCCCAGCTTGTCCTCCATCTTCAACGTCCCGCCGCCATTCGAGAGACTGCCCGTGTAGGAACCCATCACTCCGGTGATCCCGTAGACCGACTGCATGGCCGAGGGGTCCTTGGCCACAACGACATAACTGAATCCGGAGATCGTCGTGCCGGCGGGAAACACGTAATCAATGTCGCCCTTCAACTTGAATCCGTCCAGCTTCTGCGAGACCGGCACGGTATTGAAGATCTCCACGAACTCGAGATCCTTCCCATCGGTGCGATCCGCCGGATGATACATGATCTCGGAGAACACCAACCCGGTGCGTCGTGTCGAGGGTCCGACACGGATGTTGTTGGTCGACACCTCGATCAGCGAAAGATCGTCAAACTGCAACGCGCCATTGGAGCCCACACCCTCCGCCAGGATCACGCCACGGACCCACACCGCGTTTGTGGGGGCAACGGCCTGCACATTACGACCTACCCAGTTCTGTATGATCTCGCCGATCTGATTCGTAGTCGCACTGAGCAGATTCGTCGCACCGGAATAGAACTCCAGCTTGATGACTTGGGAAGTGCTCGTCCACTTGTTGCCCCAATCATCCGCCCACAGAAGCGCGGTAAACCTGTACGTCTTGCCCGGCGTCGCCGGCACCTGCTGCCAAACACCACCGGAGGACCCCGCGCCGGCCCAAGTTCCTCGGATCGTCCCCTCCCACGATCCACTAAGCTGGCGCCAGCTCTCGCGCGATGCCGAACCGAACATCGCGCCGTTCTGGTCAGGGTTGTTCCACTCCCAATGGTAAGCTTGCGCTGAACTGCTGCCCTGCGTTTCAAAGCCGGCATTCTGAAGCAGATTGCTCGCGGCAAAAACTGCGGGACCGGTTGCAAGGAGCAGGGCGACGAGAGGCAGGACTTTCTTCATAATCACTCGTATTTCCCGGGCAACTCCTCGGCGCCCGTTTTGGGGACTTCAAAACACCACGGCACCGGCCCACAGGAACAAAGGCAGGCACTGACAGGAACATACCCGGCGGAGGAGAAAACTGTATAGCGGGGAAGGCGTCAAAAACGCCCTGCAATCATTGGGCTGGCAGCGCTTCCACAACACCCTGCGTTTCGGCGAGTTCCGGAAGCTCGGCCCCCAGCGCCGCCTCAAGCTCAATCAAAGCCTGTTCACGCCGATTTTCGGCCTGAAGCCGCGCGCGCTCCGCTTGGGCCAGACGAACTTCAATCTGCGCGCTGGCGACCACACCGAGCGTCTGCGCCTCGCTCGCCGTCTTCAGCGCCAACCCCAATTCCTCTATCAAGGGCGCCATATCCTGCTCAAACCTACGAAGATCTTCATCCACTTCTTTGAGCAACTCCAGCGCGTCCAGCACATCGTCGGTCACGCCCGCGCGCACCTCGGCCTCAAAGGCACGAACCCGCGCCAGTTCCGCAGCCATCACCTGGAATCCGCGATCAGGATCTGCGAAGATTGGCAATTCAACGCCGAACGAAGCCGACCACGAGGCACTGTCACCCGCGACTTCCTCGCCGTAGCCTGCCTGGACATAAGAGAACCACGGGAACCGCGCAGCCGACGCCTGCTTCCACGCCGCCCACGCCTCCCGCACTCGCCATTCGGCGGCCCGCACGTCCATCCGGTGTTCCAGCGCGAATTTCTCCAGGTAAGCAGGGTCGAAATCGGAAACTTGCTCCGCTCGCTTTCTCTCGGCCGGTTCAATCCTCAGATCCGTTGTGCGCCCCGCCCCGATCATCGCCGCCAATGCACGGCTTGCGCGACGACGTGAACTTTCCGCCTCACCTTGCCGGGCCAAAGCGTCGGAGTAATCCAGCCCGGCCCCCAGCACATCCACGGCTGTTTGTTCGCCCTGCTCAGACCCTGCCTTCAACGCCTCATAGCGCGCCTTCCGAGCGGCCACCACGCGACGCAGCATTTCGATATCCTTGTCGATACCGGCAAGTTCAACAAAGCGCCGCCGGACATCGAATCTTACGGCACACTCTGCGCCTCGTAGTTCCGCTTGGGCCACCTGCACCGCCGCATCTGCGGCAAGCCTCTTGGCCCGCGTCTCCCACGGCCGCTGCGGGAAAAACCGGATCGCGCCCCCCACATCCTCCGTGTCTTCCGAGGCACCGGTCAGGTCATCGTCTCCGTTGTTCTCCTGGTAACTGCCCCGGAATTCCGGATTCGCCGGCGTGGTGGCTGCGCGCGAAGCGATGCGCGCCACCTCCACAGCCGCGCGCATCGTCTTAAGACGGGGATCGTTCTGAAGGGCAAGCTCGATCGCCTGATCGAGCTGCAAGGGCTGGTCAGGATTCCATGCGGGGGCCTCTGAAACCAACGAAACGGATTCCACAGACTTCGGGCCGGACGGCGGCGTGGCGCAACCTGCAGCGAGGCAAAGCAGTATCGTGATGGCGAACCGTCTCATCACGGCTCCTTCACGCGAACCGGTTTCTTCCCCCATCCCAACAGATCGGCCAGCGCGGTCAGCAAGGGCCGCTCAAAGTAGATCGAAACTCCTTCGCCCGGCAGCAGGTCGCCCGGCTCCTCGGGAATGATAATCACGCGCCGCCCTCGCAACGTCTGGGACGGAAACGGATTAACGCGGGTGGGCAATGCGACAATTTCGGGAACCAACGCCACAACACGAGCCTCGACCACCTGCCCACCACCCGTCGAACGCGTCACGTAGGCCGTCATGCCTTCCTTCACCGCGCGCGCATTGTATTCGGGAAGAAATCCGATGATTCGTTGCACGCCGTCGGCTACCACGCTCACCACTGGTGAGCCGGCCTGCACCACATCACCCACCTCTTTGTCCACGCGCGACACGATGCCATCCGTGGTCGACCGCAGCGTGTAGGATCCACGCCGCAGTTCAAGCAACCCCAGTCGTTCCCCGCTCTCCTGCGACTCACCATCCATCCGCCGGTTCAGGTCCTTCATTCGCTGCCGGGTTTGCTCGAGATCCGCTTCCAAATCCTTGATCATCGCCGGGTAGAATCCCGCCGCCTCGGTAAGGGCCTTCTGCCGCGCACGCGTCTTCGCCACCGTCTGGGCATCAATGAGTTGCTTGGCGAGCAACCCCTTCATGCGCTCGACTTCGACATCCAGCACTTCCAGTTCACCCGCGGTTTCCGCCTGCTGGATCCGCGCATCGCGCAACGCAGTTTCCGCGCGCGACACGGCCTGCGCAAATTGGCGATCCATCTGCAGCCGCTCCACGGCCATCTCCGCATCGAGTACGGAGGCGTCCATCTCCGCCACGACATCGCCCGCCTTGATATGACGGCCCGGTTCCACCTTCAAGGCCTGGAGCCTCGCCGTTTCCAGTGGCGCGATATCCTCACGAATCACCTCGACCGTGCCGCTCATCCCACCGAACTGGCCGCCGTGGAAATAGAGGAACGTACCGATGATGATCGCCGCCAGCCACACGCACACCGGCCAGCAATGCTTCACCCTGCTTCTCCATACAGCCGGGTGACGCCTGATCTCTTCCGGAATATGAACTTTGTCGATCATCAGATTTCCACCGTGGCACGATGCATCAGCAGATTCACGTCCTTGAGATCCTCAACAGCACGCAGCGCATCCAGCAAATCCGCGTGGAACGAAGGATCCAGCAACTTGACCTGGTAGGAATATTCGATCGCCTCGCCCTGCACCGCCTCGCGCATCGCCACCAGGATCGCAGAGGCACAGTAGCGGCCGAGAATCTCGCGAATCTTCTCGCGCGACCAGGAACCCGCGGGCAACGAGAACCGCAGCAGGCCTTCGTAGAGACGCATGGACGCAAAAGGCGACCAGTGGAGATACATCGCCACCGCGCAGAAGAACGCCGTGCCGATGATCGCCACGGTGAACACGCTTGCGCCGCACGCAATGCCGATGGCCAGACAGGCAAAGAGGAAGATGATGTCGCGCGGTTCGCGGATCGGCGTGCGGAAACGGACGATCGCCAGCGTGCCCAGGATGCCGAGGCCGCGCGCGAGGTTGTTCCCGATCGCCATGATCAGGATCGCCGTGATGAGCGAGGCAAGCACCTGCGTGTGGACGAAGGAGCGCGAGTACGACAAGCCCTGGTAAGTCCACCGGTACACGGCGGTAATCGCCATCGAGAGCACGAAACTCGCCAGCAGGGCCACCAGGATCTGCTCGAGGCCAAGCACCCGGGCCGGTCCAAATACCTCCATGAACTCGTTCATCGTCAGCCCCCCACCGCGCTGTACATAAAGCTGTCGAGACTCGGCGACGGAAGACCCGTAAACTCCGATTCCAGCCGCATGGCCAGAGCATACTTGCAGAATCCCGTGCGAACCAGACTAAATCGCTGCGTCAATTCAACCATCCACTGCGGCGTGTCCCGATAGGTCTTCATCTCAAGCACCAATCCCGAGAACGGCCGATCCATCGCCTCGGATGAATCCATGGCCCACCACTTCACATTCCGCGGCTGCACGTCCCAGTTGCGCGTCGGCGAGTAACACAACTTCCGGTCAAATGTCAGCCGCGCGTAGGAATCCTGTGAACCGAAATACGACTCGCGCGTGTAGCGAATCAACATCACCGGCCGCGCGCCCAGCATGTCCATCAACCGCGTGAACTCGATGAAATGCGACCGCTCCCGACGCGTGCGAAACGGGGGCACCTGCGTCCTGCGCGGCGATGCAAGTTGCGGCCCGAAAAACTCGCGGGGAATCATGCACCGGCTCTTCACCACCACGCCTTTGATCCGCCGCTTCACTTCCATGAAAATCGGCCCCTTGGGTTCAGTGCCATACGCACGCACGCGGAGCTTGAAACGATTGATCGCCTCCTCGCGGCTCGCCCGATACAAAGCCAGATCCGGCGAGTCGAGTTGCAAGGTCGTCAACGTGTACTCGGGAATGTCGCCCGATGTGTTCGGATCGGGAATGCAGAAGGGCTGGATGAACTCACGAATCTGCGGCACGAGCGACGGATGGATAATGTACTTCGCCTCGTACCGTTCGAAGTCCACCTGCTCGGTGGGCGATGTGGCCTTGGTCATGATACCGCTCCCATCCGAACGGGCAACATACCAGCGGAATGGGTTCTTGTTAAAGACATTACGCGGAGCGTGGGACCGATTTCGCGGCAGCGGTCGGCACCGCCAACGTCCCGTCGAAGAACTCGATGACGTGCCCCTTCTCGATCAGCCAGCGTAGCGGACTGATCACCTCGGCCACCTTCGCAGAGTCATCCCCGGCATCGGGTCGAAGCTGATCGACCATTTGCTTCCGCGTGCAGCCGGGATGCTCGCGCAGGAACTGAAGCACCTCGGCAATCGGCTGGACCGCCTGCCCCGGCTCGATCGGATACGGACGCACAGCCGTGACAAACGTCACGCGCCCCGCCGCCTTGAAAAGATGCAGCCGCATATGGTTAAACGCCGGCCTCAACGCCAGCATCAGGGAGAACGGCTTCCGGCTCTCGCGATTCCACGCTTCGCTCACCGCGGCCTTCAGCCCGGCATCCTCGAAACGATGGACCACCTCGGGCGGGACGATGAACCGTTGCGTTTCCACCACGAGCCCTTCGGTGAAATGCTCGGCGAAGTACTTCTCGGCTTCCGCCAGCTTCATCTCCGCCGGATTCTCCTGGTCCTTCAACTTGTAGACCGTCCGCGTCGTCTGCTCCTGCTTCCACTTCTCGATCAGCTCGGGATCACGTACCGTCTCGATGTTGGAACGATATTGGTCAATCGACATCTGTGAAAACCGCGCACGCCACAATTCCTGCACGCGTTCGCTGTAGCCGTGATGATTCGGCGGCCCGAGCAACTGTCCGCTCAGCCGGCATCGCGCCACGCAGACGAAATTTCCCGACGGCGGCTCCGTCGACACCGTCTCCTTGTTGAACCGCAGTTCCAGGTGCGCCCCGCGCGCGTGCGCCATGGCCGCCTCGCGCTTCAGAAACACCACCTTGCACTCCTTGCATTGGAAAAGCGGCTGCGGCTTCTTGCCGTCGCCCGCCGGCCGCATCTCGGCCTTGACGAGATAGAACGCCGGGTTGCCGAGAAACCCGCCCGCCACTTCCATCAGCGGATACGCACGCATCGATGTATGAAGATCGTGAACCACCGCGCCGAGCCGGTTGCGCTCGGGGATGAAACTGACGTTGATCGGCGGCAATACCGGCCGGTCGAAAAATTCCCCGCGGCGGTCGCGCTCAAAACGACGCCCGCCCTGCGACGGCGTACCACGCCGGTCCCCGCCCGGCGGCGGCCCACGACGCTCCCCTCCCTGCGCGGGCGGCCCGCGACGTTCGCCACGCTGACCATCGCGACGCGGCGGCCTCGGCCCGCGTTGATCGCCCCACGGCCGCGAACCGCGCTCTTCGCGACGGCCACCACGTCCTCCACCCTCGAATTGCGCGTAGGGGTTCTTCCCCGCGGGCTGACGTGCCCACGTGGGAACAAAGTTGAGGTCGAGGTCTAGTTCGGACTTCGGCTGCGGCTGTGACGTCTCGTTATCCACGGTATTTTTCCAAAGGTTGGAAACTCCATACCAGTTTTTTCCAAACATTGGAAGAAATACAGCGAAATGCCCGCCGGGACCGAAAAGGCCACCCCCCCCTGCAACGCGCGGTTGCGGTCGCCCTATCGATAGAGTACACGTTAGGCACCATGAACGCGCAACCCGGTTTCAATGCTGCGGATATGGAGAAATACTCCTCCGCGATGACGCTGTCCGACATGGAGATTTTCATCTTCCCCGAGTTGCTCTACAGCCTCCTCCTCGCCAACCTCATGTCGCCCCGCATCTGGGCCTGGCGCGACGACCCGTGGTTCGCGAAGATCGGGAAGATGACCCCGTACCGCCGCGTGCTGCGCCTCAAGCAGTTCATCATCGACCACTACGAGTTCAACCTCGACCTCGACACGTGGGGCCTCACCACCAAGGAGCGCGAGATCGAACGCTTCCGCCCGTTCATCGATGCGGCCACACTCGAGCGCAGCAACGCCCTCTTCGGCTACGAGGGAGACAAGTACTACTTCGACCTCGATATCCGCCGGCACTTCGGCCTCGATAAGTACAACACCAACGTCATCCCCTACTGGAAAACGGAAACCGTCGAGGCCATGGACGCGTTCCGGTTCAAGGACGGCTACGCCACCGGCGCCGGTGAGTGCGTCTCGCTCGCCACGCTCTACGCCGCCGCCCTGTTCATCGTCTGCGGCATCCCGCTGGACGACATTTTCCTGATGGGCACCCCGCTCCACTCGCAGAACTTCATCGACGCCGCCGATGGCGTACTCACCAACAACCGCCGCGTTGTAACCAAGAACATGTGGTTCAACGGCACCGAGTTGACCGCCAAGGCCCAGCGCGCGCTGCGGCACGAGCAGGTCACCATCGTCGCCCACCGCACCGGACTCATCCACGTCGTCTATCCCGAAGCCACGATACGGCGGGCCGAGTATGATCGCTTCAAGAAGAAGCTCCGCGCGTTTCTCACGTCGAACATCGATCTCGAAATCCTCGCGAATTATCTCCGGCAAAATTCACAGGCGCAGAAGTGCTTCCAGCTCGTGCATACGCTCGGCGGCAAGCAGCGCTACATCCCCGCCGAGCGCGTCTACCACTACGAGCACACCAGTTCGTTCAAGGTCGGCGATGCCACCCGCGACAAGCTGCTGGAGGAAATCGACGAGGACGAATACTTCGCCCAGCCCATCGAGGGCCGCATCCCTTTCAACAAGTTCGAGGATTTCTTCAAGACGCATAAGATCGACATGGCCAAGGAGGACGACCTCAAACTGCTGGCCAAGGAATTCAACTGCTACAACATCCACGCGTGCGAGATCATCCGCGACATCCTGAAATTCACCCGGCTCGATCCCCGGCTCCCCGATACCGATGCTGTGAAAACATTCACAGAGGGGCCCGTCATCGATCTCGAGCCCGGCATCACCCGCGAGGACCTGATCGCCCGACTGGAATCGCAGCGTGCGACGAATCGGATCGCCGATCTCGCGTTCTACACCTACCGCGATCTGTCGCGCATCGACTGGGCCCCTTTCACCAAGGCCGCGATACATCGCAGCCCGGTCGCGCAAAGCGGCGCCGAGGGCAAGACCGACGACGAAGTGGCGGCCTTTCTCGCCGCGCTTCCCAATGAATCCATCTACGACTCCACCCGCGCGGCACAGCCCGACGAGGTGTGGAACTATCGGCGCGGCGACGGATTCGAGCGCGCGCTTTGCCTTGCATCCATCCTCAAGGCCCGGCACCCCGACGTCCCCATCCGCCTCAGCGCACGCCCGACAGAAGTCGAGTTGGCAACGGAGGGATTGCGCGTCACATGGCCTTCATCCAAGGGCTACGAGAAGGAACTCACGCTGTAAGGGACCCCGGGAGAAACACGATGCTGAAGACAGGACTCCGTGTTGTGTCGTTGCTGCTGCTGGGCACGATCCTTTCCCAGCTCGTGCCCTTGCGCGCGCGCGCCGAGGAGGCCCTCTCCACAACGAATCGCGTGATGTGGGTCGTCGCCCCGCTCGCCGGCTGGGATGAGAACAAGCTCTTCGCCCGCGGCCCGGGTGGCGCCCGTATGACGCTGACCGACACGGGTCCCGAATACGGCATGTTCCTGATGATGGTCCACCCCAACCTCGTCGTGAACAATTTTATCTTCTGGGCCGATGTAAATGATGCCGATGTTTTCGGCGACCTGCTGTTTGCCAACTACTTCGTCAACTCGGAGAAGGTCTTCACCTGGAACTTCGGGGCCGGCTACCTCTATCACAAGATCAAGCCGGAGAATGAAGACATCCGCGTCAACACGCCCATGATCAAGACCGGCCCGCGCTTCAAAATCCCCGCGCTGCACATGTCGCTGAATCCCTACCTCGGTTACGCATGGGAGCGCATCGACACGGAACACGGCGATCTCAACAACAATTCGATCCTCTACGGTCTCACTGCCAACCTGCATTGGCGGATGATCGAAGGCGCGGTGAATTACTATTACCAGGACAGCCAGGACATCGAGGAAGACTTCCAGGTTCTGCGCGGCCGGCTGAGCGTCTTCGTCAACCGGACGTGGGGCATCTCCACTCGCGTGGACTACATGCAACACCAGACGACCGATGACCTCTCATTCCTCATCGGTCCGGTTTTCGTATTCTAGATGGTAGGGACGGTTCTCCGAACCGTCCGCTCTTCAGGTAGGGCGGTTTCGCCGAAACCGCCACAAAGGAGAATCGACCATGCGCGGCGCCAATAACAGGCAGACAACGATTCAGCGAATACGGGCAATCAAGCGGGCCAGCAAATCGATTCAGTACCGCAAAGAGAAGACCGTTTCCTGTCGACTGCCAAAGGATGCCGGTAGGGCGAAGCCTCCGCGCTGAGCCGTCTTCCCCGACACTTCCTCAATACAAATCAAACTCGACCAGCGTACACTCGATGTTGCTGTTGAAAAAGCGCCGCGTGCGGTTCGGCTTGAGCGCGATCTTCTTCAGCAGCCGCTCGTTGCCGGTGAACACGTAGCCCTTGTAGCCCTTGCACTTCCGCTTGAGAAACTCGCCCACGCCCCAGTAGACCGGCCCGAGCCACCGCTCAAAACCCATCCGCTCGCCGTATTCCGGATTGAAAACGACCACGCCGCCACCTTCCGCGACCGGCGTGTCGACAAAGTCGCACACGCCGAATTCGATCAGGTGGTCCACGCGAGCGAGCGCTGCGTTCTGCCGCGCGGCGTCCACTGCCTCCGGCTCAATATCCGTCGCGATGATCTTGTGCTCCAGCGGCCGGTCGGGTGTTGCCTCCGCCTCGCTGCGCAGCGCCTCCCACTGCGCGACATCGAAATCCTTGGTGTGCATGAATCCAAAATTCTTGCGCAGCAAGCCCGGCGCCCGCCCCGTCGCAATCAGCGCTGCCTCGATAGCCAGGGTTCCGCTGCCGCACATGGGATTGATGAAAGACCCCTGCCCGCTCCAGCCTGTCGTCAGCACCACCGCCGCGGCCAGCGTCTCCTGCATCGGCGCACGCAGCGGAATCAGCCGGTAACCGCGGCGCGACAGCGGCTCGCCGGAGGTGTCAAAGTAGACCGAGGCCTTGTCGCCCTTCCAGTGGAGAAACACGACCGCGCGGTCCTGGTCGGGACCCGAGTCCGGCCGGCGGCCGTGGATACTCTTGATGCGATCGGCAATCGCGTCCTTGCATTTCAACGCAGCATAACGGGCGTCCTTGATGCTGGGCGTTTCCGCCGAAGCGCTCACGCTGAAGTAACCATCCTCGCGCAGGTATTCCTCCCACGGAATGTGAACCAGCATCGCGTGCAGTTCGTCCGGCGTGTTGGCAGTCACTTCCGAAATCAGCCGCAGCACGCGGTGCCCCGTCCGCAAACGCAGGTTCAACTTCATGCAATCGGCCAGCGTTCCTTCGGTCTCCACGCCGGCAGGAACCATCGACAACACCGGGAACCCAAGCGCACGTAACTCGTCGGCGAGAATCGGCGGGATGGCCTTGGGACACGTGACGAGAATCTTGCCTTGGTTCATGTGACTCCATTCGTTACCCAGAGACGCAACACGCCGTGCTCCACCGCGCCGGGTTCAAGCCACCGGCAGCCTTTCGCCGTGTTGAGCGAGTTGGGGGCGGCCATCCACGGCTCCACACAGAAGAACGGCTTCTCCGTCATCGTGTAGAGTTGCACATAAGGAAAGAGGTTCGGATCCTCCACGCCCTCCGCGGCCATATGGATCACCAGCCCATCCGGCATGACCACCCGCGTCGTGCGATCGACTCCCACCGTCGTCAGCCACTGTTCCAGTACCGGCGCCGCGTGCACCGACAGGGGGATCGGCGGCGGCCCGACCGGCCCCGCGAGATCGGTGAATCGCTCGTTGTAGCGGAACGCGCCTGTGGGGCTGAAATCCAACACAACCGATTCTTTGCCTGCCCCGGGCGCCGGCGTAAGAAAATACGGATGGAACCCTGCGTAGTACGGCATCGGCACACCGCCGCGGTTGCGATAGGTCTGCTCGCAGACCAGCACGCCGTCCTCGACGCGATAGGCCAGCGTGACCTCGAAGCGGAACGGATAGACAACCAGCGTTTCCTCACCGTACGCGAGTTTCATCACCAACGTGTCGGCACGCTCGCTCTCGATCACCTGCCACGGCATGCGCGGACCGAACCCGTGGCTCGGCAGCCGGTACGTGCGGCCGTCGAGCAGGTAACGCCCGGCCTCTCCGCCGCGCTCGAGACGGCCGCAGATCGGGAAGAGGAACGGCCAGCCGCCGGGGATGCGTTCCTTCTGCCTGTCCTGAAAATAGTCGTGGAGAAAAAGAAGTTCGCGCCCGCGCACGATCAGCGACGAACCCGTTCCGCCTTTTTCGGGGACAAACGAAGCGCGCGTGCCGCCGTCGGGCGAGACGATGGTCCACACTTCATAGCCGTGCTGCATTTCCTTGGAGGCCACGTGTTACTTCCTCTTGAACCGCCTGCACTTCAGACCGGCTTCGCGAAGCAGGGCGCGCGCCTGTTTGGAGAAGTGATACTCGTTCTCGTACACGACTTCTGCGAGCCCGGCATTGATGATCATCTTCGTGCACATCAGGCAGGGACTAATCGTGCAGTAAAGCGTGCCGCCACGGACGGAGATGCCGTGGAACGCCGCCTGCACGATGGAGTTCTCCTCCGCGTGCGCGCAAATGCAGTCACCCAGGTGGTCACCCGACTTCGCGTCGCTCGCGCAACGCGGGCAGCCGCCGTCGAAGCAATTCTTGATCCCGCGCGGCGTACCGTTGTAGCCGGTTGAGATGATCCGCTTGTCCAACACGATGATCGCCGCGACCTGCCGCCGGCGGCAGTTGCTCCGTCGCGCGACCACGTGCGCGATGTCTATGAAATACGTGTCCCAGTCGGGACGAATCACTTTCCTGGATGACATGCCCGTCAGCATGACGGACCACCCCCGACGATTCAAGCCCGCTTCGACCGGACAAACGGGGGACGAAAAACTTTGATCTCCCGCCCAAAATCCATAGACTTGCGCACGTTTTCCCGGCCAGTATGGCCCATTCACGACGCCGTAGTAGATTCTGTCCTTATGAGTGCTTTCACGGAGGCGGCTAATCCGTCCAAAGCCACAGTGCCGCATCCCTTGGAGATGCCGCTGCGGCTAACCGTACTATTTCTGCTGCTGGCAGGTGCTGCGTTGGCCGTCATGGCCGCGTTCGCGCCGGTCGACCTGTTGCTGAACAACGAGCACAGGATGGCCACGTACGTAGTCGACATCCTGGAGAACGGCGGCTGGATCTGCCCGCGCGATGCCGGAGGCTACATTGTCAACAAGCCGCCCGCCTACGCATGGCTCGCTGCCCTTGCCACCCTGATCGGTGGAGGTGAAGTAACTCGTTTTGCGCTCTACTTTCCGTCCATCGCATCGGTCTACGCGATCGCCGCACTGATCTGGATCGCCGGACGCCGGCGCTTGGGCTCCCCTGCGGCCTTCCTCGCCACCCTCGCGTGGCTGCTCTCCCCCGCCGCGATGGGGATGATGGTCTCCGCCCGGTATGATGGTTTGTTTGCATTGACGGTTCTCGGCGGCGCGCTTCTCGCATTCAGCGCATGGGAAAAGGAACGCGGGTGGACATGGTTCTGGGTGGTGGCCGCGGCAGGCACGCTCGTGAAGGGACCCCTCTGCATCGTATTGGCGGGCAGCGGCCTGCTCGCCGCCGCGTGGGAACGCGCCTCCGGCATGGAGCCACGCCCCATTCGCGGTTCGCATCTTCGCGGCCTCGCGCTCTTCCTCCTCATCGTGGGCACATGGCTCACGATGGCCCTCTGGAAAGTCGGCTACGAACTCGTCGATACCATGCTGAAGGGCGAGTTGATGGGCCACGCGATGGGCCTCAAGGAAACGGGCGAAAGCTCGGCCTGGCATCGCCCCCTGGGATCATGGTTCGGGCACCTGGCCCTCTGGAGCTTGCCCGCGACCGTTGCGATGCTCCGCTCTTTTTTCCGCCCGGCGCCAAATGCCGTGGAAAGACGTTTCGAGCGCTTTCTCACATGCGTCATCTTCGCCGGGCTTATCATCTTCATGCTCACCCCTCACAAGCCGTCACGACTCGTGATTCCCCTCGTTCCGTTCGGCGCCCTGCTGGCCGGCGCGGAAATGGCCCGATGGACCGCCCGCTGGAAACCCCGCGTCGCGCACCTTGCAACCGGCGCGGCCGCGGTTCTGGTCATCGCTGGAATGACATTGAACATGCTGATCGAGGAGCCACGCCGCAAGCAGGTCCGCGCCACCGAGGGCATGGCAGAACTTGCCCTCTGGTGGCAATCTATTGCCGGCGATTTCTTTCCGCTGACCCACGTCGATACCCCCATCCCCTTTCAAATGGCCATGGATGAAATTCGCCCCCTGACGACTCCCACACGAGCCGTCGAATTGCTTCAAGGCTCCACGGCCGCTTTTGTCGCCGTCCATGATCTGGCTGCGATGGAGGCAGCGGGACTCGACACCAATGCCGTCTTCCGCCTCGCTGCATGGCCGGAAACAGGCGATCCTCAAGTCATCATCCTTGGCAACCGCAAGCGGCCCGTTTGGGACGAACCGATTGCGTGCTACGTGGACGAACTGGAACTGAAGCTGGTGGGGCTCCGCTTGATTGAGGGTTCATCCACCGAAATAAGTGTCGCTCCCGTGGCCAGACAGTGCGCCATCGACATCATCAACCGAAGCGGTAAAGTCCAAGAGGTGGAATTGGAGACCGTCACCGACCGGCGGCGCTCATCCTTCCGCACCCTTCAGCCGGGGAAAGCCTGGCATGCCGATGTCAGTGCGCGACCTAGACGCTGACCTGGCGCGGCGGATACAGCGCCATCAAAGCCGGCACCACATCGGTCAGCGACTGGGCAGCTCCGCGCAGTTGCTCCGCACCTTCACCAAGCGCAACCAGCGGCACCGGATTCTTTGTGTGCAACCGCGTGGTCTGGTCTTCAATGTTGCCGTGGTCGCTCGTCAGAATCAGCAACCGTCCGGGCTCATCCGGGAACCGGACCACAACGTCGAGAAACTCGTCGAGTTGAAGCAGCACGCGCTCAACATCCGCCCGCTCCCCTTTGTGCGCAATGAGATCGGTCTGGAAATACTCGAACAGCGTGAAGTCGTATTCCGCCGCAAGCGCCAGCAGGTGTTCCCCCGAATCGTGCGGCGAAACCATCGGCCCGGTAAAGCCGCGCGGTACGATGAACTCGCGCGTGAGATCCTGGTAGACGGCCTTGTTCTCCAACAGCATCGCGGTATCGCGCACGGCACCGAACGCGGCAAGTGTGGCAACCGTCGTCACCGACTGGTGCCGGCGCTGCCTGACCTCTTCCACATCGGTCGTGAAATAGGCGTTGGCAAACGTCGTCTTGTAGCCCCGCTCCATGAAGCGGGTGAACAGATTCTTCTTTTGAATGAGCGACTTCAACTGCGGCCCGGGCAACCCTTCCATATGACGGCCCATGACCGCCGCAGCGTTGCAGCCGGTCAACAGGCTCGCCTGCCCGGTGGCGCTCTGGGGCAAGCCGGCAATGCCCATGCAGGCGTCCAGCGGCGTCGCGTGCTCACCCAGCAGTCGCTGAAGGGTGGGACACGCCCCGCTGCAGATCGGGTTGGTGGCCGGGTCCTGCTCTCCCAAGCCAAGCCCATCCACAAAAATCATCAGTGTTTTGGGCGCGTTGCTCATCAAGGTCAAGGTAGCCGAATGCGTTCAAGAAGCAAGGGCGGAAGGAGGTGGGCTGAGTTGACTTTTGCCAGAAATGGCGCATATCTATCGTAGATAGGATTTGCCTCCCCATGCTCTCAAATCGCTGCATATATGCTTTGAAGGCTGTGCTGGAACTGGCCAAGCACGAAGGCTTTGGACTTGTCACGATCACGGACATTGCCAAGGCTCAAGGCATCCCTGCGCGATTTCTTGAAACCATACTCATCCAGCTCAAGCAGCAAGGCTACTGCAGTTCTGTCCGCGGCAAGGAAGGCGGCTACCGGCTCGCCAAACCTGCGAAAGCCATCACCGTCGGCCAGATTGTCCGCATCTTTCAGCGGCCCTTGGCCTCCGGGGAACACCGCGGCAAGAAGAACCACGGAGATGTATTCGAGGAAATATGGGCCAAGGCCGAGACGGCGCTCTCCTCCGTGCTCGACAGTGTAAAGTTCGACCGGCTCGCCGAACGCGATCGCTCACGCGCCCTTCAGTCCGGCGATTTCGTCATCTGATCCCGGCTGTAATGCCACGCCATTTCATGTATACTTCCCCGCTTCCATGACCGCGCACCGACGCACATATCATATCTGGACCATCGGCTGTCAGATGAATCAGGCCGATTCGCGCTACCTCTCTTCCCAACTCGAGACGCTCGGCTATACGCCCACCGACAACGCCTCGCGCGCGGATCTCATCATCCTTAATACCTGTGTCGTCCGCCAACAGGCCGAGGACAAAGCCTACGACCGCCTCCGCATCCTGAAAGGCCTCAAGACACGTCAACCCGGCAAGACGATCGCCGTCATGGGCTGCCTCGTCGGCAGGAAGTCGGATGCCTCACTCCTCGAGCGATTCCCCTTCGTCGATGTCTTCATGCCGCCATCCGATACGGGCCCCCTGCTCGAACACCTCGAACAGAACGGCTCGGCCTCAACCGGCCGCGTGCACGACGTCCGCACCCGCACCACGCGGGAGATGCTTCAGAACGGCGATGGCGTAATGCCGGAATCGGAGCGCGGTCGCGCCGTCACTGCGTTCGTGCCCGTCGTGCTCGGCTGCTCCTACGCCTGCTCGTATTGCGTCATCCCTTCGCGGCGCGGCGCTGAACGCAGCCGCCCCCGCGAGGAAATCCTCGAAGAGGTCCGCAAGCTCGCAGACCACGGTGTGCGCGAGGTCACCGTCCTCGGTCAAATCGTCGACCGCTATGGCATGGATCTTAACGGCTCCTCCGACCTCGCCGACCTCCTGACGCGCGTCGCGGGGATCGACGGCATCCGCCGTGTCCGCTTCCTGACCAGCCATCCGAACTGGCTGTCCGACCGGCTGCTCGACACCATCGCTTCCACACCCGGCGTCTGTCCGTTGATCGAGGTCCCCTTCCAGTCGGGCAATGACGAAATTCTCGAACGGATGAAACGAGGTTACACGGCCGACGATTACCGCCGGCTCGTGGACCGCATCCGCGCCCGCACACCCGATGCCGCGATCCACACGGACATCATCGTCGGCTTCCCCGGCGAGACCGAGGAGCAGTTCATGGACAGTTTCCACCTCCTGTCGGAGCTGGAACTCGACATGGCTCACATTGCGAAGTATTCGGAACGTCCGTTGACCCTCGCGGCGGAGAAATACACCGACGATGTCCCCGCCGATGTGAAGGAACAGCGCCGCACCCTGCTGGAAGAGGTCCTCGCGGATATCCTCGAGAAGAAGAATCGGCGCCTGCTCGGCAAGGAAGTTGAAGTTCTTGCCGAGGATCAAGGTCGTAACAAACGCTGGCGCGGACGCACGGTGCATGGGAAGCTGGTGTTCTTCGAAGACGACCGCGACCGGCTGGGACAGTTGGTAAACGTTCGCGTTGAATGGACGGCCCCATTCACGCTGCGGGGAAAGGCTGTCGACAACGAGCCGTCGCTCACCAGCGAACGGCAGGAGGCGGAAACACATGGCCACGACTGAATCGAAACGGGCTGCCTTGCTTCTGTCTGCTTTCGTCTACCCCGGGGCGGGCCAGTTCGTGCAGAAGCGCTGGATCGTTGGCTTTCTCTTCGCGACCCTGTTCACCGTCTTTCTCGGCGCCCTGGTGGTCAATGCCATCACGCCCATGGTCCACAACATAACGGCCGCGCTGGATTGGGCACAGCTGAAAGCAAACCGGCCTTTCGAACTGATCTCGCTGCCCGGCATCATCATCCCTTTTCTGTTGGCCCTCATCGTCTACATCGCCAACATCGTGGATGTGATGAACGCAAGCCGGCCGAAGCCACCGCCCCTGCCGTAGTTCTGTAGGAGAGGCTTTACGCCTCGATGTCGCCCACTCGCCCGTCGAGGGATAAACCCTCTCCTACACTCAGAACTTGAACTTCAGCGAGATGCTGGGCAGCACCTCGTAATCCGGCTCGAAGGACGCATCGCCGCGCACGTGGTCAATGCAGGATTCCAGCCGGTCGCGATTGTAGCGATGACTCGCATCCACGCCGCCGTAGATGCTGCCGGAGTACCAGGTGAATTCGAAGAACGTGATGACCGCGAAAGCACCCCATTGGTCATCCTGCGCCGTACTCACCATGCCGAAGATGAAGAGGCTGTTCAGGATGATCGACCGGAACCCGTTGCCATATTCGCCCGCGTACATGTAGCCCATGCCCGGAATCATGCCCAACAAACCACCCGTCTTTGGGCTCTTGTCGTGGCCGGCCACGTACTCATCAATGGCCTCCATCGATACGCTGTTCCAACCGGGCGCCGCTTGAAGCGCTTCGCGCGCCTCATCGATCTCACCCAAGCGCAGGCGCGCCTCAGCCAACCGGAGCGCCGTATATCGCTTCATGTCCTCGGGCGCTTGACCGTCCAGAATGCTCTGGCGGTAGTAGGCCTCCTCTTTCCACCGCTTCTGCGCCGCCGTATTCTCCGCGCGCAGCAGCAAAGCCTTCACCCCCAACCCCGGTTCCGCATCCTCCGCACGATCCAGCATCCTGTCGGACACCTCATGCCGATCCGCCTGCTGATATTCGTAAGCCGACGCCCAGAAATATCCCCCGCGCCCCACAGATTCGCCGGCCTCCAGTCCCTGCCGGCGAAACTCCACGGCCGCGCCGGCATGGTCGCCCTCCAAGGCAAGACCGCGCGCCAGCGAAAGAGTCGGGTCCTGCGTTTCTTCCGCCCATGCAAAGAAGGGAATCAGCCACAAGGAGGCACAAAGAATCACAGGAATGCTGACCTTGAATACGGCTTGCGCTTTCTTGCGCTTGTTCGTGACCATCATTTCTCCATCCATCCATCGTGGTCCGACACGGGATCGGCAATCCGCCACGCGTCACCCACCTTCACCCGCTCCCGATCCGCCGCCACTACCGACGGCTCGCGAATCAACCGGTCGCCAATCATCGGCACGCCCAGCAATCCATGCTGCTGACTCGCCTGCCTGAAATATTCCGAACAACTCGGCTCCAACGAGCAACGCGATCCAATGGCCGGACGCACCAGCTTGCGATAGCCCGCAACCACCCATCGACCGGGCGCCGACCACACACCGCCGGCCTTCGCGCTCGGCGACCGGCACTCCTCGCGGATCGCTGCCGTCCACAACCGGCGCGAAGTTTCCAAGGATTGGAAAAGTGACGGGTCGGATTTTCCAAGGGTTGGAAAATCCTGCCCAAGAAAATACAGAGAGCAACCGGCGCGCAAAAACAGCTCCTGGTCATGCGTCCCAAGATAGGCCTGTCGAAGCGAGGCGAACGCCTCCTCCCCACGGCCCGCTCGCCACTCGACGCGGCCGAGCTCATATGCCGCCATCGAACGGACCTCCACGTCGCCCGCGGATACCGCAAGTTCACCAAGCATCTTGGATGCTCCGCTGACATCCTGACCCTCGCGCAAGCGACACACGGACTCCATCAAGCGGGCAGTCTCGTTGGACGAGTCAGATATCAATTCGCGACTGCACTCTCGCCGGCAGGCGGCCCAGTCTCCCTCGTCGAAAAGTTGAAGGGCGAGGTCCAACGGCGCGGCACTCGCCGCCACGCAGAGAATAAAAAAAAGGACCCCGGGCCGGAGGCCCGGGATCCTCAAGACAAACATGGGAATTCCAAACGACTTAGTAATACATCGCGCCATACTGGGCCGCGAAGTCAGTCGTCGTCTTCCCGTTGGCGCAATCAATACCGTCCCAGATCGCGATCACGATGCTGACGAACGGAACGATCCGGCACCACTCACGCCAGTGGATCTCTTTGCCGTCGTTATACGCCATACCAGCGCGAATACCGAAGCAGCAACCCGCGATGAAGCCCATGAAGCCGCCGCGACCGGCCGCCTTCTGAGCCTGCACCGGAAGAGCCGTCAACATGAACGCCGCCACAAGAATCAAGGCAATGACTTTCTTCATCAACACACCTCCCAATTAACTTGAAGCAAGTCTATCGGCCCGCCCCAGCGCTGCAAGTCTTTTCTGGCCCGTAGTGCACTCGCCCGCCCAAGGCGGATTTGCTAGGCTATAAACCGTGTTTAGGCTTCGAATCTCGATCCCGAGGAGTGCCGCCATGACACGTTATATGCGAACAGTCCTTGCAACCCTCGCATTCCCGCTGATGCTGACAGCGCCCGCCATCAAGGCAAACCTCATGCCCATCGGGGGCGATAACCGCGAGGTGGAAAGCGATCACTTCGTCTATATCTACCAGCAGGCGCTGGAATCCCAAGTCCCCGCACTGATGAAGGATTGCGAGGATGCGTACCGAATCCTGACACCGATCTTCCGGTGGGCGCCGAAGGAAAAGACGCTCATTCTTTTTCAAGACGCGTGGGATGAGCACAACGGCATGGCCGGCGTCTCCCCGCGCCCGACCATCATGCTCATCGCGGCCGACACCACTCCACCCTCCTCCATCTATGAGCCCGGGAGTTTCCTGCGACGCACGGTGTTTCACGAGTTCACCCATATCCTTGCCATGGATGCGCAGTACGGTGCCGACGCGGTGATCGCCGCCGTCTTCGGTCGCATCATGCCCGTAGGCGATCCGCTCTCGATCCTCCTCACGTTCTGCGCCGCACCGCCCGGCGAACTCGCCCCCGATTGGTATCTCGAGGGTCTCTCCGTTTGGGCCGAAACGGAATTCACCGGCCCCGGACGCGGCCGCAACAGTTTCGCCGACATGATCATGCGTATGCCCGTGGCCGACAACCGCCTCCTGCCTGCGGAACAATGGAACCTGCGCCTGCCCGAGTGGCCCTACGGCGAAGCGGCCTACCTCTACGGTATGCGCACCATCCAGTACGCACAGGCGCGCTACGGCACCAACCGCTCCGAGCGCAATGTCACGGGCGAGTTGGCCGACTCCGTCTCTCATTCCTTCATGTTCAGCTTCGACCACCGCGCGCGCCCGGTCACCGGCGAGGATTTCGCCGGCCTCACGCGCGGCACGCTGCTCCAGGAATCGCGACGGCAGGCCGCACGTATCGCCAAGCTGAAGGAGATTCCACCGACCCCGCTGATCCCCTTGACGCCCGAACGGCTCCAGGTGGCGTGGCCCGTTTTCTCCGCCGATGGCCGTGCCGTGTTCTTCACCGCGAACGGCGAAGCGGAACGCGACACGCTGTATCGCTACCATCTCGATACCGCGCGGCTGGAGAAACTTGATGGCGCCCGCGTGCAGTCCGGCATCAGCCGCCTCGCCGCAGCGCCCGACCGCAATCATCTTTACTACACACGCCTGAACATCGTCGGCCGCGACCGGATCTGGAGTGAGCTGCGCGAATACGATGTGCGCAAGAACCGCAGCCGCGCCGTTTCGCGGCTCGGCCGCTACCGGTTCCCCGCCATCAGCCCCGACGGCCGCCGGCTTGCCGCCGTCCGCAATGAACAGGGAACAAGCTCACTCGTCGTTGTCGCCCTCCCGGACGCCGGCAAGGTCGAGAGGGAAAAGGAGCTCGCCACAGCGTCCGGCGACGCTGCGCTGATCGATCCTGTATTCGGGCCCGATGGCAAGACCATCTTCTATGTTCGAGCCGGACGTGATGGCTCGCAACTCCGGGCAGTCGACCCGGAATCCGGCCGCGACGAACCGATCCTCGACTGGCCATGCATAATTTTGTCACCCACGCTTCATCCGTCCGGCAAGGAACTTGTGTTCAGCGCGGATCGTAACGGTGTCTACAACCTCTACCGCATGCCGCTCGATCCCATCGCCGCACCCACCCCCATCACGCATGTAATCGGTGGAGCGTTCACACCCAGCTTCTCGCCCGACGGCCGGAAGCTGGCCCTTTCCACCTACGATTCGTATGGCTTCCATCTCGCCGTACTCGACTACAATCCGCCACCACTTCAGGGCCCACTGCCGACCCTCGAACCCGTTTGGCCCGGCATGGCGTCGAATGAAAAACTCGCGAAGGAGCTGGAATCGGAACCGCTCCCCGCCCTCCCGCCATCACAGCCCTATCGCTCGGCCGGCGAATTGCGTTTCGACTACTGGACACCCTGGCTGACGGCGAGCGAGAACGGCGTGCAAGGTGGACTTGCCGCCCAGTTCTCCGACCCGGCTGGCTATCAAAACCTACTTGCGCTCGTGGGCGGCGATTCCGATGCCGGCATGCCGGTTGGCTCCATCGTCTATCAGTACTCGGGGCTGTATCCCCTCTTCACGCTGTACGGCAACTACCAGCCGGACAGCTATCTCGATCTCGTTCAAGATACGGACGGCATCTTCTACGACTACGCCGAAAAGGTCGGCGTCGCGGGGGCGATGATCACGCTTCCGTGGGAGCGCGTGGACAGGCTTGTCACCTTGTCGGCCGGCTATCAATTCACCGACCGCCGCGTGATCGACGACGAGGCAGACGACTACGCAGGCCGCGACCTGCTGACCACCAATTTGTTTGAAGGTGGCGAAGGCGCGCTGTTCGGAAAACTGGAATTCTTCAACGGTACGTTCTTTGGGCGAAGCCACTCCGTGGAACAGGGCCGCCTCGTTTCCGTGGGCGGTGAATGGTCGAACGAAAGTCTCGGCGGCGAGCTCGAGCGCACGCGGTTTCTCGGCGAATGGAGCGAATACGTCCCGCTGCCGTGGAGCGAAAATCACGTGCTGAAACTGCAAGGGCTTTACGGTACGGGCAGCGGCGACGAGATTGCGCAGGGCGCGTTTGGTCTCGGCGGATACGGCACGCTCCAGTCCGCAACAACCCCCGGACTTCCGCGCAACATCCTGCTCCGCGGTTATGACGACAATACCCAGGTGGGTCAGGACGTGGCAAAGGCGGGTGTCGCCTACCGCTTTCCCATCCTGCGATTGTACGAGGGCATGAGCCCGACCATTCCGATCTACCTGCAGCAGGTCTTCGGCGAATTCTACTACGAAGGCGGCAAGGCGTGGAGCGGCGCCTCGGATACGGGCGAGGAGAACAAGTGGCTCAACGCCGCGGGCGCGGAACTCAATTTCTCGATGACCTTGCTGCGATTCATCGACATCGCGCCGGGACTCGGCGTGGTATATGCATTCGACCGCGAAGATCGGCGCCGCTCAGACGACGGCAATATCGAAGATGTGCCGGACGACAAGTTGCAGGTCTACCTCAGCATCAAGGCCGCGGTGAATTTCTGACAACTCACATCTCGTAGATCGCCTTAAAGCTGTCCACGAATTCGACGCCCTTGAAATACGGCGCCGGCACAAACAGGCCTTCTGCGATCGGCGTGTTCACCGAAAGGTTACTCACCCGCGTGGTCTCCCGCGTTTCCTGGCCGGCCACGCGCATCACGCCTTGATGCAGGCACGGAATCCAAACGCCGGGAACCACCTCCTGGAACGCGCTGTAATCGTACTGGCCCGTCAGGTTCTTCTGATCCGCCGCCGTGTAGAACTCAATGCGCGCGAGGCGATTCGAAGCCTCCATCGACAACACGGCAAAAACCTTGCCCGCATCGTAGCCTCGCCGGACCGGAAACTCCGCCGTCGCAGGCAATTCGGTCTCGGGCACATCCTTCAACCGGAGCAGGTGATCCATGGCCGTCCCCGGCACCTTGCGGAGGGAACGCAGCATCTCGACGTCCAACTTATCCACGGGCCGCGAGAAGCCTTTGGGATCGCCATCGATGTAGCTGAAGAAGTTGGTGCCGTCGGATACGATGGTCCGCTCTATCGGAGCCGTGTTCTCCACGTGAAGCCGGTCCGGCCGCGCGTAATAGATCCGGCTCAGGAAGCGCATCTTGTCCGCCCCGGCCTCGTTATCCCTGCGAAGATCGCAGGTCAGCGTCTGCACGGCCTCGTATTCCTTGAGCAGGCGCTCCACCAGTGTTTCGGCGAGCGCGCCGGTGGCGAGCAGCCCCACGAATGCAGCCAACGTCCACGTCCGGATCATGCTGGACCTCTTTGCTTGAAACAACATGCGTCAGAAAATAGGATGTGGAGGGAAGAAACTCAACCCTGAAGGCAGATGCCGCCATGACGGTCCGGACAAGAATCGCATCCGCTCTGTTGCTGCTGGCCATCGCCCCACTCGCGGGCGGCTTCGTGGCAGGCCTTCCCACCGCCTTCACGGAGATCCCGCCGCTGACTCGATACATCGATCACGCACCGTTTGCGCGGCCGCTCTTCGTCTTGTTCGGCGCGCTCGGATTGCTGGCGGCCGGACTGTTGCTGAAGCCCTCGCGATTCGGATTCGGAAGACCATCCGAGAACCTGAAACCTGAAACCTGTAACTTGGAACTCCCCTCCTGGTTCTGGATCGGCCTGGCACTCAATCTTCTCTCATGGTTTTGCGCGTGGACCCGGCCTTCCTGGCTTGGCCCATTGCGCGATCACACGTTCACCCCGCTCTGGCTCGGTTACATCCTTGTAATGGACGGCTTGGTGTTCCGTCGGACTGGCCGCTCGATGCTGGCATCCCAACCGCGATTGTTCCTCGCGTTGTTTCCCGTCTCATCGCTCGTGTGGTGGTACTTCGAATTCCTCAATCGATTCGTGCAGAATTGGTGGTATGAGGGCATCACGCAATTCACGGCAGGGAGATACGTGCTGTTTGCGACGTTGTGCTTCTCGACGGTGCTGCCCGCCGTATTCGAAACCTGCCAATGGCTTCTGTCGTTCCCCTGGTTCCGAAGTGCCTACGCGCAAGGTCCCCGCTGGCGTGCATCGTCCAGCCTCCCGCTCCGCGTGGTGGCATGGACAGGCATTGCGGGCCTCATCCTGCTCGCGCTCGCACCCAACCCCATGTTCTTCATGACCTGGCTTGCCCCGCTGGCACTGCTCGGAGCCACATTGAGCCTGGCCGGCATACGCACACCGTTTTCCGACGCGGGGCGCGGCGATTACGGTCCGTTGTTCGCGCTGGCCGTCGCTGCGCTGATGTGTGGGTTCTTCTGGGAGATGTGGAATTTCCTGAGCCTGCCGAAGTGGCACTACAGCGTGCCGTACGTAAACGCGGCACACCTATTTGAAATGCCGGCGGTAGGCTACACGGGATATCTGCCGTTCGGACCGGTGTGCTGGTGCCTGTGGACGGCCGCACAACAACTGCTCCGCACGGGATCCGAGGACGCTATTCTTCGTCCACGCTGAGCATCGACACGCGGTCCGCCAGGCGAACCACAAGCCGCGCGAGCTGTGCGAGCACGAGCCCCATCAACCCCATCAGGAAGGTCGAGAGAAAAACGATCAGCGACATCCACCAGTTCTCTGAACCACTGCGCTGCTGGACCAGCATCCAGATCATGGAGATCGCGCAGAGCAGCAGACCGGACGTGCCGAGGGCCACGGCGAACAGACCCACCCCGGTCCCGCCCACATCCTCAACCTCGACGAATTCATCGTCATCCGTGTGGCTGGGAGACGACTGCGTTTCCGTGCTCGGAATCACAATCTTGCGTTTCGGGATACGAACCACAGGCATGTTGGCTCCCGCGGCGGACGGCGTGCGAGGACTGATGACCGTACCGGGCGAAGTAGCCGTCGACAACGCCTGCGGCGACGCCCCGCCGGGAACGAGTTGGGTATGCTTGCACTCCGGGCAATCGAAATCCGCCCCGGCTTCGTCAAGTTCCGCAGCCAACTTGGAACCGCAATGCGTGCAATGGAAAATGATCTGACCCATCGCTACCCCTTTCTCGTCCGAGACGGCACAAGGTTGAAAACCTCGGCGGCATCGTGACACAACGTAATCGGCCCTGTCAAGGTGCAGCGCCCGTCCCGCCTGTTGCATCCAGTGATGCGGCCGCATCACTGGATGCAACAGGCGGGGTGGAGGATCAGGGCCGCACTATCCGATAAAAGCGGGCCGATATTCCGCCATTTGTCGGGAACGAAACTCGACCCACGTAACCCGTCCGCACCGGGGTGCAGTTGGTCCAGCCGGAAAGCACGCTGTCCGATTGCTGCAGTTGGAAGGTGTTCGTGCCCGTCATCCATGCATCCACGCTCCATGTTGAGCCGGTCCGGCCCAACTCGCACCACGCGTCATCCCGGTTTGTGGTCCACATCCCCGTCATTCGCTTGAACTGGGCATAAAAGATCCGCGCGAGATCGCGATGCCGAAGGAAGAGCACGTTTTCATCATTGCCGTTCTCACTCGCCAATGCCGTATCCGTCCAGTTGGCCGACCCGTGAATCAACACCGGATGCTCACCCCACGGATCAATCACCATCCACTTCTCATGGACCAAATCAGACTCGCCTGCGTCCAGCGCCGACCCATCCGCCTTGCTGAAGGGCGTCACAAAGTTCACCACGTTGGTCGTCGCATAGTTCGCCGCATTCGTCAGAAACGGATAGACGGAATCCGTGACGAATTGGTCGCTCTTCGGAATCACCCCGTGGATGATGACGCCGCGATCGGCCGCCGCCACGAGCGAGGAAGCGATCAGCGGACGCGTCAACAGGTTGATGCCAAACACAATCTCCGACTCGGCCCCGGCAATGAGATTCGTGATATCCGTCTGGGCATTGGTCCCACCGATGCTGCTGTCCGGATACGGTGCAAAACGCACCCAACAGTCTCCCCAAGATTCGGTCAGGCGAAAACGCGAACCATCATGCGCGTGCGATTTGGACGGATCGTAGTGAAACCGCCCGCTCAGCAACTCGCGCATCTCGTTGGTGTAGGCCGAGAAGAGCGCGGCGTTCTTTGTCTCAATCGCAATGTTCCACTGCTGATAGCTCGCGCCGGAAGTGAAATTCCACGAGGCAATGAAGAGCCAGCGGTTGGTCGGACCATAATCGAACAACCCCAACTTGTCATGCATGATGCCGGAGGGGCTCGTTGCCTGCACCAGCACCAGCGGATTGACAGATCTCGCCGCCAACGTGCTGAGCGATGCGCCGTTGTAGTCCGTCGATACGGCAATCGTGTAGTCGGCAATGAACTTGACCGACGCCCCGCGATCCAATGCGTTACTGATGGCCGAAACGATCTTTCCCGCCGTGCTGAAGGCCGAAAATGTGTAGGTAGCCAACACGGCCGACTGCCCGCTCTGCAGGGCATTGATCCGCGCCAGAAAGGCATCGCGGATGTCATATTCCCCCGGCGCCTCCGACAGCACCTGATCGGGCAGGCTGTAATGAACAATCCAGTCCGAGCCGGTCACCGACGTCGCATGTGCCGACGACGCAGCCAGAAGCACGCAGATGGAGAGGAGTATCCTTCTCATGATCTCACACAACCCGCGCGCTCAATGTAACCCCTTTTCACAACGCTGTTAACCGGCCGACCGATCACAGGGCTTCCCCTTCCGCGTTCCGAAAGCTACATTGCCCCAGAACGGCCGTGGTGGATTTCATGGTTTCACGCAAAGAACAGCTTGGTCGGTGGATGCTTCTGGGTGCGTGGCTCTTCTGCGCCGTGGCCGCGCAGGCCGCCGAGGTCTTTCCGCTCGGAACCTTCCACTTCGCCAATGCCGCGATGGCCTCGGGCGCATGGGTTGCTTCACCCGCGTCGCCCAAAGTCTCCCCACTACCCGATGGCGGTGTGGCGTTCACCTGTCCCTTCGAAACGAAGGTTGATCGCGTCTACTGGGATCACGACGCAAAACTTGATCTCTCACGCGCAACCAGCCTGGAACTGGATTTCGATTGCGATCGCACCGATGCAATGCGGTCCTTCAACATCTATCTGAAGAGCGGCAGCGGCTGGTATGTCTGGAGCACGTCCGTCCCCGAGCCCGGCCGCCAGCGTCTGTTCATCCCGCGCAACGCCTTCACGCAGGAGGGCAAACCCGCCGGCTGGAACCGCATCGAGAGCGTCCGGCTCTCCGCGTGGCGCGGCGTGCCCGGTCGCGCCACGCTGAAGATCTACGCGCTACAGGCACGCGTCGATTCGATCCTTCTCATCAAGAACACCTTGTCCACGCCCAGCCCGGCCGAACGCAGCTATTCCGCCAAGATTCTGCAGCGCATCAGCCGCTGGCTGACCACCCTCTGCATTCCGCACGGCGTCATCACGGACGACGAGGTCGAGGACGGCGCACTCGGTCGAGCCACCCTCGCCATCCTGCCGTACAACCCCCACCCTCCCGCGCGCGAGGTCGCTGCCCTCCGGCGATTCGTTGAAAAGGGCGGCAAGCTGATCGTCTTCTACGGTGCCGACCCCAGCTTGGCCGAACTCATGGGCGTCCGACTGCTGCCGTACAAACGCTCCGATCTGCCCGGCCAGTGGAGTTCGTTCTCCTTCACCGACCCAGCCGCGTGGAGCACACCTCAACACGTATACCAGGAATCGCCCAACATCATGCCCGCCACCCCCGCCGATGACAGTACCCGAGTCATCGCCTGGTGGACCGATACCCAAGGCCGACGGTCGGACGATGCCGCGTGGCTCGCCTCGCCCGCCGGACTTTGGATGACTCATGTGCTCCTCGACGACGACCCCATCAACAAACAGAACATGCTGCTCGGCCTCGTGTCCCATTTTGAACCGGCAGCCCTCGCAGCCGCTGCGCGCGGCGCGCTCGATCGCGCAGGCAAAATCGACTCCTTCACCTCGCTGCCGCAGACGCTCACGGCACTCCGCGCTTCAGCCGAATCCTGCCGTGATCCAAAACGCGTCACGCAACCCCTCACGGAAGCGGAGGACTTGCACGCCAAGGCGCAAGCCCTGTTCGAGCGCGGCCGTTACGCGGATACGATCGAGATGTGTGCCGGCCTGCGCGCCGCGCTCGTCGAAGCTTACGGCCGCACGCAGCAGCCGCGAGCGCATGAATTCCGCGGCGTCTGGGAACACGACGGCACGGGCTGGTACCCGGGGAAATGGGACCGCACCTGCGAGGTCCTCTCCCGGAACGGCATCACGGCCGTCTTCCCCAACATGCTCTGGGGTGGCCTTGCCCATTACCCCAGCAAAGTGTTGCCGCGCTCCTACACCTTCAAGAAGTTCGGCGACCAACTGGCCGACTGCGTCGAGAGCGCACATCGCCGCGGCCTCGAGGTGCATGTCTGGGATGTTTGCTGGAACCTGAGCGTCGCGCCGGCGGAGTTCGTCGAACAGATGCAGAAGGAGAACCGCGTACAGATTTCATCCGGCGGAAAGAAGACCACATGGCTCTGCCCCTCGCATCCCGCCAACGTGCAGATGGCGCTCGCGAGTATTGAGGAAGTTGTGTCCGGCTACGAGATCGACGGGCTCCACCTCGACTACGTCCGCTTCCCCGGCTCGGATTACTGCTACTGCTCCTCCTGCCGCTCGGCCTTTGGCGCGTGGCTCGGGAAGCCCATCAAGAACTGGCCCGCCGCCGTGCAGGGCAGCGGCCCTCTCGCGCCCTCCTTCCGCAAATGGCGTGTACAGCAGATCACGTCCTTCGTCCGCACGGCAAGCGAGCGCGCACGCGCACTCCGGCCATCGATCAAGGTTTCCGCCGCAGTCTGGGGCAACTACCCCGCCTGCATCCAAAGCGTCGGTCAGGATTGGGATTCCTGGCTCCGCAAAGGCTACGTCGATTTCGTTTGCCCGATGAACTACACCGTCGACCTTTCCCAGTTCTCCACCCTCACCCACGCCCAGCTTGCATTGCCCGGCGCGCAGGGCCGCATCTATCCCGGCATCGGCGTCACGGCCGATGAAAGCCAACTGCGAGCCGACCAGGTGATCGAACAGGTCGCCGCCCTGCGCCGACTCGGCGCGAAAGGATTCATGCTTTTCGACCTCAGCCACACGCTTCGCGACGAAACGTTGCCCGCCCTCAGCGTCGGCGCAACGGCCGCCCCCTGATGCCCGTCTTCCTTTCCCTTTACAAGCGCGGGCACCATTTCCTATCATCCGCCCCAACCGGGTAACATCCGTTCGCGGAAAGGACAGACCCATGCCGACCACGAAGAAGAAGGGTTCCTGCAGGTTCAAGCGCATCCTGCTCAAGCTCAGCGGCGAAGTGCTGCAGCGAGGGAGCAGCGGCCACAGCTTCGACCCCACCGTCCTCCGCGCCATCGCCCGCCAGATCAAGGAGGTCAAGGACCTCGGCATCCAGGTGGCCATCGTCGTTGGCGGCGGCAACATCTTCCGCGGCATGCCCGGCGAGGCCTGCGGCATCGACCGCACCACCGGCGACTACATGGGCATGCTCGCCACGGTGATCAACAGTCTCGCGCTTCAGTCAGCTCTTGAAGAAGAAGGTGTGTTCACCCGCGTGATGACCGCCATCAGCATGCCGGCCGTCGCCGAGCCCTTCATCCTCCGCCGCGCCATCCGCCATCTCGAAAAGGGTCGCGTGGTCATCTGCGGCGCCGGCACCGGCAACCCCTACTTCACCACCGATAGCGCTGCAGCGCTGCGCGCCAGCGAGATCGACGCCGATGTCCTGCTCAAGGGCACCAAGGTCGACGGCATCTACACCGCCGATCCGATGAAGGACCCCAAGGCCAAACGCTTCAAGGACATCACCTACACCGATGCGCTCAGCCGCCAACTCAAGGTCATGGATGCGGCCGCCTTCTCCCTCTGCATGGAGAAGCAGATTCCCATCATCGTTTTCAACTTCTTCAAAAAAAGCGAAATCATCCGCGTGCTGCGGGGCGAACCCGTGGGCACGCTGGTCCATTCCTGACGCACAAAGGAGAACATCATGGAATCCCTCGACGATATCCTTCTCGAATCCGATGACCGCATGGACAAGGCCGTCCAATTCCTCCAGCAGGAACTTTCGGGCCTGCGCTCCGGCAAGGCCTCACCGAGTCTCGTGGAAAACATCAACGTCGAGTACTACGGAACCCAGACCCGGCTCCGCCAGCTCGCCAACATCGCGACACCCGAGCCGCGCCTCATTGTCATCAGCGCCTACGACCCTTCCTCGCTCCAAGCCATCGAACGCGCGATCCTCGCCGCCAATGTCGGCGTCACGCCGATGAACGACGGCCGCGTCATCCGCATCCCGATCCCGGAACTGAGCGAAGAGCGCCGCAAGGAAATCATCAAGGTTGCGCACCGCATGGCCGAGGAAGCCCGCGTCGCCATCCGCAATGTACGGCGCGATGCCAACGAACACGTCAAGACGCTTCAGAAGAACGGCAAGGCCACCGAGGACGAACGCGATCAAGGTCTCGAAGATGTCCAGAAATACACGGACACCTACACGAAGAAGATCGACGACATGCTCGCCGCCAAGGAAAAAGAGCTGATGACCGTCTAGGTCCCGGCCCTGTCCTCACAACTTTTTCCAAGGGTTGGAAAATCCGGACGCAGTTTTTCCAACCCTTGGAAAAATCGGGTCAGTTTTTTCCAATGCTTGGAAAATCGCCGCTCCATTTTTCCAAGCATTGGACAATTTCCAAATCCGCGCGCGAGAACGGGTATTTTCTCAACTCCGCCGGCTTCACCCACGCGAAATCCGCGCAATGAATCGTCTTCGGTCGCCCGCTGCGAATCTTCGCCCAGTAAGTATGCAGCTCGATCGTGAAATGGCTGTACGCGTGCGGCACCGTCACGAGATGAGGACCGACCATCACGCTGATACCCATCTCTTCCTTCAGCTCACGCGCAATACATTGCGGCATCGTCTCGCCCGGCTCACGCGTGCCGCCGGGGAATTCCCAGAGCCCGCCCAACATCGATGATTCCTTGCGCTGCGCAATCAGTACTCGTCGACCCCGACCGATGACGACCCCTGCGCCAACTACCTTGTGAGGCACTTTGCCGCGCGGGGCCTGAACGGGAAATGCCGTCGCGCGTCCAAGTGCGTGTGCCTTGCAGACGCGGCGCAACGGGCAAATCGGACATTGGGGATTTCTCGGCGTGCAGCACAGCGCACCGAGTTCCATCACCGCCTCGTTGCTTTCCCCCGCGCGACCGGGAACTATCAAGTCCTCCGCCCATCGCTGAAACTGTCGGCGCGCGGCCGGCGAACGCGCATCACCGCGATAGGCCATGACCCGTGAAAGCACGCGTATCACGTTGCCGTCGACCACCGCCATATCAAGACCGAGTGCCAGGCTGCCCACTGCCGCCGCCGTGTAAGGCCCAATCCCGGGGAGCGCCAGCAATCCCTCGGCCGTCTCGGGAAAGCGGCCGCCGGCCTCACGAACAAGGTAACGCGCCGTGTCCTGTGCGCGGCGTGCGCGCGCGTAATACCCCAGCCCCTCCCAGAGTTTCAGCACATCCTGCCGCGGCGCTTCGGCCAGCGAGACCACGCTCGGAAAACGTTTCATGAATCGGCGGAAGTATGGAATCACCTGCTCCACCCGCGTTTGCTGCAACATCAGCTCGGAAATCCAGACGCGATAGGGTGTACGGCGCGTCCTCCACGGGAGGGATCGCCGGTGCCGAGCAAACCAGGACGCGAGATCGCGACGGAACGCGCGAATTACTGATGGGGCGACTTTCATCGTCTTCATGCCGGGGAGAAATTCATCCGCCTGCTTCACCGCTCAAGGAGAAGAACATCGTTGGTTTCAGTCATCCGATCCCTGCGGACAGATTTGGACCGCGACGCCCGCGTATTCACGCTGCGCCCCATTTCTGCAGCGGTCATTTCACGGGGCTCCGACACAAGCTTCAACACCAGGTCCACGCGCCACAGGAATCCCTTCTTCTCCACGCTGCCCAGTTCGTTCATCAGCGTATAGGTGAAGGTGACATCGTAGCGCCCGCGCCCGCGCCGCTGTGCGCGCCAGTGAGGGAACAGCGGGTTGCCACCGCTCGACTGCATTTGGCGCATAGTCCACTGTTCCGTGTTGCCCTCTCCCTCCAAGGCGGGCCATTGCTTGGCCATATCCACCGCGGCAGATTCCTCCGTGGCCCCCTCCAGGGTCGACCGCAGCTGACCCTGACGCAATTGCTCCTGCCGACGGGCACGGGCATAAGCGCGTTCCGCATCGGATTCCGGGCTGCAGCCCGTCAAAATCAGCGCCGTCACCAGAACAATGGCGCAAAGGCATGATTGCTGAATCCGTGGCTTCGGCATACGTGGCTCCGGTGCTCCTCGAGCCCTCATCATACCAGCAGGCCATCCCCCTGCCCAAGCGGTTTTGCTTTGACCCCTCATGGATGAAGGACTATGTTGGGGACACGTAATCCGGGAGAACCGCGATGGCTGAAGAGAATCTCGACACAGGGTCCGCAAAGCAACCCCCCAAGATCAAGCTGGGCAATGGTTCATCGGGCACCCCCCCCGCCCAGCCAAGCAAGAGCGAGACCACCCGTATTGATATTTCTGCGGCCCAGGCCGCCAAGATCCCGGCCGGCGGCACACCCAAGAACGCAGAAGACAAGCTGAAGAAAAGCACGTCGCGCATTCACATGCCCGGCGAGATGTCGCCCCTTTCCGAGATCGACCGTCAGGAAGTCATCAAGAAAACCACGGTCCGCATCGAAACCGCAGCCGGCATGTCCCCCATCAATGAAGAGGACAAGCAGGAAGCGGCCAAGAAATCCACCGTACGCGTTCAAATCGACGAGGAACGCGCGAAAGGCGATACCGCCCGGCTCGACGCCGCAGGGCTGCTCGTGGATCAGGAGTCCAAGAAGAAGACGTCCCGCATCGACCTCAAGGAAGTCCTCGACGGCGATGATGACATTTTCAAACGGCGCACGGCGCTGCTGGATGCCAGCAAATTTGGGACCACGTCACAGACAGCGGCGGGTGCTCCTCGCACGATCAAGATCAAGCGGCCCGACACCCCGCCCACCACGGTAATGAAGCCTTCGCCAGCCGAGGAAGCCCCAGCCGCCGACGTTAGCCCCCTTGCGGCCAGCATTGAAGGCAGGAAGAGCGAGACTGCGCGCATCGATCTCCCGCCCGAAGCAACCGAGCAGCCCCCGACGCGGCGCAAGACCATCCGCATCAAGCGCCCGGAAGGCACCTCGTCGAGCAAGCCGCTGGTGATCAGCCGCACGACGGACTCCGTGGCCACGCCGGATATCGTCCTCGGCCCGTCTGACGAGGAAGCCGGCCCCATCTTCTCATGGGTGGCCGTGTTGGCCGTGCTGGTGTCCGCGGTATTGATTTACGCCTTGGTCGCCCAAGTCTCGACCATCCAAACCCTTGCCGCCCCCATTCTGCCGTTCCCGGGCGGAATCTAGGCGGCAGTTATTGTTGCTGGGTGCGAGACTGTGATCACCAGAGTGATTGCTGAATCTTTCTTGTTCATCAGGTATTGGCGATCCGTTCTTGAATTTCATCGATCATCGGGAATAGTAGGTAGGCAACTGACGGGCAGACATACGCTAAGGAGAATGTGACATGGCAGGCAATGTGGTTCATATCACGCAGGATAACTGGCAGAGCGAAGTCCTTAGTTCATCGGTACCCGTCCTTGTGGATTTCTGGGCAGAGTGGTGCGGTCCGTGCCGCGCCATCGCCCCGGTCCTTGAAGAACTCGGCTCCGAACTGAACGGGAAGTTGAAGATCGCCAAGGTCAATGTGGATGAGAATCCGGAGCTGGCCGGCGAATTCGGCATCCGCTCGATCCCCACCCTCCTCGTCTTCAAGGGCGGCGTGGTTCAGCAGCAGATGGTGGGCGCCATGGGCAAACCCGCCCTTCGCGCGAAGCTGGATCCGTTTATGGCGGACTGATCGGGGAGCCGGGGGGTACTACAGCGGTTCCGAGGCGGTCATCTTCTCCAGGATGCCTTTGACCCGTTCGTCGATGCGGATCATCTCTTGGCGCAACGATTTGTCGGCTTTGACCGTAGCGTCCTTGGCCTTGCGTTGAAGCGATGCGTTGTCCCACTGCACCTTCGCCTGTTCGCGCAGTGCAGCGGCCTCCTCAACCCCGCTCCGGATCGCCGGGTTCTTCATCGCCTTCACGCGCGCCGCCTGCAGAATCGCCTTTTCATCGTCGGTCGGCAGGTAGCGATACTTGTACACGATCACCTGCGCCAGCAACGCCTCCTCGACCTCTTTCTTATCGATGCCGAGATCGCTGTTGAGGTCGACCAGGTTGAAGATACTCTCTGAAACCACCGCGGTTTCCAAGGCCACGCCGGCCTCCAGCTTCTTGACGCGCGCGGAATCGATCTGCGCGTTGAGATACGCCTCGTGAAGTTCCTCGCGACTGATCTTCTTGTCCTGATTCCGGTCCAGCGCCTCGAACATGATACGCCGCTGTTCCTTGGCCTCGTTTGCAAGGCGCGCCTTCTTCGCAATCGCGGGCTCGCCACGGACCTGCGTTGCCGCGAACGCCAACAGGGCGGCCATGAGAATCAACATTCTTCCGGAGTTCACATCACAACTCTTTCGGTTCACGCGCCAGCCAGGGCCGCGCGCTGCGCCTTCAACAGACTGCCAATTCCCTTCTTCGCCAGCGCCAGCATCTTCTGCAAATCCCCGTCCGGAAAAGGTTCGCCCTCGGCCGTGCCCTGTACCTCAACAAACGCACCCCCCGCCGTCAGAACAACATTCATATCCACATCGGCCTTCACATCTTCCTCGTAGCAGAGATCCAGCAACGCCTTGCCGTCGACCATCCCCACGCTGACGGCCGCCACCGCCTCCCGGATGGGATCTTCTTTCAGCAGTCCGTCCTTCAACAACCGGTTCACCGCCAGCCGCAAAGCCACGAAGGCGCCCGTGATCGCTGCCGTGCGCGTACCCCCATCCGCCTGCAGCACATCACAGTCGACCCAAATTGTTCGCGGACCCAACTTCTCCAGATTCGTGACCGCGCGCAATGCACGACCCACCAGCCGCTGGATTTCCTGGGTGCGCCCGCCCACTCGCCCCGCATTCACTTCGCGCGACGTGCGTTGTCGCGTGGAATATGGGAGCAGGCTGTATTCAGCCGTGAGCCACCCGCCAACGGCCTTCTGTTCCCGCATCCATCGCGGAACCGACTCTTCCACCATGGCCGCACAGATGAGCTGTGTGCGCCCCACCTTGATCAGCACCGATCCGGCCGCGGCCGGGGCCACGCCAATCTCGAAGGTGACAGGACGAAGCTCTCCCGCCTTGCGGTGGTCGGAACGGGGGGAAGACGTTTTGGGTGTATCACTCATGGAGGCGGTTGTAGCAGGAATGACGCACCGCGCCAAGGCGTAGTTCGAAGTGCAACGAGAAGATCGTATCGCCCGGCTTCGTCCCGCGGACGGGCACTTCGCCGTGGCAGTCTTCGCCCTTCGCTGCGCTTCGGACGTTTCCCTAGAAGTGCCGCGACGCGAACACCCTACCCGAGTGTGTCTTCAGATATCCTTCAAACTCCGCCGCCCGGTCTCGCTCCGCAAAAGCTATCGCGACCTTCAGCAGCCACGGCCGGTACTTGGCCGTGTGCCGGCACTCCCCGGCATTGTGCTTTCTCAGGCGTTCCGGCATGTCGTCCGTCAGCCCCGTGTAATGACGCTCCGGGTGTGGCTCGCTCTGCAGGATGTAAACGTAGCTGTAGGATTTCACGGGCTTGCCAAGGCGTAGTTCGAAGCGCAACGAGAAGATCGTATCGCCCGGCTTCGTCCCGCGGACGGGCACTTCGCCGTG